>Ga0153960_1000064_pt1 | contig 36210 bp, 7 predicted proteins | sample TSFL044MetaG_FD_102274 | JGI IMG/M metagenome (GOLD analysis project Ga0153960, IMG submission 102274) | Attine ant fungus gardens microbial communities from Florida, USA - TSFL044 MetaG | ecosystem: Host-associated > Fungi > Mycelium > Unclassified | place: USA: Florida, Withalacochee...
CATTTTCTTTATTTGTATCTTTTTTTAATTATTTTTTATTAAATTTGTGGCCCTTTTTATTTTTTATTGGGTTATTTTAAGAGATTTATTTTTGCAATTTTAGTTTTTTTTCCAATAAATATTAAAATTTGGACAATTAATAAATTAATCAATTAAGGAAGGAAGCACAGATATGGGTTTTATAAGGTGCTAACTACAAGAAATTTTGTATTTTGTATTATTTTATTTACTTTTTAGTTTAAATTTTTATGGATTTACTATTGAGATAGGTATATTTATATACTTGTTACTTATTTTTGTTATTTTGTAATTTTTTTACCTTTTTGATAGGTAAATTTTTAAGTAATCCACCTTTTGGAACTATTTTTAGAATTTTAGTGATTTTGTTATATTTTTGCTATATTTTAGTTTATTAGCTTTTATCTCTTACTTTGTAGGATTTTTTATATTTTAACGTTATTTTTGTAAATTTTGGAGTTTGTTGTTTTATACTCCGATTTATTCCTGCTTTTATAATCAAATTATTTAATTAATATTTTCTTTTATTTTTTTATTTAGAATTTTTATTCTTAAACATTACGAGATAAAGAGATATTTAAATATTAATTTTGTTTATAATATTTTTTAGTGTTTACTTATTTTTTTCTTTGTTTATTGCTTAGAAATTACTAGGAAATTATTCAAATTTATATTTTTATTTATTTTAAAATTTTTATATTTTGTTCAATTAGACCAATATCTATTAGAGTATTATAAATAATACAATACAATACAATACCTGTTACAGGTACTAGTACATTAAAGCAAGTAAAATAAAAAGGTGTAGCTGCTGCACCAATTGTACCACTTCAACATGTTGACTACAAATAAACATTAGAATAAAGAAATTTACTACAAACATAAATCGATTTAGTGCTCGGAATTTATTTTATCGAATTCGAGTTGTTTAAAGATTTGGCATTAGTTGTAGAACTAGTACTCCCTTTTTTTTTAGTGAACGGTCCAAAACCATAAAATGGAAGTAGAACTATAATTCAGATACACTTAATTTTTTAAATTTTTAGTATGTAATTAAATATTTCTTATTATTACTAATAACTCTTGACTATGTCATCATATTTTTAAAATATAAATGTAAGATTAACGTGAAAAGATTATTATTATTATTATAATTAAATAATTATTATTATTCACTTTCTACTCGTTTAACCATTGAAAATGGGTGCAAATTATATTCATAAATATTTAATAATATTTCTTTGCATTTTATCTTATTTTATATTTAAGATAGCGATTATTATAAATAATTGAATAAAATCTTATTTTTTCTTGTTGTATAATTAGTTGATTTTTAGCACTATATATAGATAAAGAATTGCTGAACTAAGCTTTAGTAGATTAAGTTAGAATAGAAAAATAACTAGGTTTAATAGAAAGACTTTTAGGTAGAGTAGCTACATATCCTGTAAATTCTCCTTTAGTAGGTTTAAAAATTATTTCTAATAAAAGGAATAAATGTCAGATTTTCATAAATAGTAATAATATGATTAATATAAAAATCTTTATTAACTTCACGTTTTGAATTATTAAAAACATATTCAAATATAAAAATTTCTAGTTCTTTTCAATAATCATCACGATATTAGAGTTATATTTATTTAAGATATTAATAATTTGCTTTGTTTGCTCAGTTTCTAGGAGCCTTTTCTTTATTTAATTTTTTTAGTATCAATATCCAAATTACTCTATTAGTACAGTAGGCGGATACTTGTTTTTATTATTAAATATTTAATTATCAAATTAATTTATACTTGGAGTTAAAGGTAGCGGAGTACTAGTTTACTTTTTATATTAAAAATACTTTATTTCTTAATTAATGGACGAACAGTGGAGAAGTGTTTACTAATTTAGTTTAAAATTATTTAGCTTATTTTATAAGCAATGAATCGCGGATCTAGTTACATTAAAAATGTATTTATTTTATTATCAAATAATTTATTACTCGGTTATGTTTTATAAAAAGCTGACACAGAATATTAGTTAATTATGTTTTGATTATTTAATTTAGTTTTCAAGGTGAGATGCGCTATTTACAAAAGGTTAATAAAATTAATATATAAATAAAAATATAATTATTACAGCAGTCTAGTTTATTCCCAAGAGTATGTAATTAATCCTTTAATAAAATTATTAAATAAAAACTAAATTTAGGTATTCACTTTATCTCAAAATAGCTCTAGTCAGTATAAAATTACCAGTGTCTTTTTTAAATTAAATAAATTATATAAAATATAAGTAAATCTATTCTAAGTACTTAAGTACTAATTACCATTTTTACAAGCTTAAATAACACAGATTAACTAAAGCAAGCTAAGAAAAATTAGTCATAAAAAATAATAAAGTAAGCAAGAGAAAGATGCAGCAAAAAAGATTACATTAAGTGTTTAAAACGAATAGATTACGCAAGTAAAAAAGAATCGTTATATTCTAATTAAACTTTAGAGGGAACAGCTAATTACTTAATTTTCCAAACAGATAACGAGGATGCATTAACTGATGCTAGATACCTTATTTCATAAATAGAAAGTAAAAGTTCAGATCATTGTTAGATGATTTAATAAGACTAGGATATTTATTCATTTTTAAATCCATTTAAACTATCACTAATACAGATTATATTGAATATAAATAATAAATATAATAACAATAATGTTTTTTTTTTAAGATTGTATAAATTATATTACATTGTAAAAGGTCATAGATTGACTGTGAGTTATGTATTAAACAATATTTTAATTGGACCTAGTAAATGTTTTATTACTTTAGGTAAAGTTTATAAATTATTATCATGTAATAATCAGAGATACTAAGTTATTAGGTAATAAGACAAAGATTAAGAAGTATTGGAACATTATATGATTATGTAAAATTAGTTTTAACTGAATATGAAATAAGTACTCTTGATAAATTGTTAGCAATCGTTGAGATTAAAAAATAATTAAATTAATAAAGAATAAAATTCTTACAGTTTTCACCTAAAACATAATTAAAATTTAATTAAATAGTAAGTAACTAAAGATAGTAAAATAGCAATATAGTCAATATTAATTTAATATACATAATGGTATATAAATGATGTTAAGTTTGAATAAAGAAAACAAAGTGCTATAAACACCGGAATATATTTATTAAAATACTACACTAATTAAAACACAGTATATTTGGTATTAAGATATAACAAAAGGTCACATTGTTATAAATATCAAGTTTATACAGATATTAAATGATAGTTAATTTATGGGTAACAATATTCTGCATTTATTTGGAAGAATACATATCATTTAATTAATAATAAGTTAATCACAAATTATTTAAGTTAATTAGAAGTAATAATAATAATATATTTTATATATAAATAATATAACTCAAAATCACTACACATACCCTACAATTTCTGTTTATTTTATTACAAATAAATTTTACAATCTAATTACAATTAAAAATTAGGATAATAAATATCCCTTAATTAATTAACATCATATTCTCAATTCTATATATAGCTCATGATCTTACTTATTATAATAAGTTATCTATATAAACATAAGGTATAAAAATTTTAAGTTAAAAGTCTATTATTTTTTAAAGTAAATAAAATGTTATAAAGTCTACCCTAGATTTAGTAAAATACTATTCAACCTAATATTAAATATATTTATTACCATTTAACCAATTTACCACCTAACCACTTAATATTAAAACCTATAATAAATAACAATTTTATACAAATAAACTTTCACTGTTTGCCTATAATGTAAAACTCAATTAAAAATAATCCCAAATCTATAATTATATATAGCTAACTTTCTCTATACTAATTTAATTAAATAGTAAAATAAAATCCCTTATCATAATTAAATATCAAATCATATAATAATATAAAAATTAAATAAAAATATTAACTGTTTTTAGCTTGGGGTATACCCTCTCTTTTAGACATATGAGATAGATAGCTAAATTGGGATAAATAGGTACCTCACTTCGATATAGACTAATTGAGTATTTTCCTTTTTGCATCACTCAAATCCCCCCTAATAATGGCAATTACTCTTTGTGGATATCGCTAAAGTATTATTTGGGACAATATATTAAATATAAGCATGGGAAACTCAATTTTTAATTTGCCCGACTTAGCATAGTATTTAACCTTCATATATCAGTACCGCATTGTAGTGCTTTAGAATAAGGGTACTAGGTTTGCCTTGTAACGAAGTGATGCGTGAGGAGGCCTATATATAATTATAAGGTAGGTCTCAATACGGGTGAGCGGTGTTAAATTGTTCAAGGTTAATCCATCATAAGTTCCTTTGTGGATCTTTCACTGGCAACTTTGACAGACTGGTATCTGTTTAGCTCTTACATTACTTGTGTGAATCCAAAGATTTTATTACCGGCCTTTCTAATTTTTCTAACTTGATGGTTTTCTTTATGTGCTCCCGCACATTCTACATTTATGTAAAATTTTTTAATTGGGTCCTTAGTTATCAATTAAGTGCCTCGGACGGTGCGTTTAAGATAAGATAGGTTCCATTCTTCAAATCGGAATTAACTTGAAATACGGGTTTGAATATAACTTCAACATAGGGTTAGTTTATGTTTAGGTTTCCAACTCTTTCCAAAAATTTGCAAATACTTTAGCTCTTGATGTAAGGTTTAATTATCTTGTCAAGGTTTACGCACATGAGTGTCTCATTATGAAGTTCACTATTGTATGTAGTACATATCTATTATTTAATTATTGCGAATAGTTGATTAGTCCCCAGGTTAATAATTTTATCTAATTAGGATACCGTGATGTTCCATAAAGATTAAAGCGTGCTAGGTAAGGGAACGTAGCTACCTTTAGCACTATTCTCTTCAATTCTCATGAACCCTTCTTTAGGAATAACTAGTTTTCCAATAATTTGGTGGTTGTTGGTAGGATTGGATTGTAATCACATTATGAGCCACTTTCAACTTACTACTGTCCCTTTTATAATGACGAGTTTTCGATTATTTTCCTTTGGTTTATTTTTGTTTTAATTATAGAAATTGGGCCTTGTCATGATGTAGATCTGTTATCTTTTGTTTTCTCCACACTCAGTTCTAACTTAAGTTCCTCGCGCAGGAAATTAGATACTTCATACCTGATCTTAATCTCAAACTCTTCTGGTCCATATATTACAAAGACTCAGTCGTCTGCGTATCTTACATATTTGTATATATTCCCACTTGATGCTGTAGCAGGGATTATTATTAGGAGTTTATCGTTTACCTTAATTGTTTAAAAATAATTTAGTTATTGGAATAAATTTACAACCTATAATTTGATTTATAAAAACCTTTTTAATTTTTATATTTGTTTTAATTAGACCCCCTAGATATGATCCAATAATAAAACTTTTTTAAAAAATTCTTCCTATTTTAATCTCTCTTCCTCTTAATTATAAATCAGCAGGATACAACCTTGATATAGACTATATGTAAATTATAGCTTAAGGATTTATATAAAAATTTTTTTAAAAATGAAATTTATTTCAAAAACATAAACAAGAATTGTGGATAAATGAGAGTTTTGATACTAAATACAAATATTATCAATTCTATATTAAAAATAAAAAGCAATAATACAATACAACTCGATACAAATTAAATTTTGTATAATTATTTTCTAAAAATAGAATTAAAAGGTAATTACCACTATTTACAATAAATAAATACATATGATATATTTTATTATTATTCATTTAGATAATAACCTCTACTATTTTAATAAATTAATATAAATAAACTAATTTAAATAAATCAAAGAATAGTATATGGTGTGGTGTTAATAGTAGTAATAAATATAAAATAGAAAAATATAAAAATAATGGAAAGGTATTATGTATTATGTATTTGTATTTAGAATACTTTTTTAATTTTAAAATTTTTATGAACATTTAATCGTATTCAACCTAGTTAATTTAATCATTTTTTATAAATTTATTAATAAGATTCAACTCTGAATAAAAAGTTAAGCTTTCAATTTAACTGAAATTTATAAGGGGTAATAGTAATAGTAGAATTTTTAATTGACATTTAATTTAAGAGATGAGATGATTAGATTGATTACATTTTTATAACTATTTTAACCAATATTTTGGTTATTGATGATTTTAAATTAAGGTGGTTATAAGCATATCAAAATATACATAAGGTATAAAATTAGTAGTTATTATAAAGTATTTGACTTTTATTCAAAATTTAATATTTTAGTAAATTAAAAGGGACTTAACTTAATTTAATTTAATTTAACTTAACTTTAATTTTTAATCTTATAATTGCAAATTTATTTTTAAATGGCGAGTATTACCGTAATAAAACATAAAAGTTTAATAAAACAAAAATTATTTAAATAAATATAATAATCTGAGTTAGTTTCTACTTTAATACTATAACTTTAACTTCTTTTTTTTTATAACTTCTTTTTATTTGAGAGTTCTAATTTAATTTTAAATCCCCAATTAACCAACAATAAAACTACTTATTTAATAAAGTATTAAATTAAACAGTTAATTTACAAATGTTATTTAAATAAATTCTTTATAATTAAAAATAATAAATGCTATACAATTAATTGTAGATTAAAGGGAGTAATAGGTAACGTTTTTTTGTTTTAATAAAGAGCGGATGAAGCAATTTAAAATACGAAACCGATAGTTATATCTAGACATAAAATTAGAATAATCCATAAACCATAATTTTGTGCATGATAAATAGATGTAGCAAAAGAAAAAAAAAATAAAGAATGTAAATATAAAAAACTAGGAAGATAATACCAATTAGATAAAAAGAAAATATTAAATTTGTCGTGTTTGAGCATAAATACCTTGGAAAGCACAATCAAAACTATAAACTTTTTTCAGCATCGGGTATATCTACAGCAAATATAATCTTAGCAAATAGTAGAATAAAAAGAATTGGAATTACAAAAAATAAATTAGAATAGTAGTCCTAATTTACAAATTAAACTAAAATTAATGGAGATCTTCTATTATTTAGAAAAAATAATTTTATACAATACAAATTTTTATTACATTTTTATAAAAAACATACATCCAACTTATTTACTTTTTATATAAAATATATTTACATTTTTGTATTACTAATAATTATCTCCTCCTTGAATACATAGAAAATAATAGAGATAAATATATAATGAAATATATAATAAACTAAATTTATAAAAATTTTTTAAGATTAATACAAATACATAATATATTATTAATAAATTTAATACTTAATACAATAATAACGATATTTAGCAGCAAGATTATAATAGAAGATTAATATTTTATATATAAATTATAAATAGAGTGTTGAAGCTATAATAGAAAAAATATTTAGTATGATTGATTTAATCAAAATAAAGAATAGAATAATTAGTGTATTAATACTAATAAATAGAATTTGAATATTACTAATTAGTATTTTATATAATAAAAAGAGAATATTTTCCCAATAGTTATATATTAAAAACACATTAATAAAATTAAGATAATAAGAGGCACTAATCACACTTGTAATAATAGCAATAAATGAAACAGTATAAATACTCCTTGAAGATCTTTATTTTAAATAATATCACTATTATTATTATTATTTTCATTATTAATAAGATTCTTACCATTATTATTTTTAATGTTAAAATTTTTACCATAAATAATTAATAGTATTAAAAAGATTAACAATTGTGAATATATGTTGGAACAGATAAAAAGAAAAAGATTATATAGAAAGATATGTATTTATACTTAGAGCAAGAAGTAGGAAACCAACATGAGTAATACTACTATAAGCTAGAAGTTTTTTAATTTCTTTTTTAAAAATTCCAAGTACAGTACCAAAATTAGACTACCTATAGAACCAATAATAAGTATATTATCTATTATATATATACTAATATTATATTGATTATCAGGTGTAATAAAAGAAATATTTATATTAATAAATTTAACTATAAAAATAAATACACTAAATTTAGGTATAATTATTAGTCAAGTTGTTACTTTAGTAGGTACACTATTATATACATCAGGTGCTCAATTATAGAATGGAAAAGAAGAAAATATTAAAAGAAACTCCTTAGAATAAGTACGAGTCCAAATTTTTATATATTTATATTAGAACAATTACTTATATTAATTATTATAGTATTTTCAAAATTAAGTGAACCTGTATAACTATAAATAATACCACAACCAAGTAGATTAATACATGATGAGAGTCCACCCAGTAAAATTTATTTAACAGTAGCATCAATACTATTTTTATAAAAACGATAGCTTATAATAATATAAATAGAAAAACTTTTAAGTTCTAGACTAATATATATAGTAATAAGATCATTAGTTGAAATAAGTAGAAGTGAACCTATAATATTTAGTACAATAATTATATGAAAAATATAAGTTTTTAAAAAAAAAATAGCAGAATGATCTTTATCTTTATCTTTATCTTTATCTTTATAATCTATATTTAGATAAATAGCAATTATTATTACAAAATTTAACTAAAACAAGTAAATGTTTTAAACATTAAATAGACTATTATAAAGACTTACTCCAGATCAAAGAGATTAAATAAAAAATACATTAAATGAAAGTAGTACATAATAAAATAGAACTACTGCTGTAATTTCACTAAGATAATTCTTAATTCGATATGAGGAGAAAAATTGAATGGCAAGAAAAACTACCAAGCGCTATAAATAGCAAATTTAAATTAAAAAATTTTTTAAATAAAGTAATGTAAAGTCAGATAAGGTAAGGTAAATAAAAATAACACTATCTTAATATATTTTTATTAATAGTTTGAAAAGTAGTTAAATATTTGTATTTATACAGGTTATTTTCTAGAATAAAATTATATAAATAAATAATAATTAAGTTATAAAATAATGGTATAATCAATAAATAACTTTTCTTTATTAAATTTTTTATTTATTTTTTAATTATAACCCCTCTAATTTAAATTTATACCTTGCCTAAAAAGTTACAAATAAATTTGTTTTATTTTGCTAATGTAAGGTTTATAAGTCCCCAAAACATTATATTTTATATAAAAGAGGTAGAATTAGTTTAATAGGTAAAATCACGTTTTGTGGCAACGCTGTTAAGAGTTCGAGTCTCTTATTTTACCCTAAAAAAATACATTACCTTTGAATATAAATATATATAAGTATATATAATATATAGTTAATAAATTATGTTTAAGGATATGGTTTACTTTTTAAATTAAGATAAAAAAGACTTAAAATATAAAAATCAGTTCAAAACATCATAATAAAAGAGCAAAAACAAATAATAAGCGAAGTAGTGTAACGGTAGCACAACAGTCTCATGATCTGTTAGATTGGGTTCAAATCCTAACTTCGCTAAACTAATCAATATTTACTTATATGTATAAAAATTTATTAATTAAGGTCCTTTAGTATAGTGGTTCGTACAACTCCCCTTCAAGGAGTCAGGATCAGTTCAATTCTGGTAAGGATCAAAATTTAGGAATAATTGTCATAGGTAAGACTAAGCAATTGCTAATTGTTAGGGTTAATAGCTCTTGGACGTTCGACTCGTCCTTATTCCGTAAAAAAAAAATCATTCTTTATTTTTGTTCAAACTTCAATTAGATTTGTATAATATAATAATAATTAAACCAAATTTGAATCAATCGAGGCTGCTTATGAATGTTATCACGATTTAATACTACCTGGCTTCGAATAAAAATCTAAAACAGATATATAAAAGCTACGATTATATCCTAGTATTATAAAATCATTACAAAAATAAAAAGCTGAAAGAGAAGTGGAAAACATAAGCATTAAGAAAAGGCAGAGTGTCGATGTTATTAAACTACATATTTTTAGTCTGGGTTTACGCCTCATAATCTTAAGAGTGTAACTTTCTCCTTAAAATCTAGAAAAGCAACAATGTTTAAGGCGATCCCAGACATCAATTAGCTACCAAAAATAGGTATAATACAATTAGCCGATCACTTAGATAAAAACCGAATAATATATAAACCCTGAGTCGTATAATTTTATACCTGCTTTAAACCAAAAATTTGGGGTTAATAATATAATTATTATACTTGTTAACAAACGGAAAATTTAACATAGATGAAATAATAAAAAATTTGTAAAGATACAAGTACTTTTAATAAACTTGGTTTATGATGTAAAATATTCGCTCATAATCCAATACACAACAATCAAGGTTACTGGAAAGATGTAAAGCTAGATATCTTTAATAGTTTTTCATTTGCAGGAAAAAGCTTACTTATGTTCTTACGACATATGTTTTGATTGCTCCAGTAGTAGGCTTTCAAGTTACGACATAAGCCTGTCCCTCACTACAGCTCATTGTCAAAAAGGCCTTCTTTACATTTTTTTATTTATGTTATCTATATCTAAATTTGTCATTTTATATGAAATGATTTACTCATTGTTTAAACAGAAACAGATTGTCCTGATAATATTAATATGAAACTATCTTAATTTAGGGAGATTTTATTCTGTATTCTTAATTAAATCTTGTATTTTACTTGATAATGTTTAATTTAAAACTAAATGCAAAGATAAGAAAATTCTTTAAATAACTTTATATAATAAATTAACAAATTTTAGAATTAAATTATTAGATTCATTGCAAATTATGTCGAGGTAGTATAGATGTATTATTTAAATCATTTAATTGTAAATTGAATAAAGGTTATTTTACATACCTTTGTGAAGATAAATAGATTATATAGTGAAACTTTATATAAAATATATTTGAATAAAATTCCTATTATATTTAATATTTATATTAAGAAAAATGATTGGAATATGAAAGAAGAATGATTAAATTAATTATCCAAGGATGTAGTAAGATTATTAGAAGTTAAAAAAGTTTAGTGAAAAAATTTATAATAAATACTCATTAAATGTGACTAAATTTGTAACAGCACCTAAATTAGCTGATGCTATTTAAACTAGCAATGACTATACTAAGTCTTATGTAATTAAATTTAAGATGATGAGAGGTAAAGTTGATAAGAGATTAGAGCTGCATATTTTTATGCTAATATTAATCCGGGGTTATTCTTACGATATGATTTAGATTTATCCAATTTTTATGCTTAATTATATGCCTGTATCTAAACCTACTTTAACTAAAGTTAAAAACTAGATAATTACTTTGGATTAGTTTAAGTATAAATTACACACCTGATGATGACAGATGAAGAGTTCCATTTATTAAAATGAAAGATTATAAAAAAAAACAGGAGAGGTAAATATCCAAACAACCATTTTTATAAAAATATTAAAGAAGCATATAAGGAAAGATACAGTATTAAAGTTGAAACTAAATTTGACAGAGGTAAATAATTAATCAAAAATTCTTTCTTAAGTTTATACACTATTAAAAAGACTACTCCTATTGAAAAACAATTAAGTAAGTTAATGCTATATTCAATATATGGAATATTTGGTAATAAAGCTTCATTGAAAATTGTTTACTTTAAAGAAAGTATAAAAATAACTAAAAACTATTATTATTCACTATTTGCAGAATTAGATAATAATTTAATATTAATTAAATATTGTAGTATAATAAAGGAATCTTACTTTCGTGTTTATCACTATGTCTTCGGCATAAGAAGAACCAAGTAGCACTTGATCAACAACCCACTAAGCCATTAAAATCTTTAAGAGCTGTTATAGATTATTCAATGATGTTCTCCCGTTTACAGTGCTATGGTTTTAATGCCTTTTTGTTTTGTGTTTTATTTTTCAAGTTTAAAACTAAAAAAAAAGATTAACAGATTAATAGATTAATAGATTAACTAAAAACTTTAAAACAGAATTACAGACTAACAGAACTACACTACTTAAAGACTAAATTAAAAGCCTACTAAGCAAAATATCTCTCATAGAAAATCAAAATAATTATTTATTCTAATTTTAATTATTATTATCTTTTCTGTTAATTTTAACTTTATACCTATCGGTCGTTGATATTGAATTAACAATTAATATTATGCATTATTCCATTAGCCTTTACTTAAAACCCAAACAGTGAAAAAGGATTTAGTAACACAACAATATTTTTTTTTAAATTGATAGTAATAAGCTTAATTATTATATATCGCTTTTCGTTAGTAGTATTGCTAAAAAGACTGAAAAGAAGTTAATAAAATATGTTATTAAAGTTTAAATATATTAAACCCAATTTATTTATTATTAAATATACAAATTAACTTTCTCAATAGTTTGGTTAAGGACAATCAAAATAAGAACATCGAGGTAATAGATGTACAAAGTAATAGAGAGACTATTTGTATTTACTTTTTAAAGAATTAAAAACTGATATTAACAAAACTATCGCCAATTAAACCTTAGAAATAAGATTAAAAATAAGGATTGAAAAATACCTTGATATCCTAAAAAGATTATTTGATGAATTAAATGTAATATTAGACAGTGGTTATTTGAATATAAATGGATGTATAATATAATTCTATTATCAGTGTATAGATCTATATTAGAATATGATTTGGATTTAGAAAAAAAGTTTAGATATCAAAGAATTTGAAAACGAAGTATTTTTTTTGTAATCTTTACTTGAATATTATGAGGCTTATAAAATTAGATCCGAGTATAAGAAAATCCTTAAAAAGAAAGGTATTAGTTTGGTACAAAATTTAAACAACAGCTTCTGATTCAGATTATGTTAATGAGAATATCAAATATAATAAAGTACTTTCAATTCTCTTAAAAATTTTTTTTTGAAAATACCCTGTATAAATTTAGCAAAATAAATCCTTTAACAGATGAACAATATGAGGTTAAACAATAAAAGCTTTTGATTATTCATTGTTGGAGATAATATTTTCAATAGTAACTTTTACTAATATTTTTTGGGGGATTTAGATGAAAAGCGAATAAAATTAAAATTTAATGGAGGCTTCGAAGATTCTGAAAACTTAATCGTGAGATTTAAAGAAGGACAAGAGAAAAAACCTTAATAAAGATTTTAGATGAAAATGGTTATACTTTAAAGGAATTGTTAAATGATGATAATACCTTAGCAAAAGATGATATAGTATATAGTAGAAAAAGATAAAGGATAAACTAAAAAAGTTGATGGATAATTTAAAATCTGAAGAAAAGTTAAATTAACTCGAGATAGAAAAAGTATCGAGTATGAGGATTTAATTAAATCTGGTAAAATATTAAAAGGCAGTATAAGTTTTATATAAAAATATATTTTAATAGCTCAGAACACCTCTGCAGATTTGAGTTTAGTGATTGACTTTGAATTTTTGAAAAATGAAATAAATATAGTTAATAAAGCTTGCTAAACCTTAGGATAACAAAATTAAAAAATTATTAAAATTAAAAATAAGTTATCCGCGCAGATCTTTATCTTAAAATAAATAATATTAAATAAAAATAAATATAAAAACTTAAATTAAAATGGAATAGTTTTATGTAATTAAATTTTATAATAGGTAAACATTAGGTTGTAGTAAAATGTATTACAATGAAATGAAATTGTATACATAATTTACCAAAGTTTTTTGGAGTTTAATAAAATTACTTATTGAATTGATATTCAAAGTAAAAAAAGTTTAGCTAAAAAATATTAGAAGTTTTAGTTCTAATAACAATTAAGTATCCGAGGTTTTTAATGTAAAATTAAGGTATTTTCTAGTTTATGTATTAAAACTTATATACTGATTTTCAAAAGCTCCAATTTTGGAACAAATTTACAAAGTATTAGATCCTAGTAGTTTTTTAAAAATGGTACTTTTCTTTAGAAGATCATAAATTATTAATTAAATTGATATAAACTAATTAAATTAGAAGAATTCACTATTAAAATTAATAAATGATCTAAAATAGATTACTAAAGTTTATTTGAACAATATTTGATCAGTATTAACGCAAAATGAATTAAGTTTAAATTCTAATAAGGAAAATCTGTTATTAGATAGTCAACCTTTGAAAAGAAAGTATAACTTTAAGACACAATAGCTTCAAATTAAGAGTAACAGAATAAATTAAAATAACTTTTATGAGTATCGATAAGAAAAATTCTAAAGATGTTTCAATTATAAAACTTAAAATAAGTAAAACAAGGTCTCTCTAAATATAGACAGGTCAATTTAACAAAATTTAATTATATAAGTTAAATAAGTTCATTATTTGTTATATTATAGTGTTTAGTATTAACTGATTACTTGAATTAACAGTGGGTATAGAACAGCGGATTATAAAAAGCTTATTAATTATACAATATGGAATTATAAACATTTAAGTCATTCCATTAACTATTATTCACTTAGAATTTTAAGTCAAATTTTAGATTATACAACTTCCCCTCATTAAATGAATTTGTTATTTGTTTTGTGACTTTTATTAATTTTGCAGGTTTTGGAAATTAGAAACTTTTCCCTGTATAATTTATAGTTGAATTCACAACAAATGAAGTTTTTTAAATAAATTTTAAATAATGACCAACTTGCGTTAAATTTTGGTAGACTTTATAATTAAATTAACTTTAAGGATCGACCTGCAACTATTTTTGTTACTTATATTTTTAATAATTTTGTGTTTTATTTTTTTTTATTTTTTATTTTTAATAATCCAATTGTTCTATTGGAAAACTTTTAAGTTGCGCAAAACATCTACTAAGAATCTTTTTTAGAAATTTCTTATTTAAGAAACAAGGTTACTTGGTATAGACGAATAATAATGGAAATCGAAAGAGTCGGAGTTTCGTATTAAATTATTACTTTCCCAAAGATCAGGTCTCCATTATTAAGCCCACCATATTTCCCTCCATGCCACTATCGACCCCTACGGCTCTTAAGTATTATAGATAAGTTGAGATGTGAATATAGGCTTTCAACATGTTAGAGATTTCTAGCTCAGTTGTTGGCCATTTGTTATCTGTAAGACTTTTCTCAATACTAGGAACTAAAGATAGTTCCAGCTCTCTCTGCAATTTTTCTAGATTTCTCTAGTAGATCTCCGTTTTATACAAGCTATGTCAAGTTTGACCTTAGAGTCAGATGGTTGTTGAGATGTGTGTAAACCTCTTGTGTATCCGAATTGCGTTAATACCTTGGTAGTATTAATAACATAGATCTTTCCAAGTGGAAACATGCACCCTCTCCCTCTAATCTGCTTAAATTCCGTTATATTATTGTTCTATATGCCTTCGTCCCCGTTTCTAAGAAGCAGTGAGATAAGATAAAAAAAGAAGACTAAATTTTAGTTTTTAAACTACTATACTAAATAGTTAACTTACAGTTTTTTAACTTGATATAATCTGGACTTTTTAGCTTTATTTATCTTAATTTACTTTATTAACATTGATGTTAAAGTAACATCTAATAAAAAAAGTATAAACAGAATTAGGAAGCAGTGTTAAATATAACATTATGATAATAGAAGGTGTATATTAATATTTATGTTTATTGGGATACTTTCCTTATTTGTATAATTTTATTTTACAGATAAAACTGTTAATTTAACAGTCATATTTGACTTAACCAATATGGGATTTTAGTTATCTTAATATATTTATTATTATTTTTATATATTGGAGTGTTTACATACTAATAATTTTTTACTTAAATTTTTTGATACAGGCGGTAGCTAACTAACTTTAAAATTAATTGAAACTTAACTAGAGTCCTTAATTAATTAATTTAGTTTTTTATTTAAAATTTAGTTTTATAAAGAAGTATCTTTACATATCTTATGTTAATTAAGTTTAGTGTATTACATACTGGTTTGGAAACTCTATCTTTTTAGGTAAATTACAAAACTTACCTTTTCTTAATAAAGATATTTAGATATATTTTTATATTCAAGAATGAAAACAGAAACAAGTTACTCTAAAAACTTTTTAAAGAAATCTAATTATAGATACATATTCATCAATTTACTATTAATTAGTATGATTAATCATATTATCACCATTACACAGAAATTACAAGAGTTGATACAATAGTTGTAGAAAATAATAAGTTTAGTTTAATAATAATAAATATTTTTTTACCTTTGATAAAAAGGGTATTAATTTAATTTTTAATTATATTCTAATATTCAAGACTGGATAAGATAGTTAAATATCTTGAAAAAGAAAAGTGTATTGTAAAAATACAAGATAATCATAGAAAGAAATCATTTAAGTAAACTTATTTAGTTATCTAATTAAAGCATCTTGTTATTCAGCAGAGTTTTTTTTTCTAAAAAGAGTAATCAAAGAAAAGAGATTTAAAAAGTAAATAGATTATCAAATAGATAACCAGATCTATAATAATAGAGTAAACAATTACAGTTTAAATAAACTTTGTTACTTAAATAAGTAAACCAGCATTGTTTAATGAAACATATTTTGTAACTTAATTAATCAGATCTAATTAAAACAAATTTAGTAAACTAATTTTAGTTAAATCAACATATGTAAAAAAAGTTAAAATAACTAGAGTAAAATATTTAAACCAGGTTTTAATTTACCATATATTTTATATACTAAATCAATTTTAGAATAATTAAGCAGAGGTGTAAATACACATGTAGTATAGTATATAGATATGCATATGTTATTTTGATATAAATATTTTTATTATTTTCTAGATTAAATCTAAAGCAGTCTAATATTGCTCAACATGTCTTAGATAAAAAAATAAAGTGATCAAAAAGATCAGCAGAGGTTAAAATTTAACAAATTAATAAAAAAGTAACTTTAAACAAAAGATGAAAGTAAACATCAGATCTTTAAGAGATAAATTAAACATAATCAATGAAAGTAATCAAAGATTTTTCTTAAAAAGAGAGTAACTTAATATATTAAGATATATTTAAACAGTTATTGAATAAAATTATTTACAAGCTTTCTAATTGAAAACATTTATAAATTAATAAAGTTATATAAAATAATAAAGTAATTAGCAGATCTTATAGATAAAATTAAATTAACAAATAAGTAATAAATACTCATTCAGCTGATGAAATAATCAAAGAAATAATCTTTATAGTTATCATTACAACTTATCTTTATATGATACTATTTTACTTTTTATTTTTGATATCTTTATATCTTTCCTGTTTAATTTAGGTTCCCCCGATTATTCTCCCCTCTACTTTAAATTTTCCCAACTAGAAAGAAAACCTAAACATAAATCCAGTAAGCATATCTAAACATAAAAATTAAATCAATAATCAAATAAACTAATAAATCAGCATATCTTTATATACATATTTTTAAAATAATTAAACATTAAGCATATATTTATTATAAAGAAATAAAGTAAATCAATAAGCAGATCTTAAACATATAAAGTTTTTAAATAAACAAATAGATCACAAGAGGTTAAATAACCATATCATAAAGATACACATAAAGTAAATAAATAGATCAACAGAACTTATAGTTCCATATATAGTTAATAAAATATTTATCTATCTAAAGTAAATCAACAGAGTTTTAATTAGAGCTTATCGAATACCTACATACTTTCCATATTTATTATAGTTTAAATAAACCCAGTGAAAGAAATCAATAACAAGAGCTAAAAACAAAGAAAGTAAATACAAACTCCCTGTAGTAATAAAATTAAGAAAATAAGAAGCTCCTCCTTTCAGATAAGAAAAATTAAAGTATGAGCAAAAGTAATAGATAACTATAGTGTGATAGACGAGCTAAAGTTTCTTTAATAAGAATTTTATTTAATTTTCTTATAACTTAACTATAATTTATTTAATTAATATTAATGTATATAGTTTAATAACATATTAAGATTGAATATAAAGTAGTAATAAAATTAAACAGTAGCAATACAAGTAGTTAGGCACAACATTCATGTTCAACACTTTGTTTTATATAATTTATATAATTTATCTATTTATATAGTAATATATGGGGGAAATAACAATTTAATACTATTACTAATATGAAAATATAATTAAGTAATAAATCAATATAGCAAAAGTATCAAGTGAAATATCAAATGCTATAACATGATATGCTAATATATCAGCTTTAAGGAGCAAATTTATAAATTAAATATATCAACAAATAGTACAACTAGTCCAATACCATCTGCAATAAGTAATTGATCAGAGTAGCTTATGCAATATATTTAGCAAGCATTCAAAAATATAAAATAAATAAAAAACTAATTTAAACAAGAACAATAGGAGTTGAACCTATATAATCAACTTTGAAGGTTGACGTATTAACCATTATACAATATTCTTAAAAATATTATGCAAGTAACCAACTTATACAGTAAATAACTACTGAAATATATTAAAATAATATAAATAACTAATTAAATATATTAATAAAAAATGGGTAAATATTACGATTTTAATCGAAACTAGCATCAACAACAAAAAAAAGGTAGTTTACCATTAAGCTATAGTTACCATAATAAATTATTAATTAATACTTCAAAATCCTACTTCTTTTATTATTACTAATTTTAATCAGATGATTTTACGTTGAGATTAAATTTAAATTAAACCTATATTTAACAAAGGAATCACATAGTTAATTCTTATTATAAATACAAATATATATAAATAAATAAATATATAAATATACTGATTATAATCAATAATCTAAAATAGAAAATTAAAAAATAAACTTAATAATTAAATTAATACTCTTATATAACCAGGAAAAAAACATATATTTACACAAAATATTAAATTAAATTAAATTTATAAAAAATATACAAACTTATTTACAACAACAAGGCTAATAACTAATATAATAATATATATCCATTAAATAATATAAAATATACTACTAAAGTATTAGTTTCAATATTACTGCTGCTGCTATTAATATATTTTTTAAAGGTAAGTTAGACTGTTAAAGATATTTATAAATTATTCAGTTAGTTAAAGGGGTATATATATATCAGTTAAAGTTAAAAGTACAAGTATATATTATTATGTTGGCTTTATTTGGTATACATTTTTAAAATAAACAAATTAAGATATTTGAAAAGGTATTATAAAGATTGTCTATTGATTTTGTTAAAGGGTATAAGAAATCAGAGTTTTGTATCTTTTGCTTAATGTTGTATTTGCTTTATATTTAGTTGGAACTAGTCGAATTTATACAAATATTAGAATTTATAGCTATTTTAAATATAGATAATTTATAGAGAGAATATACATCTATTACTTATTAATAAAAATAAGATATCATATTAAAGATATTTAATTAATTTAGTTTTAAAGATAGAAAAAATTTAAAGAGATTTTGATAATATATTATATTTAATTATTTAATATTATAGTATTATGTTATTATGTATTTTAGTTAGATTAGTGATATATAAAATATTATTAGTTGGAAATGGATTGCAGTTAGATAAGTGAAGTGATCTAGTAGAATTTAATTTACATAGGATTTATATTTCTATACCTATTTCTATTAGGATTTCTAGATTATTTAATCCTATTTGAAATAATTATGAATAAATTTTAAAAAGAAATCTAGATAAATTCTGTATTAAATAGGAGTTTAATTAAATTTAATTTTTATGTAGGGTATTAGTATACGTAGGATTTTAAAGCATGAGTTAGATATTAATGTATTTCTGGTTAGAATAAACAAATAGAACAAAGCAATATATTAAAAAACATAGAAACAAATAAAATTTCAAGTTAGGATTGTATACGCAGGATTATTATAAATAGTTATACTTTAAACAGATACAAATTTATGCTATGGGAGTATACGTTTGATTGTTAGATCTAGTTTAGATTTGTCTGATAAATATCTTTATTCTTTAGTTACGTAGATTAGTGCAAGATTTTGTTAGTTTTCGTGTTAGTGATTTAACAGTGCTGTATAAAAGCATAAATTAAGCCGCTAGGTTTAAATATTTAATATTATATATAAAGTATTATCATTGTATTTTTTGTTATAAAATTTAAAGAATTTAAAATAATATATATAAAGTATTATAAAGGTGTTTTAAATAGTTTGTGTTCAGATATTCAAAAATGAAGTGTTTGAAACCTAATAAGACAAATCAAGAGAATATTTTAAGTATTTGAAAAGATTATAATCTTGGATATGAATTTTTTTAGATCTAGTTAAAGTAGTTAAGTTTAAAGAATTTTAACACCAATTCAGTTATAGTGGACAGTTTTATAACTATTTCAGTCTCAATCTTCCTTCATAAGTAAGTTTATATAAATTAGATTAACTTTACAAAGGATTTAATGGATATAATAATAGATATTATCATAGATCATATAACAAAGTTAGGCATAGAGTATTTAACTTTATAAAAGAGATAAGAAATACAGAATTGCAAAATGATTGCGGTTAAAGTCACTTAAACATAATAATAATAAGGTAAACTTTAAATATTTATTATATGGATTTAATTAAGAAGATAATAATTAAACTAAAATTAAACTAAATTGTACGATTATTTCTCGCTATACTTAAAGTAAATGATTAGAATTTATAAAATTATTTTAATTAGAAATAAAACCCGAATCATTTTAAATAAAATTAGAATTCCTATTAAGAAAATCTTTATTAAAAAATAAAAAACATAAAGGTTATTTGAAGTTACGCTTATGTACCAATTATTAAATAATTAAATTTAAGTATCCTTTTCATTAGCTAAATAAACTTTAATAAACTCCACATCTTATTCAAACTTCTTTTTAAGAAAATTTATTATAAATCATTATAAATGAGATGGATCAATTAACCTAATTTTACATAAAATCACTATACTACCAAAAAAATCATAAACCAAAGTATAAAAATACAAATTAAAAGCCTTTAGTAATTTAAAGATGTTTATGCCTACGTATATAATAACTCTAGTTTTCTACATTTCTAAGATCTGAAGATAAAAATTTTAGCTTTTTGTTTTAACCGGGTCATACTTGATCTTTAATTGGTCTTTTATTTTGAGGTATGCTTAGTTTTAGGTCTTGCTTAGCATTTATTTCCTGGGTAGCTTTAATTTATCCTCTTTAATTCAAATGGGTTAGTTGAGAATGGCCTTTATCTTTAATTTATTTATTATTTTAATTTAGTTGTATACTATGTTTCACGTGTTCCTAAGGAAAAAATCATTTAATATAAATTCTTGAAGTTAGAATATAATTTATATATATGTCCTAAACTATGTCATAGAATATCATAAGTTACTTTATAAATAATTAGACTAAATTTTAAAATCGGCTTATACAACCTTAAACAAACAAAAAATAAAAAAGAAATTAAAACTTCCTCATATAAAATCTACTAGATCTTGAGCAATCCATGGAACTGCATTTAGAAGATTTGTAATCACTGTTGCCATGCATTAAATTATAATTAGTGCTATTTATAGCTTATCTACTAATTTATAACCATGTACTATCTATTTTAGATTAAAATGTAGAAATACAAAGGCAATTTATTTTAAAATTAACGCCCTAGTTAAATATAAGACCCACCTATGATCCAGTCTGTATTGAGTAATTTAAAGTTAGGTTAAGCAGCGGAATAAGTCTTATAAATAAGTGTTAACCGTTTACATCAGTGTTGCCTTTTACTAAATTATTAATTAGAATTCAAGACTATACAAATTAGTACAGCTTTTACTCAAATGAGTGCTATTTACTTAATTTACTTTATATATCATAGAAGAGAATATAAATGGTTGTACTATCTCACGTAGTATTGGCATTGATTATAGCAAAAGATAGATTTTATACTCAACTACAACTCCTGTTGATTGTACTGATGTCTGTAGACCAAATTTATTAAAAGTACGTTTGATAGCAGAAGATTATCTTTAAAATTAAAATTCTTTGTTTACCTTTGTATTGTATCTTTTACTTTTGTTCCATTATTTATGATTCAAATTGCTACAGTCATAGGCGTTATATAATCATTTATATTGTTTGGAATATCTTTAGACCATTTATATATAAAATTTGATTAATTCAGTTGAAAGTTACTGAAGTGTAAGTAAGATATCTAATAATATACCGTATTTTACCTTTAATACCTAGTCAATTTAAATTTTGGTTGTTTACATCGACAATAACCTAATTTTGCAATTTTATCTTGCAGTATAATCAGATATTCACTATTATCTCCTTGTTTACTAAAACTAATTCGTGTTCCATATATATATATTATACTCTATTTTACTAATTCCTAGAATAGAACCTAAATAATACTCATTATATCAGAGTTTACTATCAGATATATACTTTATATACATTACTTTTTCAATATTTACCATATTAGTATTTGTAGTAATAGTATTTGTTATTATTATTTTAGTATTATTCACAATATTTATTATATTAGTATTATTACTTGACAATAGTATTTGCAGTTTAACCTATATCATTAATTCACAATAGTTTCTTAGTTGTTTTTTATTTTTATTTATTTTTCAATATAGGTTTATTCCTAAAAGCTATTAGTATCATAATACGTTAATATAACGTTTCCAATAGACTAATTTAACCAATTAACCTTAGTAGTGGAGTTTCTTAATATTTTTAGTATATAGCAAAATATATATTTCATATTAGATATTAGTAGTTCTATCCAGTATTAGTTCCACTATCTATAAATTATAACACCCTTATTATTAGTAGATATTTTCTTAGTTTATTATTTGTTAATTTAGTTTAAAATTTTTATCAAAAATGAGCATTTGGAAATAGTTAGCTTAATTATATTAATATAAATATTTCTTATTACAAAATAGCCTATAAAATGGTTATATCCAGTCTCTTTATTAAAATTCTTTTTAAAGTTTCGAAACAATGACCATTTAAGAATAGTTGATTTAATTAGTTATTTACAATATATTACTTATTCCAAATTAGCCTCTAAATTGTTAGATACAGGACTTTATACTTCTATTTTTATTATTTGTTTATATAAGTTTCGTAGCAATCAGCAATTAAATATAGTTAGTTAACTTTAAAAATTTTATTAATTATTACAAAATAACCTATAAAATAGGCATAATAATTATATTATTACATATATTAGTTATAGTTTTAAATGGAGTATAATAGAACATAGATATAATAGTATTATATTATTATTATTAGTATATATGGCATATAGCTTATTATTGTAGTAGTATAGGGCTATTAGTAGATAACTATATATTAAATAGGATCTTATTAATTATTAAACTGGTACTAAATTACATAAGGCAAAAGAGCAGAGTTAAACTTAACACCTCAAACTGATATTTTAGCCTATGGTAGGGTATACAAAAAAATCTTTTTCATTTAATTTAAATTTACTTTTTATATCACAGTAAATAGTAGTGAGTTGTACATAATAAAGAAATAAACATATTACTATCATTTATATCAAATTAGGCCTTGAGATATAGTAATTATCTAAGTTGTCCGACTGTACATTAAGCACCATTACAGGTACCTACAAGTGACTCAATCTGTAGCGATTATGTATAGAACCGACGGTCTGGGTAAGAAGATAATAAACGTTGACACTTCTCACTCGTATCGCCAGTTTATTTGATATATTACAAGATAAACCCCTGTCGAGATATTTTATTAAACACTCTAATCTAGACATATTATTGAGATATTTATAATAGGAGTATATATGTGTTTTATTTAGTCTTAACTGCTTCTATTTTTTATACTTACTTTATTATTTCATAGTAATTCTTATTCATTCTAATCATATTCTCGTTGAAATTAAATTCTACTGCTATAGAACGTATTATAACATAATCACTAATTAAAGACCGTATTTTCTTATTTCGATTACTAAATAATACCTGTTAATTATTCAATAACAATTTATTTCAGATTTCTTTTACGTAAAGTATTATCAATAATACGATTATTTGTATATTTTATCACACATTTAACAGAAAATACATATAGAATTATATTAACTATTCTGCCTAAATACTTTTTATTAGATTTAAAAATCGATACAAGTTTACTAAGAAATTATTGAAGACCGAATAATACTTATTACCCAAGAAGACGAATAGAGATAGAGACTAGAGACTAGAGACTTTTAAAACATATTAAATTTGGCCCAAGTAAACCCCTAAAGGCGTATTAATTTAACCATAATTACAACTCCAATTGACCAAAGAAGTACTCGAGGCGATTTATAAGAAAATATCCATAGTATAGTCCTCGTCCAATATGAAGATAAACAAAACTGAAAAAGAAAGAAGCTGTATTAGCATGTAGATATCGAATAAATAAAAATAGTTTACATCTCGCATGATCAAAAACATTTTCAATCAAAATTATTACTATAATTAATATAAATTTACTTTGGAATAAAATTACAAATTTGTTTTAGCTGATTTATCTGTATCAAAATCTCGTGATACAAATATACAATCCAGCTTAATACTACACAAAAAATAGAAGCCTAAGACCATATTACACCAAAACACCATCGAATCGAGTTATACTCACACATCCTCACCCTCATTTCATTAGGAGTTAGAGCTCATTATATCATTAGGTCATTCGTCTAACTGCCCACTGTGTTTCATAGATTGTCGTAACGCAAGTCAGTTGTGAAACGATTGTAATCTTCGATAGAAATCCTATTAAAAATAATAATAAGTTTGTTTCCTGCGTGTATTATCTTTAGTAATTCAAAGTGTAGTATTTTCAAAAATAAGTTTAGAATCTATTTCTTTAGGTAATCATACAAATCAATTATATTTCTATTATATTAATAATATTGTAACTAATAGATAGTTCTTAAATTTTTACTAATATTAAAACAGGAAATTCATATAATCTATATATTTCTATCTAAAAGATCCTAATATTATATTGTAAATATCTTTACTACTATTAATAGTAAATGTAGTCAAATTATTTTAACATTGTCTACTTTGCGGTAAATGCTTGATAATTTACAACATTAATCGAAAAATACTGGAAAATTACCATCCTAATCATGAGACAAAAAACTTGAGAGACTAAATAGCCTTTTGTGGGTTTTAATTGTAATATCTGATGTTAGATAGTGTTAATTAGTTAGATGTTATTATGTTATTATTTCATTTTTGGATAGATTAGAAAGTGAAAACACGATATTTGATACAGATAATTTTGTGATTAACGCCTTGGACTATCTCTTATACTCTAAAAGACCCATCGCGTGTAGCCTAGAAGGAATCTATTTTCTATTAATTCTATAAATTCAATAAATTCTATAAATTCTATTAATTATTATAAGTGGTTTCCTGCTGATTATCCAATCTTATCGATTTTTACTGTTATTACTTTATAAATATATAATTTATATTCTTTATCTCTGTCTGTATATTTGAAAGAAGATACCTTAGCCTTTTGTAAGATTACCGCTTTATTCTAATCGTAGATTGTGTTAAATCACAAGGTGAATCTATGATGATGCGTGTATAACAATAGGAGATTCCCACTAGAATCTTATCATGGAGGCGTTACACTAAGGCCATTATTTAATGGTAAAGGACGATGAGACGATGATCTTACAATTCTTATGCTATGGAGTGAAGAAGTAATAACTAGTACTTAAAGTATAAAAAGATTTTCAGTATATAGCGGGGTTTTCATATTCTTATTCATAACACATCAAAAGGATTTTACTTAAAAAGTATGTTATACACTCAAAAAAGCTAGACCCACATAAGGTGTATAAGGTATAGCTAGAAAAACAAAACTCCACTAAGAATTTTAATAATTAGACATGTTCCTAGTAGTGAGCCAAATCTTAAAAAATAAGAAATATTAGCTGGTTGTGCTGAATCAATTAGATAACTATTAATTAGATATAAATTTTAATCTTTCTTCTCTGATATGAGGAGCTTGAGGCGGGTAAATAAGTGAAAATTTAGATATTATCTTATTTAAGAGTCCTATCAAAGTCTCGTAGCAGCATAGCGGTTATACAACCAGGGCAAACGTTAAATGGTTTTAATAGGTATTAAGGATTCGTAGGTGTATTAACTATATTAAATAGTTTTTATAGTTTAACAGAAGACAATAGAATACTGGGAGGAAACTTGATACTTTTTATAACTACTGGAAGACTAATGGCGAAACCAATTGTCTAATTAAGAATTGAAACTGAGGAATGAAACTAGGCTAGCATTTTGCTTTTCTTAACCTTATACTCCATACCGTAAACTATATACACTTAATAATTGGTTTATTTATGTAAAGAGTACATATTATACAATCAGTTTACATCCCAACTGTTTATGTGTAGCACCTTGTAAGTACAATCTCACGATTGAAAGCAAAAGATTAGGACATTTTAAAAATCCAGAGTGGAGCATCTTGTTTAATTCGATAATCCGCTAAACCTTACCTCTTCTTGCATGTTTTAAATTTATTTATTTTATCCTATATATTATTTTGTTTTAGGTGTTGCTTGGCTATCTTTCAGTTATTATCTTAACTTTTTATAATGTTGACGCTAATTAACGCAATCCTTGATATAATTGTTATTTTTTATATCGTGTTTTTATTTGAGACACTTAATCGGGAGTATGATAACTCTATTTTACCCTTATGGAGTATGGCCCACAGATGTGCTACTTAAAATTATAACAAAGTGATGCTACACTGTAAATTTGAGCTAATCATTAAATAAGAGATATTTTGTGAGGATCGATGTATGAAATTCGACTTCGTTAATTATGAATTAGGAGTATTCGTTAATTAGTATGTAACGGTGAAATTATAGTAGTCACTAATCGTCTATCAGAGTGGCGTCACGATAAAATTACGAACTATTAATATAATACGGTAATATTTAATCTTATTTATTACTTATCAACTGCCTCTCACCAAATGCAACTAAGAAGGGCAGTGGAGGTATATGTATGAAGAAGAATCAGAAACTTCATAATGAACAAACATCAACATACCTTTCAGGACCTATTCAGCGATCATTTTTTACGAACCATGGAGGATAATAAACCCAGTCTAGAACCTTCTATCTTGCTAAAACTGGAACGTATAGAATGTGAGTAGACATTCCAACTATAAATAACCAAAAGCATGGAAAAGAAAGTATAAGAAAACTTCGATTAATATTATCAACTTGACATAGTTAAACATGGGTAGTATTTGAACATAATTAATTTCCAGTAAACCTCTAACTCTTAACTCCATGTACCTAAATCCAAAGGAATATGTAAAAAGAGCCCTACTTATTGCCAAATTAAGAGGAGACAGTCAAACTAATTTACTGTTAAAACAAGGTAACCGATGCCCAAGTTGTAATAAATTTATAATTGATTGAGACAACCTACTTACTTATAATACCCTTCCTGGAGGAACAACTAGAAAATAACACAGTAGAAAGTTCAATTATTAAACCTAAAAGGAGTCAAAACAAAACGATAAACGTTTTAGACAGTAGAGGATCGAACTGAATTAGAGACTCCCAAATAGAACACATATTACGAAAATCAACGCAGGTAAACTTACTTAATTAGCTTCACTCCTGAACCATCAGGGAAAGTTTCAACAATAAAGGAAAATCATAAAACCTTGTTGCCCAATAAACTATCGATTTACTAAGAACTGGAATTAAGAACTGCCACATTTCAAATTGTAATAGAACTCTATAAAATCGGTCTAGTAACTAATATCGTTAAGGGAATCCCCGGGTTAATATATCTAAGAAAACCCTTAAAATTCTTAAAAAGAAATAAAAGTCATACATTTTGGTAAAGAGCCGTATCATCGATAGGGAGGGTTCGAATCTGTTGCGGGTTATTAATTGGTCAATACAAAGCATAATATTCGCCTATGCAAATTATTTAGAATATGTAAAATATCTTTATTTAATTGATTTAATTTCCTTTTTTAAATTCTTATTTATTCCACTACTATTATCTTTTTTTAGAGTTTATATTTTTTTTTATTATTTTACTCCCTAAGATACATTTCTTAAATTGTATAGGGATGTATAAACATCTTACAAAATGAGATGATACATATTTACCTCATAGTTGCTAACTTTTAGTTTAAGTTTATAATCATCATCCTTTTTCCTTTTAGACCAATCTATTCCATATTTAAAGACAGTTTGTTTACTATGTTATATCTTAATTAAAAATCTATTAATATTATAAAATTTATACTTGTTATCTTCCCATCCTAATAAAAATATAATTTAAGATAGACATGATTTTATCAACCACCAGTAACACACTTTACTTACTACCTATAGGTTAAACTTAACTTTGTGATGGTTTGATATATCCATTTTCTTTACTTAATTTTCATATCTCCCTTGACGATCTTGCTTATTTTGCATAAATTTTGAGATTAAAGAGGTTAACTCCATCTACCTATTGATTTTATCCTCATTCTTATCTTTTTCTTGATAATAATTGAGATCAATTTTGAAGAATAGAAAAAAGGGTGCGTTAACATTGTGCTATCAAAATTTTTATATCTTTTTCTAAACAAAAATGTAAAAGGTTAATTTAAAATATTCTTAACACTCTATTTTTCTTTCCTATTTTAATAAATTATTATTTTTGGAAGATGATAAGAAGCAGCTCAGATATAAATATATTGATTTAATAAACCACCACCAACACAGTTTACTTACTAGGTATGTATTAAAATTCTTATTTATTCCACTACTCTTTTTAGATAAATCTATTTTCACACCTCACTTGATAATTTACCTTATATGTAAGATTTGTTAGATACAAATGTATAGGGAAGTATAAACTTATTACGAAATGATAAGATACTTAATTACCTCATACTTTTATGAACCTTTTTATACCATTCTTGCTCATCTTTAACTACTTTAAATTTTAATTAAAAACCACTATTTTTTAAATACTTATTTATTTATTAAATTTTTATTTTTATGTCCTTTATTCCTTAAATATAATTTATTTTTAATTTGAGTTTTTCTACTTATTCTTTTTACATATAAACCTCACTCTTAACTTTAAAGGGAGAATTTTTGAGATCAATTTGGCTACACCTGAAAAAAAACTGATCATTTAACCCTTTCTTAAAGACCTAATTAATTAATCATATTATGAGAAAAATTTTAGAACATGATACAAATATGTTGATGTTGAACTCCTGATGCTTGCACTTTTTTTTATTAGAATTTCGTAAGAATCAACTACATCTAGTAACTCCAAGACAAGGCAGATACCATTTTATTTTGTATTAATTTATAGTATACCTATTTAGATTAATCCTGATTTCTATGCTACAACCTCAACAATATGATTTTAATTAAAAATAATTTAACACCTTTATTTAGTTCTATGTATTTTAGATAACCTTATTTAACTATTATACATACAAATTTATTGTATCAATTAGCTAGTAATATAACTATATTACCATGTCCTTTTGAATATGAAGTATTATCTAAATTATTTAGATTTATAATTTGATTTGGTGATGGAGTTGGTGTTGGTGTTGGACTTGGACTTGGACTTGGACTTGGACTTGGACTTGCAAGTAAAATAAAGGAATAATTCTTGGGTTTTATTATGAAAAAAGAGAAGGAAAACTAAAAAAGAATAGAAGTACTAGTACTTATTAAAATATTAAATTTAGCTCCCTGTCATACTTATTGAGGCTGGAATGAAAATAGAACAAATTTGAGATTTGGGATAATAAAAAGAGTTTATTATATTTTTTTTAACTTCCTAATTCCTAATTAAGAAATAAAGATTCAATTACGATTCAATATACGTATCAAAGGGAGGAAATTTTTAAGTTAAACTACTAATAAATAATCTATATAAATAAATATACAAACCTTTTTTTTACTAAATTAGAAAGGATAATTAAATTTAGACTATTTTCGATTTTTGCTTAACCTGATGAAATATATTCGTCCGACAAGGAGGATTATCCTAAACTGGAAAAATTAATGGATATTTCGACCCTTATTATTGTTCGGATTTTTACCATCTATCAAAAGATACACTTTCTACACATATTCCCTTAAAACCACGCTAAACTCCGCTTGGATAGAAATTGTACTCGCCTACAACACCCCCATGTGATCTAATCCTGTCCCTTTCAACCATTGACCTCTACTCCACGATTTATAATAATTATTAATAGGTACAGAAAAAGTATTAATAAAATATTACTATATCCTTTTTAATGTTAACGCTTACTTTTCGCTATACTTTTTTTTTTATTTGTTTATAATTATCTTCTATTCTTGCTAAATTTTAGTGTTGAACTATTACTACTAATTTTTAATTTGTATTGGGTTTTGTTAAAGAGGATATTGAATTATTTAAGTCTATGTTACAACTTTCATGGCAGAGAGTTAAATTGTCTATTTTTTTGTTTTTTTGTTTATTTTTGCTTATTTTAAATCCCTCTTTATGATGGCAAACTATTTTATTTTGGTCTTCATCTAGATTGTAGTAGTCTTTACATAAATAATATTGTACTAATCCCTTTCCCATATTACCTCGATCATAAAGTAAATTTTGTTTTGGTGCAATGATGTCAGTTTTAAGGATTCCTTAACTCACTGCTCTTTATTATCTTATACATTGTATTTAAAAACTGCTCTAGAAGGAGAAATCACAGAAAAAGCAACTTTATTGATATTTGTGACCCATTTTAGTATGTTCAACTTAGGTACCTGATATATGTTTGTTATGAGTCTTTAAATGATAATCCGAAAAAAACAAAAATTACAATATTTGTTATGGCACTTGAACTAGCTTTTGCATTTTAACTTTCGTGCTTAAAATTTTTAACTCGATTTCCCTCATCAGCATTGGAATCAAGATTGTGCTGTCGCTTTATATTACCTAATAACATATATTGATTATTTAGTAAAATAGTATAACCTTTGGGATGTTTATTCCGCATTCAAATTTTGATTATGTCGTATAGGAACTTATTGATTGAAGATAGCGTTCCTGCAGAATTATTTAAAGAGAAATAATTAACCCATCCTGTGACCTTAGGATTAACTGCACCTATTAATTCATGTAGTATTTAAATTCTTTATAAATAGCTCGATTAGGGATTTTAACCTTTGTAATTATCGGGTGAGGGATAAACGTATAAGTTACCTCTTCCTTCTACTCTTCACTCGTGTTTCATATGGTGTATGTATTTATTCCTGATTTGATTAGTTCTTCTAAGATAGTTAAAGGTGTATCCTAGAAACTTGAATGGAGTGTTAACACCAAATTCTATTATTCTGCTTTTATCTGGTTGTATTTCCAGACATATCACTTTTAATATTTATCTTATTTGAGGGATTATATTTAATAGTATGGCATAACCCGAGATAATTAAAAATCGTTACCAAATTTAACATTAATGCAAGCGATACTTATATTTAGTTATTTTAATTTTTTATCCTTAGGATTTATTGAAACAGCTTTAACGGATAGTATGAAACCATCTATTTAGTTGATTATGATAACTGCACGATTTGTAAACTTTGTATACTCTATGTTTGCTTATTCCTGCTTATTACCCTGTCCGTTAATACTAAAATTAATAAGTAATTGGTTAATTCTTCCTCCTTTGGCTTCTATTCAATTATAGCTGATACTTTGCTTTCGTTAAATTCAATTAATCCGGCTTTTAATCATCCCTTTAGAATATATATATATTTATGAGGGATAGGAACGTTTGTTAACAATCAGTCATGACTTTTTAAATCCCTAATATCTGCATCTCATAAATTTTCCCTGTCTATTGTACGACTTATTTTATAACCTTTTATTTGTAAGGCTTTTTGTGTAAAATTACATACTTGAAATATTCTAAGTAAATTTAATATAAAAAAGATTTAAATATAAAATAAAAAGATAATATAAATTATTAGATTTCCCGCTTATCCTTATTCTCCAACTAAACACTAACTTAATAACAAAAACAAAAAAGATTAACTAGCCCTTATATAAATTCCGTATTTAAAACTATTTAATTTAGTTTATAATATTTTTTTATATACTTATGCTTGAATTTACGCCCCTTTTGCTTTTACTTAATAAAATTTGATTGAGATAATGAGTTTTAAAATTTACTGATTTTTTTTTATTATTTTTTGACTTTATAATTTTTAACTAAAAACTTTTCTTATTTTGCAATTAACTCTATTGATTTTACTTCATTTTATTGATTTTTGATATTGACCTTATTTACGTAATTTATAACCTTTATATTTTTATTGTTTTTTCTGTTAAAAGAAGATATGAAAATATTTTATATTCTAATTTTTTTAGTGGCTATGGCCCTACCTTTAATCATCTTTTTTTACTCTCACAGAGAGATTTTAAGATTTTCACTTATAGTTTACTTTCCCGAATTATTTTTTAATTTTTATATTCAGTCAATTGGATCAGGGAATTATACATATATTGTGTTAATCTACTGTTCATATATAGATAGATTTGTTAAATTGACTTTTAATTGATTTATTTGTATTTCATTGCTTTTACATTTCTTACTTTTATTGTTTTATATGGAATATTTAGTACATGTCTCTCACGAATATTTTTGGGAAAATCTTATGATTAATCCTATTAACTATTTTGGGTTGGATGTGTTTAACTGGGTATCTTCCGATTTATGTAAAATTAACTTTGCTTTATTATTTCCTGTTATTCCGAAGACATTTATGTCATATTTATCATCTTCTTACTTATCAAATTATTATGTGAAATTGAACAGAAATTTTTCGATTAATTACCCTAATTTGTATAATTCTGACATATCTAAAAATAAATTGAATAATGACTTATATAAAATTATTGGTGGTGGTTTCACCTCATATAAAAATATTGTTAGCTTAGGTAATTTAATTGAGTTATTGGAGAATACCCCTTTATTGTTAAATAATATAGAGAAATATTTAGCTAATTTAGAGGATAAAAAAACTTATACATTATTACCAGTATTTAGATGAATTGATAACGATACTGGTCTTTCACAATCTGTGACAATTTCTGATTCTATGAAAATAACTAAATTCGTTAATATTAATAATTTATCTGATAAGTTAGTTTACTTTATCCACATTGCTTTATCTAAGTATGATATGGGTAATAATAATATTGAACTTGTCTTAATGAATAGAGTTTGGTTAGATATCACAGATTTTAATGTTAAAGAGGATGAAATTAGTATTATTACTAAAACTATTGATGATTATTTAGCTAAAAAGAAATCTAATGTTAATATTGATGATTTAATTATGAAAAGATTATCTAATTTTGATAACCTTAAATATAATAATATTCTTATGGATAATTATGGTGTTCCTATTTTTAATAATGGTTTAATTACAGCTTATAAATTAGATGATAATCAAGCTATATATGTTAAAAAAGGTGATAATGACACTAATTATATTACTATTAAAAATTTAAACATTGTCGACTCAGACCCTTCAAACATTATTTGAAATTGATCTGATAAAAAAACAGACTTTGGATTTATTAGAAATAGGGATGGTATTAATTACTTCTTCAATAATAATGGTTATATATTTAAAATTGAAGCATCTTATAACTTCTTAGATTATCCTGAAGATAAAAAAATAAATATACAAGATACTAAAATAGGAAGTATCGATTTTGAAACTTACGGAAATGAAGGAATCGGTATTCAAAATGTTTATGCTGGTGGCTGAGCTATTAATGATTCTATTAAAACTAATAAATTTTATTATATTAATAAAGATAGTAATAGTTTAGATCTTGTGAAAAACATTATTACAGATTTAGCTAATAATAAAGATATTAATGGATATACTTTTTATGCTCATAACTTAGGGAGATTTGACTCTGTCTTTTTAATTAAAGCTTGTTTGTTAATGGAGGATATTGATATTAAACCAAAATGGAAAGATAATAAGATTATCTCAATTACTATTTCTAATAAAAAAAATAAAATTAAATTTAAATTATTAGATTCGATACAAATGATTAACGGTAGTTTAGATTCTATTTTTAAATCTTTTGAGATAAATTATAAAAAAGGTATATTCCCTCATAATTTTGTTAATAAAGATACACTATTCTATTCCGGAGTTACACCTGATTTTGTTTACTTTAAAAATATGCCTATTAAAATTTATAACACAATGAAATCTAATAACTGGAATTTGAAAGATGAAGCTTTAATTTATTTAGAAAAAGATGTTATGGGATTATTAGACGTTATGATTAAATTTAATGATAAAATTTTTAATTTACACTCTTTAAATATTACGAATTTTGTAACTGCCCCGAAATTAGCTGTAGCTATTTACACTTCAAAATTCTATAATAATGATTTAAAAATTAAAATGATTAGAGGGAATGTGGAGAAAGAAATTAGATCTGCCTATTTCGGTGGTAATGTTACCGTTTGTGTTAATAAAATGAATAAAGGTTTTTACTATGATATGAACTCTCAATATCCTTACGCTATGCTTAATGATATGCCTATTGGTAACCCGACGTTAAGTACGGATAAAGACTTAAACAACTATTTTGGCTTTGTATACGGGGAAATTACAGCTCCAGATTATAATACCTTAAGAGTACCTTATATACAATTAAGAGATGAGAAATCTGATATTGTTGATTGTCCTAGAGGGACTTTTAGTAGAATGATTTTTAGTGAAGAAATTAAAGAAGCTTTGAAGGATGGTTATACTTTCAACCTAAAATATGGCTATAAATTTGAAAGAGGGAAAAACTTGTTCAAAAACTATGTAGAGACTATGTATGACATTAAAAAAAATACTAAGGATCCGATTGAAAGAGCTTTAAGTAAACTGTTACTAAATTCTTTATATGGGAAATTCGGGATGAAAGATATTACATCATCTATGAAAATTATGTCTAAAAATGAAGCTAAAAAGATTACTAACAATTATAACTATTCTTTATTTTCAGATTTAGATAATGGTAAAGTTTTAATTAAATATTCTAGTATAATTGATGAATCTTTAAGAAAATTACTTAAAAACTTCGATTCTAATCCTCATTCTATAACCATTAATAGTTTAACTAAATCTAGAGGGGTCCCTTCGGCGGTGCAAATCTCTGCGGCTATTTCCGCCTACGCCAGAATGTCTATTAATAAGTTTAAAAACATTCCGGCAAACCCTTGTATTTACTCTGATACCGATAGTGTCGTTTTAACGAAACCACTTAATAATATTTTTATTGGTAAAGAATTGGGTCAAATGAAATTAGAACATCAAATTGAGGAAGGTATTTTTATTAGAAAGAAATTATACGCTTTAAAAACCAATATTAACAATATTTTCATTAAATCTAGTGGGGTGAAACCTTCTTCGTTAAATTATGACAATTTTAAAGATTTATTACGCGGTAATTCTGTTAAATGTGAGGCTTTATCTTTCCAGGTAAAATGAAAAGATTTAGATATAAACATTGTAAATAGATCAATTATTCTACAAGGGTTAAACACTAAATTAATAGATATAAATGATCATTACGATATTAACTTTAAATCAATAATCACATATATTCCACCACCATATAATACCTCACATCAAAATATAAATAATATAGATAATATAAAAATTATACTTGATAAATATATTGATAATATACCATATATCAATTTTATTAAAATTAAAATATTAAGATTATATCATTATATATACAAACTTATTAAAGATTTTTTACATTTATTTTTAAATAATTAGTTAATATTTAACTTTTTTTTGTTTTTTTCTTTTTTTTTCTTTTTTTTGTTTTTTTGTTGTTTTTTTTTTTTGTTTTTGTTTTTTGTTTTTCTTGTTTTTCTTTTTTTTTCTTGTTTTTCTTGTTTTTCTTGTTTTTCTTGTTTTTCTTGTTTCTTGTTTTTTCTTGTTTCTTGTTTTAGGCTTTCTTAAACGGGAAGATACGCCTTTTTGATATCTTTTTTGTTGGAAGTTGTTCGAGTTTTTTAATCTAACTAATTTATTGTTAATCATTAAAACAGATATAATAATTACTAAAATTAAATAATATTAAATAAAATAAAATAAAATTAAATTAAATTAAATTAAATTAAATAATTTATTATCTTTTGATATTTAAAGATTTTTGGGGTTTTATTCCCCCCCC
>Ga0153960_1000065_pt1:5000-7500 | contig 33889 bp, 18 predicted proteins | sample TSFL044MetaG_FD_102274 | JGI IMG/M metagenome (GOLD analysis project Ga0153960, IMG submission 102274) | Attine ant fungus gardens microbial communities from Florida, USA - TSFL044 MetaG | ecosystem: Host-associated > Fungi > Mycelium > Unclassified | place: USA: Florida, Withalacochee...
GATAGATATAGATGAACAATACCCCCCCTAGAACCGTATAGGAAGTTTTCTCCTCGTACGGCTCGAGAAAAATGATTTGATGCTAGGTTTTGTCTATGTATACAATTCTAATGACTTAAAGGTCAAATGGCCTATAAAATGAAAATCAATTAGACTACGATTTCAGACTTTTTTCCTGAAAATCAAAAGAAACCATCCGTACTCATAACTCAAGTTCTATAATTCTCAAATCGCGCAAAGGAAGAATCTTTAGTCAATTTCAGTTATTGAGTGGTCTTTACCCCCCTTTTGTTTATCTCGTTTAAAATTCTATTTGAATTTTTTAGTCGGATCCAGTTATTCAGATTATCAATCAAATTCAAAAAGGGTGCTTCCTTGTTTTTAGATCCTTTATCCTTATTTTTAATCATTGGGTTTAGACATTACTTCGGTGCTTCTTAATCCCTTCAAAATGGCAGCAACATACCCCTTGTTGGTTTCTTTCTATCAAAGAATCCCATGGCCAGTTGATTCCCGTGTGATACACTTTGAATGAATCGAAAGGGTTTGATCAATTCCAACAAGTTTTGCTTTTGAATTGTGAATTAGAAACTTGCTCGAATTGGATCCTTTCGATTTCTATATATGGAAGATATATTTACGAAGTTGTTCCAATAGATTGATTAGCATTTAACCTTAGATTCTTACCCCCAAGAAATGAATTAATCCTTTCTACTCGAGCTCCGTCGTGGACTATTTAGAACCCAACAAAAACGAAGGATTCAAGTGAAACAGAACAAACAATGTCGAGCCAAGAGCACCCTCATTTCTAGATAAATTGAAAATGGTGAATGGAAAAATCCACAATAGATTCTGTCCTTCAAGTCGCACGTTGCTTTCTACCACATCGTTTCAAACGAAGTTTTACCATAATATTCCTCAAATTTGGAACCGGTATGAAATTGATTCAATCATGGAATCATGAATAGTCATTGCTTCGGTTGTCCATAGACATTGTAATCTACATCTTTTCTTCCATATATGATATGTGAAACTTTTTTTTCTGAAAAAGTCTTAGCAACACAGCATCTTTAACATCCATTAAGAATATATAGGTAATAGAATGAAATATAGAAACAACTCACTTGTTGAATCTGCATCTTCAAGTAACTCAATAGGATTGATAAAACAATTTCCTACTTTAATTGAATATAAAAGAGTTTGATTCTACTTACAAGGAATCATTCAAAATAATTTTGAAATAAAAAAACGATTTCTAATTGAAATCGAAAAAGTTTCCGATTTGGACATCATTATTTCATTTGATTTAATTTGACAAAAATTGGATCATAAGGATCACCTTTGATCTTATAGGAGGATAGATCTTTCTTTTTTAATTTAAAATAGATAAAGAGACCAAAGAAAAGGAGAAAAAAAAAATTAATCTTTTTTCATAAGATGTATAAAAAAATGATGGAAGTTGAGAAGGGAGGGATTTTCCTCTCTATCGATAGGCTGGGGAGTTATCACTGTTATATATATTATATATTCTAATAATATACAATATAGAATTGAAATAATTTCAGTTTAAATAATTTAAGGGATCACAAAAGGTTTTGACAAAAAACAAAAATTTCTTGTCATTGAAATAGAACGATAGAGGCCGTATAAGCGAAACATTTCTTCATTTTAAACGATTCAATGATATATATATTTTGTTTAACATGGGATTGAGTAATATTTCAATAATCACTTCTTGTCATAAAGTAAATAAAATCAAAGGGTGAAGATCAATCCCCTCTACCTCAATCGTTACATAGATTTCCAATTTCTCATTAGAGTCAAACACGAAATATCTAATAAAAAATGCGATTCAACGAAAAAAGATTGGCTTCATTTCATATAGAACTACGGTATTTAAATTAATATAGATTAACTCTTTCCCTTACTTCTTTCTAAGAAAAAAATGGAGCATAAAATAATGGATCTACACTGGGACGGAAGGATTCGAACCTCCGAATAGCGGGACCAAAACCCGTTGCCTTACCCCTTGGCTACGCCCCATTTCAATTTCAAATCTACACCAAGAAAAATAATATTGGTATTCATTTTTTGTCAACTCCAGCCCAAAATCTCTATATGTATAGAATCTATTGGTATTCGTATTTTGACCTATATAGATATAGAATTCACCGAAATTTATTGATCATTACATAGAATTCAATTAAGATATTGTATGAAAGTATCATTTCTTCTATTCTCCTTTGAGAATTGGAGGGTTTTTGATTGAGTGGGTACAAAGAAAAAGAAGGATTTTTTGTCTACCTTACTTACTTTCTTCCGTTTTACTTATATCAAAAACTCAATTAAAATGCAATTATCTCCAAGAACAAAACGTCTGTTATGCTTAATATCGTTAATTTGATCTGTATCTGTATTAATTCTGCCCCTTATTCGAGTAGTTTTTTCTTCGGCAAATTGCCCGAAGCCTATGCTTTTTTGAATCCAATCGTGGATGTTA
>Ga0153960_1000065_pt1:12500-20000 | contig 33889 bp, 18 predicted proteins | sample TSFL044MetaG_FD_102274 | JGI IMG/M metagenome (GOLD analysis project Ga0153960, IMG submission 102274) | Attine ant fungus gardens microbial communities from Florida, USA - TSFL044 MetaG | ecosystem: Host-associated > Fungi > Mycelium > Unclassified | place: USA: Florida...
TATATATAAGGCACAGGTTGTCAATTCAGCGTTGGATAAAAGAGGGAAAATGCCCTTTTTAGAATAAGCGGTTCAAATCATTTTATCGAGATGAGTGTTCTATATCGATAAAATCGTTATTTTCAAATCATCTTGATATTAAATAGTGGTAGAAAGAGTACCATGCTGCGCCTAGACTTCAAACAGTCTGCTTTAACCATCTTAACAGCCTCACACTATTGGTTACTAGAGAATCACAGTGGATTTGCCAATTAATCACGAAATGCTGTGGTTCTTACATAGAATTTCTTAATAAAGTAATTCGCGAGATCATGCACCCTTCTTTCCTAATTACAACGGAAAGGGGTACAGCTGATCAAATCCAGCTTATTCTTGAAATAAACAACCCACACACACTCCCTTTCCAAAAAAGATCAATACACCAATCACTACACTTAGATTTATTGGATTTGTTGCTAAAATATCGGTATTAAATCCGAAACTCCCGGCAAACGGCCAGTGGCCCAAAGAAACGAAAGAATCGGTTACATTTTTCATATAATCTCCTCTTATAGATTATAGATAGACTTAAAAATCGATCAGAATTCTTTTTTGATCACTTTCCCCTTCTTTTTTTATTCTTTTCTTTTTTTTGAAATCGAGTCAAAAAATATTCGAGTTATAAAGTATGAACTACATCTCGATTGTTGCCAGACCTCAGAAAAAAGAATTTCCCTTGGACTACGAGGGGGAAGGATGAAAGCGAGGCGGTATGTTAATTCCTCATCTGCAAATCAGCCCTTCCCGTAGGTTATTTTCTCAACGAATAAGGAATTGTAGGAGTGACATCTTGATCCAATTTGAAAAAGCAAATGAAAAATCCAAGGCAATAAAATAGAAAAAATACATACTTTTCCTATTTCTAAGATTTAAACAAAAGGATTGGCAAATAAAAGTGCTAATGCTACAACCAACCCATAAATCGTTAAAGCTTCCATAAAAGCTAGACTAAGCAAGAGAGTACCTCGTATTTTTCCCTCTGCCTCGGGCTGTCTTGCGATACCCTCTACGGCTTGACCCGCAGCAGTCCCTTGACCAACCCCAGGTCCAATAGAAGCAAGCCCTACGGCCAACCCGGCAGCAATAACGGAAGCAGCAGAAATCAGTGGATTCATGATAAGTTCCTCGTACCAACAAAAAGAAATGGTTAATGATACAATCAAGCAATGAATTATGCCCTAATTATTTTATTCCATCGCTAAGATTCATCCAGTCAAAGTAACTAAGAACTTCGAACTAAAGAAAAAATATTATATATTTAGAATCAGACCTACTCCGATATCTCTTTCTTTCGTTTCTCTACACAGAGTCTTTGTGAATCCATAGAACTTTCGGTCTTCCCCTTTCTTGGTTCCGAACTGTTATGCCAATTCTTCCATCTTTTGTTGATTTCATATCTTTATTGATCCAATTCACAGCCACAAGAATACGAGGGGCTTCTCTTGAAACCCACACGCAACAGTAGGGCAAATGAAATATATCCTTAGTTCGTCTATAACTAGTCAATATCTAATATCACATATACATGTTTTTCTTCCATAACGTAAACCATTAGATTCAATCGAATTGGAGAATCAATCGATTTTTTAGGAATCCCATTTTTTTGTAAATTCTTTTCTGCGTTCCGTTTTCTTTATCATTATTCCAACCGAAGACAATCTAAATAGACAAATTATTGATCATTGATCTAAGTTCATGCAATTTTTTTTATTATTAATTATTTTCTTTTGGTCAATCATTGAATAAAATCAACTGTAAAGTAGAATTGTTTCTCCTGTTTTTTATTTAAATTTGATTAAACATATATCGTATTCAAATTTTGATTTGAATAAGAAGACTGGCCGACCAATAAAAAAAAGAAAAAACTAAATCTTCGTCAAGGAAAGGTAGGATATTAAGTGGATGAAAGACTAAATTTAGGAAAAAGATCTTTTGGATCTCTTTCCCTTTTTGTTTTTACAACTCTTTAATATCGTAATCTTTGATTTTTTTGTTCCTATTCTTTTCTATCATATAGAAAGTCTTGTATGTTTCTAGTCCTTAAGTAAATCACCGTGAACCGCACATACATTGCTTTGCGCGAAGCAAGAAAAAAAGACTATTTCAATGATGACCCTCCATGGATTCACCTATATAAGCCGCAGCTAAAGTTGCAAAAATAAGAGCTTGAATACCACTTGTAAATAATCCAAGGAACATGACAGGGATAGGAACCACCGAAGGTACTAAAGAAACAAGAACAACAACTACTAATTCATCTGCTAAGATATTTCCGAAAAGTCGAAAACTAAGCGACAGAGGCTTTGTGAAATCTTCTAGGATGTTAATGGGTAAAAGGATTGGGGTTGGTTGAATATATTTCCCAAAATAGCTTAATCCCTTTTTGGTAAGACCCGCATAGAAATATGCCACTGATGTGAGTAAAGCCAAAGCAACAGTAGTATTTATATCATTCGTGGGTGCGGCTAACTCTCCATGAGGTAATTCTATGATTTTCCAAGGTAAAAGAGCTCCTGACCAATTAGAAACAAAAATAAATAGAAAGAGAGTTCCAATAAAAGGAACCCAAGGGCCATATTCTTCTCCAATTTGGGTTTTACTCACATCTCGAATGAATTCAAGAACATATTCGAAAAAATTCTGACCCCCGGTCGGAATGATTTGTGGGTTTCGAACAGCTATAGTAGCTGAACCTAATAAGATAGCAATTACAACCCAAGAAGTAATAAGTACTTGGCCGTGGACTTGGAAACCCCCTATTTGCCAATAGAAATGTTGGCCTACTTCCACACCGGATATATTGTATAGTGTGTTGATGGAACATGATAGTGCATTCATATTGACCTCTGAAAAAGAAAATGAAACTTTAAAGAAAATTATTTTGATTCAACCATCTCTTTGTCTACTTGAATCGGATCTTTTGAAGATCAACGAATATTTTTATTTTGAATACTAACTAATCACATAATATCTACAGTTCTTTTTATTCATTTTTCAAAATCCATAGATAAATAAATAATAACCAATTCTATCGAATTTTCGAAGTCAAAGTTCTTTATCTTATTATTAATCAAGGATTTCTTATATAGCTAGAACGGCCCTCACAAATTGCGAATACTAATTTGTTAAGAATTAAGCGAATTGAAGATATAGCATCATCATTCGCTGGAATCGAAATATCGGCAAGATCTGGGTCACAATTTGTATCGATTAAACAAATTGTTGGAATTCCTAAAGTGATACACTCTCGCAGAGACGTATATTCTTCATGCTGATCAACGATGATTACAATATCAGGTAACCCCGCCATATATTTAATCCCGCCCAGATATGTTTGCAAGCGAGATAATTGTCTTTTCACCACAGCCGCATCCCTTTTCGGCAAACGGTTGAGTCTTCCCGTTTTTTGTTCCATTCGTAAGTCCCTGAACTTATGAAGTCTCATTTCGGTAGTCGACCAATTTGTTAACATCCCGCCGAGCCATTTTTTATTAACACAATGACACCGGGCCTTTATTGCAGCCCGTGCTACTGAATCAGCTGCCTTATTCTTGGTACCAACAATCAAAAACTGTTTTCCTCTACTTGCTGCATCAAAAACCAAATCACAGGCTTCGGATAAAAAACGAGCAGTTCTAGTAAGATTTGTAATATGAATACCTTTACGCTTTGCAGAGATATAAGGTGCCATTTTAGGATTCCATTTCCTAGTACCATGGCCAAAATGAACTCCTGCCTCCAGCATCTCTTCCAAGTTAATGTTCCAATATCTTCTTGTCATTTCTCCCCACACCCCCCTTTTTCAAAAAAAAAAAACGAGGGACCTTAAACGGAAATAAAGAATTGTTCCGATGGAACCTTCTCTTCTACCATAGATTGGCCATCGAGAGACGGCCAAGCCATTAGTCTTTTCTATTGCTTACTATTTTGATTACCAAATCAAATGACTGCACAAAATACAGATAGTCAACAAGAAGAATCCACTTTTCTAAGAATCATTAAATCCTATAGATGATTGTTCTGCTCTATCATGGAAGTTCTTTGAAAGAAAAGAATCAAATAATTTTCTGTGATGAAAGAAAATATCTCGCATTTCCCCCTCGAATAGATCGTTTTTTTTTGTTTCAAAAGGACTCTTATCATATTGTTTTGAAGAGGGCACTGCTCTTTTCAATCCAGTACCAACAGGTATCATACCCCCCAAAACAACGTTCTCTTTCAGGCCCTTCAACCAATCGATTCGACCCCGGAGAGCCGCTTTTGCTAAGACTCGAGCGGTTTCTTGAAAACTCGCTTCAGATATAAAACTTTGAGTATTGAGAGATGCTCTTGTTATTCCCAATAAAAGGGCTCGGTAACAAACCCCTTCTTCCAACGCGCGCCCCACTCGTTCCGCTCGCAACAATCCAATTAATTCTCCGGGTAAAAAAACATTAGACATTCCATCTTCTGAAACCAACACCTTTGATGTTATTTGACGTACAATAATTTCTATATGCCTATTATGAATCTGCACCCCCTGGGATCGATAAACCTTTTGAATCTTATTAACCAAAGATATACGACTTTGCACTATAGTTAGCTCAGCACCAATCAAGAATGCCCATGGCATTCCAAGAATTCTTGTTATATGATCATTCCAACCCCTCACCCGCTTCTCTAGATTCATTGATATTGAATCAATCGAACGCACTTCTAATACTTGTTCTACTTTTGGAAGCCCCTGGGTTATATCACCAGATCTGGATTTTTCATATATAAATGTAATTAAAGTATCTCCTTGGTACAGAATTTCCCCATAATGACCGTGAACAGTTGCCCTGGGAGTGGCCAAATAAGGCTTAGCTAATCGTATTACTACAGAGTCAACTTGAACAAGTATAACTTGACCCGATTCTAGGTGTGGTGCGTTTTTGACTATACATATATTTTCACAAATAAGCTGCCCAAGATTTATTATTGTAGATGTTTCTTGACAATAATTGAGATAGAGAAAATCCCAATTCAAATTGAAAATAATGTTATCACGTGGATCGGGATTATAACTTTTCTCATTTTCATCCATTAAAAAATATTTAATTACTTGAAAAGTCTGTTTTAAATTGTCAAGTTGCAAATAGTTATTTAACAAGATCTGATTATAAGTTATTAAATGGTAAAATGAATAAACATTTGCAAGTAGAAGGGCTGTTCCTAAAGGCCCCGGCGAATTCTTAATTGGAATTCGAGGATCTTTTGTAATTTTAATTGATTCTTTTATCACATTGTGATATTTTACACCGTTGAATGGACTCACTCGAAAACAATTGGATGATGACAAAATCATCAACGACTGGAATCCCGTATTTGTATTCAACAACGTATGAATAGTTTTTTGATTTTGATTGAGGGGTTGTTCAATTCTTGCCTTGGAATAAATAGACGAAAACGGATTGATTTTGGTCCAATCTGATCCATTAGCAGAGAGCAACCCCGAGCCCGATGGATCATTCCGTTTTCCGATATATGAAATAGTGGATTTCACCAAGTCGATTCTTAGGGAATGTCGAATCAAATCATTTACCCTTATTTCAACAAGTGAAGCGCGAGCTTCTTGACTAGAAGAACTTTTTTTGTCTTGCGTCCAATTCAATACTAAACAAGTGCGAACTAATTGAATGCTTGTATCAGAAATTCCTCGAATTGGTTTACCAGTTCCAGAAAGGATATAATTGACAACTTGAAGTTGCACATTATCCCTTTCCTGGAGCGGATCGGGGGGAAAAAGCGTTGCTAAAGTTATACTGTCCATTATTTCATATGTGACGACAGGCCGAACCAAAACAAAATACTTTTTCTTGCTAAGTGTAATCCGTTGAACATAGATCCATTTTTTGGATTCTTGTTTTCCTGTTCCTAGTGGTATCAAGACACCGCTATGTCGGGATATCTTATCTGTCTCCCCAGGAAAATGGATATCTCCAGAAAAGATTTTAAGTTCAATTCTTGTTTTTTTTCTCTCCACTCGTACCAACCCGCCCACTCGGCTTCTTATATTTAAACTAATTTCTGTATCTACCCCAATGATACTATTGTTCCGTACCATTATGTAAGAAGATCCAGGTAAAATATGCACTTCCTCGGGAATGAAAAAAAACCGATCTACTTTCATTTGGTATTTTGGCAAAAATTCCTTGCCTCCTCGATACTCAATCAAATCCTCTTTTTGGAGGATTGAATGCATTTCTAGAGTCCCATATTTAGTAATGCCCAAACTTTTTCTTCTGTATCGAGGATCATCGAAATAAGCAAGAATACTTTTTCTACGTAAAATACCATTGGGGGGGATTTCAATCGAAATCCCTGAGGGGAGCATTAGTTCGTTCTCGCGTTCTTGAATCCACTGGAGTGGAATGATGAATCTATTTCTTCGCCTCTGTGAGAATAAATCAGAATTCTGGTAGAGAATGGTGGGATCCATGAGATTCCAACGACCAGTACATCCAATTTGACTAATGTCTGAATAATTAGGAATCCTATGTTCTTTTTTACCCGAAAAATTTGAAGGGAAGAATTTATGTCTCGACTGATCATTCGTTCCTGAGAGGTTAGATGAGGATCCTCTCTTGAGAGAACGAAAAAGCGCACTCATTTGATCTTGATCCTTGTGGAGCGCAAGTGAGACTAGACTAGATCTGCGCGGACCTCCTAATAATATCCATAAATGACTTGTTTTTGGTAATAGATGAACGTTGCCGTATGTAAATTCGGGTGCATGATACACGTCGGTGCTCCAGTGCATTTCTCCGTCCGAGTCAGAATAAATATGTTTTCGAACCTTCTCTTTAAAATTCAAAGTGAATGCTCCTGCACGAATCTCCGCAATTACTTGTTCTGATTCTACATATTGATCGTTTTGAACTAAAAGAAAACTTTGGGGTGGAATATTTACATTATGCCGAATATCTTCACTCTCAATAGTTACATATAAGTTTATAGAACATAGAAAGGCGGGATGTCCATGGCGTGTACGTGTCGGATGAACTAAATCCTCATTGAATTTTATTTTTCCGTTAGAAGGGGCTCGCACGTGTTCGGCAGTACCCCCCGTGAATACTCCACCGGTATGAAAAGTTCTTAATGTTAATTGAGTACCCGGTTCCCCAATCGATTGGCCGGCAATAATACCTACAGCTTCTCCTAATTCAACCAGGTCGCCATGCGTAGGACTCCGGCCGTAACATAATCGACAGATCCAAGAGGCACTCCTACAGGTAAAGGGTGTTCGAATAGTTATTGGTTGTGCTCGAAAGGTTATGAATCGATTTACAAGTCCAATCCCAATGTCTTGATTTCGAGTGGCAATACATCGTGTACCCATATATATATCATCGGCTAATACACGACCAATTAATGTTTGGATAAAAATCTTTTCTAGCATCATACCATTTTGAAGACTCACAGAAATACCACGGACGGTGC
>Ga0153960_1000065_pt1:27500-33889 | contig 33889 bp, 18 predicted proteins | sample TSFL044MetaG_FD_102274 | JGI IMG/M metagenome (GOLD analysis project Ga0153960, IMG submission 102274) | Attine ant fungus gardens microbial communities from Florida, USA - TSFL044 MetaG | ecosystem: Host-associated > Fungi > Mycelium > Unclassified | place: USA: Florida...
TGTATGCAGATCGCTAGAATATCCGACTTCTCTCTTATTGCCGGTTCTATTCGGAACAGCCCGGATTGTGCTCCATCAAAAGAACATCTTTATTCAATGCAAAATTGAAGTGAAGTAGGATAATCTTATGATAATTTCCTATCGACAAGATATCTAAATAATAATAATAGATGGAACAATTTATGTTCTAGAGTTTACATATGCTCATAGGTTTTGTTATAATTCAAATTGAAAGACTTTTTTGATTGAAAAAATCAATACTAATTGAGACAGAATCAATTAGTATTTTTTAGGTCATTAGGAAAACACAATTTGAGATTCAATTCCCAGAATTGTTCATGAATTCGAAGTAAGTAATTAAGAGTTACTGGTTCAAATTAGTTTCAAATTAGTCGGCTGAAAATACACATTTAGTTTCTCAATAGAAAAGCAAGAGAATTTTTTTGGCATTGTGTATTTTCAAATACTATAAATCCATCGAAGGGATGGATCAAATGCAATCAAAAGGGGTCCTTCTTTGAGAAAAAGGATTACGGAAAACAGGAGTCAAAATGCAAGCACAATAAGAATAGAATTCAATAAGTCGGGAAAATTTTCATCTATTTTATAGAATTTTGGCGACATGGCCGAGTGGTAAGGCGGGGGACTGCAAATCCTTTTTCCCCAGTTCAAATCCGGGTGTCGCCTGATCAAAACTTGAAATCTCTGCTTTTCTTCTGTTCTGCTGATAGAATTCGCAGAATTCTTCCCCGGTAGAAGCAGACGGAGGAAACAGAAACAGGCCGTTGATGCTTTGTTTGATTCTAAGCATGTGATCTGAAGGTCTTTAAAAAAAAGATTGTGAATCCTCATTCGCATCTAGGATTCAAGGAAATATTTGAATCCACGGTAGAAGGGCTATTAGGACTTCAGATTCCTTTCTATTTATATACTAACTATATACTAAATACTAAGGGAATACTAAATACTAGGGGAGTATCTAATGGCTGGATCTTGACTTAGATTGTAGAGCCTGATAGGAAATTCAATCAATAGTTTTGGAAAGGACCAGAGGTTGCTTTCTATACTAGGGACTCAGAAGAATCTCTAAGTGTTCAAGTATACAATCCATATTAGATTGGATGGATTTTTTTCTTTTTTTTTTTTTTTAAAAAAAAAGGGCAAAAAAAAAGACTTTTTTTTTAGCAATTCCTTGCCATTCCCCCAGTTTCACAGGGATAATTGGGAAAGAGGGTACGGATTAAATCAAATGGAGAAATAGCGGTCTGGTCTGTATTAGATAGTGATTTCCCCTTTTTAGCGATTTCTCCCCTTCTGTATTGAATTACGAAGGTCAACAAAAAAATGGATCTTCTTCTTTTTATTCCTACATGTTCTCATCCCCTTGGGATGTTATTGCGCATTTTACTTGTGTTTAATCTTTCCCAATTCTAAATCATAATCTATTTTTTGGATTGCTTTCTCAATAGTGTTCGGTCAGAATCCCTTTTTGACTATGCACCATTGGTTCCATTATTATATTATTAATAAGGAATAATTCCTTCGTATTTATAGAGATAGGGGACATAATTCACATGGATATAGTAAATCTCGCTTGGGCTGCTTTAATGGTAGTCTTTACATTTTCCCTTTCACTCGTAGTGTGGGGAAGAAGTGGACTCTAGAAGGACTACTAACTGAGTTGAAGAATCAAACCGTAGAAATTCTTTTATAGATCGTTCTGCAACGCGTTTTGAACTATTAAAAAAATCGAATCTCATTGGAATCCAATGGAGTAATCTATGATATGAATCATACTCTTTCAATCAAAGAGATATTTCAGCGATTCCCATGTTTGTATTTCGAAAAGAAAGGGATTCAGATGGTTGGAATAAATTTCCAACCTAAAATTCTTCCGAAATTTTCTATTTCAATCAATGGAATGGGTTCTTACTATCTTTATCGATATAGGTGAATAGTGAGGAAAACCGGACCTTTTTTGATTTCTTTCCCTCTTTACTGTTCAAAGAAGAACTCGTTTTGGTAAATGTATACGCACTTTCTACGAGAAATGATATAAAGATAGTGCTTATCTAACAAGAGACTATGCAATAATAAGATCTTGCCTACCCATATACACCTATTGGGCGTTTAGCGTAATTTGAGAAAGGCGATTTATGCTTTAGCGACTTATTTCATATCATGGTTTGGGCGTTAAAAATCGGTGAGGTTTCCTCTTCGTTATTGAAAGGAATTCGAATCCTAAGATAAGAATTTGTTCCGATTGATCGGAACAAATAGATATAGCAAATTGGGTGTTATGTCCATTCCATACAATAGGAATTAATTTCCACGTCTATGAAGAGAATATTGTAGATTGATCTATCGAAACTTAAACCTTTATCTTTATTCTAGATTACAACTTTAGAGACTAGCTAAGAGATAGATGGGATGATAGAAGGATTCATCTATTTCTTTCTTACTATCCCATCTATCTCTTAGAATACTTCCGATTCTAGTCCGCTCATTTCATTTAAGTGAAGACGTGAAATTCGAATCCTTTTCATTGGACTTCGTCAATTTTTGATCAGAACTCAGAGGAAAAGTTTGATTCACATTAATTTGAAAATCCAATTGAATTAATCATTTTGACTGACTGTTTTTACGTAAATGATAAGTAGAAAGGCGGTAGGAACTAGAATGAATAGTGCAGTAGCAATAAATGCAAGAATATTTACTTCCATAATCTCGTTGGTTTTTTACTTCGCAATAACTCGGGATTTAATCCCCTAGAGATGATAAATCTTTCGTCTGGATGAATTACCCCTCGATGATATTGAATGGGATAAATATCATGAATAACAATATCTGATCTATCAAATCAATTCGTCGTTGAGACTTGATTAGTATAACATAGGAAGTTCTTTTATCCATACCGAATCTAAATTCGGATTCCTAACCCAATCAATCGAAAATTTCTTTATTTAGCATTGGTTTCTTTATTTTTTCTATAACCTACCTTGCATCTTCCTTGGACAATCATCTGCTGAAGGATGATCAAATTGCCCCTCCACTTCGATTAATCACATAATTACAAATCTAAAGAAACAATAAAAGCGAAACGGAAAAAAATAGTAAAGAAAAAAATAAGGACTCCCCTTTGCTTTGGAAATGAGAGTATGTCCCCCGACACCCTTTACTAGTTACTAGTTCATAGAAAGGGAAAAATGAATTTATGCATTTATTGGATCCGTCGGGACTGGCGGGGCTCGAACCCGCAGCTTCCGCCTTGACAGGGCGGTGCTCTGACCAATTGAACTACAATCCCAGTGAAATAAGGGATCTAGCAGAAGATTTTCTTCTTTTTTTTTTTTTTTATCTTCGTATTGGGGCTCATGTTGGATTGGCGAATTATTGGGCCGAGCTGGATTTGAACCAGCGTAGACATATTGCCAACGAATTTACAGTCCGTCCCCATTAACCGCTCGGGCATCGACCCAGGAAAAATGAATTTTAGGCTTATTGATAATCCATGATCAACTTCCTTTCGTAGTACCCTACCCCCAGGGGAATTCGAATCCCCGTTGCCTCCTTGAAAGAGAGATGTCCTAAACCACTAGACGATGGGGGCCGGCTTGACCAACCTATCTGATACTATCATCATAGTATGATCAAATTTTTGAAATTGTCAATACAATATAATGGAATGATTAGATCCTTTAGATCTTTCCATTTTTCAGAATTGTCTAGAATTTTTGGATTCGTCATTCCTATTCATGAATCGTTCATTAGAATCGACATTCGCTATATAACCCTATAACTCTACTAAAATAAATATAAATATAAATAGAAATCTAGTAAGTGGAATCAAGGAGTTATCGAAAATTTTCTCTAAGACTTTAGTTCAAGGAGACAAGTAGAATCTCATCATTCCATGAAATATCTTGATTTTTTTTACGTGCAATTGGTAAGTGTACATGGATGTTATATATCAATGGTATGAATTTTGTTTTGATAGGGATCAAAGAAAAGGGGACCAGTCTTGAAACAATTCATTTTACCCTCGACCCGTTAGGCAAATCCATTTGATTATTCCAAAATAAGTAACTAGCCACTAGGAGTCTCCTGCATTATATATAATTATAATAGAAATATAGAGTATAATATAGATATCTATATGTCTATATAGATTATATGCGCATATACAGATTTTCTATACAGACCCGTTTGGTAATAAAAAAAATAAGCCCTTTTAACTCAGTGGTAGAGTAACGCCATGGTAAGGCGTAAGTCATCGGTTCAAATCCGATAAGGGGCTTTTCTTTCTTTTTCTTTTGATAAATTTTTTCATAAAAGTCCAGCCATAGTACTCAGAAAATAGATAGATTTTTTGTATTCTAAATACAAAAAGAACTAACCGGAGAATACGTTATCATTATACTGAGTTAGAGTATAGTAGTTCTAGTTAGAAGTGGAAGAGTTATTCGGTAAATTTTCATTATTCGAAATAAGCATAAGCCGCCCACTAAAAATCCCTATTTTCCATTGACGGGATTTGAAATCAACAAAAGAAAAAGTAAGTGGACCTGACCCATTTAATTCAGACTATATCCGCTATTCTGATATTCAAAGTCGATAGAGATGAAATTTGAATTAGAACACCGCCTCCTTTTTTTTAATTTCATTTCTTTGAACTTTGAAAGAATTTGTCGATATTTCCGATTCCATCTTCTTGTTCCTAGATTTTCTAGGGAAAAAAATTGTTATTCCCTCCCTCTACGGAAAAACCTTTCTTCCAAGTCACAAGATAAGAGCCATTTCTATTATCTTTCTTTAATTCCGGATCAAGATGAATTTCTATCTATCGAAGTCTATTTAGATGTATAGCTATCAGATCGTGGCTTCATGTCCCAAACATTTCTATATCGCTGTATCCAAAGTTTGGTTACGACGGTGTAATGAAGAATGGATGCGAAAAAGATACTTTCATTTCCAGTCTTGTATTTTTCTATAAGACTTTAACGAAAAAATAGGAAATTATCTCTCTTTCTAAGAGAGAAAACTCAATTAAAGAAAATTAAAACAGAAATTTATAAAAATTATGTATATGGAATTGGAATAGTTTAGTATACATAGAAATTCGAACAATCTACAAATATCTTTCTTTTTCTCAATCTCACGAACAAGATCTAATAAGAACATTTAGTTAATCGAAGCAGAGGGGAGGGGGTAGATCCACTACTTAGTTAGTAGTAAGGTTAGTAGTAAGAGAAGGGATCCCTTCTTCCTTGAAGAGTTTTTTGAAAAGATTCACTTATCTGATTGATGAATCACAAAAAGACAATTCATGGTAGTAACAAAGAATAATCAAATTGAGTTCATGGATTTCCCTAGGTCCGTTTATGGACCAATAAAGGATTTTTATCTTCGAAACCCGTTGAAGGGGGCAGTGCAAGAGAAATCATAGAGAAATGATCGAATCTTCAGACGCCCCAAGAATACTATGAGGTGCTCGGAAATGGTCGAAATAGTTGAATAGGAGGATCACTATGACTATAGCCCTTGGTAAATTTACCAAAGACGAAAATGATTTATTTGATATTATGGATGACTGGTTACGGAGGGACCGGTTCGTTTTTGTAGGCTGGTCGGGCCTATTGCTCTTTCCTTGTGCCTATTTCGCTTTAGGAGGTTGGTTCACAGGTACAACTTTTGTAACTTCATGGTATACCCATGGATTGGCCAGTTCCTATTTGGAAGGTTGTAATTTCTTAACAGCCGCGGTTTCTACTCCTGCTAATAGTTTAGCGCATTCTTTATTGTTACTATGGGGTCCTGAAGCACAAGGGGATTTCACTCGTTGGTGTCAATTAGGCGGTCTGTGGACTTTTGTTGCTCTGCATGGCGCTTTCGCACTAATAGGTTTCATGTTACGTCAATTTGAGCTTGCTCGGTCTGTTCAATTGCGACCTTATAACGCAATCGCATTTTCCGGTCCAATTGCTGTTTTTGTTTCTGTATTCCTAATTTATCCACTAGGGCAGTCTGGTTGGTTCTTTGCACCTAGTTTTGGTGTAGCAGCTATATTTCGATTCATCCTCTTTTTTCAAGGATTTCATAATTGGACTCTGAACCCATTTCATATGATGGGAGTTGCTGGTGTATTGGGAGCTGCTTTACTATGCGCTATTCATGGTGCTACCGTAGAAAATACTTTATTTGAAGATGGTGATGGCGCAAATACATTCCGTGCTTTTAACCCAACTCAAGCCGAAGAAACTTATTCCATGGTCACCGCTAACCGCTTTTGGTCCCAAATCTTTGGGGTTGCTTTTTCCAATAAACGTTGGTTACATTTCTTTATGTTATTTGTACCAGTAACCGGTTTATGGATGAGTGCTCTTGGAGTA
>Ga0153960_1000068_pt1 | contig 32620 bp, 29 predicted proteins | sample TSFL044MetaG_FD_102274 | JGI IMG/M metagenome (GOLD analysis project Ga0153960, IMG submission 102274) | Attine ant fungus gardens microbial communities from Florida, USA - TSFL044 MetaG | ecosystem: Host-associated > Fungi > Mycelium > Unclassified | place: USA: Florida, Withalacochee...
ATTTCGAATGCAAATCAGCATTTGAACTCACTCCACATGAAGAATACGATCTGGTTTATGATTCGGGCTGTCTTCACCATCTGCTGCCACATCAGCGAATTCCCTATATACACATGATTCAGAGCGCACTTAAACCTGGAGGGTATTTTGGGATGACATGCTTTGCTCCAGGATTTGGCGATCAGGGTGGACCGGAGAGCGTTATGGACGATTGGGAAGTATACCGTGAGAAATCGATGAAAGGCGGTCTGGCTTTTACGGAGGAAAAGCTTCGCTATTTGCTTGAAGATCCATTTGAATGCGTAGAGCTGCGCCCGATGGAGACGAAGGGTCAGGATGATATATGTTTTGGCTTGCCCATCCTATGGGTGACGTTGTGGAGTAAAACCAAACGTGTAGTTATAGATTTATAAGGTCATAGGTTTGACGTTTAACCAATATTGCACAAAGCGAGAGAAAGGCGGGGATAACATGGGTCAAAGGTATTTTATCATTACAGGCACGTCCAAAGGAATCGGCAAACAGCTTGCGGAATTGTTATTGGAAAAGGGAGATTACGTCTACGGTATTGCACGCGGAACGTCTGACTTGGAGGATGCCTACGAGCGTTACCAGCATGTTCAGTTTGATCTTGCGGATATCCATAGCATTGATGATCTTGTCTCAAGCCTATTGGAGCATATCCCGCTGCAGGAAGTTGAATTCATCGGGCTCATAAACAATGCGGCCATACTTGAGCCGTTGAAGCCGATTGATCAGTGCATCGCAGAGGAGATCAGCCAGCAGCTGGAAATCAGCTTGGCGGCGCCCATGATTCTGACTTCATCTTTTATACATTATACCAACCACCTGACCGCACGGAGAAAAATAGTCAATGTATCGTCCGGTTCAGGCAGTTATCCGGCACCTTCAATGGCATCTTATTGTACCTCCAAAGCTGGAATAAACATGTTCACCCAGTGCGTAGCGATGGAACAATCCGGGCAACCCAATCCCGTTGAAGTGATTGCATTTGATCCAGGGATGGTAGATACGGAGCTACAGGCTGTGGCAAGAGGCAAAAGTGCAGATGAATTTGCATTGTCCGAGGTATTCGGTCAGGTCTATGAAGCAGGCCAATTAAGATCACCACAGGATGTCGCAAAGCAATTGATCGAACGGATGGAAGAAATCAGTGATCCAAGCAAGGTCCTCCATACTATGGAGGGATAACAGATTAACAGTTATCGTTCAGATTCATCTATATTGGTAAGAGACTATGGATTTTACTTTGCCTCGACAATTTGTATTGTTCTATTAATAGCGGCAGGAGTGGAAGAGACGGAATCGATTCTGAAGAAGCGGTAGCGTTCGCCTTTGTCACCTAATTTCTACATTTAATAAATTTAATAAAGGAAATTTGGGGACAACAGCGATCGGAAGAACGATCCGTATCTGGAACGGTCCCCCGTAGATTGTCAAACAATATGCTTCGGGCAATGCCCAAGAAGAACAGAAACGTGGTGAAGATATATGTTTAAAATTATGCTCATTGAAGACGATGAATCGTTATTCAGTGAAATCAAAGAACGGTTATCCCAGTGGTCATATGACGTGTATGGCGTGCAGGATTTTGGCAAAGTGATGCAGGAATACAGTGCCATTCAGCCACAGCTGGTCATTATTGATATTCAGCTTCCCCAGTATGACGGATTCCATTGGTGCCGTATGATCCGAGCCCATTCCAATGTGCCGATTATCTTTCTGTCCTCACGGGATCATCCTACGGATATGGTCATGTCGATGCATCTGGGCGCAGATGATTTTATCCAGAAGCCCTTCCATTTCGATGTGTTGATTGCCAAGATCCAGGCGATCCTGCGTAGGGTATATAACTACAATACAGAGCGGATTGAGCTGCGCACATGGCGTGGGGCTACCATTGAATATGTGAAAAATACCCTTACCCATGACAATGAGTCGGTCCTTTTGACCAAAAATGAGATGTTCATTCTCAAAGTGCTGGTTGAGCACAAAAATCAGATTGTGGCCCGGGAAGACCTGATTCGCAGTCTGTGGGATCATGAACATTTTGTGAGTGATAACACGCTAACGGTTAACGTCAATCGCCTTCGCAAGAAAATGGAGCCGCTAGGTCTGGATGGCTATATCGAAACCAAGGTGGGGCAGGGCTATATGGCAACGGAAGAGGCGGAAACATGATTGGAAAATACATACGGGAAAAGCTGAGCTGGCTAGTGTTGCTTATAAGCATACAGCTCATCTTTTTATTTGTAGCCTATATCGACAAGTCCATTCCATTCCAATCTGTAGCGTACATCGTCGTGCTGAATGTAGTGGTATGCATTGTGTTTATCTGGGCGAGATATCCAAGAGAGACCCGTTTCTACAAAAGATTAACTGCCTGGGATCATACCTATGATCCAGGGGATTTGGATATCGCGGAAAGCCCTTATGAACGGATTGTGCACGATGCTGTGACTTCCCAGACCGAACGTTATCGGAAGGAGTCCTCAGCTCATTTTATTTTGCTGGAGCAGGAGAAGGATGAGATGTTAGCCTGGATTCACGAGGTGAAGACGCCACTAACCGCGCTGCAATTGATGATCGAGCGAATGCCGGATGACAAGCTGCAGGGTCAGATGACGTATGAATGGCTGCGAATTCACCAACTGCTAGATCAGCAGCTTCACCAGAAGCGTATTCCATTTATGCATAATGATTTGTTTGTGGAAGAAACAGAGCTTGAACCGATTTTGAACGGAGAGATTAGAGCTTTGAAGTCGTGGTGTATATCCAAACGGATTGGCTTCGACGTGTCATTAGATGTGACAAAGGTGCTGACCGACAGCAAATGGTTAGGTTTTATCATACGGCAGCTGCTTAGCAATGCGGTGAAATACAGCCATTCCTCTGACATTGTCATTGAAAGCAAGGAAAAGGATGGGCACATTATATTGACCATTCAGGATTATGGACGAGGGATCGAGGTGCAGGATTTACCGCGTATCTTTGATAAAGGCTTCACTTCAACCCAAGGCAGGCTGGAGGGAACCGCAACGGGGATGGGTTTGTATTTGACTCGACAGGTGGCACAAACACTTCGTATAGACATTCAGGTACAGTCTGCTCCCGGAGAGGGTACTAGCGTCAAACTAACCTTCCCGCGAAAGAATGACATGATCCACCTTGCAGGCGTGTGACAACATTGTCACATGCTTTTTGATTTTGTTCGGTGAATCGCACGATAAATTGGAGTATCCCGCCTATGATGGAGATATATCAAAGAGGAGTGAGTGGGATATGTGGATACTGGAAGCCAAAAAAATTCATAAAGTCTATGGCAACAAATTAAATAAACAGGAAGTCCTTAAGGGGATTGATCTCGGGGTAAGTAAAGGCGAATTTGTTGGCATTATGGGACCCTCGGGTTCGGGGAAAACGACGCTGCTGAATGTTCTTTCTTCGATTGATCGGGTAAGTCAGGGCACGATTGACATTGAGGGTCAGGAGTTCACTGGCATGAAGGAGAAACAGCTTGCTGAATTCCGCAAACATCATCTCGGTTTTATTTTTCAGGATTATAATCTGCTGGATACCCTCACGGTGAAGGAAAATGTATTGCTGCCGCTCTCGATTACGAGTATTCCGAAGCATGAGGCACACCTGAAGTTCGAACAAATCGCCCGTGAACTGGGCATATATGAGCTGAAAGACAAGTATCCGTCTGAAATCTCGGGTGGACAGAAGCAGCGGACGTCGGCTGCGCGTGCGTTTGTGCATGATCCGAGCATAATTTTCGCTGACGAGCCGACAGGTGCACTCGATTCCAAATCTGCTTCGGACCTGCTTGGCAAATTGAGTGATATGAACAGCAAGCACCAGGCAACGATTATTATGGTTACACATGATCCGTTTGCCGCGAGTTATTGCAGCAGGGTGATTTTCATCCGGGACGGTCAGATCTACACTCAACTAAATAAGGGAGACGAGTCCCGGCAATCCTTCTTCAACGATATTATCAAAACTCAGGGCGTGTTGGGTGGTGTGCAGCCATGAGCCTGAATTACATCATCTTTCGCAATCTGAGGAAAAATCTGAAAAATTATTATCTTTACGTCTTTGCCCTGATCTTTAGTGTGGCGCTGTATTTTTCCTTTGTGACACTACAGTATGATCCCTCCATGGATGAGGTTGCTGAATCAACGAAAGGAGCGGCTGCGATCGGCGCATCCTCCGTGTTACTGATTGTCATTGTGGGCATTTTTCTGCTCTATGCAAATACAATCTTTATCAAGCGGCGCAGTAAGGAGATCGGTTTGTTTCAGCTGATCGGACTGACGAAGGGGAGAATATTTGGCATCTTGAGTGCGGAAAATTGTATTCTCTACTTTGGTTCTATGGTAATCGGTATTCTAATCGGGTTTCTGGGTTCCAAGCTGATATTGATGATTTTGTTCAAAATTATTGGTGTTGATGTGATCACGAAGCTATACTTCTCACCGATGGCGCTAGTGCAAACGCTGATTGTCTTTGCCGTCATGTATCTGCTTATCATGTTGATGAATTACACATTTATCCGAGCACAGAGTATTCTATCACTCTTTCGGGTGTCCTCTACAACAGAGCAGCAGATAAAGAAGTTATCTGTGGGGCAGATTCTGATGGGCATCTTGGGTATTGCTCTGATCGGTTTTGGGTACGCCTTGTCTGCACGACTGTTCAGTGGTGCGGCGTTGGATATGCAGCAGTTGATGTACACGATGATTTTGATTTTGTTCTCGGTTATTTTGGGGACATATCTATTCTATAAAGGTTCGGTCAGTTTTCTGTTTAATCTGATTCGTAAAAGTAAAAAAGGCTATCTCTCCATTAACGAGGTATTATCACTATCCTCTATCATGTTTCGCATGAAGTCTAATGCCTTGCTGCTGACCATTATTACTACCGTATCGGCACTCGCCATAGGCATGTTGTCGCTCAGTTATATTTCCTATTATTCGGCAGAGGCGCAAGCCAAGGAAAGTCTGCCAGAAGATTTTTCATTTGCCCAGGTTGATGTGAAAAATCGTTTTGTAGCTGAGTTGGATCACAAACAGATTCCATATGAAGAAAAGCATAGACAACCTTTGTATATTGAAATTGATGCCACCAAGGTGATGAATGATTCTCAGTCGGAAGATCGATTGTTCAGCAGTGTGTTAAGTGACAGCATGGTAGATAACATCGACCTGAAACCAGGTGAAGTGGTTTTCATGGGGTATGGCAATGTAATTCAGCAGTTAATTTCAATTCAGGAGAAAGGCCCCATTGTTCTGCACGGGTTGAAGCAAGCCATTGACCAGCAATTAATCGGAACCACGAAACAGGGCGTGCTTCCCGTATACTATACCCAGGGTACACCCGTGGCGGTTGTGGATGAATCGGTTTATGCAAAGCTTGCGCAGGATCTTGATCCGAAACTTCAAAAAGAGGGAGCGACCGATTATTACGGTGTGCACATTACAGATTCCGGGCAAGAAGAGAATGCGTATGCCGTTTTTGCAGATCTGAAATTGAAAGCTCCAAGCTTCTCCCAGATTGAATTCAGAAATAATCAACGTACCAGTATGGGCCTGATCATGTTCATTGTTGGTTTCCTGGGATTGACTTTCTTGATTACATCCGGGTGTATCCTCTATTTCAAACAAATGAATGAGAGCGAAGAAGAGAAATCAAACTATACCATTCTGCGCAAACTTGGATTTACGCAAGGCAATTTGTTACGCGGAATTCAGTTCAAGCAGTTGTTTAATTTCGGCATTCCACTTGTCGTGGGACTAAGCCATAGTTATTTTGCCGTGAAATCAGGCTGGTTCTTCTTTGGCACCGAACTTGCCACACCTACTGTAATCGTCATGATTGTGTATACGTTGTTGTATTCCATCTTCGGCCTGTTGTCCATATGGTATTACAAACGAGTGATAAAAGAATCATTGTAGATCAGAGGAGAGCTACAGAGGAATAATATAAAGAATTCCGAAGAAGGGGTAACTGTATGATATACAGTCTGCCCCTTTTTTTTGTGAAAAAAAGGAGGATGACGCAAGGGTGGAGAAGTGTTGATGAAGGTACGGAGCAGGGTATATTGACTACTGAAATAAAGAACCCCTGCGAAATCTAACGGAAAGAGGAAGTATACTCATGTTATCGATTCATAAAGCGGAGTACCAACATAAATCAACTTTGCGCAATCTGATGGAATTGTACAAATACGATTTTAGTGAATATGACCCGGAAGATGTTAACGAAAACGGGTTATATGAGTATGTGTACCTGGACCATTATTGGACAGAAGCGGGCAGATATCCTTTTTTGTTTCGGGTAGAAGGACAATTGGCGGGATTCGCACTGATTCGTGAAATTGAGAGTGAACAGGGGACGAGTGTATACGCAATGGCAGAGTTTTTTGTGATGAAAAAGTACAGAAAGCTGGGAATGGGTGCGCAAGCCGCCATTCATGTGTTCAATCTTTTTCCGGGAACATGGAAAGTAGCAGAGATGGAGACGAATGAGCCTGCTCAGATTTTCTGGCGTAAGGTCATCGCACGCTATACCGATAATAAATACCAAGAGGTTAGAGAGCCTGACTGGGAAGGTCCTATTCAGATATTTACTACGAAGTAAGAACGAGAAGGGGAGAAGATGATGACCCAAATCAATATCAATCCAAGTACTTCAGAGGATTCAGAATATGTTCGTCAGCAACTTATCGCATTTAATGCTGCGCATGTGAGCGAGGAATTAAGGCATCGTTACGAAGAATTGAATTATAATATCAAAAATGAGACCAGCGAGATTGTTGCAGGTGTGCTCAGTACACTTTGCTGGAACTGGTTGGAGGTTGATATTCTTTGGGTGGATGCAAATCAGCGACAACAAGGTTATGGTTCACAATTGTTGCGTGAGGTTGAACGTATTGCGCGCAAGAAATCCTGTGACTTCATCCAATTGAACACATTCTCATATCAAGCACCGGAATTTTACAAGAAGCATGGCTACCAATTGATCACAACGATCGAGAATGCACCGACCGGACACAGCCATTATTATTTTAAAAAGGACCTCACTTAAGACAACGTATGCGAAATAGCACAAAATCAGGAGGGTTTTTATGGTTACCATTAAAGCAATCGAACTTGAGGATTTACCGGCGCTAAGCCAGTTATACAATGAATTGTTGGGTACACCGACCAATGAACAGCAGATGCAGAAGATGTTTCACCATATCCAGCAAAATGGACACTACCATGTACTCGGTGCATTTTACAACGGCGAACTGGCTGGATCAGTTATGGGTATCGAATGCATGGATCTGGCAGGTCAGTGCAATCCCTTCATGGTTGTGGAGAATGTGATTGTATCCGATCAGGTACGCAGACAGGGAATTGGTCAGAAGCTTATGCTTCAGATTGAGCACATTGCGAGAGATCTTGGATGTGAATACATGATTCTGGTATCTGGCGATCAGCGTAAAGAGGCTCATATTTTTTATGAAAAGCTGGGCTTTAAAGATGAGAAAGTTCAGGGTTATCGGAAGCATTTTAATTTATCAATATAGCACGGAAAATGTCTAATCGGTAGAAGGACTACTTAAGGAGCAGGGCGAATAAGGCATAGTCTTGAAAAAAAATGAACTGATATGAGGGAGGCACTCTCGTGTTCAAAAAATGGGCTAATGTCTTGATGATTCTGAGTTTGGTATTCGCTGTATGTTCCCCAACATCCTATGCCGCTGCCAAAACGGTTAAAGTGACCGTGACGCTTGTCAGTGCAGAACTGGTGGAGAACAATTCCGTTGGTAATGAATGGGCCATTGGGGCAAGTGTGAACGGTAAGAGCCTGGAGGAGGGTTCGTCGGTCACGTTGAATCTGAAACCTACAGATACGCTGAAATTACAAGCGAATGCCGAAGAGCAGGACAAAATCCCTGATCTGGGGAGCAAAAGTATGAACGTTAAGGTTTCCTCCATTTCGAAATCAATCAACAAGACCTTATCGGTTGTTGTGACGGAGAACAGAGGCCGATATTCGGGTAACACGGCGACGTGGGAGTTCAAGTTTAAGATCAGTAAGAAGTGAAAAGATGGTTAATAAAGAGTGAAAAAAAGGGCCGAAGGCTCTCTTTTTTTACTCTTTCGTTTGTTCTTTGGAACCGGAAGAGGAGGATCTAATGCATATCCAAGAAGCTGTACTTTGCGTTGGTCGCTGACATAATTCCTTCAATGGAGCCGGGTTCCGCTGGCTCAACGGCATGAAGTTCGCGGGCATTATCAGCCGTTTGACCGCTGGATGCATACAATCCAATCACATAACTTGATAGTTTCATTTCCTTCGAAAGTTTTTCTCCCATCAGAGCTATTGGATAGGGTGAGCCCATTACTTCGCTTTGCGCTTTACGGATGTGATCATTATGTCCCCATACGATGAACTTTTCGTTTGGATATACTTCGGTAGCGAGCCACATGAGATTGTCATGCAACGCCTGATCGCGCCACTCCATTGAATCAATAAACGACTCCAGTTTGCCTTCATTCATTTCCGCCATTGAACGGATCGAAAGATCGACATATTCCCTCGCAACACGAATTCGGTCATTGAGGCTTCGCTCCAGCAGCATGGCAAGTTTCGGTTGGTTCGGGTATTCTTTTTGCAGATGAGTCTGGTTCGCTTCGGTTTTCAGGGATTGAAGGACATCTTTGTATACCTGGATGATTTCATTTTTCTCAGCGCGGTAGGCTTTCAGATCCGTTCCTGCGGAGAATTCGGACAGTTTTTGTTCCGTTTGTACGAGACGCTTCGCGAGCTTTTGATCCTTCAGCCAGTTACCGTCAAAAACTGGATTGCAGTTGCATGTCGAAACCGGTCAGGATCAGAGGCTGTTCGGTTTGTGCGTTAGCTTTGAGATAATCGAACAAGGGCGTGATTTCCTTAGACCACCAGACACCAAAGATGGAGTTTTTCATTGTATGCTCCGGACTTTGCTGTGTTATCGTGGCATTAGCCAGCGATGTGTTGGAGAGACCGCAGTGCAAATACAGCCCCCGTTTTTCTTTTCCTGAAATAAGTCAAAATAATACCTCCTTCATCATGTGTGTGATCCTAGATGATTCAGTATTGGAACCATCCGGCTTATTCCTGCCCTTCATCTCAGAACAGGTCATTCAGGGTTCTTGAGAGCGCCTTAGCAATACATAAGCTGAGGGACGGGTTATACTTTTCCAGTTCGATGAGACCAATGGTTTGTCTCGATACACCAACGATCCGTGCCAGGTCGTCCTGTGACAGATCCTTTTCTACCCGGCGACTTTTAATCGTATATTTTTCATGCCACTCACCCTTGTACCTTTCTATGAATCCCACTGATCTTTACGCGCTGCTTTTTGACTCGCCTTGTTTGCAAAGTGATCGTTTCCGCAAACAAAACGGAACTTCTTATGCCCATGAACAAAGCAATCGAAAGGCCGATAATTAAACCCGTGATCACACTGCGCAGGTTATATGAGATCTTGCTCGTCTGATCATGGACTTCAACTTCATCCGAATAAATGCCCAGTATGACGGAACGAACTCCGGAATAGATACTTCCTAAGAGAAGCACAATCAATTCCGTCAGCATGGAGGAAGTTTCCCAATTGAGAAAGTTTTTGATTATGAGGGAGATGCCACAACGGTGAAAATACCGCTTATGATCTCAAATAGAAAACAATGCCTGAAATATGAGAGAGCCGATAACCGTGTAATAGGGTTATCGGCTCTGTGTCTGTACGGCTAGCTCTTTGACATGCGTTTATCAGCAACCGCTTAGTTATGTCACTTGTTGCTGGTCTTCTTGATCAAGTCCACGCCATCGTATGCCAGACTTTCCACACTTGCTTCCTTCTGCAGTAAGTAATGATCAAAAAAGTTCTTTGAATAGTCTGTAACCAGATTCCGCATCTCCATAGCATCCCGTTCGCCTCTGAGTTCCTCATTAGCATAGGTAAACACGATGTCGCAGTAATCTAGATGCGCAACACGATCAACAGAGAAATAATAGGTTTCCATGCTATTGTTAGCGCCAATTATCGCATTCATATTATAGTTAGGTTCACAAAACAGTAACAAGAAGGGTTTCTTAAGGTCGCTGTCCTGAAGGCCGAACGCACCGCTATCCAAGCCAATCCCGCAGGCGAACCGGTCGTCGTCCCGGCAAACCATCGCCGTCGTTGGCCCTCCATAAGAATGTCCGATTATGCCTATGCCGATGTCAAGCAACAATCTGCCCTTAAAGATGGAATTCAGCTCTCCAGAGTCCAGTTTGTAAAGATAATCGGCTACATACCTTACATCTTCTGCCTGTAATTCACTATACACTGTTAACTTGGCAAGGATCGGCAGTGCAAGCACGTTACGGCATATCTCTATGGCAGTTTCATCGTCAGGCCGCATCTCCATCTTACTAGCCAACGCTAGCATCTCCGGATCTTCAGAAAGCGCCATAATGGCATCCGAAAAATCCTTTGATACATTAAACAGGCGCCCATCTTTACGCTTATACATCGTGCTATTCTGATGGCCGATGCTTACCACAATATATCCGATGCTTGCCAAGTCTGTACAGATCACTGTACCCCATTCTGGAGAACCGCCCCCGCCGCAAACATAGAATAACACCGGATAGCGCTTTTCCTTTCCGGAGAGAGCAAGGTCGTCGTAACACTGAGTCTTGATATCTATAGAGAAAAAATCCTCCCCTTTAAGATATGCAGTGACAAGTGACTGCTCCTTCAACATTTCGTAGACTTCAGGAAACATGTACGTTGATGTCGTCTTACCTTCGTTACTATCGGACGGATAGTACACAAACGCTGTGAGTTCTCTTTTTGAGTGATCTGATGCGGTGTACTCCAAATCCATCTGGGTTCGACCGACAGTATACTCGCCAATTGGTTCTGGAAATGCGTCATACGTTTTCATTTTCTTGTTCCCCCTTAATTAATAAAAGTGACCAATATGAAATACATACACTGCGCTATGAGCGCTTTTCAAAACTGCCAACCGAGTACATCCGATCTTCAGTGAATCCTGTCTACTCCTTGGCTTTCTTGAGATCACTAACCATTTCAGAATATGTATGATCTTCAAGCAGCCCATGACTCATAAAGTCAGCAAAGTACTTGCTAAGCTTATGTTGCAGCGTAGAGTCCTTAATATCGAATTCCCTAAAAAACATGACTAAATTAAACTGCATTGACTCAAACATAAAAGAAATCAGGTCGTCGTCAATATCAGGTCGGAGATATCCATCAACCCTCATTCGGCGTAAAATGTCCTTAATTAAAGGAAATGACTCGCCCTTTAGCACATTTAGATATACTTTAAGTAAAACATTCTCAGGAATGTTTAAAAATGTTTTAGTGAGTTTGATTTCCAACTCATTCAGCGGCTCGGTCACAGTGCCATTAACGTTACCAAATAAACCTGTAAGGAAAAACCGGTAAAGGGAATCTTCATTACTGTTATTAAAATACGCAGCTCTTTTCTGGGTGACATTACGTACTAAGAGACAATAAAGGTCATCTTTGTCTTCAAAATACCGATAAAATGTTCCGGGGTGCATGGACAAACTATCCAAAACCATCTTCATAGTTATATCCTCGTAAAGATGATTAACAAAAAGATGCATAGCGCTATTAGATATTTCCTCCCGCCTTGCTTCATCTAAACGAAAGAAAGTATTTTTGGGCATAGGATACTCCTTTATTTGAAGTGTGAACTCATTCACACTATACCGATAATACATTCACATGTCAAGTTGTATTGAAATATCATTATTAAAGATTAAAACCATTGCATAGAACATTATCCTTTCACTTAGGATTTGATTTCCTGCCCATATGGCATGATTTCTGGTAAAATATACAAAGCGTTTTGATGAGACAGGAGGTTTTACAGAACATGCGTATCGTAGATAACATTAAAGTCTGGGGGGAGCCGCTGGAGAATGCGGTAAGTCAGGCGGTGACTTGCTCGCAGTATGGAGATGTACTAGGCGTGGCTCTGATGGCAGACCATCACAAGGGATATTCACAGCCCATCGGGGGCGTCGTTGCCTACCGCAACATGATCAGTCCGTCAGGGGTTGGGTATGATATTGCCTGCGGCAACAAGGCTGTGCGCACCAACCTGATGTGGGAGGATATCCGGGATCGGATTGCTGTGATTATGGATGACATTAATGCGACCATATCCTTCGGCGTAGGACGCAACAATCCAAATCCTGTGGAGCATGAGCTGTTCGATGATGCCAGCTGGAAGCTGTTTGATTCTATTGAGCCTGGACTACAGCACAAGTTGAAGACACTCGCGCGCAACCAGCTCGGGACAGTGGGTAGCGGCAATCATTTTGTCGATATTTTTGTGGAAGAGGCGACGGGTAAAGTATGGATTGCAAACCACTTTGGCAGCCGCGGCTTTGGGCATAAGGTCGCCAGTGGTTTTCTGAATCTGGCTGCCGGACGTGCGTTCAGTGGCAAAGCGCCGGGAGAATCGATGGACCAGCCACCAACACTGTTTGACCTCAAGAGTGAAATGGGTGATATGTATTGGAACGGAATGACTCTCGCTGGTCGGTATGCATACGCAGGGCGTGATTATGTGATTGAGCAGGTGCTCGGCATTCTTGGGGCGAGCGCAGAGTATTCGGTTCATAACCATCATAACTTTGCCTGGAAAGAACAGCATATGGGGGAAGAAGCGGTGGTGGTCCGCAAAGGAGCAACGCCGCTGGCACCAGGCCAGCTCGGTTTTGTGGGCGGAAGCATGGGAGATATCTCGGTAATCGTGGAAGGAATCCACAGCGAAGAGAATACCGAGTCTTTCCGCAGCACCGTGCATGGTGCAGGTCGGATTATGAGCCGAACCCAGGCGGCTGGCAAAATGAATTACAAGCTGCGTACACGCATGGGCGGCGAGATCAGCGAAGAGCAGATGCAAGCGGCAATTCGTGCCTATGGTGTGGAGCTTCGGGGTGCAGGAACGGATGAAAGCCCATTTGTGTACAAAAAGCTGCAGGATGTGCTGAATGCGCATGCGCATACCTTGAAAATCAACCATATCCTGCGTCCCGTAGGTGTCGCGATGGCCGGAGGCAATGAATTCGATCCGTATAAGGACTAGTTATATATGTTCAACTCAACATTTACACAACAACGGAGAGGACAGAAATAACCTGAAGAAGCGAAGCTAAAAGCTTTCTGAAAGAAAGCTGCATCGGAAGCATAGACCTCGCCTTTATCCCCGGATTTTTCCCTTTGGAGAAGGGAATCAACAAAATCTGGGGATAACAGCGATCGGAAGGTTGTTCTGTCATCGGAGTGCCAGTGTAAATATTTATTAGTTGAACTTATATAGAAAGAAGAAGGTGAACCTCATGAGAAATTGTGCGATATACAGCTCGCAGTTTGACCTGGATCAGTTGTTTGAAATGATTCAATCCATATACCCGCAGGATACAATTGAGCGTAAGGAAGACAAAACCCATATTCAAGTTACACGCAAGAAGTTATTTAGTAAACAGACGAAGGGCTTCAATATCATGACGAGTCAGACCCACCCTGAAGAATTTACTGCAATGATTCAGGGGATGCTGGGATTTCTAAGTCAGATTGAGGGGAAAAATGCTTCGCTGCAGGAAAAGGTACTGATTAAATGCTCGACACTGAATATGGTTGTTGGGATCGAGACAGAAGAGGACATTTCCGAAGAATTCTTTAATGAATTATTGCATCTGGCCAATGAACTGGATGCAGTCATCTTCTGGGGAGGTGGCTCCTTGCTGAATGCGCAAGGTCAGCTGCTGCTGGATGTCAACGGAGAATCCGAAGTAGAGGATTACCAAGTGACAGCGCACACCAGCTTTCTGGATGATGTCAGACCCCCGTCGGAATCTGCAATGCAGCGCAAAGAGCGCTCCGAGCAGCTTCTAACGGAGCAAGGAATCCCATTCAATGTTCATTTGCCTGCAAGAGCGGGGGATGAGCATACTACGATCCGTAATGTGGAACAAGTAGCAGAGCGCGCGGTAGCCCTCTGTATTGCAGCACTCAAGGGCGAATGCCTGGGGGCGGGGGAGAGCGCAGAAGATACAGCAGCGCTGGTCCAGGAAGTAATCGACAAGTATGATGCAGCTTCATTCTTTTCACCTGTGGAGAGAAGATTTGTGGAACAGCATGGGGCAGAGCATCAGGAGGTTATCTCCTTTTCATGGGGATATGAGGCTTATCATGTGATGTTATGGGCGCTTGGCTACGTCAAGGAACTTGGAGCACCGGTAAATCTTTGTAACGTAGGACAAGATGTAGAATATTTGCAGCAATGTGACGATGTTGAAGCCTTTGTAGCCGGGGCACAGCTTCGCTCCAAAAGCGAGATTTTGGATGCAGCGGATCTAATCTACCGGTACAACTGGGTGTGTGTGGACAGTCGTGTGAATGAGCGAACACCTCCCGGGGGTCTGAATGGTGGAGTGGCCTATGAACGTCACCGTGCGCTGAACTGGCTGATTTGTTATCTGGATCAGGATTGGGATGATGTCCGGACAGATACGTAGAATGGACTTTTAACATCAACTATTTTTATATGGCATTCAAATTCAAATACCCCCAAGCCAGCCGAACATTGGTTATGGGGGTGTTTCCGTGTCTATGGGTATCTTGATGTTTTATCCGCTATGTCTTCCGTACTGTTCCCGAATCATCACATCAGCAAGAATCAGCTTTTTCTCTACATTACTCTCCGGGTTTACAATTCGCCATAACATTTGGTCGACCGCACGCGCACCAAGCAGTTCCTTGTTTACATTAACCGTGGCGAGTACAGGGATATTGTCGTAAACATTATCGAAACCGGTGACTACGCACTGATCGGGTACACTAATCCCTATGCTCTCTAGGGCCTCGATGGTGTATAGCGCATAGAAGTCATTGGCACAGACAAAAACCTCAGGTAAATTCCCCACATGAATAACCGAAGTGAATGTCTTGCGGAAATCATCCACATCCGGGCTGCTTAGTTCGGGGATCTGATTCATCTCCAATCCATGACCCATCAATACCGAAGTATAGGCAACCCATCGCTCATAGAAGCTGTGAGCATCACTGGTATTTCCAACAAACTGAAACCGTTTGAATCCCTTTCGCAGCAAATAGAGCATAATGTCACGCATGGAAGCAAAATTGTCTGTGAAAATACTGTCACTATGAAAGACAGGGTCCAGATGATCCACCATCACGACGGGAATGCCCAGACGCTTGATTTCAAGCAGAATGGGTGTCGAGATGGAACCCACCGTAATAATGCCCCGAATGGCATCCGGATTCAGCAACGTGAACAGTTGATCCGCAGAAGGCTCGGTCAGAGTAAGAATATTGATGCCTTTCTGGTTCAGTCTGGAGGATATCCCGTTAAAGACAGGCCCCCAGTATACGGATTCCTGATTCTGATAACGAACATTGGGAAACAAAATCAAAATGGTGCCGCTCCACCGCGTGTTCTGCGGGTCCTGAAGTTCATTGCTGCTATACAGATCACCAGACAACATGCTGTTATCTTTGAAATATCCAAGTTTGCCAGCGGCCTTAAGAATAACGTCCCGTGTCTGCTCACTAACACCTGATTTTCCGGACAGAGCTCGTGAGACCGCAAATTTCGACAGACCTGTAAAATGTGCAATTTCCTGTATTGTTACCTTCGTCTTCATCATACCATCCTTACACTCGTAGTTCTGCCGTATTCCTTACATTGCAAAATAAATCTGCTTCTCTATAAATTGAACGAATGATTTTACACTAGACCACTACGCGGCCAGAACAATCTTTCGATCGCTGTTATCCCCAGATTTTATGAATCCCTTCTGAAATGGGAAATCCGGTGATAAAGGCTAAGCCTATGCTTTCGAAGCAGCTTTCTTTCAGAAAACTTTTAGCTTCGCTTCTCCAGATTTTTTTCTGTCCTCTCCGTTATTGTGTAAATGTTAAGTTCAATTTATATAGTATATCATGATGTATTTCTCTTAATCTAATAACGGCTGTAGAAGTGAAAATGTTAGTGTTCCATACATGTAACGACGGAAATTGACCTTGGTGATGGACATGTTGCAGGAGAAAAAGGCGAATTTTGAATGGGATATTATCTTTTTGTTATTTTATAAAATAACAAAATATTCGAATTTGTTTTTGTTTTGAATAGGGGGTACTCAGAATGACATTTGAACAATATGCTGTTTCATAAGGGTTTAAGGCGATATAACAGCATTTTATCAGAATAATTAGAAAATGTTAACAATAAAAATGTTGACGCTTACATTGCGCTATGTTAAATTTTGTTTGTCAAAACCAAACGATTAAATAACAAATGGTGGTGGTCGTCGAATTTCATTAGGGGAAATGGAAGTCAGGGAATTATGCCGGACCATGATTTGTATACACATTCGGGGAGGTTGTTAAAATCGTGACTAGAAAATGGAACGTTTTTCCGCTCATGTTATTGGCCGTAATGCTTTTTGTATCCGCTTGCAGTGGTGGGGGGACGGCTGAGCCGGCTACTGATGCATCAACGAATTCGGGTAATAGCACTGGAACCGTCGAGACAGACAAAAAAGGCGGAACAGAAGAAGTGGCAGTCGATGTGCCTGATTTGGGTGGACGTGTCATCAAGGTTGCGGCCTGGTGGGATCTGAAGCCAGCGGGTGAGACCGCATCAGATAAGGCGAGACTGGATAAAATCGCTGAAGTCGAGAAGAAATACAACGTGAAAATTGAGTTTGTGAATGTACCATTCGAAGAATACATGAACAAATTTACAACGACTGCGCTGGCTGGCGAACCGTTCGCAGATATCGTTCAGATGGAGTACAAATCCGCATTACCCGCCATCCTCAAAGGGCAACTGCTTCCGATCTCCGAATTCACCACAGCTGACAATAACATCAACCAAGAGGCAAACCTGATCGCAAAATACCCTGCCATTGCAGGCAACTACTACGCATTTGATTCTCCAACCAGCATCGGTCTGGGACTTCACTATAACCGTGACTTGTTCAAGAAGCTGTCGTTACCTGATCCTCAGGAGCTTTATAACAAAGGCGAATGGAATTGGGATAAATTCATGGAGCTGGCGAAACAAGCGACCAAAGATACGGATAACGACGGAAAAATTGACGTATACGGGTTCTCCGGCTGGGCGATTGACGTGCTGCGTCACTTTACTGCGGCCAATGGCGGCACGATTGTAGATGACGAACATTCAAAAGAAGGATTGTCCGATCCGAAAACGATTGAAGCTGCCGAATTCGTCAAACGCCTGTATAACGTGGAGAATGTCGTGAAAGTCAAAACAGGTGACAAAACGAACTGGGAGGAAAGCAACACATTCAAGGATGGAGATGTGGCTTTGTTCACTGCTGCGGAATGGCAGTTGGGCGATATCACCTTTGCTGCGGGAGTCGTACCCATTCCGAACGGCCCTCAGGGCAACAAGGATGTAACATACGCCAACAACGCTGCCTCAGCAAAATTCATTCCCAAAGGTGTGGAAGATCCTAAAATTGTATACCAAATCTATGAAGAAACCTTCGACATTCCGCAGATTGAAGAGTACCCAGGTCAGGATTACCTGGAAAGCCGTTATACCGACGAGAAGGACATCGCTATGATTCGCGAGCATATCGCGGGAACGGGCCGCATCCTGCTGGATGACGCCTATGCGGGTTATCCAATTGGTGACTATGTGAACGACATTATCAAAAACAATGCTTCCGTTACAGCAACGGCTGAGAAGTATAAAGCGCAGGCACAGGCGGCAGTCGACAAACTTGGCAAACCATAATACCAGCTTGATTCAGGCAGGGGTGCCTCGTGTCCGGGCTCACGCACGGGTACCTCTTTTTCTGTATCACCAATTAAGTATTGCTGGCATCAGCCTTGATGAGGAGGGCTCGTAGGATGGCTGGAATTCTACAACGAAAGAAATGGATCCTGCCCATAGTCATTGCAGCAGCGGCAGCCTGCGTCATACTTTTGCTTACTTCCGGTGCAGGTGTAAAGAGTGCAGTTGTGCCTTCTGGCAGTTTGCCTGCCATCGAGGTGGATGCCATCTTGCAGCAGACGAGGCAGAAGAACGGATATGAACAATATCTGTCCCAGGCAGGCGAGGCCTCGCGACCGAATGTGGATATGACCATTGAAGCAGGAGACTACATACGGGCAAAGGGTGAAGAGGTACGCAAGCTGAATGATTATGAGGGCAAGCCAGGTGTATCGCTTCATACCGGGGAGACAGGCGAGATCGACTGGTTAGTTGACGTGCCGGAATCCGGGATCTACAACCTCTCTGCTGTCTATTTTCCCGTAGAAGGCAAGAGTTCGGCCATTGAGCGTGCATTGTACATTGACGGTGAACTTCCGTTTGCGGAAGCCGCCTATTTGCAGTTTGATCGGGTATGGGGCAATGAGAAACAAGCTGTTGAACAGGATAATCAGGGCAATGATCTTCGTCCAAAACAAGTGGAAAAGCCCCGCTGGATGGAGGAAACATTTCAGGACTCGGACGGGTATGAACAGGCTCCATTCAAGTTCTATCTGGAAAAGGGGAAGCACACGTTAACGCTAAAATCCTCTCGCGAACCCATGGTAATTCGATCCCTACGGCTATTCAATGAGAAGCCAGCCGTTCCTTATGCAGAAACCGCAGGGGCTAAGCAGACGGATTCCTCCGGTCAGCCTAAGGATGTGCTCATCCGAATTGAAGGGGAAGCGGCTGTTGCCAAATCTTCACCTACGTTATATCCAACCAGTGAAAGATCGAGTTCAGCCGTATCTCCGTACAGCGCTTCCCATGTGCGTATGAATACGATTGGTGGCTTTAACTGGCGTCTGCCAGGACAGTGGATCGAATGGGAAGTGGATGTGCCGGAGAGTGGACTTTATCATATCGCTTTTACCGCTCAGCAAAATTTTGTCAAAGGTATATATTCCACGCGCAAGCTGACCATCGATGGCGAGATTCCGTTTGCGGAGATGACAAAGGCGCCGTTTCGTTACCAAAGCGACTATCGCATTGATGTGCTGGGCGTTGAGGAAGCTTACAAGTTTCAGTTGGATAAAGGCAAACATGTCATTCGGCTGGAGAACAGCCTGGGCGACTTCGCACCACTTATTCGCAATGTGGAGGACAGCCTGTACAACCTGAACTCCATGTACCGGAGAATTCTGATGATTACAGGCACCAAGCCGGATGAATTCCGGGATTACCGGGTGGAGAAGCAGATTCCGAATCTGCTGGAGGTGTTCAGCGGAGAAAGCAAACGTCTGAAGGAAGTGGCAGGGCAACTTCGTCTCCTGTCAGGCCAGTCCAGCGATCAGGAAGCGTTGATCAAAACGATGGCCCAACAGCTGGATGAGATGATCGATAAGCCGGATACCATTCCAAGAAGACTTGCTGCATACAAAACGAACACAGGCGGACTCGGGACTTGGGTACAGCAGGCTCGTGAGCAACCACTTGAGATTGATGCACTATATATAGCTTCGTTAGACAGCAGTATTCCCGGAACGGGTATGGGTCCGCTGGCGAAGCTTGGTCATGAAGCGAAGACCTTCTACCATTCGTTCTTCATTGATTATAACCAGATCGGGAACGTAGCCACATCGGAGGATCAGCGCACGGTGACGGTCTGGATCGGCAGTGGCCGTGATCAGGCGAACACGATGAAAGCGATGATTGATGAGACATTCACACCGGAGAGTGGCATCAACGTCAATTTGAAGCTGGTTAACATGGGTACGCTGCTGCCAGCCACTTTATCGGGTGAAGGACCGGATGTAGCGATGCAGATCGGCAATGATCTGCCGGTGAACTTTGCGATGCGGAACTCGGCGGTGGATCTCACCCGGTTCAGTGACTATACCACGGTGGAACAGGAGTTTAGAGAAAGTGCCATCGTACCGTACGCCTATGATTCAGGCGTGTACGCCCTGCCGGAGACACAGACCTTTAATATGTTGTTTTATCGAAAAGATGTGCTTGCAGAGCTGGGGCTTGAGGTTCCTCAAACGTGGGATGATGTCGAGAGCCTGCTGGCGATTCTGAGTAAAAATCATATGGAATTTGGCATGCCGGTGGTGGCCCAGGCCAACATGCAGGGGGTCAATATCCCGCCTAACTCGCAGTATGCCACGATGCTGCTCCAGAACGGAGGCTCCTTCTATCGGAATGACGGCAAGGAATCGGATCTGGATTCACGCATCGGTATTGAGACCTTTAAGAAGTGGACAGAGTTTTATACCGATTACAAGCTGGAGCGGGAGTATGACTTTGCCAACCGTTTCCGGACCGGACAGATGCCGATTGGTCTGACGGATTACACGATGTATAACCAGCTGTCCGTATTTGCACCGGAGATCCGTGGACTATGGGGATTTGTTCCGGTTCCGGGGACGGTACAGCCGGATGGAACATTGAATCGGGACGTTCCGGGTGGCGGCAGCGCGGTCATGATGCTGGAAAGCGCCAAGGATCAGGAGGCCGCGTGGGAGTTCATGAAATGGTGGACCAGTACACCGGTTCAGGCTGAGTTTGGCCGCGAGATGGAAGGGTTAATGGGCGCGGCTGCGCGTTATCCGACGGCCAACATCAAGGCACTTGATTCACTTCCGTGGCCAGCTGAGGATTATGCGAATCTGAAAGCACAATTCGAGACGGTGAAGGGCATTCCTGAAGTGCCTGGTGGTTATTTTACCGGACGCCATCTGTTCAATGCATTTTACAAGACGGTTGTTGGCCAAGTAGAAGCCAGGGAATCCATCATGGATTACACCCAGTATATTCAGGACGAGATTCGAGTCAAGCGTAATGAATTTGGTCTTCCGTAAGCAGAGGGAGGGTTAACAGTGTCACAAATATCACTCCGAGACGGACAAAACAGTCCTCCTGAGAAAACACCAGGCATGGGCATGAAATCATGGTGGTCCTGGAAGCTCAAGGAAATGAAGGCCAGCAAACATTCCTATGTACTGCTCGCTCCTTATATGATTCTGTTCATCATGTTCACTGTGATTCCGGTGGTCATCTCCATCATACTCAGCTTCACCTATTTCAACATGCTGGAGTTTCCGCGGTTTATTGGCTGGCAGAACTATACCCGGCTGTTTCTGGAGGATGACGTATTTCTGATTGCCATCAAAAATACGTTGCTGTTTGCCATTATTACCGGACCTATCAGCTATACTGCCTGTTTCGTATTTGCGTGGATCATTAATGAATTAACGCCCAAATGGAGAGCGTTCATGACGCTGATCTTCTATGCGCCATCTATTTCGGGGAATGTCTACTTTATCTGGCTAATGATTTTCTCGGGGGATCGCTACGGTATAGCCAATGGATTGCTGATCAAATGGGGATTTCTGCTGGAGCCTATCCAATGGTTGAAAACGGAAGCCTACATTATGCCAATCCTCATTCTAGTGCAATTGTGGCTCAGTCTTGGCACAGGCTTTCTGGCGTTTATCGCCGGTTTGCAGACTGTAGACCGGACGTTATATGAAGCTGGCGCGGTAGACGGGATCAAAAATCGCTGGCAGGAGCTCTGGTATATTACCCTGCCTTCGATGCGCCCACAACTGATGTTCGGTGCGGTCATTCAACTTACGACCTCATTCGCGGTGGCGGATGTATCCATTGCGCTGGCCGGGTTTCCGAGTGTGAACTATGCGGCGGAGACGGTGGTGACCCATTTGATCGACTTCGGTACAACGCGGTTTGAAATGGGGTACGCTTCAGCGATTGCAACCGTGCTGTTCATGATTATGGTGGGCACCAACCTGCTGGTACAGAAACTGCTTCGAAGGGTGGGAGAATAGCTATGGCTGCAATTGCGACAGGCAAAAAGCGGGTTAACCGCTCTTTATCGGGAAGCATCTCCCTGTTTGTTCTTCTGCTCGTATTTGGTGCTTTCATGGTGCTGCCGCTGATCTATGCGATCAATAATGCGTTCAAACCGCTGGATGAGATTTTTACTTTTCCACCAACGCTATTTGTCAAAAATCCAACGTTCAGCAATTTCACAGATTTGCTGAATCTGCTGAGTGACTCGTGGGTTCCGTTTTCACGCTATATATTCAACACGGTATTTATTACGGGCATTGGCATCGTGGGCCATGTGCTGCTCGCTTCGGCAGCGGCGTACCCACTCGCCAAGCACAAATTTCCGGGCAAAGTGTTCATGTTCCAGGTTGTTGTGCTTTCCCTGATGTTCACACCTGCCGTGACGGCCATTCCCAATTATATGATCATGTCATGGCTGGGCTGGATTGATACGTATTGGGCCGTCATTATTCCGGCATTCGCCTACTCATTGGGTCTGTATCTGATGAAACAGTTCATGGAGCAGATCCCGGATGCGTTGCTGGAAGCAGCCAAAATGGATGGTGCCAGTGAATACCGGATTTTCTGGTCCATTGTCATGCCCAATGTAAAACCAGCCTGGCTCACATTGATCATTCTGCTGTTCCAGATGCTGTGGGGCAGTGATGGCAATGGGTACATTTACAGTGAACAGCTCAAGACCTTGCACTATGCGGCGGGTCAGATCATTCAGGGCGGGATATCCCGGGCCGGGGCAGGTGCTGCGGTAGCACTTATTTTGATGAGTGTGCCCATTACGCTATTCATTTTCTCCCAGAGCCGCATCATTGAGACGATGGCGAGTTCGGGCATGAAGGAATAAGGGGGAACGATATGGCACGCACAGTGAAAAGATGGCTTGTTCTCCTGGCGGCAGTATCGCTGCTGCTGGTGAATGCCGTGCCTGCGGCGGCCTCCCCGGCGCCGTATGAGAGTTATAACTACAACTACTGGAAAGAGGCCGTTCCGTCACCGGATGCTTATCTGCCCAAGCAAACCATCTCGGGCAGCGACCTGGGCATTGGCGAATTCAAAGACCCCGGTGATGTAAACGTCTCTCCCTCCGGGCAGATTTATATTTTGGACAGTGGCAACAGCCGAATTGTTGTCCTGGACGCGCAGTATAAGCTGTTGCGGGTAATCGAAGGATTTATGATGGACGGCGGCAAGGAGAGTTTTAATACGCCAGGTGGATTATTCGTGGATGAAGAGGAGCGAGTATACATCGCTGATACGGGGAACAGCCGCGTAGTTGTCCTGGATGCGGAAGGTCAACTGGTCTATACGATTACGAAGCCGGAGTCCGATATCCTCGCGACCAATTTTCAATTTCAACCGTTGAAATTGACTGTGGATCAGGTAGGCCGAGTGTATGTGGTGGCTCAGGGTGTCTACGAAGGCATTATGCAGTTTGACGAGCACGGTCAATTCATTGGATACGTCGGTACGAACAAGGTGGAACGCGACTACGGCGAATACATTTGGCGGATGCTCTCAACCAAAGCCCAGCGGGCGCAGATGGTTTTGTTTGTACCGACCGAGTTTTCCAATGTGGATATCGACTCCAAAGGGTTCGTATATGCGACCAATATCGACCCGGGGTCCAGCGAACCGATTAAACGTCTCAATCCATCCGGTGAGGATGTACTGAAAAGATTTGGTTACTTTGAAGTCAAAGGAGATATCAGATTCCGCAATAACCCGGGTCCGTCCAAACTGATTGATGTGAAGGTACTTGGCAACGGTATGTACAGTGTGTTGGATGCGACGCAGAACCGGGTGTTTACTTACGATGATGAAGGTCATCTGCTCTACGTATATGGAGGCAAAGGAAATCAGGTGGGAACGCTCAAAACACCAGTCGCCATGGAACAATCCGGGAATCATCAATTGGTACTGGATCGGGGGAAAAGCAATCTGGTTATCTATGAGCCAACACGGTTTGGAGCCAGCGTGAATGAGGCGGTTGCCCTTCATTATCAGGGTGAGGATACGGAGGCTGTTCATATCTGGAAAGAAGTGCTGAAGCTGAACGCCAACTATGATATCGCCTATATCGGTATCGGCAAGTCCTTGCTGATGGAGAAGAAAAACGAGGAAGCTCTGGGTTACTTCGAACTGGGTATGGATCGCAAAAGTTATTCTGTCGCGTTCAAAAGATATCGGCGAGAGATGATGAAGGAACATTTCGGCACCTTTCTGACGCTTGCCATCGCACTGATTTTCATGCTGATCCTGGTCCGAGTGGCGGTTAAATGGAGACGGAGGAGGCAGATTGACCGTGAAGCAGGATTACATTAAGTTTCCGCTGCATCTCATTTTTCACCCCATTGATGCATTCTGGGATCTCAAGTCGGATCAGCGGGGCAGGTTGACCGTTGCTTTTGGAGCACTGGCGCTTACCATTATGATGATGATTTTGCAAAAACAATACGCGGGGTTTCTTGTCAATTACATCGATCCTCGCACAATCAACAGCATAGGGGAGATCGCAACGGTTGCACTGCCGTTCTTTCTATGGTGCATAGCCAATTGGGCGGTAACCACCCTGATGGAAGGTGAAGGAAAGTTCAGGGAGATTTTTCTCGCAACAGGATACTCGCTTATTCCGATTATTTTGATCTATGTCCCGATGATTATCATCAGCCGGTTTATGGTACAGGAAGAGACGGCTTTTTATTATTTGTTTAATAGCATCGCCTTCTTCTGGTTCCTGCTGCTGCTCTTCATTGGTACGATGACGGTACACCAGTACACCGTGATCAAAACGATCCTGACGATGCTGCTGACGGTAATAGTCATGGGCATCATCGTGTTCCTCGGAGCATTGGTGTTCAGCATGTTGCAGCAGTTATATGAATTCGGTTACAACATCTACCGCGAGTTGATTTTTCGGACCTAAAGGAGGCGGCATCCGTGAACAAAAGGCAACGAATATATACGGTGCTGGTCAGTGGTGCTGCTGTGATCCTGATCGCGGCTGGACTGCTGTATATCAATAACAGGGGAGTTCCTGCCGTGGAGGCAACGGCTTATCTTGAAGTAGCAACAGAGGGTATGCCAACCGAGACGGAATCATTGCAATTCCTCACCGATTCTTCAGAGGGTGTGCCGGGTATGCGACTGGTCGCTGAAGACCAGGGACTGGCGCTGTATTACAACGAAGAAACGACGGAAATTGCCGTTCGTGATAAAGCGAGTGGACAGATCTGGTACAGCAATCCGAACGAACGTAATGAGGATGGCCTGGCTTCTGCTTATGAAAAGGAGGTGCTGTCCTCCCAGCTGAACGTGTCATTTCGGGATGCGATCGGTACGCTGGAGAACTTTCCGAACTTTAGCTCCAGTATCAGCAACAAACAGTTCGCAGCTGCCAATGTAGATCAGGGCATTCGCGTTACATACACGCTTGGGGATACCTCGCTCGGCATTGATGCTCTGCCCAAACTGATCAGCAAACAGCGTCTGGAGGAGAAGGTTCTTTCGAAACTGGATGCCACAGTCGCAAGATATACATCTGCCCGCTACTATCCAACCAAGAACAATCCGGATGTGCTGGAACGGTTGGATGGACAGATATCCAAGCAGCTTGTGCTGAACAAGATGCTGGATGCCTTTGAGGCGGCGGGGTACACCGCGGACGATCTTGCTTTTGACAATGAGGAGAACGGAGTCGAAGGCGGGGGCACATCGGATAAACCAAGCTTCGTTATTCCGGTGGAATATCGGCTGGATCAAGGTTCGCTGGTTGTAACCGTGCCGCTAAGTCAGGTCAAAGAGAGCGGACCATACCGTATTCGCAATATCGATCTGCTTGCTTATTTTGGTGCCGCGGATACGAAAGGTGAAGGTTATATGTTTGTACCTGACGGTTCAGGCAGTCTGATCCATCTGAATAACGGAAAGGTCCAAGAGGAGCAGTACGTACAGCGTGTGTACGGTGCAGATCCGAATGACAATTCACCCAGTCGCCCGCAGGTTAGTGAATCTGTGCATATGCCTGTCTTTGGTTTGAAGAACGGTGAACATGCCTGGTTTGCTGTGATTGAAAAAGGGGATGGCATGGCCAGTATCTCTGCGGATATTGGAGGCAGGCAAAATAGCTATAACCACGTCTACGGCACGTTCTCCCTGCGGGGAGAGGATGAGCTGGAGATGTATACCTCGCAAAAAATGCAGGAGATTCAGCTATTAAGCGAGGAACCATTCCGCGGGGATATTCAGGTGCGATACCATTTCCTTAACGGCAAGGATGCCAGTTATTCCGGTATGGCCCGCTTGTATCAGCAGCAATTGGTGGAGCAGAATGTACTGAAACCGCTGGAAGACGAGTCGATCTTACCTTTTTACGTGGATGTGTTAGGTGCAGTGGACAAAAAAGCTTCATTCCTGGGTGTACCTTATCGGACTACATTGGCTATGACGACATATGAACAAGCGGCTGAAATGGCTGCCAAGCTGCAGCAGGAAGGTGTGAACCGCGTGCAGATGCGGTATCAGGGATGGTTTGGCGGGGGGTTCAGTCACCATACACCTACCCAGGTCAAGCTGGACAGTGAAGTGGGCAGTCGTTCCGAGTTGCATGATCTGTCTGAACAACTGAAGCAGTCCGGTGGAGCGTTATTCCCTGATGTGGCGTTTCAGCGTATTTATCACGACGATTGGGACTTTGCTCCTTCCTCCGATGCAGCGCGATTTGTAACGAAGGAGACAGCTGAACTGTATCCATACAGTCCTGCCCTCAACCGGATGGATCAGAGCAAAGACAGTTATTATTTGTTGTCGGCCGCCAAGCTGCCGTATGTGGTGAGCGAGTTTGCCGGGAAAATCAATAAATTGGAACTCAGCGCATTATCGCTGCGTGATCTCGGGCAGGTATTGAGCTCGGATTATCGGGATCGTCGTGTCATCCACCGAGAAACCGCGAAGAACATCGTGAAGGAACAGCTGAGCAAGCTGCAGCAGGAATATCCGAACATGATGTTGTCATCGGCTAATGCTTATGCGTGGGGATATACGCAGCATATTGTTAATGCTCCCTCAGGCTCCAGCCGGTTCAACATTACCGATGAGGAAGTTCCTTTTTATGAAATGGTCATTCATGGATATATGGACTACGCTGCTTCCGCAATGAATACGTCAGGGGATCAGGATCTGCGCAAACAGCTGCTCCGCAGTCTGGAGCTGGGCTCCGCTCCGCAATTTCAATGGACGTATGAACCATCATCCAAGCTGAAGCTGACCAATTATGATTCGGCTTATGCCACTGAATTTGCCTATTGGGTAGATGACGCAGCTGGATTATACAAGGAAGCGAATGAGGTATTAGGTCATTTGCGGAACCAGCCAATAACCGAGCATGAACGAGTTCAGGAAGGCGTTGTGCGTGTCACATATAGTGGCGGTGCAACGATTGTGGTGAATTACACGGCTGATCCGGTAACGATTGATGGAATTACCGTTGGCGGGGCGGACTATGCAGTGGAAGGAGTGAACCGATGAGAGCCCTTCGTTTATCGCTGAAATCACGGAGAGCGCTGCTTGGACTTGCATTTATTTCGCCATGGCTGATTGGTTTCATCTTCCTGTTCGCCACGCCGCTGCTGCAATCGATCCGGTTCAGTTTGAGCAATCTGTCGGTCGCCCCGGGAGGATATGTACTGGATTTTGTCGGGCTGAAAAATTTTAAGGATGCCATACTGGTCGATGCAACATTCAACCGGATTCTGGTGGATTCGGTCGGAGCGATGCTGCTGAATGTGCCGATGATTCTGTTCTTCAGTTTATTTACGGCCACGTTGCTTAACCAGAAATTTAAGGGCAGAACGATGGCACGTGCGATTTTCTTCCTGCCGGTCATTCTGGCCTCCAGTGCGGTGGCAGCAGCGGAGTCGGCAGGGTTGATTAACCTGATGGGGGACGCCAGTGCGATTGAATCGTCTACCGAAGGGGGAGCTTCGTTCAATGTCGTTTCAATCGTGCGAATGCTGAATGATGTAGGGCTGCCAATGGCTTATGTCGATTACATCGTGGAAGCCATCATGCGAATCTACGATATTGTCAGCAGCTCTGGCGTACAGATTCTGATCTTCCTCGCTGCGCTGCAATCGGTACCCGGCTCCATGTACGAAGTGGCCAAAATTGAAGGGGCGACGGCCTATGAATCCTTCTGGAAAATTACGTTTCCGATGGTGAGTCCATTAATCCTGACGAATGTCATCTATACGATCATCGATTCCTTTGCAGGCAGTCCGGTGACGGAGGCCATCTACCAGACGGCGTTTAAAACCCAGAACTTCGGTCTGAGCTCAGCCATGTCCTGGCTGTACACGCTGGTCATCGGTCTGGTATTGGTTGTTGTTGGATGGGTACTGTCACGACGGGTTCATTACAACTGAAAGCTAACGAACGTTGAAGGAGGCATGAGACTATGGCTGTGTCGGGAACAGATCGCATGGTGGTGGTTCCGAAAGAGAACTACCGCATGCAGAGGGTGCGAAACAAGACATCGGACCTCCTGTATTCCATCTTCAGATATGCATTGATTATTGGTATTTCATTTATTATTTTGTATCCATTGTTTCTTAAAATCTCGGTTGCGTTCAAGGATAAACAAGATATCTATAATCCGACTATCTATATGATTCCTCAGCATTTTACGCTGGACAATATCAAGCTTGCGGCGCAGGTGATGGACTATTTGCCTTTGCTGGCGAATACGCTGTTGTTCGTCACCATTACAACGCTGCTCACAGCGATATCCTGTGCATTAGCCGGGTACGGCTTCGCCCGCTTTTCTTTTCCCGGCAGCAATGTGCTGTTTGTATTGGTCATCCTCACTATTCTGGTGCCAACAAGCACCCTGATGGTGCCGATGTATCTGCATTTCCGCAACTTTGACATCCTCGGAATGGTTCATCTGTTCACGGGACGAGAGGGGATCAACCTGCTGAATACATACTGGCCGTCCATGATTACTGCGGCTACGGCTGGTGGGCTGAAGGCGGGGCTGTTCATTTATATTTTCCGCCAGTTCTTCAAGGGTATGCCCAAGGAAATTGAAGAAGCTGCATTGATTGATGGAGCAGGCGGGTTTCGGACATTTGCCCGAATTATGCTGCCGAACGCCATTTCACCGCTGATCACGGTCATTCTGTTCTCTTTTGTCTGGCAGTACAACGATACGTTCTATTCCGCGCTATTCATGAGTGAAAGCCCGCTTATCTCGCTGAAGGTGGCTTCATTGCCTGCCCAGGCGAACCAGTTAATTCCCCAATTGATGGGTTTTGGCTCGAACTCGGGCATGAAGGCAGACCCCAATTATGTCGCCATGATCGTGGATACAGGAATTCTGCTGGCGATTGCTCCGCTCATTATTTTGTATTTATTTGTACAGCGCTATTTCGTGGAGAGTATTGAACGTTCAGGTGTAGTTGGTTAACCGGGCTTGGCGTAGTCGTATAGGATGCGTAATTCGGGTGTGTTTGATATTGGGGTCGCTATGTACCCTGCCTTGGAATGGGGGATTATCAATGAAGGAGCAAAAGATAAGCGGTGATTTAGTGAATAAAGATGCGACTTCCGAGGCTAGAGAACTGATGAAGTACTTGGCGGAGCGTTATGGAAAAGGGGTACTGTCAGGTCAGCAGGATTACGGCAATCTGAACTGGATTAATGAGAATACAGGTCGCAAGCCGGCGGTGATCGGATTCGATCTCATGGATTATTCTCCATCAAGAACAGAACGCGGCGCGATCTCTCAGGAGATTCGAGATGCGATTGCATGGCATCAGCAAGGCGGAATTGTGACATTGTGTTGGCACTGGAATGCACCTACTCATCTGATAGATGAACCAGGCAAGGAATGGTGGCGCGGTTTCTATACGGATGCCACCACCTACGATCTCGCTTCAGCGTTGGCTCATCCTGAATCGCGAGAGTATACCCTATTGATCCGGGATATCGATGCCATTGCAGTAGATTTGCAAGAACTCAAGGATGCTGGGGTGCCTGTGCTATTCCGGCCGCTTCATGAAGCAGAAGGAGGCTGGTTCTGGTGGGGAGCCCAAGGACCTGAACCTGCCAAACAGTTATACCGACTACTGTATGATCAATTGGTCAACAAATATGAGCTGGGTAATCTGATCTGGGTGTGGAACTCGGAAAAGCCGGAGTGGTATCCGGGTGACGATGTGGTGGATATTGTGAGTGTGGATGTGTATCCAGAAGCAGGCGATCACAGCCCATTAGCTAAACGTTATGAGAATCTGCGTGAACTGGTGAATGACAGCAAAATCATAGCCTTAGCCGAGAACGGCTCCATTCCTGATCCAAAGCAAATGAAAGAGCAAGGTGTGCATTGGAGCTGGTTTTGTACCTGGACGGGAGAATTCCTAAAGGGTGGTAATCATAATACCGTGGCGTATTTGAAGGAAGTATATAATAGTGAAGAAGTCATTACGCTGGATCAATTACCGCAGTGGAGTTGGAGATAGGGCTGTCATGTGAACTTCTACTAATATGAAAAAAAGGGGGGGGTCCCATAAGTCATGAACATGACGGTGGACACCTCTTGTTCGCGTTAATTTGGTCTAACGAACCTGACAGACGTTATTTGCTCTCATTTGCACCGTTCTGAGATGTAACGAATCCCAGAGACGTTATTTTATCAATAGGGTCGCTTTTTAAGCTCTGACACTATGTGTGCACCGAGATAACGTCACTGAAGTTCGTTAAAATTGGCATGCCTTGAGAATCGGACGTTTAAGGTGCGCTAGATTCGTTAGCACGTTGCAATTTTGATGTATCCCGCTAACCTGCATTATTGGATAGCATGGCACTGATTTTTGGAAATAAAGACTCATTGGAAGTAAATAGGATGTAGGATTGATGGGTTTTGCGGATTAGAATTGTTTTGGAAGCGCCATATGCTGCGCCGATTCGAACGGCTGAAGGCTCACTTCCACCATATGTATCATCAAGGGTAACTGCTTTAATCTCTGAGATGGGAATTTCTACTTTGGAAAGCTGCCAACGGATAATGAGTTGATTCTCTACTTGCTGTACTTTGATGCCTAACATAATAAAGCCCTCCTTTAATATCACAGTTAAATATGTAATTCTTTCTCTTCATAACTAGAATGCGTATTTAAACTTTATAAATGGTAATACATGGATTAATTATACTCGATGAATACTTAATACGAAATACAAGAAGGACAATAGGCTAAATAGGCCGATCCAAGCAGTTAAAATATACAACCGTCAGAATTCGTGAAACATGATATTAGTTGGATGTCTATAGAAAAAACAGCAGCAGTCATGGACAGAAAAATCCTAGACTAATTAATCTTGTCTTTTCGCTAAGTCGACGGGGATTTTAGCGCAGAGGTATGATTGAATGAATTTGGGCTTTATTTAAAATCTAAGGAATAAATGAGAGTCCGTAACGCAACTGAAATAAGGGCGGAGTGTATCCGCCCTTATTTCTTTGTTGGATTATTTGACACGAAAACATTTTGTTCTCTGAAGTCTTCGGCTAAAATCAAAAACAATCCTGAACCATTATGTTTTTAAGCATGTTGCCGGAGCAAAAATCAGGACGGAAGGTTCATAGCGGTCTGAATGTTTTTCAGATCGAGCTGGATTTGCTCTGGAATATGGTAGGGATGGTATAAGCCATGCCGCATCATGTAAGTGGATATCTTTTCATAAGAGTCTATGGCCTCATCGAGCTGTTTCATCAAAATTTGCTTGATTTCAGGGGTAGCACATTCGGTCACGGCCATGGCGTAGTTTCTGACTCCGCTCTTGGCGTTCATCAACAAATCCATTGCGATGACGTCATCGGTCAGCATATGAAGCCCTGTCATGTGTTCTAATATTGGGTTCATTTTTTTATCTCCTATAAAGTCGCTTTAGTCAGCACTCCACCGAGCTCCTGAAGCTGCTGTTGTGATAATTTCACTTCTTGTTGCAAAATTTGCAAAAGCTCCGGGTCGGTTACCAGTGCTTGCATGGTCTTGGATTTAGTCATGCAAACCGTCTTGAACGCAGCCATTTCATGAACCTCAAGCATCTCATGCAAAGCGTAATTGGAATTCATTCGGATTGTCCTCCCATGTATCTATCCATATTCAAGGCTTTAAGATGACTTTAATGCAATCGTCCGTTTTCGTATCGAACACTTCATAGCCCCGCTTGGCATCACTGAGCGGAATGACGTGCGTTACAATGTCTCCAGGGTCCACCTTGCCGGACGTGACCAACTCATACATATATGGCATGTAGTGAATGACCGGGGCTTGTCCGGAACGAATATTCACGTTTCGCTGCATGATATCGCCGAGTGGGAATCCGTTATAACGTCCGCCGTATACCCCAGTGACTTGGATGGTGCCGCCTTTGCGTACCGCCTGAGATGCAATGATAAATGCGCTCATGGTTCCGCCTTGCAGTTTCATACCGCTGGCTAGAAATTCAAGATCGCTCATCTTGCCATCCATTCCTACCGCATCAATTACGACATCGGCGCCGCCTTTGGTCATTTCCTTGAGATTATTGCCAATATTCTTATCCTGTTCGAAGTTTACGATTTCCACTTTGTTCGTTCGCTTCGCATGCTGTAAGCGGTAATCGA
>Ga0153960_1000069_pt1 | contig 32264 bp, 20 predicted proteins | sample TSFL044MetaG_FD_102274 | JGI IMG/M metagenome (GOLD analysis project Ga0153960, IMG submission 102274) | Attine ant fungus gardens microbial communities from Florida, USA - TSFL044 MetaG | ecosystem: Host-associated > Fungi > Mycelium > Unclassified | place: USA: Florida, Withalacochee...
AAAGGTTATAAATAAATAATTATTTTTATTATAAATTAGAGTAATAAGGGGTTAGTTTATTTAAAAAATTATATAAGTATCGATGTTCATATAGTCCCATCATTAAAAAATATTTAAAAAGTTCAATAAAGATAAACTCGGTATGGTCAATCATTTAGTAAGTTATGATCCTCAAATACCTCCAGTAAATAATTAATATCTTGAGTTAGATAATTTAAAGTTTCTTAAAGACCAATTAGATTTTTTAATATATAAATCTATACTAACTGTTTGTAAAATTGAATGTCTGGTGTTGGTCCTATATAGTTTAAGTTATTTATTTAATTAGTTTAATAAAACAATATTTATTTAGTAAGTGGAATATGAAATACTAAGTGGAGTAAATCCGTATAACGAAGATAATCTGTCTAAGACTAAAGTCATGATGAAGGACTAGCTTAATAATAAGACTAATATAGCATAAGAAAAGATTCGAGCAGAGAAGATTAGATAATTATAGATTAGATTTTATTAGATTTGATTAGATTTGATTAGAGATGTTGATTTAATGAATATCCATAGTTACTTTAAGATATTTCCTTAAGTTTTAGGATTAGTCATGAATTTTAAAAATTTTAATAAAAATATTGATATGAAAATAATTTCATTCTAGTCTGGGTAAATAATAGTGAAAGGAGTTAAATAATTAAAATAATTTTATATTTGATTATATATATAATCTACAGAAACCTTATTATACTTTATAAGTTAAAGTGTTAAATTGTTAAAATGTTACAACTGTTAAACTGTTAAATAAGACTAATAATACTAAATTTAGCAACAACAGTACCTTTTTAATTAAATATGTATGGAATAAGTCTTTTATTAGTATATAAATAAATATATATCTCTTCTATAATAGATAAGAATGAGTTGTATTTTACTATCGTATTATAAGGAATATTACCTTTAACCTGTTTTAAACATATGGTATGAAGGTAGATCTATCTCATCTATATCGACTATATAATCTATATCAACTATGTCCACTATCTCATATCTCTAAAAATAAAGAGTGAGTTTGTACTATACATAAAACTAATGAATCATTGATAGGCCTCTATAAAGGAGCTATTTTTTAATAAAGGTGATGATTTGCATATAAAACAGGATGCGGATTATGATTCGGTTTTAAATAGGTTTTAGTTAAAATAAATTAGTGAATAGGTATAAGGTAATAAAATTAAATTGTGATGTTATGTGAAATAGGAAAATCTAGAATTATAAAGAGGGAATGAAGAGGGATTTTAATCAAGGATGAATGATTTATAAATGTTGGTTTGAAGGAGGTTAAGATAATATACTAAATTGAGGTGTAGAAGAGCTATTTAATAAATATGTGATTAAAAGGAATTTTATTAGGTGATGAATGATAGGTCTAGAGAGAGTTTAAAGCCAGAGGGATCGGATAGTTGAATGGAGATTAAGATAGATAAGGATGACGGAATGAGGGATATATGAGGTTTTATAATATCGTCTATAGTGATAGTTAGGGAGAAATGTGGATTGTCTTTGTATATTGTTGGTATTCATGATTTTATCAATCTTATTGAAATAATAGTAGAATGTAAATAAAAATAGGTAAACTGTATCAACAAATTTAATTCCAATAAAGGAAACTAATTTTAATATCTTACCGCTTAGTTTATATAACCAAATTATGGTACGTTAATACAATATCATTTAATAAATAATTAATTTAATAGACTTAATTAAGCTACTAGAAAAAAAGAAATATTTTATTATTGGAAATTAAGAGTGATATTTTACGTAGGGTAGGAAATGGAAAAGGTAATGGTTATGTTTAGGTTTAGTAGTTTTAGTTTAAATTAAAGTTTATCTAAAAAGTGGAAGAAAACAAAAGGAGCTAAATAAATAATAAGATCTGAGATATTACAATTATAATAAATAATGACAAATTACAATTAGATTACTTGAAACAAGTACTAGAAACTAGTTAATAACAATGTAAAGTTTATCTATCAAAAACAAATTATAAATAACATAATTAAGTAATGAACATAATAACTATCGTATAGTTTTAAATGGTAAATTGTTATTAAGTGCTAAAGAGAATTTTGATACTAAAATATTTATTATTTTAATTAAAAATACAAGTCAAGTAAACACTTTGTTTTATCTATTGGAAAATTAAGTTTTTTTATAAAGAGAATGAAATAGAATAATTAAATAAAACGATGAAACTATCTCCTATTGTTGATAAAGATCCAGAAAATAAAAATAGAAAAATGAAAGATTATTCACTCTATAATTTAATTAACTAAATAACCTAGTATAGGTAGCTGGGTATGAAGACATTTAATGAAACATTACCTAATGGAGAAATATTTGCAAGAGAAGAGTTTATGCTTTATGATTATCTGTATAACCTTGTACAACTTTCGAATAATTTACTATTTCACATATCATTTTGATAATACAATTGCTAATAAATTAGTTATTAAATCTATTGATGCTATAATTTAATTAGGGTTGAATTTGTATACATACCCTCTTATCTAATTTTAAACAAGCATGAAGTAAAACCCGATTTATTACATTAGGAATTATCCAGCACTTAACAATAAAGCAACTTAACGAGTCTTTGCGGTATACTCTAATAAACTATAACTTTCTTTTTCTCTTTCATTTAAAAATTTATTAATATAAATCTACAGAATCTAATTAAATTTACCTAACTTACAAAATGTTTAAATTTTTATTAAATTAATAATAATGTTAGTTATATTATGTTTTACTATAATTGACTATTTATCCCTATTTTTAGGTTTAATCTAAATACTTTTTTTAAAAATAATAAATATTTACTTGTAACTATATGTTACATTTTTCCTTCATTGCCTCATTAAGTTACCTAATCTATATAACTAAAGCTAACTTATAAACAACTTTAATTTAAAACTAATTTGTCTCCCATTCCATTTAATATTTATTTAAATCCCTTTCAGCGAATAAATTCATGTAGTCTCCGAATACATCTATTTTATTATATTCTAATTAACTTATTAATCGAGTATTTATCCGCCATTTAATTAAATTTAGGTATTATCTTCGTAATTTAATATTAAACAATAATAATTTCAAGTATTCTACCTGTATCTAATTTTACTTAATCTCCTTTTTTCAATGATATATTTGGATTTTAACTCTAACAGTATTTTTTAATACAAAAATTTTTTATTGCAGAGAGCATATATATATCTTATATTTAGAAAAGAGGAACACCAAGATAAAAAGGAAATAAGTTAAGTAATTAAGAGAAGAATAATAACACAAAAAGGTACTTAAATTTAGTTTTGTTAAACTTTTTGTTTACATAATTTAAATTGATTAGCGATTTACTCCTAAATCATAAATACATACATAATTAAATTAATTTTAATCAAACGATCAACAGGTTGAAAATTCTAAATTTTTCTATTTTTCAAAATAAATTATGGCTACTTGCATAAGTTTTAGAATAAACCACATATATAAAATGAATGATACAAATAAAATATACAAATATGTATGATTGGAGCACACTCAAACAAAATCGAGAATAAATTAAAATCAATTAGCTAATTTAAAATAATGCAGTATCAGCAATAAAATAATAATATAACTTATTTACAAATATCAATACAACATTAGATGGTACTAGTAGCTTGTGTTTTTGTGTTTATGTGTTTATGTGTTTGTTGTTTATAATTACAATCTTGTAACCTTTACTTCAATATTTTAAATACTCTTCAATAAAATAACAAAATAACAATATAATTATACGTAAGGTAATTTATTACAAAATCCATTGTTCCACAAGACCGTAATAATCCTTAAATAAATAAATTAATATACAAATAATGAACATGTCCTACTTTAACTCTTCAACACTAAACTTAAATTTTCACATATAAAATTATATCCAAAGCACACGATAAACTTTTTTTATATAACTAATCCAGATTAAATAAATACCTCTGTTTTTACATCATGCTTACCTACATAATAAGTTAAAACTAAAATCGTGTTAATAAATTTTTTCTATTGCTTTTTATATAAATTTTATTAGGTAATTTTATAGTTTATAGAATATTTAAAAGAAAGTATTAATAAATATTAAAGTTTTGTCTCAAATTAATCCATTAAGTAGTAATTAAATTATTATGAAATTAAGTTAAATCTTAAACAAAACCTGTTGTTTTTCACAAAATAAAGTGTAAAATAAAAATCATAAAATAGATTAGAACAAAATCAATAATAAAATTAGATAAATAAAATCATAAGTAAAAGTGCATAATATCAAATGTTATTAGTAGAAATTAAAAAAATAAACAAGTCAACTTAATATAAATTATTAAAATAAGAAATAACGTACAATATACATGTACAAATAACATAAACTACTAAGATAAAGTTGTATAAATATACCAATGTTTTATTAATAATATTCCGTCATAATCAAATTTATTTTCTTTTTCTTTTTTCTTTGTCTGTTTCTTTAATAAATTTATCTTAGCCTTTTAAAAAGAATATTAATTGTAAAATTAGGTTATAACTATTACTTAAACGATGTTCCAAAAAGCTATCGACTTATTTTAAGTATATGCCTACTTGAAACTTACTCTTATATTAGGAGTATGACCTATATTCTATGAAAGTAGTACGTATAGTTCTTAGAGGAAAAATTTATGTTAATAATCTACCTATCTCAACAGATCCTATGCACCTTTACTATAGTTTGTTATTGTGGACATAATTTACAGGTGTAGAATACAAGGGAGTGACTTATGTTGCAATAATTGAAATACCTTGACTGTATTATTGTGACCTCTTATTTTATTTAATTGTATTAAACACAGTAACATTTTTGATAGTTGTAATGGGGGTCTAATAAAGTTTAAGAGAACTACAAAGGTGTGATTAAATTGGCCAGAATTCAATTAACTATGTATAGTTTTATTAAGGATAATGATATAATTTTGCTTAACTTTAAGACCGGTGGCTTAAAAAGATGTGCAAACATGTCATAGTGATCCGCTGATACTATTTGGAAAGATAACCGCTCAAGAGATAAACTTAAGCTAGGGAAAATTTAATTTTGTTGTCCTTTTTAACATGGTTAACTATTAAAATAATATTATTATTAATTCATTGCATTATCGTTATATTTACTTATTTACTTAATGTTTAACGACTAGAAAGTGTAATAATCTTACCAAGAAATCCTTGCATAATATTTACTACGTATATTTTATCTTTACCTTTATATTATGATTATATAGTCTATTTTATTTATTTATTTTGAACAGGTATATCGTTGCCTATTGTTAAATTCCCCGCATCGGTTTGACACCTCGATAGTAAGATGTCGATATTAAATTGGATTAATTGTTAAATTGTTTTTCCTATATTTATTATAGATAATATACACCCTATTTATTTTATTATAAAAGGTTTAACGACTAATAAGTGACTTTAATTACAATAATCTTATCTCGAAATTCCAACAATTACTATTTTATCTTATCCTTTATTTTAGATATTTATTCCTTATTTTTGATGATATAGTCTTATCTTGTTATACAAGTTATTTATTTTATTTATGGTCGAGTCAGCACATCCTCCTGCTGTAGATACTAGGTTGGCTTAGGCTGTTAACCGTTTAAAGTGGTAAGTGAGTGTGCGATAGTTAATTAAGCTACAATAAGGTGGTGTAACCCCTACTTTTAAACAGCTTAAATTGACCATATCTAAATATGCAATACTGGTAGCGGAATTGTGTAAAGCTTTAGAGACAATGTTATTAAATTTTATTGCTAGGCTAGATTCTTATGGTTAACATCTGCTAATCTTGTGTTTGAACTCTCATTACCGCTTAAATTTATTGTCATTTCTACTTTTTGTTCCGTTAATACATTAAATTGAAATAAATTGTGGATACTCTATTTTTTACTCTCTAAGATAGATAGAGCTCATTATTCCACTGAGATAAAACAAGAAACCTAATAGAACCATTAAAGTATTCTAGCTGAATACTAGTAAGCCTTTTATAGGCCTATTCTATATTAATAGGGTTAAACTTATAAATTATATTTTAATGTAATGGTTTATACGAATAAAAGGTAAAAGATAAAATTAAAAGCTAATGGTTTATTGTATTTATATAGAGTGGTAATTCATTCTTACTTTATAATTTATATATATTTATTTATAGAGTGCTAACTTATTTATAGGTTTTATAATTAGATTCTATTGCTTGAGCTGTATGCACTTAATCTTGCTTGTACAGTTATGATCAGGGAAAATCAGGGTTGTGAACTATCTATCGAAATGGGCTTCAATACCACGTGGATTTAATAAACATGAGAAGGTGACTATCGAGCCTATATTGTTTATCCTATTACATTTTATTCTATACTTGACTCGTAAGGAAACTATTTGCAGGGTCAACCTTAGAGCTAAACTAACTAATTTAATTATTACTAACATCAGTTTAGATTTCAGCAGGATATTAAAAAATAGGAGATTATACCGTTTCCAACTGAATATTATTAAGATATGATATAGTCCAAATTAATTATAAATAAATATATATTATATATTGGAGTCAGTATGTATAATATATTAAGTGGATATTTATAATCAACAGAGATCCTCTAATTACTACGAAAGGACAGTTGCTGGATTATTAAATAATGTACCTATTGTTTAGTTTAAAAGCATAGAGTTACAATCATGAAAGATTAAGTAATGAAAGCATATTAAGTCTTAGAGATTATTAGAAATAAGACTACTTCTTTATAGGTTGTAATTTTAAGTATAGTAATATACTCAGTTTAACATTACTAATTTATTGTTTAATTTAGTCATACTATATTGTTTTACTTTTTCCCTTTATATTATTAATACTGCACAGCACACCACACCCAGTTGGCCTAACGGAAGGGCGTTAATTTTGGGCAGTGAGACCAGGAAGTTATAATATTACCTGGCTGATACCTATTATTTTCGTTGTTATAGTATAGTGGTTATGCAGTGTACTGTTAATGCTTGCCTTACGAATACAAAACTTCGATTCTTTCTAACATATTCCTCTATTTTATATATCTATTGTAGGCTAAGATCTTTTACAGACAATTATGTTATTTATTTAAATATTTAACTAGTAATATTTATTACTTAATACCTTATTATTCTATATCTTCCATTTTATAAAAAAGAGTTTATTTATTTTATATTAATTATGAATGATAAATTTTATACTTGATTTGCTTGCTATTGGACCTATGTTTACGGGTATACTTCTTATTACTTATAAAAATCCTGTTATTTCAGTTCTATTTCTTATTTCAGTATTCGTATTTCTTGCTGGTCTTACACTTGCTGTTGGTTTGTATTAAAACAAAAAAAATACAGAAAAAAGGAGCTTATAGTATTTATGTTTCCTTAAGTTATATTAGTCAGAATAACTAGATATTTTGGGCCTACCTAAAAGGTATTAAGGCTGATAGCTTAACCAGGTTTTAGTTTAGTGTTTAAGTTTTACTTTTACCCGCCAATTCAAACCAGTACAGTCCAGTCTTATGTTTGTTATAGTCCACCCCGATAGCCTTTTAAACCAGGGATAGATTATCTATTAAAAATATGATCCTAATTAATAAACTAGAAGTATAACTCTAATAATAAGTCTTATTTTTTATATATATTTTTAATAATAAATATACACAACTTAAGTTTATAATAATTTATAATAATAACTTAATCTTAGAATAATTTGCCTTTGTTTTATGGACTTTTACTTAACTTAACTTAACAGATCATATATGATCGCATCTAATAGAAAAGAAAGGAAAGTATATAATTAATATTTAATAGACTTGCACTAGCCGAATACTTAATATTATTATAAAAAAATCCTACGTATAATGGAAAAAACAAGATAATTACGGTCTTATCTTAATCTTAAAAAAATTATCTAAAGAATTAGGAAAAATCTTTTATCTAATTAGGCAACACAGGGTATTTACATAAAAAAATTTGAAAATAAATGAAATATAAAAAATGATCTTATTTATTAAGTTAAATCTTTAATATAATTAGGCATAATTTAATAGTAAATATAAGACTTATAAATGAAATATGAAAAAAGGATCTTATAATTAAGTGAATAAATTTGAAACATAGAAAGGGTGGACTAAATAACCCTTAAATAACTTAGCAAAAATAATGCACAAGCACAAAGAGTCCATAGAGTAAAATAAAAAGACAACACCTAAAATTTAGGTAGTATTTAATTAAATTATTTTGTTATAAATTAACAATGTTTTATAAATATATGATCTTTTTAAAACTATGTGGATATTACGAATATTTGGGTAATTGTGTTTTGCTTTGGATAAAGTTATACTACTTAAAGTCTAATTTCCAGTGCTCTAACATCATAGATAATAACTTGACCACAATAGGTTATTTAGATCGTAATAAATATCAAGAAAGCGTTAATATTAACCATTTAGATCTTACAATAATCTAATAAAGAGAATCAAGGAAATGAATGGACATCCTATTGCAAATAAATTGACGAACAATTATAATACGAGATGACCTACGATAAATTTCTATTGACCACGAACTAAAGATAGTACCTGTCTCGCTCTTCAACTTTAAAGATACGAGAATTACCAATAAAAGGGTTAGATCTACAATTAAAACTAGCAAATATAATAGATATTACAGTACTGGAAGTACAAAAACGGTAATAGATAAAATAGATGATTTATCAAAATGATGTAATCAACATCCTGATCGTCCACTTGACAGAAAAATATGTAAATTGATTTGCAATCCCTTAACTTGGCTTACAGTATTTTTTTTATAAAATATTTGCCCCTGGTATCGTATCTAACACTTTAGATGGTTAGAGTTTATAAGAATTTGTTAAGATAAGTGAAAAACTAAAAAATGAATCATTTGATTTCTTAAAAAACCGGATCGTCGTATAAATAACAATTACATAATTTTATTGATGGTAAACTTACCTTTAAATTAGCACATCTTCCAATAACACTTAAACTGACACTTAGACTTACACTTAGAGAGAATATCGTTAAAGAGGGTATGCGGATTGTCTTAATTGCTATTTATGATCCTATCTGTTTTTAAATTAAAAGGGAATTAGACCCCTTGTCTTACTACTTGAAAACATATTTACCAAAATTTAAAATCCGTATCATGAGTTATTGAGGGGAATATCAATAAATGTTTTTACACAATTTATTATCACAGACTTGTAAAACTAATAGAATCTAAATTTTAGGATAAACAATATATCAAATTAATATGAAAAAGTATACGAGCTGGCTACTGTTAATATATAATATTGGAAAATAATTTATTACCTTCTCAAAGGATCTATATTAAGTCCATTTTTAGCTAAATTATTATTACATCAACTAGACACTTTATTGAAGATCTTCGTATAAATTTTATTGTGGTATTAAACCTCCTAATATATAAACTTTATTTTAATCTTTTTTTTAGATGTTAGATATTGCTGATAAGCTTTTATTTGGGACATTTTTTATTAAAATTTATGCAGTTTATTTTAGTATTGCACACTTTATTTTAACTTTGTATTAGTTGGATTTTATTTAGGACGCTTTGCTAGATTTATCAATATTTTGTTTTACTTTATTTTGTATTTTGAGTGTTAAATTTTATTTTGATGTATATTGGATAAGAAAGTGTAGTTTATATGTCATATTTATTATAACTATAGACATTAAATAATCTAAATAGAACTATATCTAAACTAAATTCAAGTATTATTAACTTTTTAAAAAGGTTTGTAATATAACGGTTTATAACACAATAATTAGATCATAAAATTCACAAAAGCTAATCTCTTAATATTGAATTAAATCTCAACAAATTAGTTATTTAAAATAAATTTAAGTAAAAAGGGCTATCTCAGTAAACCTCATCTACTTATTTTTTATAAAATTATTAAAATTTTACTCTTTATTTAAAGTTTATTTATCTGAATTAAATTCCTACAAATATTTGTATAACTTTATATGTTTGTTGTTAATCTATTCTATTGTTTGTTTGAGTTCTAGGTGAAATTATTAAATAAATATTTAATTTTATGTTGTATACTAATTTATGAATTAATAAAAAACTTGAGATATTCTCAAATAATTAATTAATCTTATTGCTATAACTTATATAACATATTTATTGAATAATAGTTTTATATAGAATTGTTATCAACTTTAAATTCTAAGTTTAATACATACTATTGAAGTAATTAAATGTATTTTATTTTTAGTAATATGAAACTTATTTTAATAAATGCAAATATTTTGTTTCCTCCACTTCTTACTTCCATTGTTGGATTGTTTTATGTTTTATTTTTCTTTATCTTTGTAATAGTAATTTAGGTATCCTCACGTTCTAATTATATTATTTTGGCTATAATACCATTCTCTCTAGTAACAATTTTATTAAATAAATTAAATTTAAGGGATTGAATTCCATTATATTGTTAAATTATCTTATGCTATTTTAAATTAAATTAATTTTTATACTGATTCTTTGTCTCCTATTCTTATTCTTCTCTTAAGCTCTTAATTCCTTCCTTTATTACCTTGCTGTTCCTATCATCTATTTTTTTTATATCTTCGCTCTTCGCTTAATTAAAAAGTAATTTTAGGTATACTCAGTCTATTTAGACTAAATTAAGCTATATATCATAGTTCCAGTAGTAAAATTTAAATAAGATCTCTACTATAAAACCAGTTAGAAATTAATAATAAATTATTTTATTAAAATAGAATTTAAGCATCTGCTGAATTTAAAATAAGTGAAAAGAAATTAGAAAATGAAATTTAAGTAAATTAAAGATTTTAGAGTTTGACGCATATAGTATATATAAATTATAGTTAATATTTAAATAAATAATAAAATAGATTTTGTCCTTATACTTAAGAATAGAAAAATTAGAATAAATTAGTTAATAAATTAAGTAAAATTAAATCAATTTCCGCATCTAATTAAAGGATATTTATTATCGGTTGGTAATATACCCGTTATTAAATTAAGATTTTATTAGATTTTCGCTTCTTATAAAAGAAATTTTTAATAATTTTTACTAATTAAAGGTGCGTTTATCTCGATTGAAATTTAATAAATTAAAGTTAAGAATAAAATAATAAATAAATTAGTAATATTTAATACTGTCCCGCTTCTCTTTGTAGAATTTTTACTATTAATAAATTAATTAATTTGAAATTAAAAGAAATTTACGCAACTTATTAAAATATTTTAAAGTAAAGAAATAAGATTGTGTAATTTACCGCTTATCGTTAGTTTATTATTATTTTGTGTAAAATTAAATTAAGTTAGATTTTGCGAATCTGATGAAATAATCTAGGTATTTATATTTAATTAAATTTGATATAGTATTCGTAATTGAAACAAAGTTTTGTATCTTTTCCTCTCGTACTAATATAAAAATATTATTAATTTAAGTATTATCTTCCTTAAGCTTGAAACAAAATAAGTTATTTTAACTTTTATTAATTTTTAATTGTATAGTTTTTTATACTTTATAGAGGTTTAATTTATGCAAAGAGAACTTAGCCAAACTATTTTATGAAGAACTTTAAAAGCTTTTTATTATATGTATGAGTTACAGCAAACACTACTATATAACTTTATACTTTGCTCATTGTTAACATTTTTATTAAAATTAGATAAATAGTTTATTAATTGAATGAGTTATAGTTTTATTGTATCATGAGTAATAAATTTTACACAACTTATGCCATAGTTTATTAGTTTTACTAATTTAGTTTGGATTTTATATAACTTGGTGATCTCATTAATTATTCCTAAACATGTCGTATTTGTAGCTTTAAAGCTATACCTAAATAGATAATTATTTGAAACATTTCATAGAGTGCACATAATTTAAATTATGCCATACTTTAATTATTTTTAATAAAATTGGGGAAAAAAAAAACTAATATATGCCTATTTTTAGCGGGAAAGAATTTTTAGATAAATAGTTATAGCAAAGGAAGTAAGTTATTTTTAAGTTATTTATTGAGGTAAATTTACAAAGAAATGCATTATGTTCTATTTTTAATAAAACCTATTTGAAAGGGATTTAATTTAAGGTGGTTTGGAGTTACTATACCAAGTTTTTTATTATTATAATATTTTAGGGATATTTTTATTTATATAATTTATAAATTTTGTAGAATTAGACCATCCTAATAACTTAGATTAAATTATCTTTAAAACCTTTTTATTAATTTACCTTGATATTAATCCAACCAACAAAGATATTAATTTATTTAGACTATGTAAAAGATTTTTAATACCTTGATAATATTTCCAATTAATACAAAATATCTTATTTATTCCACTATTATACTCTTTATATAATTATATTCTTCCATATCTTAATACTTGATAACTTATATTTTATATTATTTATATATTTTTATTTAAAAAAACCTTTTCACTTCTTATCACTTTTTAATCTTTAACTACTTTTTAGTTAATATTTATTTACCCTTTGTTACTTTCCTAAATTAATCTATAATTATTATTAATCCTATTATTTAAATAGTGAAGGTAAAACCTATTCCAAGATTAAACAATAAGTTGATTTATAAAGAGGTTAGATAAAGATTTTAAAAAAGTTTGATATATTTATTATAGTTATTTTAGAAGGGGTTAACATTTCAGATAATAACTTATTTTCTAAGTTGATGGATAATAATAATTTAACCATTTATCATTCTTGGTATTTTAGTTAAAACTTAATGATTTTGTAAATATACATATATACTATACACCTCTTCCTTATCTTAATATAAACTTAGTTATGTTATATATATTTATTATTAAAATTTTTTAACTGCGATTCTTCATTCACTATCTATGCATATGTAACATATTTTTCTATAAAATTATATTAAAATACACCCACTCTTGAATTTCTTAATTTTCTCTGCATTTCTTATTTATTATTTGATACGAATCAACACATTAACAACTAATCAGATTTTTATCTATTTTTAGAAATAAACGTTGATAGATTTATCTAAAAAAAACTTAGGTTATGCTTACTATCCTTTTCATTCAATCTAATTACATATTAAATATATGTTAATCTTTATTTTGAGTTACCTTTAAACATTTTACCACAGGCATATTAACTTACCCATGCATTTAATACATGTTTTGAGAATAATTTTATTGTTAAATTTAACATTTTGTTAAACTTTATAGCATTATCCATTTCAGGACTAAAAAAGACTGTTTTAAATTTTCCATTTCTTTTTAATGTACCCGAATACCGCATATACTAGATTATACTCTTGTTTGTTTGTGCTTTCTCATACATGTAAAGTGATGATATTAGCCACTCGATTTTACTCGTTTAACCGTTTCGCGCTTTCGCGTAATGTTTGTATAGCTATAGTTAGTTGGACTTGTGACCTGACCTTTTACGATTTATTGGAATAGAAGGCTACGCTAAGCAGTTAAGTTTGCTACTGGTTTTAACTTATTGGTAATTAGTTTTTACTTAAGGCTGTTCAGGATCTGTAGTAATTAAAATTTAAAACAATTAATTAATAAAATAATAAAATTATAAACATAATAATCACTTATAAATTAGTAAATTGATCAACAAATCATAAATAAATTATAATATTTATTATTAGGCTTAAAACTAACATCCGATTTTAAACTAGTAATTAAAAAAGTTTTTAACTGAAAGATCTTAAGAAATTAGTTGCGCGTCCTATTAAAACATTAGTAAGTTTAGCTATTAAAAAAGTCCTTAAAGTTACAGAGTTTTACGATTTAAAGAGATCCTAAAGTTTCTTTATCAAGAAAGGTTGTTAATTTAATGGTATAGGCAATCCATTCAGTAACGCAGATCTTTATTTTTTCTAGGAGTTAGTACATCGCTTTCGTTGTCAGACTTATCACAGATTTTAATTTTTTGGCGTATTTACCGTGCTGTCCTGAGGTATTACTAAGTTTTTATAAGTAGTTACTATCTGAGGATAAAACGAGTCTCTCTTATGACGTTTTTCAATTTGTTAAAAGTTTATGACACGAACCTTATCTTTTATTTTATAGAGACGAGGTTGAAAAGGTAGAACTGTTTAAGATGGTTCATTTTAGCTCTTCACCGGAGATAGTTTTGAAGATGTAGGTCGGAATGAGGTACTTGGACTATTATTTAATGGAGTAGTAGATCCCTTACTTCGTCATAGTTCATAATGAAGTCATGCTCTATTCTATGTTGTCTAAGTTAATTTCACCATTGTAATTTAGAGATTTAAAAAAACCCGTGGGTTAATCTTATATATTTTATACTGGTGAACTCGGATTTTTATCTGACGAAGATTCGTGACCTTGCTTTATTACCATACGCCTTTTTTAATTAGAATGGTTTGGTGGTAGCATTCGTGTAATATCAACTTTTTGGACTACCTTGGTTTTGGCTACTTTAATTAAGGCTATACCCACTAACTTTAGTTGTTATTCCTATTAAATTTAAGGAGCTTTCCCTGATCACATCTTTTCTTATTCATTTACTTTTGCTTAACTGTACGCTTTTACGATGTAATTTTACGCATTAAACGGTTAACTCTGGAAATTTAGTCCTTTTTGTGGCTAATTTATCACTATTAGTGTCTCGTTTTTTGTTTATGTAATAGGATTTTATTGTAAGATTAGAGAGAATTGGTGATAGCGAAAACATTGACTTACACCGTGATAGTAGCATTAACCTTTTTTAATAAGTCCCAAGATAATTGTGGAAACTTCATATCGGATAGATAACTCTTTCAGAATAGTTGAGATATCGTAACTCTATTGATTTTGCAATAATGATAAGTTTTATTCTACATTGTTAAAATAAATTAATTTAGATATACTTACAAAGTAACATGACTTAAAAGTGATTAAATTTACTAGTTTATTAAGTAATTATTAATAGTTTTTAAATTTAATACACCTCTGTGTATGCTTAATATTCTTTAACTTATTTTAATTATTGTAAAGTTATCATTTTATATCTTAATTTAAATAGAATTATTATAACTTATAACTTAATATTATTTTAAATAGCAATTTGAGAGATAGTGTTAACTTTAATAAGTTCATCAAATCAAAATATATCTAATTAAATATTTTATAATAATAATTTACTACAATACTAATATAATCTATATTTCTAAATAAGCTGCGGAAAATCTAAATTACTTAATTTTACTTAATTTATTTCTAATTTAAAAACAGAGTGAGACGCGCAAAACTTTCAATTTAATTAATTTCTTTATTCTAATTTATTCTAATTTTCAATAAGGATCTGCGCGAATATCTTTATTTTCTAAAATTTTATTTATTTATTTTAAATTTTAATTAATTTTAATCTTATTTTATTCTAGAAGAAGGACAAATTTTATTTTATATCTTTAATAATTATTAAATCTTTAAGTAATAAGTAAAACCAATAACTAGGATGCGCAAAAATCTATTTAATTTAAATAATTTATTTAATCTAATTTTCTTATTCAAACAATAGTTTCGCAAAACATAAAAAAAAAACATACTTTAAATATTATTTTAACTTTAATTAAAAGCTTAGATGCGTTAAAGTTAATTTCAAAATTTAATTTAAATAATTTTCTTTAATTTATTAAAGTTTCATAAGTGGTATCTTGTAGTCTAGCCCAAAATAATCTTAGTTTTTATTTTAAAAATTTAATTTATCAATATATTAATAACTTTAAGATCTGAACGCGGAGAGTCTACTTTAATTATTTTTAATTTATTAATTTAAATTTAATATATAAATATTCCTGTAGAGCCTAATTTTAAATAGTTTAATTAATTCTTTTTGATTAAATTTTATTAAGAGTTTCCACGATAAGTTACTTATTCTGAATTGCTTCTATTTATAACCTTTTTTAAGGGATTAAGTTAAACTGTTAACCTATTTTAAATATTTTATATACTTTAATTACTATCTTTAAAAGCTTTTTTAGTTTATTTTGATAGTTTATATGATCTACTTGTAATTTTGTTATTACATTTTAATACGCAGTTTATTATCTATTTGTAATCTTTTTTACTAAATTTTAATAAAAACAATTAGACAAATTAAATACTTATTATAATTATATTATACCAACTGGTATACTTTCTAATCTAATTTTTAATTTAAATAAATTTTTCAAACATAAAGTATTTAAATTTTTAACACACCAGGGTATTTATCAATTACACCAGTCTATACGGTAGTTAATAATTAAATAATAATTAGCACGGTATTATCTGTCTATCACTTAAAACAAAATAATTTATTGTAAGCATCTTAAGATACATAGTTATTAAACTCAATCAACTAATAGTAAATTTTAATTAATCATGACACTTGTAGTAATATATATATATCGTGAAGTGCTACAAGTCGAGTAGCATTAGCAAGGGTTACTGGTGTTACAAATAAATAAAATTCGGAGTATTTCATCAACCTAGATAAGTAGGATAGTATCGTGTATAGTCTCTATGATCGTTAATAATTAAACCAAATCTACATAGAGTGCTGTATATAATGACATTTAATGTCTACTAACATAGGGGGTCGTAAATAGAGCAATAAACCCTATTGCAAATAGGTTCTGTGTAGGAATAACAAGATCACAACCATAAAGTGTAGCCTAAATTTTTTAATAATCGTAGGGTTGGCGATAAGTAACGAAGCAGTGGTAAAGTTTTGTCTAGTATCTACATCAAGAGCTACTGCGTATATGTGATGGTCGATCTTCAACTAGAATTTTCGATATGTCTTAATAGAGGTACACAGTCTTTGCAAACTGAAAGGTGTATATATTAATTATAATCTTATAAAATGTTTCACTATACACTCTGAGGTTAACAATATAACTAACCTGCTTATAGAAAAAATAAAATAATAGTGTTTCAGCATTTAGTGAAATAGAAATATAAGAGCCATCAGATTAGATATATAACTCCATACAAGGAAAAAAAAGGATACCAATACTAAACATAGCATAGATTATTCCAAGACCTTTACCTGATAATTAATTAACAATATGACTAATTAATAAGTCGCCCTATCAAAACAAATCCAGGGGTAATCATAATATAAACTTAATGGTGAGCACATAATCCACGCATCTCAAATCTAATAGAAATAAAAAATAATTTCAAAGAGTCATGTACCATTAATAATCAATATATAGGTAAAATTAAATGGGCTTATGTATTTTACATCGGTAATAAAGGATAAGAAAAATAGGCAAACCTAATAAACATAGGGGTGTACATTTAATACCATTTCAGATCTCTATAAGTGATCAAGTCATTAGCGACAATTAGATTGCCTACGGTCTTAACAATCAATAATAATAATCTGTTAACCATTTTCACTTATATTGCCAATATTATATATATTTATACTATTTTAAGTATATAAACATACCTAGTTTTATAAAACACAACTGTTTTCTTGTAAAAGTTACACAGGTAAATAAGGTATGGACTATAATAGTGGAATAGTTCTCCCAGTAGGTCTTACATATATATCATCTGCCTATTAAGACTTCATTTTTTAAATTGTATTAAACCACAAATTTTATTCCCATATTTTAAAATATAGAGATTAAATGTCGTAAACTAGAGATGGTTCATATAAAGATTTATTAAAGTTTCGATCTGTGAGTAGTCCGTCTATTAATTAAAGATTTAAAGCTAATAAGTTAAGACTATATCAAAATATTTCTTGGTATAAACTGATCATATATTATCGTGTTCATAATATTGTTAGCATAACTCACTGATTAGTCGTTGAACGCAATTATTAAGGCTATAATAAGTTTGCTGCAGGTATTAATGAAATATCAAAAGTCCTTGCAAATTAACACTTGAAAATTTAAAAAGTTTTTAAATCGACACTTAACAGAAATCATATATAACCTATAAACTACCAGTAATACCATTAATAAAAGGTAATTTATTTACTAAGTTTATAAAAAAAAAGGATGCATGTGAGGATTAACAATAGCTCTAACTTTATCCATTTCTCGCTTAGGAATAGATATTAGAGCATGGCCATCGGCATAAAGCAGGTTATACTTAATATCCTATTTTATGATATGTACATTTATCAGCAGAACTACATCTGGAATAGTAAAACAATTAGTACAAAGAACAAGACCACCTGCTGTAGCGCGGGTACCTTCAGTTATAATTAAGTGTGCAAAGCTAATTTCATTGAACAGAAAGAAGATATCACGTGGAATTCGTTTAATTCCATTTTCAAAAAATATTTTACCAAGTACATCAAAAACATAATAAGTACGAGTTGCAAAGACAATAGCATAGAATATTTTGCCAACTAGTTTAAGGAAATTAATAAAAGGTATAGCATTACAAAACGGGTTAAAAATATTTCATACAAACCAAAAGTAATTGAATTTATCAAGGCTTTGAGCAAATATGATTCGTGGCTTATTATTATTAGTAGCAAAAGAAGCATCTCCTAGAAGTAGACCAACTACAGCAGCAAGGTGAAAACTAGTTAGTCCAGTGGACATTCGTACAAGATGAGAAATTTTATAATTAACAGTAATACCCAGAGTTGAAGTACCATTCCATACAACAAGATCAGTACATTTATCAATTTGACGGTATACAGATTTTCTAGTACTTTTATAGATACTACTCTTAGATATAAGTGGTATAATGGGAGTAAGAGGGAATATAAAGACAATGTAATAATTAATCGTAATAGCACCTGCAAGTACTGGTAGACTAATAAGTAATATAATTGCAGTTTCAAATATGGCTCAACAAAATAGAGGTAGTTAATTAAGTGTTATACCAGGATTTCGTATATTAATATTAATAGTAATAAAGTTCATGGCAGCCAGCATACTTGAAATTCCGGCAAGATGAAGACTAAAAATATAAAGAAAGATCAACACCATAATGACTTTTTAGAGTACTTAGAGGAGGATAACTTAATAATAAGGACTATAACTTTACCTTATTTAGGTATGTTTGGCAATTAGTCACTAGGGGTTAATAATAAAATACCCTGCATATTAAACTTAATAAAGGATAAAATTCTATGCATATAACCACATTTATAAAATAAAATAAACAGCATATAAATAAAACTCAAACTGTTCATCCATAGCAGCACCTTGTTCAACAAAAAAGCACTAAAAAGGAGTAGAATTAGAGATAGTGGTAGAAGCCAATATTAATAAGTCGAGGAAAAGCTATCAAATAAAGTATTAACTTAAAATTTAATTCAAGTTTAGACTATGTCTTTCTTCTAATAATAGAGATAGTGTTTTTTAAAAAACTATAATATAGTTAGTCGTTTAACTTTCTTAGGTAAATTATATAAATCCTAAACTAAGCTGCAAATAATCATAAATAATGAAACAATAAGAGTTTTTGCAATTATCCCTAATAAATTACGAAATAAGAATCGATAGACTATTTAATCTGGAGCACATACTATAACAGGTTAAATTTATTTTGCCAAATCCTCATATTAATGCGGGTATACATTTAATTCTGACTATAATTTAAACCAATCGTTTTAAAGAATGTTTTGCATGTATCCTCATAAGATCCTATTTTCTAGCAGGTAATAGATATAATACGAGTACTATATTTAGTTTCCAGCCGATTGTCCAATTTCAATTAATTTAATGATGTATCTCCTTTAGCTAAATGAGTTTTCGGCACATAGCAAAATGAAAGATATATATATATATATTATTTAATAACTTGGCTATACAATATAAAGTATACCCTAAAGAAGATTATTACAAAGGCATGAGCAGTTACTACACTATTATAAGTTTGATGATCTCCATTAAAATATTGAACACCAGGTACAGTAAGTTCTATACGAATAAGTATTGAAAAAGCAGTACCAAGACCAACTATGGCAGCAAATAAAGCAAATACTAGATAGAGAGTACCAATATCTTTAGCATTAGTAGAAAAAAGTAAACGAATAACAGCTTGTCAACTTGAAACAGAGGAATCAATCATTAAGTGAAGTTAAATAAAAATATGATATAAATATAAAGCCAGCTTCTTTTCTTTTCTTTTCTTTATACCTCAATAATTTTATATATAAAAAAAGTTAGAAAAATAAATAAATAAATATATATTTAAGGATAAGTAAGTAAACTAAAAGTTAGAAAAGGTTAAGTTAAGTTAAAAATATGAGAATATAATGTTATTAATAAATAAGAAATGATAAACTGGTTTTTAAGATTAAATAAATATATAAATAAACATGAAATTATCACTATCTTGTTTTACTCAAATATGAGCCTACCAAAACAAAAATATACAAAAATAAAAGATAATATAAAATATATATAGTTAGTAAAATATATATCTACAATAACACTGTAAGTTAAACTTTGTATTTAATTACTATATTTAATTGACTATTTGTATTCATTGTATTATAAACAAGATATAAACTAAGTATATAAAAACTCGCCTTTAATTTATTTTATAAAAGGTAAATCTAGAATAATTAAATTCACGGACAAAAGGAGATTCGAACTCCTATGGTAAAAACTAAGACGATTAGCAATCATCCACACCGCGCCAATAGATGTTTGTCCTATTAAATAATAACAATAGAAGTTTATCCTAATAAATAATAATAATGTTATAGGAGTGTATATATTAATAAAAGAAAGGGAATTTAACTCAGTGGTAAGAGTGATTAACTTTTAATCAATTAGTCATAGGTTCGAATCATATAATTCTCAATAATTATTAAAAATAAATAGTATAAACTAGGAAGGAATGAATCGAACAATCATTACTACACCCCTTTCCGTTAGACTACATCCTATAATTTAAGAAATAAACATAAGAAATAAATATATTTAAGTTTGCCACTTCTATTAATTCTTATTTTGACCTTTTAAACTAAGTCGACTAAATTAATTAGTAAATATATATCTTTAGGAGCCTGATTGTAGAATGAAGATCTACGGTTTTACCATTAAACTAAAAGACCGATATAATATACTTTAATAAAGGCTAAGATATAATATATAGAGTTTATAAAAATAAATAAAGTTATAAAAATTTTGCGCTTTCCAGGGGTTTAACACTGGTCTAACAAATTATGATTTTGTCGTGCAACCACTACACCAAAGCACAGTTAAATAAGAATAACACCTTTATAATAATAGAAGAAATAAAACGAGAAAAACTAAGCCGAAAGAGGGACTCGAACCCTACTAATGCTCAGTATGAATGAACTGGTTTAACCGATTAGCCTATTTCAGCAGCAGCATACAAAATAAAATAATAAGTTAGGCTAAATTATAATAAAAATTATACTATAATAATACTTTATTAAATAAGTAAGCGATAATACGGGTTATAGTAAGTATACATTTATTAACCTAATAAATATAGGTAAAATAATATATCTAATATTACCAAAGAAGTAAAGTAAATTAAACTTAATTAAGTAAATATAAAAAGCCTTAGACCTTAGTAGTTGTTATAAAAATAACGATATATAGCCTATACAGGTAAAACTACGGATTTTAACCTAATCCTTATAAGCCACAGATCGATATCGATGCTCTGCCAATTAAGCTAGGATTACCTCTAACCTTTAAAATTGGGGTTAAATAAGGTATTAAATAATACAAAATAAAATATAAAGGATAAGATAAAAATACTTAAGTTATAATAAATCAGATTACTTACACTACTATGCAGAATATTTAGTACAATATTTGGAAATACTCCTAGTATTACAGTTACAGTTGTAAATAGTATAGGTAGTAGTACCATAAATTCTCTATAACTAATATCTTTATTATATGATAGATGAGGACTAAAAGAACCAAAAGCAATTCTATTTTAGAATAATACTATAAGCAGCTGAAAGCACAATACCAGAAGAAGCAATAATACATATAATAGGGCTTTTTGGAATATACCTGTAAGACATAGGAATTCTCCTATTAAATTAGCACTTAGAGGTACAGCAGCTTTACAAATAGTAAAGATAAAGAAGAAAATAGAGAACATAGGCATATAGCTAGTTATACCTATATAAATTAGAATAATTCGGCTATGGTAACGATCATAAAGTACACCACCTACAAGAATAAATAGGGCAGGACTAACAAAAAGCATGAGCAATACCTAGAAAAATAGCTCCTTCAATACCTTGAATAGTATTACTAAGTACACCTAGTAGCATAGTTGCAGCATGAGCGACACTACTATAAGCAACAAGAGATTTAAAATCAGTTTGTCGAAGTGTAGCAAGACTAGCATAAACTAGAGTAATAACACTAAATGTTTGGATTAGTGGTGCATAATAATGAGAAGCATCAGGTAGAAATTGAAGTATAATACGCATATAACCATAAAGAGCAAGTATTATAATAATACCGGCTAGAATAATAGATCCACCCTTGAGCTCTAGGGAGCCAAATATGAGCAGGTAGAAGAGGAGTTTTAATCGCTATACTAATGAAAATACCAATTCATAGATATTTTTGATAATCAAGACTAATATCATGTAGACTAATAACTTGAAAATCACTAGAACCTACATTATAATATATAATTTTTAATTAAATAAGTATAAAAAGAGAACCAAATAGTGTATATAGAAATAGTAGAAATGCAGCTCTAATTCTTATAATATTATTACCAGAACCTCAAACACCAACAATAAGGAATAGAGGAATAAGTACACTTTCAAAGAAAATTATAAAATAGAATAAGATCAAGTACACTAAATACAGCAATAAGAAGAGTTTCAAGTATAAGAAATAAGATAATATTTAATAGTTTTAGAATCGATATTGTTTTAATTACTTACTAGACAAATAGGAATAAGGAAAGTAGTAAGTAGTACAAAATAAAGAGAAATACCATCAATACCAATAGATAAATTAGTGAAAGAAACAAGTCCTTTTATATAAGTCTGAGTAAATTGATAATCAGAGGTACTAGCATCAAATTCAAGTAATAGAGTGATACTAAGGATAAAAGTTATAATACTAACAGTAAGAGCGAGTATTCTAATAACAACATTATAGGTAAAACCTTGATAAGTTATAAGTATAAGAGCTCCAATACTAGATAGAATTATATTAAAAATAAGCATAACCCATTAAAAATAAATATAAAAATAATAACAAATACCTATTTACTTTTAAATAAAAGCTATAAAAATAAAGGGTTATAAATAATTAAAATCAATAAGGCTAATATAAATCACTTTGTATATTAAGTTTATTACATATTATAAGTAAAATATATATTATAACAGTTAAATCATATTGAATAAATAGAATATTATATAGAAAGAAGTATATTTACAATAGTTAGCATAAGTACAAGACTAAGTACTGTAGAATAACTAAATATAACTTGTGTAAATACAATAAAAATAATAGAAACAGTAGCAATTATAATATAAAGAGCATAATTTTGAATATTACCAGTATCGATAACACTAATATTATTACTACTTGTGGTTAGACTAGAACTTAGACCTTGAGGACCTAGTAGTTCAATAAGACCAAGATCAAGTTTAAGACTAATAAGGTTACCAGTATTAAGACTAGAATAAATATAATAATTATTATAGATAACCTCGATAAGGTATTTACCATTGAAGAATTTATAAAATTTATAACCTATAGAATTGTTAGTTAGAGAGATAAGATAAGTAGGAATAATCTGATATAGATAAATAGCTGTAAATGATGCAACAATAGTAATAATTATTGGAAATAGTTTAATAATTAGAGGTACACCAAATTGAGCTTCAACTATACCAACATGATTAGGATAAGTAAATAGACTATAACTTAGTAAATCACTAGCAATACCAACATATAGATCACTAGCAAGATAACCAAAGAGAATACTTCTAAACTTAGAATAATAAGAGGAATTATAACAATAATATTAGGATCATGTGCATTAATATAAACTGTTTTATTAGCATATGTAAGGAAAGTTATACTAATAAGACGCATACTATAAAAGGCAGTAAGACTAGCACTAATAGTACCAAGCCAATAAGCAGCAGTACTTTTCAATTAAAATTGAGCAAAAGCAAGTTATAGAATAAGATCTTTACTATAAAAACCAGTTAGAAATGGGACAGCTATAAGACTTAGACTACCAATTAGAATAGCAGTATAGGTAAAAGGTATAAATCATAAGTAGACCACCTAGTTTACAAAAGGTATATCTTGTTGAACATATACACCATGAAGTACACAACCAGCAGCAAGGAATAGTAGAGCTTTAAAGAAAGCCTGATTAACTAGATGAAAAATAGCACTTTCATATTGACTAAGTACACAAGCTCTAAATAGATAACCTATTTGAGTACAAGTACTATAAGCAATAACTCTTTTAAGATCGTTTTGGATAAGTCCAGTACTAGCAGCAAATAAACTAGTAATAGCACCAACTCAAGTTATAACAATAAGAGTAGTAGAACCATATTCGATAATAGGAGAAGAACGTAGTATAAGGTAGAGACCAGCAGTTACTAGAGTAGCAGCATGAATAAGAGCAGAAACAGGAGGTAGGCAAAAATGTATGTAATGTAAAAAAGTAAATAATTGGACTATATTTATATGAAATTTCATAGTTCTACGAATAGTCTTTTAAGACTTCAATTTTGTGTTGTGAATAAAGTAGAGTTTAAAGCTTAGATAAATAGTCAGTCTACTCTAGTATATCCAAGTTTTTAAAGGATAAGGTTAATTGTATAACTAAATAAAAACACTATGTAATAGTAAATATAAAAAAGAAGGGGTTAAAATAGTAAATATCAAAGAATAAGAGCTATAATTTATATTAAAGTCTAGTAGGGAAAGAGTTAAAAGACCTAGTTTGTAATACCACTCTTTAGGTATATGTATAAGAATAAGATCACGCACAGTTTGAACACTACTTTTACTAATTCGAATTCGATAAGTATATTTTACTCTATTACGTCGAGCTAGACCACTTTTAATGTTAAAATCAAGCAGTACATTTTGCTGGAGGATGCCTTTAGTAAATGATTCACTACAAAAATAGTTATTTCAATATTATCCCAATATCCATATTGAATAATTAAATGGAGAAGAGGTAAAAAAATAAGTTTGATTACAGCTGGTACAATTTTAACAAATTTATTAAGATCTGGATCATATCGATATCACATACTATGAAGTATAGGAAAAAAAGGATTAGTAAGAGTTGTCAAACTAAAATGTACAGTAGGTAGATTAGGATGTTTAACAGGATTAGGATATGGAACAGGAGTATTACAACCTAGACCTGAAAAACCCTCCTCTTTAAGAAGATATTCGTAACTATTAGTTTTTATTGTTAGACCAAATCGGGCAATACCACGAATAATACCATTTTTAGTTAATGTACTTGGTCGAATATAACCATCACCTAGAATAGTACCAGTAATACAATGTATACGATTTATACTAGCACGAAAACCAAAATCCTTAGAATCTCTGCTGTTAGTTGTATCAACACTTGAAAAATCAATAATACCGTCAATCATATAACAGAAAATAATTATAAAGACAAAACCCCGCATTGAAAAATAGATTATAAATAGAGTAATATTAAAAATAATATTTAGTATGAGCATTATACTCTAACTCTAAAAAGAGGAAGAAAGGCTCGAGACCCCTCTATTGCATAAAAAGTCATGTATGTATTCCAATTTTAGCAATTTTAACTATGGCTGCAAATAGTAGAAGAAGACCAATAATAGTAACAGTATCTTCATTAATATTAGGTGAAATACTAAAGACAGTACTATAATCAAGGTTAACATAAACAAAGAAAATAGCAAATAATCCAATACTTAGGAATATATCACATACATGATTAACAATTAAAGCTTTAATAGCACTTTTATTAGCTTGAATACGAGTAAATCATAAATTAATAAAAACAAAAATACTTTTCATATGTTCGATACGCGTCTAGTTATATTTGGAAATGTATAACCTAATTATAAGAACTATATCTTTTATACTAGAATTCTAGTAAATAATAGTCTCTGAGGGTAGTTTAATTTAATTTAATTAACCCTGCATAATTACTTTTAATTAAAGTGTTTTAGCATATAGTGACATTAATATTCCATTTTAGATTAGAATTTTATTAAATAAGAAATAGAATCGGCTGAGATAAGGAATTAACCGACAAATATTTAAATCTCACCAGTAACTAGTACTAGCATAAAAAAAGTAAACATACTTAGATATGAAAATAATCGTTTCTTGTGCGGGTGCGGCTCTCCGCTTGTATAAAAAATACTGAAAATATTTACTAGTGAACTTACAACTAGAACAGGAATTAGCATACTTACAGTTAGACTATCAAATACAAATGCTCATGATACATCCATAAGTTCAGAGTCAATTCAACTAATAAGATTAATACTAATAGGATTTAGACAGATACCTACTTAATAGAAAGCAAAAATAGCTAGAACAGCAGAAGTAATAAGACAAGAACAGGTAATTAGATGAGCACCTGAAATACCAATTTTACGACCAAGAATACCAGCAATAGCACTACCTATAGCAGGAAGAATAAGAAGAGTAAGGAACATTTAAGAGTTAAGACTAATAGATCCTCGTAGTCGGTATTAAGCAACTAGAATATATAATCCAATAGCAGAATCGAATCAGCTCCTAGCAATAGCAATAATATAAATACTATAAGTTTTACCTAGGATATCAACGGAACTATAAGAACTAATAAGTACTATAAGTGTAACAGCAAGTAGTATAATTTCAATACTAATAAGCATAAGAATAATGTTTTTTCTATTAAGTACAAAACCTAGAATACCAATAAGAAAAAGAACGATACTTATAATCATGAATAAAAATAAATAAAATAATATTAAAGTGATAATAATTAATACAGTTAAATCATTAGAAGATGTTGGAATAAAGAAATATGACCAACACCTGCATAAGAATATTGGATTTCTTGGTTAAATAAATAAACAAATAAAGTAAGATATGCAAGAATATCATTCAATGGATAACTCCCTATTTTAACGTTACTATAACAAGTGGTTCTATATTCAATAAAGAAGCAAGGTAAATGAGTAGCCTATAATAAATAAGTCTAAAAATAGAGTAAAATAGTACAAATAATAGTTAAACCAATTTAAATTTACCCTATATAGAGTTATAAAATAATGCCTTGAAAAAGTTAGTAAAATAGGAGTAAACGAGAACTACCATAATCGAACTGGCATAATCTAAACTTACAATTTATGGCATTAATCATTAAGCTAAATTATCTATAATAATAGAATAAAGTAGTAATAATAATAATAATAATAATACAGCCTATACATAATAAAAGGGGCTTATTCTTCTTTTCATTTCATGTTCACAATTTATTATCAAGAGCAATATCTATTAGAGTATTTTCAATAATACCAACAATAGGTATAATAATGATAAAGTAAGAGAAGTAATAAATAGTAGCAATAGTAGCAATAGTAGTGTAAGGTTCTTCAACATGGTGTTGTTGTGATCCAACGAACATAAGTAGGAAGAAACAAACAATAAGTGTACAAAGAATAATTGAGCAATACCTCGGAATTGAATACCTATAACACGAGAAGTATCTACAATAGGTAGAGCAAGTAGAATAAGTAGACTTATAAACATAGCGATAATACCAAGTAGTTTATTAGGAACACTTATCAGAATAGCATAATATGGAAGAAGATCAAATAATAATAAGATAGACTATGTCTTAGTTTACAGGCCTAGTGTATAGTCGTTTAACAGTTAAAAATAACGGCAGCAAATAATAAATAAATAAACAAGTTGAAATACGAGGGTATCTGTTTGCACCTAAAACTATATAAAAATCATTGCATTAACTAGGTTTTAAAAAGGTTTATTAAAAAAAATAAATACCATTCAGGAACACGTTAAAAATAACAATAATAATAATTGACTAGACTATTTATTCAGTTAAAACAAACTGTAGGGTGTTCAAGTTAGACAAAAATCTAATAGTCTTTGTACCTAATTAAAATACAAATAGAGATAGAACTAGTAGGAATGCAAATAAAAAAACAGTTACATGATCTTTAAATACAAATTAAGGATGGAAAGCTAGTCGATCCATATTAGCCCTAATAGCTATAGGTTTATAACTTCCGTGTTCAATTAGAACAATAGGATGCTTTACAACTAGAGCTGCTAGAACAAAAGGTAGTAGATAATGTTGTGGAAAGAATCAGTGTAGCATTATTAACTTAAATCCACCTCAAACAACTATAAATAATTAATTAATTTCAAATTTAAAATTTTCTTTATTTACATAAAGTATAGACTATGTTATCATCTATTTAGTTTAGCTGTAGGGGTAAGACTAGCTGCCCTCTAGAACCGGACTTGAAATTTTACCATCATCCGGCTCCCCCTGAAATTACTTTGCTGAGATTGCATTAATTGAATTAATGACGTCGAGTTGGGAGAACGCTAGCATGAGTCTTGACAATACGATTTTTGGTATTTACTTGAGGATTCGGAATACCACTGGACCGATTACAATGAGCTGGTACGTAAGATCACTCCGATCTAAATGACCGGTGAAGCGCAGTATGATTAAGACCTAATTTATTCCGGTTCAAGACCTTTGGTGAAATCGCTGACCAACCTTATATCCCTATACCTCTTATGATAGAGGGGTATTTACAAAGAGGTATCTGTTTACGCTTAAACGCACCCGTTCATACTCCAAATGTTGCATTTCCTGTTCGAATTTTCTGTCTAACGTCCTTCACATATCTGAGGTGGTGCATTTGGATATCAGAAGAGGTTCCACAGATTGCACACGCTTTGTTTATGTTGGACTCTGTTAGCTTTTTACTCCAACTAATATATAGAAAGTAAAGGTTTATTGGAGCATTGCGGTTTACTTTATAGTCATGACTCGCTTTTAGGGTATGGGGTAGGAGTAGTTCTACGTCTGTCTTCGTACACTTTAGGATTCGCCCGTATCTCTTGAACATGGTATGCATACTCCTTATTTTTGTGTTTGCTTTTTGGCTAGGGTAAGAGCGCAACTTTTGTTGCAGGACTCAGATAACGGTTAAGAGCCTACTTCTATTTCCAGCGAAGGTGTAGAAGTTTAGTAGACCCCTAATCTTCATATTGTACAAGGCGATTATATCACAATGATCGTAGTTGATTAGGCAATTATTTGCTTGGCTGTACCTTGATAAATGTGAATATTGACATTTGGGGATTGTATCGAGCGAATCCACTGTCCACCTGCTTCTTATAGATCTTACTGAGGTCGACGTACATTCTAGTAGTCATTCGTCTTCTAATATTCGATTTGATTCTTAGCAGAGAGTTTTCACCATCTGTGCTCGACTACAACTCGCGCCTAGGAAACTTAAAGATTTTCTAGTATTGGTGATGAGCGTCTTCTTTTTGCTTAGGGTAAGACCACTTTTATCGATTAAGAAATTACTTACTCTCTATCTCTAATGTGTTGGCCGTAAAGCTTTGTTCCATTAACCATGATTACGAAATCGTCTGCATATCTCACGTATAATAGTCGTTTTAAGTTAGGCTCTTGGGAGTTGTAGGCCACCAACTTACCATATTTATAAGGGCTTTACCCTATCTTCGGGCTTAATCAAACGTTGTCTATATTTACTAGTGCCGCATATTTTGGGTTTATCTGTCTTTATTTACCTTTATTGAATCTGATTTTAAGATCAGCCATAAACTTATCAAGTTCGTTTAGATTGATGTTCGCAAGCAGCGGACTCAGTACACTACCTTGGTGGCGTTCCTATGTCGGACTTGAAAAGATTGCCGGTGTCAGGCTCGATGTATCCACCTTTTAGGGCTTTTTGTATTAATTATAGAGTTATGGCACATTTTACCCTCTTTTTAACGAGGTCCATTATGTCTATCTCACTTCGATTCCGTATACTAGTAATTCTTGCTTATCCTTTATTTATGCTTATTGTATGTATTATTTATATACTTATTACCGTACCGCTCTGTTCAACTGTTATTTCCCTTATTATAACTTTTCGATTTACTGCTATAATTATTTAATTCTTTTTGATAAAATATATATCTTATGGTGTTGGTGTATATAGTGGACATTATAATTAATCCTATTAATGAAAGTATTGAAGGTCTTTTGATCTACTTGGTGCTTTATTATAATAACTTGAGAACCTTTTAATAGTAATTATGGTACTGAGACTATTAACAAATATTATTCTATTTACTGCTATTGGTACTTCATTTCTTATTAGTTCTTATGATCTTATTAGTATATATCTTACTATTGAACTTAAAACCTTAGCTCTATATATTCTTGATATTCTTTGTAGATAACTGAATATGATACTGCTGCTGCTCTTAAATTATTATTACTCCTCTAACTAGTACTCTTATCCTTCATGGTACTGCTCTTGATTATTCTTATAATGGTGTAACCCTATTCAAAGGTATATTATCTCTTGTACTTTATAGTAGATATCTTCAACCTCTTATTATTGGTTTATTCTTAATACTATTGCTATACCATTTAAACTTGGTGCTACTCCTTCCCATAAATGAGATCATGATGTTTATGTGGCTGTTTCTACTATTGTAACTACATGACTTACAGTTATTACTAAAATTAGTATCTTTTGTCTAATACTACATATAACTAGTCTACAAGGTAGTTTAATCATTTAATATTTAAATTATAGATAATAGCTTTAATGTTAGTATTATTATTATTGGTACTGTTCTTGAACATAATAAATATAGAATTAAAGGACTTATAGCTTATTCTACTATTACTCATATTGGATTTATACTACTACCTATGACCGTTAACTCAATAGATCGTATCATTCCTATTTTATATTATTACTTATAGTATTACTATTCTTAAACCTTTCCTTATTCTACATGCTTATATCATTAAATATAATAATTATAAAGATATTCAATATATTCGTGAAATCAAAGCTAAATTTAATCATAATAATGTACTTACTTTTAGTCTTGCTCTGTGTCTATTTAGTATAATAAATCTAATAAAAATGTAATAGGTTACAATTAAATAATATTAGAATAAATCTAGTATAAAACTAATTAAAATAATTTTTAAAACAGTAAGTAATAAAATTACTAAGATTTAATTTCACATATAACTTTAATTATATATTGTTATATACAAATAGGTTACTCAGCTAGATAAAGTATATTTACCACTAAATAAATTTTATTTAAATAGAATCAATTTATGCACCCAATATTTTTCAACTTTATCAACATTATTATAAAACTATATTAAACTCACATCCATTTTCTTTCAGTAAGTCTTATGAAATATATAGATAAATTTATAATTAATAGTAGATATACATTTTTATTAAGTAGTAAGTGACTATAGATTATTCTAATAGAATTTAAATTATCAACTCTATTTTTAGTATCCAATTTTTATATTTAAGAATATCCTTTACTTAAGTTTTTTAATGATGGGACTATATGAACATCGATACTTATATAATTTTTAAATAAACTAAATTCCAATTATAAATATATTAAACCCTAAAATTACCCTCCTTTCAAATAACAAAAATAAAAAATTAAACAAAATTCCTTTTAACAAATGTCCACCAAACTTAAATAAATCCAAGTAATAATTAACAATAAATTTTATAAATTGAGTCAAAAAGCTATAAAAAATCTACAACAACATATTGTGAAAACTATCGATATTAAGTAAAATAATATATCTTATTTATAAATTTAAACTAGCAACAATTAAAATTAGTACAAAAGTATGTACCCATGGTGAAAATAACAAATAAAACTGTTAAATAACAACCATAAAAATAAGACACAAAGCTAGTGTGCACAACATGAATTATAAGACCCCCTACAGACTCTCTTTAAACTAACCCCTTATTACTCTAATTTATAATAAAAATAATTATTTATTTATAACCTTTATTGTAATTATTACTTCTGGTTTTATTCCGGCCCTTTAACTTATTCTTTTCTTACCTCCTTGGG
>Ga0153960_1000070_pt1 | contig 32039 bp, 28 predicted proteins | sample TSFL044MetaG_FD_102274 | JGI IMG/M metagenome (GOLD analysis project Ga0153960, IMG submission 102274) | Attine ant fungus gardens microbial communities from Florida, USA - TSFL044 MetaG | ecosystem: Host-associated > Fungi > Mycelium > Unclassified | place: USA: Florida, Withalacochee...
GCGTAAGGATTCTGATTGTACACGAACTCGTTAAAGGCTTTATTGCCGTACGTGGAGACCGAGTCAAGTTGAGACAAGGCCTCTTCCATTTCGGTCGAGATCCGTTCTATATCCGATAAAGAAGTACCATCGCCTTTCTCTCTCATCAGATCAAGATACGGTAGGGCGGTCCTCGCGAACTTTCTCAGGCGCTGAATTTGTTCTAATTGATCCGGGTTGAGCGAAATTTCCTTCTCGCTGGCGGGATAGGCCAAGTAGCGGCTGCCGTTCGTGATAAACGATTCGTACGCTGGCCAAGATTGAAAATTCGTTGTAGCGGATGCACTCCTTGCTAATTGCAGTATAAGATTGGCATTTTCAATCGCAGATTGAAGTGCTGCTTGCCGATCTGCAAACGTAGGTGCCGCAAGGGACTCCGCAAGCGCGTAGTCAAAATTGCGCAAGTAGATCGATTGCATATGTGACCAGTATTGCGTATTGCGCTGTTGTTGCTGCTCCCATTGTCGATTATTCTGATGCTCCGTATAACTGAAATACGTGCCCGCTAGTGTCGTCGCGCAAAGCAGACCAATGATAGATCTAGTGAGAACTTTCATGTCTATTAAAACTCCCATCTTTGTCTTGATAATGCTTATCCACTTTAACAAAGAAGAGAACACAGTTTAATAAGTAAATATTACCAATAAATATCGTTAGCCAGTTGATCAATTCAGCATGCATAGGGTTTAGCAATTCTTATACGTTCCCTAATCTCAGCTTTGTTTTAATGAATATTGCTTTGGACATCCTGATACAGGCTGTTACGTTGAATTTCCGCGTCGCTGCCTTTGAATGCCTTGCCTGCTTCTTTATCTCCCTGCAGATGCCACATGAACCATGCGGTCATTATAGATAACAACCTCAAAAAACACCATGATATATGACGGAGCAAATTGATCACTTGGTCGACCTTCAATTTAATGATTTCGCAGTCACTTATTATCCGTAATTATTATAGCAAATGTCCCGTAGTTTGTTGCAGTACATTATGTTTCGTAGCAAACCGATGCTAAGCTGTCAAATACACCACCGATAAATATGCTGATTTCTTGGTGTACAGGATCTACCAGATAGGCTTCCATATCCGTTATCGATGCAAATTTTGTGATCAGCATGAGATCGTAAGAAGATGAATCACGACGTATGTCAACCTTGACCTGCATATCGAGTAAGGTTGCAATATTTCCTTTCATTTTAAGGAGGACTTCTTGTGTTTCCTTGATTTTTGTATCAGAAGAGTCTTTTAGTCTAATAAGCAAATGGTTAATTATCATGAGTATTTACCCCCGTTATAGCCAGGATTATATATAATGGCCTTAGAAAATTCCCAAGGCCTTTGTGGTTATCTTTAGAAAATGGATAGGCTGACGATCTTATCGTCAACAATAACGAAATGATAATTTAGTAATAGTGGATCGGGTAGACCAGTCTTGTCGTAGGTACCATCCACCTTGCATGTTAGCACAATTTCTTCACCCATTTTTTTTGCTGTTGTTGGCTCTAACGTTACATTCGCCGCGAAATGGTATTGATCACTCCATTCTCGGATCGCCTGTTTGCCATTTCGCGTTTTTCCTTCATCCAACACAACGGCATTTTCGGAAAAACAATCTACAAACCCTGCTGGGTCTGGCTTATTAGATGCAGTAATATATTTGCCAATCACAGACGGTAAATGATTGAGATCCATATTGTTCTCTCCTTTTATTAATGTTAATTAGACTGTAGGAATTGTTCCCCCATCTATGACATATTCACTACCTGTAATGGATGCTGCCCGATCTGAGACCAAAAATGCAGCCAGTTCAGCAACTTCTTCTGGAAACCCTGGCCGACCAATTGGAATACCTCCGAGTGAACTCATAAGTTGTTCGAGTGCACTTTCTCGACTTCCGGTTTCCGTTGCGATCCGATCAATTAATGCGTCAGCTGCTTCTGTCTGAATAAACCCGGGAGACAAAGTATTTATTCGAATTCCCTGAGGAGAAAATTCATTCGATAATCCCTTGCTATAATTAGTCAGCGCAGCTTTTGCCGATGCATAAGCCAGTGTAGTTTCATATAAAGGCAAACGTCTTTGAATGGAAGTGAAATGAAGAATAACGCCTGAATTGTTTTTTAACATAAGTGGAATTAAGCCGCGATCAAGTCGAACTGCTGCGAGTAAGTTCCAATTTAATGCATAAAGCCAATCCTCATCACTCAATACAAGTGCGCCTCCTGGTGGTGTGGTTGATCCACCCACGCAATGGACAATAATATCGATACCTCCAAGTTGCTCTTTTACTGCTGTAATTACTCGCTCTATACCTTCAGGTGTGGCGACATCTGCTTGAACAAATTTAACCGAATTCGGCAAGTCGGTAGATAGGGAACGGGCAGTAGTAAGGACTGTAGCTCCGCCGTTTGAAAGTCTTTTTACAACAGCTTGTCCCATTCCCTTTGTTCCTCCGGTAACAAGCACCTTTTTGCCTTCAAATTCTGATACAGAGAACTCAAATTCTTTATACATATCTGTTCCTCCTAGTGTTGGTATTCAATGATTCCTTTAAAATTGCTCTGTCCCTCAACCTTGATGTGTTGTTCGAGAGGAGCTAGAATTAATATTACACTTGCTACTTTCATAACGTCCAATTTATTATAATAATAAAAATGATGAATAATATTAATGTGAGGGGGCATTTTAATGGAACTTACACAATTAGAATACTTTATGACTGTTGCACGGCTTGAACACATGACCTTAGCCTCCAAAACACTTGGTATTACTCAGCCAGCGTTAAGTCATGCAATTGCCAAGCTTGAAAACGAAATAGGAGCTCCTTTATTTGAGCGAAATGGACGAAATATAAAGCTTAACCGAAACGGGACGATGTTCTCTAAATGGATTGGTAGGGCCCTACAGAATATTGAAAATGGCCTAAAGGAAATCGAAGAGTGGTCTAATCCGGATACTGGTGTGATTACGTTGTCTTATCTAAACATTCTCGGTGTTGAATTGATTCCTAGCCTAATCCGGAGTTATCAATTGGAGTATCCCAAGGTTCGGTTTGAATTGACACAAGGGAACTTAGGGGATATTGATGAACATCTGGAGCAAGGATTTTCGGATGTTATGATTACATCGAGGGAGTCCACTTTGGATAATCATCACTGGATGACTGTTCAAAATGTTCCTTTATATATTGTTGTTCCCTCTCAACATCGTTATGCAGATTGTAGCGCTCTTAGTTTGGCAGAGCTGTCTGGCGAGCCATTTATTGGATTGAAAAACAACTGCGGATTAAAGGCGACGATTATGTCCCGGTTCCGACATACCGGATTTGTTCTTGCTTCGGCTTATGAAGCGGAGGACCTGATCACTGTAGCCGGTTTTATAAAGTCGGGTCTTGGTGTATCCGTATTGCCTAAGACGTTGGGTTTGATGTTAGATGATTTGGTCTGGATCCCAATCATTGATGAAGGTTGGTACTGGGAAATCGGATTGAAGTGGAGAGAAGATCATCATATTTCCCCGGCAGCTAAAAGGTTTATTGCATATGTTGAAACTTTACATCAAGGAGAATGACCGCCGAAATTTTTAATTTTCTAAATAACGCTCAAGTATGAGATTGAAAAGATTAAGAAGAGCACCGACGAAGCTTTTTCCCTTGAAAATCATGAAGATGATTCTCAAAAAGCTGAATTTGAGCTTAATATAATTGTTCTAACTCCACTCATGGCAGTGAAGTGGTTTGACGATAATCGCAGATTAGTAAGTGTATAGCCTACAGAAGAGTAAATGAACCCATTAGTAATAGAAATGTCTAGAGTCAAGAACATAGTACGATTTAAGTCGCTATTTTAGCGGCTTTTTTATTTACCCATTTGGAAAATCGGTGGATAAGAATGCAGGTCATCTTTTTAGGACTCAGCTACCTAATGAACGGCTATATTCCTATTTCCTTATTGTTTTACTTGGTAATATAAAGTATTTTTTAATAGGGCATTACCTTGAATGCTTATATTATCTTTATGGATTGGTTCTAATATGCGGGTAGCAGCTATGCGTTAAGGGGGAGTTCAGAGTGAAAATAAGAATTAGAATAAGGCATAAGCTGATACTGTTTGTTTTGATTGGTGTCCTTTTGACAAGTAGTATAAGCCTACTATACGTGCAAAATATGCATAAATTATATGAACAGCTTGTCTATGAACAAACAAGTGAAAAGCTATATTTGTATTCAGAGCGAATTGAGGACAAGCTAGCAGCCATTGATCGTATGACCCAATCGATAGCAAGTGACACTGACATTCAACATGGGTTAGAGAAGATAAAGCAGAACAAGAATAGTCACGAAACCTATTTTGCGATTCGTGAAATGGAAGAGAAGCTGTTATCCTATCGTTTCTTTAATTATCCGATTCGATCTGTAGCGATTATTGATTATTGGGGCAAGGATTACTGGCTGGGCACAACCAAGGATGAGACTGCACCAGCTTATAGTAAGCAATTTATTGCAATGGCCGCTCAAAAAGAAGGGGGAAGTCTGTGGAAGGGTGGGGAAAGAGATTCCAAGATTTTTACTTCCCTAAGGGAAATAAGAGCAGTGAATAGTATGGATTTTCCATCATTAGGGACGTTAATTGTTCGAGTGAATGCGAATGATTTGATTGAATCTATTGGTTCTAATCAGTCATCTTCCAATAATAAATTGCTCATCTATGAAGATCATACCCCAATCTATTGGAGTGATGAGGAATGGAAAGATAAGCCTATGCCAAGCTCTTTAATACAGAATGAACGATCTGGTGAACGCTATGAAATGATCACGTTAAATCATCACAAGTACTTGAGCACCTTATCTACAATGAGCTTTACAGGTTGGACATTAGTGAACCTTGTACCTTATGAATCATTGTTTCAGAAAGCGATTCAGATGAAGAGAACTTTATTCCTTTTATATACTCTCATTCTTGTATCTCTCGTATGGATAGGCCTAATTTTTGCAAGAAGTATTACACGTCCTTTGGAGACACTGGCCTTGAGGATGAGCAAGGTAGAGCAAGGAGACTTTGCTACGTCCCGAGAAGAGCAGGTGAAGAATAAGGATGAAATTGGATGGTTAACAATCAGCTTTGACAAAATGACAGCCTCGTTAGATCGATTAATTAAGGATAACTACGTAAAACAAATTCATATAAAGGAGTCTCAATATGAGGCCCTGAAAGCGAAGCTAAATCCTCATTTTCTCTACAATACGTTAGACTCGATTAATTGGCTAGCACGCAGGCAGGGACAAGAGCGCATCTCTAGCATGGTCAAAGCGTTGGGTGATATGTTGCGAAGTACAACGACTAAAAAGGAAATGGTCATGCTGCAAGAAGAAATTCAGCATGTTAATAACTACTTACTCATTCAAAAATATCGTTTTGAAGAACGACTGCAATGTGAAATCAATATTCCGGATGAATTAAACAAATGTTATATTCCTGCAATGATCCTACAGCCTATTGTTGAGAATGCAATTAAGTATGGTATCGATGAATTGACAGGCGAATGTCACATTACGATTAGCGGGGAATGTTTTGGAGAGGACTTAGATATTTGGATTGCGGATCAAGGTCCAGGGATGGATATACATTATTTAGAGCAAAACTCAGAAGGTGGAATTGGACTAAGAAGCATTCATGAGCGCTTGCAATTGTTATATGGAGAGCCATATGGTATTGCAATTTTAGAAGGTATAGATCAAGGGACAATTATTCGAATTCGAATTCCTGCTTTACGGAAAGGTGAAGATAGTCATGTCTAGCTATAGAGTAATAATCGTTGATGATGAACGAATGGCGAGAGAAGGTATTGCAGAGACAATAGAGTGGGCTACGCTTGGTATGGTGTTAGCAGGGACAGCTGTAAACGGACAGCAAGCATTGGAGAAAATTCAAGAGCTCCAGCCTGATGTTGTGATCACGGATATTAAAATGCCAATCGTTGATGGACTCCAGTTAATCGAACAAGGATTGAAGATTTCTCCTCACATTGTGTTTATTGTTCTATCAGGATTTGGAGAGTTTGAGCTAGCTACGCAGGCTATGCGTTTTGGTGTAAGACGGTATCTATTAAAGCCAAGTGATGAGCATGAGATTACAGAAGCGCTTCAATGGTCTAAGCAGGAGGTAGATGCTATACGCAGCAATTTTGCGGAAAATACACAGTCCAGAGTTTCAAATGCGCTTGCAAGTCAAGGTATCATTTCTTCCTCTATACCTAGTGATTTGCTCCAGGCGATTGTTGAGGCTGATGAATCCCGATTAATGAAGATATCTAGGCTATGGATCGAGCAATTATTAAGTGAGGGGTTATCCTTACATGCCCTTCAAGAAAACAATAATCATGTGCTATCCTATATCAGCAATCAGTTGAAATCAGAATACGGCATTAGTACAACACTTATAGCTGTAGAGAGTCATGATATACAAGCGTTCCAGAAGGAGTTAGGCAAGCTGTATACAAGCTTTAATTATCGTAAGATTGATAAGAAGGGTATGCTGGTTATAAAAATAAAGCAATTAACCATCCAGCATATTCAGAATAGACAGCTTTCTTTGCAATGGCTAGCTCAGCATTATTTATTTCTTAACTCCGAATATTTAGGTAAGCTCTTTCGACAAGACACAGGAGAGAAGTATACCCAGTTTTTGACCTTTGTTCGCATGAAAAAGGCGAAGGAGCTATTGCTTTCACATCCTACAATGAAAATTTATGAAGTAGCTGAACAGTGTGGATTTGAGCGAGATCCACAGTATTTTTCCAATGTGTTCAAGAAATTTTATGGGTTTACACCTAATGAATATCGTAAACAGCATTTGAAGAACAATTAACTAGTACGGTTTTTTACAATAAAAAACTCGGATTTTTTATATTCAAATTTTAAGGAAATAACATTATTATTAAACAAAGTAAACCAATGAGGATTATTAGAAAGGCAGTTGTTAATGATGACATACGCTGATTCTTCAGATCGTTTTATACGAAATGAGCGGGAAGCGAAAATTGCAGCAAGAGCAGATCAGCTAGCAAGGATTTTTGCAGAGCGAGCTCCTAAGCATGATCTTGAAGGAACATTTCCCTTTGAGAATTTTAATGAGTTAAGAGGTAGCGGATACCTTGCTCTTACCGTACCAAAGCAATATGGAGGAGAGGAAGCATCAATTTATGAACTGGTTCTTTCTCAAGAGCGACTGGCAAGAGGAGACGGCTCCACTGCACTAGCAATCGGGTGGCATATTGGTTTATTGAAGCAGCTTCATCTATCAGGAGCAATTCCAGAAGAACTTTTTAGTGAGCTATGTCTTGAGGTTGTACAGGATGGGCTAGTATTGAACGAACTGGTAAGTGAGCGAGCAATGGGTAGCCCGACTCGTGGTGGAAAACCTGAGACGAAAGCAGTCAAAGTTGAGGGTGGCTGGCTAATAACGGGTCAGAAATCATACTGTACGTTAAGTCCGATTCTTAACAAGTTTATTGTTGCGGCTACGATGTCGGATACCGATACTGTAGGATCATTTATCGTAGAAGCTGGCGATGGCGTCAAAGTGCTGGAGACATGGAATACGATGGGAATGCGTTCAACAGGCAGTCATGATATTGCCATGAATGATGTATTTGTTCCAGATCGATATCACATCCGTGGTAAAGCAAGTGACCAGCTGCGCAAGCCTGTCCCCACAGACGGTAACATGCTTCATATTCCTGCGTGTTATCTTGGAATTGCACATGGTGCCAGGGATTTCGCCCTTTCATTTGCTGCTAAGCATCAGCCTAATTCATTACAAGTTCCAATTGCAGAGCTACCTAATATTAAGCGTCTAATTGGAGAAATTGAACTAGATTTAATTACAGCAAGAACCTTCCTTTATGATACTGCAGATCGTTGGGACAAGGAAACGGGTAATCGCGAAAAATTGAAGATTGAGCTAGGTGTTGCCAAGCATCTTGCTACCAATGCGGCACTACGTGTTGTTGATCACGCGATGAGAATTGTAGGCGGCTTGAGCCTTTCTAAGGCTTTCCCGCTTGAACGAATGTATCGTGATGTTCGTGCAGGGCTTCATAATCCGCCAATGGACGATGTTGTCATTACGAATCTAGCTAATCGTGCATTAGGGAAATAAGCTCTTAAAAAGAAGTAGTTAGGAGAGAAAGAGATGAAAAGAAGTGCAAAGCTATCTGTTACAGCTATGTTATTAATGTCCATAATTCTTACGGCATGTGGGAAGGAAAACGTAGCAGATAACGGAAATTCAAGCAAGAGCGATGTTGTTAAAATCGAGTTTTTCCAGCAGCAGGGTGAGGAAGCCATTCAAAATGCCTATCACGAAATTATTGCTGATTTTACAAAGGAATACTCGAATATTGAGATTAATATGAATACCGTGCCTGACCCAGTTAAAGTATTAACGTCTCGGTTTGCAACAAATGATATTCCTCCCCTATTTACTGATTTTCCTACACAGTTACAATTTAAGGAAAAAGTAAAAAATGGCTATATCGAAAACTTAAGCGATCAACCCTTTATTAAAGAGGTTAACGAAAAATATTTGGATATGACTGTAGCAGATGACGGTGGATACTACTCTTTGCCGTACGCTCGAAATTATATGGCAGTATACTATAATATCAATCTATTTGAACAAAATAACGTAAAAATTCCAACTACCTATGCTGAATTTATCGAAGCATGCAGATTGTTTCAAAGCAAAGGTATTACACCGCTATATCTTCCATTGAAGGATGTAGGTCACATCTTCCAAGCTACGAACATTGCTTTTGCACCTGGTGGCGTTGAAGAAATGGTTAAAGTGGCTAATGGTGAAGGTCAAGTGGAAGCCAATCCAGTATTCTTGGAATTTGCCAAGAAGCTCAGAGAGTTAACGCAATATGCTAATAAGGATGCTTTTGGTGTGAGCGCTCAAATGATGCAAGAAACATTTGCTAATGGTCAAGCCGCTATGATTATTTCTGGCTCATACGGCCGTGGGAATATTAAGGTTGCTAACCCTAATTTGAAATTCGGTGCGTTTCCACTTCCGAATGATACTGTTGATACAACGACAGCTTTATCAGGTGTCAATGCTTCCCTGTCCATCTCTGCAAAAGCTAAGCCTGAGGAAAAAGAAGCTGCGCTTACCTTCTTAAAATATATAGCTCGACCAGAGGTTGCTCAGAAATGGTCTGATCTATCTGGCGAACCTTCCATTATTAAGGGAACAACCTATGGCGATCAATATTTACAGCCTATCCTTGATTTTATCGACAAAGGTAGAGTTCATGACTGGATGTCTTCTACGCTTGAAAGTGCGATTGTAACGGAATTATATAGTACAACTCAAGGTTATCTCATTAATAACGAGACGCCTGAGCAGTACCTGAAGAACATTGATGAAACAATTAAGCTTAACACTGTTAAGTAAAGATAATAGCTTTGATCTGAGCGACAATTTGAGAATTCAAATTGTCGCTCCCTATTTACTAGCTCTACGTTACATTGAGATGAGGAAGGTGCAGCATGATAGACAAATTTCTAGAACGCTCAACTTATTTCTTATTCACAGTTCCGGCTATCATTCTGTATACACTATTTTTTGCTTATGCAGTTATTGTAGGTATTCAATATAGCCTTACGGATTGGAACGGGATTAGTTCTAGCTATAATTATGTAGGGTTTAGTAACTATACGGAGCTATGGAACAACCCGAATTTTAGGCAATCATTATTAGTTACTGGAAAGTATGCGGTGATGCTTGTAGCAGGAGTAATGAGTCTGTCATTAATTTTAGCTTTAAGCTTAAACTCTCTGAAGAAGTTTCAAACCTTTACAAAGTCGATATATTTCCTACCAGCCATCATTAGTGCTGTAACCATTTCGTTAATTTGGGACCAGGTATTTGTTCGAGTCATTCCTCCGATTGGTCAGGGCTTGAATATTATGGAATTATATCAAAGTCCTTTAGCCCATCCCAAGTATGCTTTAATTGCTGTTGTGATCGTTAACATTTGGCAGGCTGTGGCCTTGCCGACCCTTATTTTTATTGCAGGTTTACAATCGGTTCCCTCCGAGCTGTATGAAGCGGGCAGAATCGATGGGGCCAGCACTTTTAATCGTTTTCGTTATATCACATTTCCATTTTTAATTCCTACGATTACCGTAAATATGGTGCTTGCGATTAAATCAGGCATTACTTCCTTTGATTATGCCTATGCCCTGACAGGTGGAGGTCCAGTGAAATCTACTAATGTTATTGGGATCATGATATACAATGATGCATTTCAGAATCTAAAGTTTGCGATGGCTAATGCGGAATCAGTTATATTGTTTATTATCATTGCAGGGTTATCCTTTATCCAAATTAGATTAACACGTAAAGGTGGTGTCCATTAAGTATGAATTTAGCGATACGAAAAGAAGGGCTTGGCTGGCGTATTCTCCGAAATATCATTTTACTTATTGGAGTCATCATTATCATGGGGCCATTATATCTTGTCATAGTTAATTCCTTTAAGACATTAGAGGAGGCAGGCAAAGGTTTTTTCAGTTTTCCCAAAGCACTTCATTTTTCTAATTACGCAGAGCTACTTTCTAAGGGGAATTACTGGAGAGTTGTATGGAATACGACCTTGATTACGACTGGATCTGTAATCATAGTTCTTATGATTAATCCTACCGTTGCTTATGCTATTGCTCGTAATCGACATAAGAAATATTATAAATTTTTATATCTCTATATCCTGTTAGGATTGTTTGTACCATTTCAAGTGATTATGCTTCCTTTAACAAAAATTATGACCAATATGAATCTATTAAATCCTTTTGGACTCATTTTATTATATGGGGCGCTTAGCTTAACAAGAGGAGTATTCCTACTCGTCAACTATATTGAAGGAATGCCAACTGAAATTGAAGAGGCGGCAAGAATTGATGGCTGCAGCACTTTTAAAATCTATTATCTTATTACTTTACGTTTAATCATGCCGATGCTAGTTACGCTTGTCATTATGGATTCATTATGGTTCTGGAATGATTTTATGCTTCCACTACTAATTTTGAATAAAGCAAAGGAATTTTGGACACTGCCCTTATATCAATACAACTTCAAGACTGAATATTCCTTTAACTATACAATGGCTTTCACTTCTTATTTAATGGCGATGCTGCCTATTATTGTGGTCTATGCAGCCGGCCAGAAGTACATAATCGCCGGGCTAACAGAAGGCGCAATTAAAGGATGATGGACAAGATACTCCAAGATCGGGGGGGAAGAAAATGAGAGCTTTTGTTATTGAAGAACAGATTGAAAAATGGATGGAGAAGCATAAGACAGAGCTATTAGAAGACATTGCTGGATTAGTAAGTATTCCAAGTGTGGCAAGCTATGATCCATCCTCTCCTTATCCTTTTGGGGAGAAATGCGCAGAGGCTATTCAGTATATATTGAATTTAGGTCAACGATATGGTTTGCAGACGTTTAATCGGGAGTATTATTGTGCAGAAATTCGTATGGGAGATGAGACAAAGCGGTCTATAGGAATTTGGGGGCATGTCGATGTTGTTCCCGCAGGGGAGGGGTGGAGCTACCCACCCTTTTTTTGTACACAAAAGGGAGATTTTCTCATAGGTAGAGGAGTACAAGATAATAAAGGTGCAGTCATTGCTGTTCTTTATGCACTTAGATTTATTCAGGAACTGGGTATCCCCCTAAACTTTCAGCTCCAGCACATTATCGGTAGTGGTGAGGAAATAGGGATGTTTGATGCTGCGTATTATCGTAAACATTATCATACTCCTGATTTTAATATTGTGGCGGATAGCGGATTTCCGGTCTGTTATGGAGAGAAGGGAATGCTCTCTGTTACCTTATGCTGTGATATTGCTGATTCGTCAATCCTTCGCATACAGGGGGGAGTAACTTCTAATAGTGTACCTGGTTATGCTGAGCTTATTATACGACGTGATGAAGCAGCGACCGCCAAACTAAGCCTCCTGCCATCTCATATTCAGTATAGTCAGACGGATGAAGAGATTACATTATTCGCAGTCGGCAAGGCTGGGCATGCTGCGTTTCCTCAAGGAACTAGTAATGCGATAGCGATCCTTCTTGAGCCATTGCTGCGGAGTACATGGTTTGAGGAATCTACACACTACCAGCTTGAGAAAATTTATGATATTTGTAAGCATTATGATGGACGCGCATTAGGGATACATGGTGAGGATGGGCTATCTGGAGCTTTAACATGCGTCGGAACTTTGTTACAAGGGCGGGATGGAAGACTTGAGATAGAGTTGAATATTCGCTACCCTATTCATCAGTCATCCAAGATGCTGCTGCAGCAGTTGCAGGAAAGTGGTTTTACCCTGACTAATGTCCATGACAGTGAACCAAGTTATTATAATCCTGATACGCCAGAGGTTAAGTGTCTCATGCAAGTTTATCAAGTCGTAACAGGAGAGCAACAAGCGAAGCCATTTGTAATGGGTGGAGGTACTTATGCCAGAAAGCTGCCTTATGCGGTAGGCTTTGGCCCTGGTTTGCCGACTGATGAGTCATCGCTGGAGTTGCCTCCTGGTCATGGTCAAATTCACGGCCCAGATGAAGTGCAGTCTATTCCAAATCTGATCACTGCATTAAAGATTTATATTGTAACACTATTAGAGCTAAATGAGCTGTAAGTCAGCATTCGCTTGTGTACAGTTGAAGCATGAATGACCTGAATGTTGGTCAAGTCAGAAGGTAGGTCGACCGACTGCTATAAGGTGAAGTCGAACTGATTCAGCGTCTGGATGAAACCGTCGTACTGGGTGAGAAGCTTATTCGCCGTGCTGATGGATGATCTTCGGTATGTTACAAGTTTCCTTATTGCTGTGCTACAATGTTACGGGGGAATGAGTGGAGGATGCCTAGATGAAGCTTGTCAAAGTGAGTATTATAACAAAAATTATTGTTAGCTTGATCGTAGCGACAACTGTTCCATTCATTATTTCAAATTATTTGTCGTATCAGATTACAGGCAACTCAATCAAACGTCAGCTAGTTGAGCTGAATCAAAATTCTATGTCAATTACGATGTCAGCATTGCAATCTTATTTCCATGAATTGTCACTACTTGGCTTGACGTACTTTTCTGATCCTGAGCTTGTTAGACTGTTGTCGGAAAAAAAACCTCAAAATCCTGCTGAAAGTGTCTATATTGAGCATAGGCTTGAAAAAATATATGCGAATTATAGCGAGATTGGTGCAGTTTCTTACAAGAGCACGCTAACAAACAAGCAGTTTAATATTCGAAATCATTATAATGAAATAGTGATTATTCCTGACTTTAAAGATCATGAGATGTCAGATGCACATAGTGAGCTGAAGCAATCCTTTCAAGTTACACTTACTAATAGAGAGCCAAGATTGCGTGTCAATAAGCCGTTCATAGATATTTATACTCGTGAAGTAATCGGTTTGACTACCTTTGATGTTAAACCAGTACAAATCAAAAATTTTCTTACTTCCTTAACAACAAGTGAGCAAGGACCTGTATACTTATTTATCGGAAATAATCTCGAACTACTCTATACAACTGCAGATGAGATGGATTCGACATCCGAGCTAACACTCTCAAAAGGAGTTAAACAACCCACGCAACAGGAGACTGCACAAAAAACTAGAGAACCATGGCAGATAGAACTTTATCAAAAGCTTCATACACCACAACTTTCTACAGATAAAGGGGAACTTCAAACTACTGAAGGCAGTTATGTCTATTTTACCAAGACAGATGAAAATGGTTTAATCATGACAATAGTTAAGTTTATACCTCGCACACTTATTAATAAGGCACGTAATTCTGCACTTGGTAAAACTTTGTTAATTCAAGCAGTTTCGATTATTTTTATTTCCATATTGGCGACTTTAATCTCTTATTACATGTTGCGTAGGATTAAAATAATGTTTCAGCACATTAAGCAATTGCAGATGGGTAACTTTCAATTAAAGCGCAAGCCTGTACAGAAGACACCGGATGAGTTAGATTTGTTGGACATTAGATTGCACGAAATGGCTGGTGAGCTAGACGAGCTATGGAATAAGCAATATCGTCATCAGCTTGAGTTATCGCAAGCTCGTTTGAAAATGCTGCAAGCTCAAATTAATCCTCATTTCTTATATAACACGTTGCAATCAATTGCAACTTTAGCAATTAAATCCAAAGCTCATGACGTCAGTGATCGACTTGCTGACTTTGCAGCTATGTTTCGCTATTCTATGGATATTGAGAACGAGGATGTTTTGCTAGAAGAAGAAATCGAACATATACAGCATTACATGGTACTTCAGCAAGGTCGCTATAAGCAAAGGCTTCAATTTGAGTTAGAATATTCAGATGAAGCGAGTCGTATTCTTGTACCCAAAATGACTTTGCAGCCGCTTGTTGAGAATAGTATTATACATGGTTTAGAACGAGGAAATGGTCAAATTCATATTGTGGTAAACATTGCTTTGACTAAGCATTCATTGTTGATTGAGGTAATGGATAACGGAAAAGGCTTTACAGATCAGCAAATTGAACAGGTCAAAGCTGGTTACCTTGAGCAAGTTGTTGTATCGGAGAAGCGTGGAATTGGCTTATCCAATGTATTGAAGCGATTAATGCTTTATTATGGAAACGAATTCACTTGGTCGATTTCTAGTGAGCCCTATAAAAAAACCATAGTAGCATTATCCTTGCCAATTGAATCATCAAGAGAGGGACAAGCAGATGAAGTTATTAATCGTAGATGATGAAGAGCATGTACGTGAAGGTGTTGAGCTATCGATTGATTGGCAACATTATAAAATCAATCAAATATTTATGGCCGAAAATGGATTAGAGGCATTGGAACTTGTACGGAAGCATATTCCCGAGCTAATAATTTGCGATATGAGCATGCACCTTATGGATGGCACAGAATTTTTAGAGAAGCTTCGAGAGGAAGGATGGGGCTCCAAAGTTATTGTGCTTAGCGGTTATCAAAAGTTCCATTACACTAGGGCAGCTCTGCTAGCTAACGGTGTGGATTACTTATTGAAACCATTTAAAATTCGTGATCTGGAAAAAGCTATTCAAAAAGCATGCAATCAAATAAAACAAGAGCAGGAAGTAAGGCTAAAGGAACTTAGCACTAATTTTCGTTTAAATGAAGTGAATAATCTTGTTATGGAGCAGCGATTTTCTCGCTTAATTGAGGAAGAACAGGTGTCTAAAGAAGAGCTTAATACTTTTCTTACTACCATTGGAATCAACCCTGATTATTTTTATATTGTTACTTTTTTGCCCAGAAATAAAGATGCGATCGTAAAGAAACATTTTGCACGAGACGAGCAACTGTTTAATTATTCGCTGAAAAATATTGTTAAAGAGCTGGTTGAATCGCTGGGTAGTTGGTATGTGCTTCAACATGAAGAATTTATCATTGTGTTTATAAGCTCTAATTATTTGCTTGTAGATATAGAGCTATCAGTGAAAAAAATACAGGATGCATGGAAAAGAACTTTGCGTCTATCTTCATTTTCTGGTTTCTATAAAATGAGCCTGACAGCTAGTAGACTTCAATTCGCTTTGTTTGAGGAAAAATCGATGATTCTTAATTGCAATATTTTTGATCATATTAAGAGTGGCCGAAAGTCATCAGTCATTAACTTTTTTATAGATAAGGAACGAGTTATTTTAGAAGCAATTCTCGCAAAAAATAAACCATATCTTCATGAATTGGTTGAGTCTTTTAAAATGGAGTTGGCTTCGTATGAGTTTGTAAGCGTCAGAGAGCTTCAGCACTATACCGTAGAAATCAACCTTCTGCTCGTGCGAATTTATAGTCAAATTAACAGTGATAACTTTCATGAGACAATGCCGCTTTGGATATCCCAACTGGAAGAATGGTCCTCTAAACTTAAACAAATTTTTAGTGATATGCTGGAATCAATCAACTACAGTAGGCTGGAACTAACTCATGTTCAGTCTATCGCTACGGTAAGAAATTACATTAATGATCATATGAAGGAAGAGATAACATTATCGGGTTTGGCAGAGATATTTCATTTTTCACCGCAATATCTGGCGAAAAAGTTTAAAGAAGAGTATGGCACAACGATTATGAATTATCTTACTCAATTAAGAATAGAAAAAGCATACTCCTTGCTAGATTATACCGAGTTATCTATTCAAGAGGTTGCGAGTGAGAGTGGCTTTGAAAATTTAAATTATTTCAGTAAAGTATTTAAAAAACATACTGGTATCACACCTAGCGCTTATCGAAAGAATTAAATATGTAGCATAGAACACATTCGTTTCCAGAGTACTTCTGTCAAAAATATTGACGGCAGTTGTTGGAAATGAATGTGTTTTATTATTAATACTTTTATTAAGCAATTCAGGTTCATAATTTACTCATTTAGGCGAATATTACACCTGTAATCGGTAATTTTTTATAGTTATAATCAAGCTTGTGTTGCGAAATAAATTCCAAATACGTGATAGGGGGAAGAATTAATGAAGAGAAGATGGGGTCTTGTATTACTTACTACTGTGCTTTTTATTTTTTTAACAGCATGTAGTAACAATACGGATGAAGGAACAGGTGATGGCGGAAATAATGGTGAGAAGCTCGCCAAAATTTCTTTATTCCAAAGTAAAGTTGAAATTGCTGAGTCACTTGAGAACTTGGCATCTAAGTATAAAAAAGAAACAGGAAATGAAGTTGAGGTCTGGGGTTCCGCAGGTGATTCCTACATTACACAGTTACAAACAAAGTTAGCTGCTAATGAAGGTCCAACCATTTTTTCTGTGCAACAAGGTGTTGAAGCTGAAAAATTTGCATCATATTTCTATGACATGACGAATGAATCTTATGCCAAGTATATCGTTCCAAATATGGAATTGGAAATTGAAGGTAAGATTGTAGGTGTACCTATTGGAATAGAGGGGTTTGGGCTCGTTTACAATAAAAACTTATATGATCCTTCAACTGTTAAAGACACAAAGTCATTAATACAAGCTCTTGAAAAATTCAATGCTGATGGTATCAATGGTTTGGGTCTGTCTCAAACAGCGTATTTCTTGATTGGACATATTATTAACACGCCATTTGCATTGCAAGAAGATCCTGTAGCTTTCATTAAGAAAGTAAATAAAGGTGAAGTTGATTTGAAAGAAATACCAGAATTCCAGGAGTTCTCCGAATTGATGGCAGCTATTCGTGCTTATACGGTTAATCCACTTGAAGTAACTTATGATAGACAAATGGGTGATCTGGCAACAGGTAAAACTGCAATTGTACACCAAGGTAACTGGAGTTACAGTATGCTTGCTGACTATGATGATATTAATATTAGTATGGCTCCTGTTCCGATCGTTGGAAACGATAAATTGGAAGTGGGCATCCCAGCTGGTTGGGTTATCAATAATAAAGCATCTCAAGAGCAAATTACAGCAGCTAATGCTTTCTTAGAGTGGCTGTATACTAGCGAGACAGGTAAAAATACAATTCTTAATGATTTTGGGTTTGTTCCAGCGGTTACAACGATTGAACCAACTGGTTTAGATCCGCTATCACAGCAAGTTTATGAAGCAGCACAATCTGGGAATACAATTCCTCGGGCTTTGAATTACTTCCCACAAGGAATTATCATTAATGATCTTGCACCGCTAGCATCTGAATTTTTTCTTAATCCTTCAATGACCCCAGAACAATTCCTTGATAAACTTCGTGAAGTATGGTTGAAAGCAGCTAATTAAGACAATGACATACATTGTTGAAAGCCTAAACCCTTATAAAAGGTGTTAGATGTTCCTACTTTCTTCTAAGTCAAACTTGATAAAAGGGAGTTTCGTATGCCAAATAAAAAACTATGGTATTTCATATTCACTATGCCGCTGTTTTTGGTTTTTTTAATTGTTGTTCTTGTTCCGTTTTTGATTGGAATTTACTATTCCTTCATAAATTGGGGGGGGATTGATGGTACCCCTAAAGTATTTGTTGGTTTTGATAATTATACTGCCTTGTTGCAGGATAAGCGTTTTCTTGCATCTTCGTGGAATACAATAAAATTCACTATATTCGCACTGGTTAGCGTCAATTTATTGGGTTTAGTTTTTGCTTTGCTGGTTACTTCTGGATTGAAAACAAGTAATCTTGTTCGCACGCTATTGTTTATGCCGAATCTTATTGGTGGCTTGATTCTTGGATACATCTGGCGCTTCATTTTTACGGATGGAGGTAACCAAATAGGATTATTAACTGGATTGGATAATATATTCTTCAATTGGCTTATAGATCCAAATTATGCTTTGATTGCATTGGTAGTTGTCTTCACTTGGCAGATGGCAGGCTATACGATGGTTATCTATATTGCTGGTATTCAAGGGATTTCTGATGAAGTAATGGAGGCAGCTAAAGTTGACGGAGCAAATATATGGCATCGCATGACCAAAATCGTATTTCCGTTATTAATGCCATCGTTCACAATTTGTTTATTTTTAACTTTGTCGGGCGCGTTCAAAATATATGATGTTAACTTGTCATTAACTAATGGCGGCCCAATTCACCATACCGAGTTGTTTGCTATGAATGTATTTAATGAGATATTTGGATATGGTAATTATGGGCTTGGTCAAGCAAAAGCAATTCTGTTCTTTATCATTATTGCGGTTGTAACGATTACTCAAGTCATCATTACCAAGCGAAGAGAGGTGCAAATGTAATGAGTAAAACTAAAAATGGAATACTCTCTTTGTTAATCGTCATTATCTCACTGGTGTTTTTATCACCAATTTACATTGTGATTGTTAATTCATTTAAAACACGTGCCGAATTATATGAAAATGTACTCTCTTTACCAGGCACCTTCAGCTTCGAATATTATATAACAGCAATTAAGAAAATGAACTTCCTAGTTGCACTTGGAAATTCACTATATGTGACGATTGTAACTGTTATTTTTGTTATTGTGCTTGCTTCAATGACGGCATGGATGCTTGTACGTCGCGACAATGTCATGAGTAAGATCATTTTTTTCTTGTTTGTAGCGACGATGCTTATTCCATTTCAAACTTTAATGATGCCACTTATGCAAGTAATGGATTGGATACGTACTCATTTACATTTGCCTGTTCTTAATACGCATGGCGGATTGATCTTTATGAATATTGGCTTCCACGCCGGCATGGCTGTATTTCTATATCACGGTTTTATTAAATCAATCCCTGTAGCTTTGGAGGAGGCGGCTGTTCTAGATGGTTGCAGTACATTAGGCGTATTCTGGAAAATTGTATTTCCTTTACTAAAAAGCATATCTGTCACAGTAGCGATTCTCGATGTTATTGCTTCATGGAATGATTACTTACTTCCGTCACTTGTGCTATCTGAAAAAGGTTTGCGAACTATTCAGTTATCAACGTTCTATTTCTTCGGCGAGTTTACAATTGTTTGGAATCAAGCGATGGCAGGCTTAACATTAACCATTATCCCTATTGTTATTTTTTATGCTATAGCACAAAAATATATCATTAAAGGGATTGCAGCAGGGGCAGTAAAGTGAAATTTATCATTTGTACAAGCCAGATGAATTGCAAAGGGGAGAGAATAAGTGAACAAAACATGGTGGAAAGAAGCGGTTGTCTATCAGGTGTATTGGCGCAGCTTTTATGACAGTAACGGCGATGGATATGGAGACCTTGAGGGAGTATACAGCAAGCTGGATTATATTCAAAGCCTTGGTGTGGACGTCATCTGGCTGAATCCATGCTACGATTCGCCTGATGTCGACAACGGCTACGATATTGCGGATTACCGTTCGGTTATGCCAAAGGCGGGCACGATGGCCACGTTCGAGAAGTTACTGGCTGCCGTCCATAATCGCGGAATGAAGCTTATTATGGATTTAGTTGTGAATCACACCTCTAATCAGCATGCTTGGTTTAAGGAGTCGCGATCCAGCATCGAATCTCCAAAGCGCGATTATTACATTTGGCGCAAGCAACCGAATAATTGGCGTTCCTACTTCGCCCCCTCCGCTTGGACATATGATGAAACAACGGGCGAGTATTACTTCCATTCCTTCTCTGACGAGCAGCCGGATTTGAATTGGGAGAACGAGAAGGTACGGGAGGAAGTCTATGATTTTATGCGTTTTTGGCTGGATAAAGGGATCGACGGCTTCCGGATGGATGTCATCAATTTGCTTGCCAAAATCCCGGGCTTCCCGGACGCCGATCGGCCCGAAGATATTTCGTATTTGGGCAATAACCCGGGAATTCACGAGTATCTGCAGGAAATGCACGACAAAGTGTTAAAGCATTATGATGTGTTTACGGTCGGCGAAATTCCGTTCGTGAACCCCGAGGACGGCGTGCTCTACGTCGGCGAGGACCGTGGGGAATTAAACACGCTTTTCCACTTTGAAGTGTGCGATTATATGTCCCATTGGGATTTGCAGCGCTTCAAGAAAATCCAGGATCGCTGGTACGAGTGCTTGTGGGGGAAGGGGTGGAACTCCCAATTTTTGAACAATCATGACCATACGCGGGTCGTATCGCGTTTCGGTAACGATACCGTATATCGAGAACAATCGGCCAAATGCTTCGCCACCCTCATCCACACCCTGCCGGGCATGCCTTATATTTATCAAGGCGAAGAAATCGGGATGACGGGTATCCGGTTCGATTGTATCGACGAATATAACGATATTGCGATGAAGAATAAGTATAAGGAAGAGGTCGGAAAAGGCCGCGATTCGGAGGCAGTACTAAAGGAGCTTCAGCATTTGTCACGCGATAATTCCCGCACTCCTATGCAGTGGAATGCCGGATCACAAGCTGGCTTCACCAAAGGACAATCGTGGATCGGTGTCAATCCTAATTACAAGGAGATCAATGTCGAACAAGCTTTGGCGGACGAGAATTCTGTTTTCTATTACTACAAGCAGCTCATCGCTTTAAGAAAGAGCAACGAGGTCATGGTTTATGGCGAGTTTGAGACATATCTGGATCAGCATGATCAGATTTATGCTTATAGAAGAACACTCGGAGAGGAGTCGTGGTTGGTGCTGCTGAACATCTCAGAGCAACCAGCGACTTGCAGCATCTCTGACCTCGGCGTAGGGAAGCTGGGCGACATCGTCATCGGCAATAACCCTGAACGAACCAATCAGGATGCGGTGATCGATTTCCTACCTTACGAGGCTATTGTATATCGTGTGTAAGAAAAACATGTTTTAAGAATGACAAAAAATCATGATATGGAGGATGGAAAATGAAACCATTGCAATTGGAAAAACGAGGAATATCCACAAGTCGTATGGTGATGGGATGTATGGGATTGGGCGGTGGTTGGAATCAAAATCCAATCACAGAAGAAGATATAAAACAGGCCCATCAGGCAGTTGATGCAGCACTCTCAATTGGTATTAATTTTTTTGATCATGCGGATATCTATACCTTTGGAAAGGCAGAAATAGTATTTGGGCAAGTCTTAAAGGAACGTAAAGATCTGAGAGAAAAAATATTAATTCAATCTAAGTGTGGTATTCGATTTGAAGACGGTCCGGGAAGGCCCGGAAGATATGATTTTTCTTCTGACTATATTCGAAACAGCGTCGACGGAATCCTAAAAAGACTTGGAGTTGAATATATTGATTTTTTACTACTACATCGTCCAGATCCACTGATGGAACCGGAAGAAGTCGCTGAAGTAATTCATGAATTAAAAGAATCCGGTAAAGTAAGAAACTTTGGTGTCTCGAATATGAGTGCAGCACAAATCAAACTGCTACAATCCTATTCTAATGAACCATTAATTATCAACCAACTGGAGATGAGTCTGGCTAAACTTGATTGGTTGGAAGTGGGAGTACTTGTAAACCATAATGAACGTATAAATGCTCATTTTCCTGAAGAAACATTAGAATACTGTCGTCTGGAAAATATACAAATTCAAGCCTGGGGGTCTTTAGCACAAGGGCTGTTTTCAGGAAGAAATTTAGAGGGTCAAGCCGAATCTATAAAAGAAACAGCATTACTAGTAAAAGATATGGCTGATCAAAAACAAACATCACCCGAGGCAATTCTATTAGCATGGCTAATGAGACATCCTGCAGGCATTCAACCTATTTTAGGTACTACTAGACCAGACCGTATTCAAAAATGCGGGGAGGCAATGAACCTAACGATGACGAGAGAAGAGTGGTATTCTCTATTTGTAAGTTCAAGAGGCAGACGACTACCATAGGAGAAATATGTTGTTTTCCGCATACAATTACGATGAAAACTAAAATCATCAATACTCACGATAGAGTTGCTGGAGGTATCTATGAATCAGGTGAATTTTATAAGTGAAGATATCGGAAACGTTAATTTAAAAGGTTTTATTGAAAAGGTTGATAACGGGTATGATGTAATTGCAGGCGGGCAAGACATTTGGGGAACGTCAGATCAATTCCATTTTAGCTATGTAACGGTTCAGGATGATTTTGATATGGCAGTAAGGTTAGAATCACTTAGTATGGCTGATCTATACACGAAAGCGGGCCTTATGGCTCGTAAATCTTTACTTGCTGATAGTGAACATGTATTCTTTATGGTTTTTCCTGATAATAGCTCACGCAATAACAATAATGGGGGTTATGAATTCCAATATCGGGAAAAGTCTGGCGGTGATTCTTTAGCGATATATCCCAAGAATTATAGCTCAGAACAAGCAGAGTTCCCAATTAATTATCCAGATACTTGGTTAAGACTAAAGAGGTCTGGTAATATTTTTTATGGATTCTATAGTACAGACGGTGTGACATGGATATTATATTCGATGCATGAAATGAACATCGATCGAACTGTCTATTTAGGGTTAGCTGTCACTTCGCATAATGAGAACGACACGGTGAAAGCATCATTCAGGGATATAAAGATCACAAATAACTCCATAAAATATCTGGGTTAGAAAACCGCTCACGAATACTATGCTTATTATATTTATTATTACAAAAAGCAACCACCTAACAGTGTCAAGTGATTACTTTTGATGCCGTTAAAACAATTATTTTCTCCGTCAATCCAGGAGGTTACTAAATTTTGAAACAAAGAATTGTATCAAATACGTCGATCAATACGTAAACAGACTATGTTTAGCAGCCGCCATGGCTAAAAACAAATGAAAATTTCAAAATGGATAAAAAAACAAATACGAAAGGCCAAAAGCGCGTGAACGGTCGCTTTTGGCTTTTTTTAATTCATAACAATTACGAAGCTAACAGGCAGCTTTGCATGACTTCCATTATTTGGTGTATTATGTGAAAAGAAAAGGACGACGGGTTGCACGGTTAGTTAGCAGAGTAAAGAGTAATAGAGGTTAGTTGTCGAGGGACAAGAATATAGTCCGATTGCCGATTAGACGTAGATCTAATCGCTATTTTGTCGTTATTTCATTAAACTAACGAGCAGGTTAACGTGATTGTATTCGTGGCAAATGCTATCAATAAACTTGGGATAAGAGAAGCACATATTAAATTCCTAAGCAGAGAAAACCTGAGGCTACTTGTATTTTTAAAGGATACCGGGTAATTTATAGCCTCTTCTAGCTTACACAGCATCGATTGGGAAGTTCGAAAGTTTGAAATCGGATATTGGATTGATACTAGGGTAGTGGGAATGGTACATGACTGAAGCCGTACAAGGTATCACTGATTTTGCTTTTAATCATATGAATGCAAATTGAATAGAAATACGTTGTGACACTACCCACGGAAGCTGACGGCGCGGGCTACATGGACTTCTTGAGCGATTGTCTACCCCGATGATCAGGTGATGAACGGTAATGTTTCCAATGAGTTGATTTTGCTTGTCTTGTACCTTAAACTTCATAGTAGAGCGACCTCCTGATGGGCTTTTTGAGGCAATGACCTCGTGCGTAAACCCATCGTACGGAGGCGCTCGTTTTTATTCAAACTCTAAATTTAGTATGATCGCAGAAAAAAGAGGTATAACCGGGCTAAAGAACAGGGAATCTTGCTAGGCCTGACAGACATCCAATGCAAGTGGCGATCTATTCCTTAGTGCTAAGTGACAACAAGTGTTTTAGATTGTCATCAATAAATTGATTATCGGCACTGTTGATTCCACGACCGGCAAAATGGCCCCAGATCGATTGGATTGGTTTCAAGACAGCATTAGGTATACGCTTAGATTCGTATTCATTATCGTCCGCTGTGCAGAAGAGATCCGTGCTTCCCGGCATGATACAGGCAAGAGCTTTTATGCTCTGAAGTGCTTTATCAAAGTCTCCGTTATAGGAGGGGTTTGCACTGATATCTGCATGTTGGCCTGTCCATAACATTGCCAGAACATTATGAGGATCCATATTCATAAAGCTATCTTCCCAGACACCAGCTACAAAATCCTCCAATGTGTCAAATCCCATCTCACGGTAAAGCTCTTCTCTATAAAACGCATGTGATAGTCCCCATCCCGCATACACCCGACCAACGGCACGCATGTCTGTAGAACTTAGTTGGTTTATTTTACTTGAGTCGAAGCCGACTGCAGATAGCAGCGAAGCCTTCACGCCTTCCAGGACCACAAATGTGTGAGGCCAAGGTTTGGCGATGCCTCCGAAAGGTGCGATTCGTTCGACCATCTCCGGGTAACTTGCTCCCCACTGAAATGCCTGAATGCCGCCCATCGACCACCCGACGACAAGAGCAATCTTTTGAATACCGAATTTTTCGGTCAGTAGTTGGTGCTGGAATCGAACGTTATCATAGGTGGTTACCTGTGGAAAGTTAGCCCGATCGAATGGAGGAGGCGTGTTACTGGGAGAGGAAGATAGGCCATTGCCCAGTAAATTGGGAACGATAATAAAATATTTCTCTGGATCGAGTGCCATCCCGCTGCCAATGAGCCATTCATTCTGAACATGCTGATCCCCAAAAGCCGTTGGATAGACAATAACATTATCCTTCTGTTCATTTAATTTTCCGTATGTTTTATAAGCAAGAAAAGCATTTGGTAACGTCACTCCTGATTGTAAGATTACATCACCCAAATTAAAAATTTCATAGTCCATCGTATTGTCGCTCCCTTCAAAATGAAAATCACATGTTCACTGTGATCTCTTGTGCTCAGTATAGCGTTGTGATACTCTCAATAAAAGTGAATAGAATTCAAGATAGTATTCAATAAAATTGAAAGATGAAGGGGGAGCATTGGATGGAATTGCGTCAACTGAATACGTTTTGTACGGTTGCAACAACATTGAATTTCACGCGGGCAGCAGAAGTGCTGAGCTACGTTCCTTCCAACGTCACGATGCAAATTAAAGCATTGGAAGATGAGCTAGGTGTTCGCCTCTTTGATCGGTTGGGCAAGCAACTCGCGCTCACAACTGCGGGTAAACGCTTTTTAACACACGCCCAAGGCGTTCTTGAAAAAATGGACGAAGCTCGTAGTGCTGTCCATGATAATGAAAAACTAAGTGGTACCTTAACGATAAGTGCGAATGAGGTTATTTGTTCCTATCGGCTTCCACCTGTCTTCCAACGGTTTCGTTCACAGCATCCGGGAGTTCGTCTAATCTTCCGCTCAGTTCCAAATCAAGAGCTCAAGCAAACGCTCTTTGAGGGAACCACGGATATTGTTTATATGTTGGATGAACCCATTCGCTCGAGTGCACTTTCCGTGGAACCTTTGCTGGAAGAACATTTCCGATTGTTAGCTGCTCCAGATCACCCACTCGCCAAACGAACTGTGCTGCAATTGGAAGATTTTCATAAAGAAGTGTTCCTGACGAATGAGAAGGGTTGTCCATATCGAACTATGTTTGATCGGTCATTTGAGAAAGAGGGCATTGATAGCATCACGAATCTAGAGTTTCAAAGTGCCGAGGCTATTAAACAATGTGCGATCTCGGGAATCGGTATCGGTTTTCTTCCTGAAATCGTTGTAGAAGCCGAAGTTGAACGCGGGCAACTTGTTGTTCTTCCATGGCAAATTCCGGATTTGCGGGTGTATACACAGATGTTGTGGCATAAAGACAAGTGGCTTTCACCAATCATGTTATCTTTTATAGAAACAGCAAGGGAAGTTTTTCGTCTACAGAATGACAGCATTGAGTATTAACTTTTAAATAAAAAATTGTTCTTTATAAATGCAAATTCCTTATCATAGTTTTCTAATCTTTAATTCAACTTATATAGCAAGAATCAAAACTTTACCTAAAGAAACAACGTTTGAACATCTAAATTGAATGTGAATTACATAATGATTTTATACAGAGTATTAATGCAGGGAATTGAAGCAAGAGAGTGTTCTGGATAATTCGTTTTCGTTACCTTGAGAACGGCTCAAACGCAACCCAGAAGTGTTTGCTTCCAATTGAACGGTTTTACTATGTAGGAAGCTGAATTCTGGCGAGGAGATATTCAACGAAAGTATGTGAAAATTTAATTTTATTAGGACTTTTGTAAATGGAAAAATCATTGACTAAAGCCCTGATGGGAGAAGGGAATGATGTTTGCGTGAACAGCAAGGAAACCAACGGTGCTTCGTACGAAAGTGTGACAGATCAGCAGCTTCAGGATCAGTTGAAATATTATAAAGAACGAGCTCCAGAGTATGATGACTGGTGGTACCGTCGAGGCACATTTAATCAAGGAGACGAAGCCAACCAAATTTGGTTCGATGAGATCAGTACGATTAAGGATGCTTTTAAAGCTGAACATTTTCATGGTGACTTTCTTGAACTTGCGGCTGGGACTGGCACTTGGAGTAGTCTGTTTTTAAAAGATGCCCTTATATTGACCCTTGTAGACGGTTCCGAAGAAATGCTTTCGCATAATCCGGTAGTATCTGAACCCAATGTAAGAACGATCATTGCAGATCTTTTCAGTTGGTCTCCGGATCAGTTATACGATTCAGTTGCTTTTACTTTTTGGATATCTCATTTACCCAGAGAGAGACTGGCAAGCTTCTTCACCATGGTATCACGCTGTTTGAAGCCCGGAGGGAAAATGTTTTTTATCGATGATCGAGAAGTAGCAGGAACCCGTGAGACCCATGTAGTGGGCACATCTGGGCAAACGATGGTTCGGAAGCTTAATAATGGTGATCATGCTACTATAGTGAAGAATTTCTTTGGCGATAAAGAGATTGAGCAAATTGCTGCTAGTGTGGGAATTGAATTGCATGTCCAATGCACGCCTAAGTACTTTCAGTATGGGATAGGGTCCAAAACTGTCTGAAGCAGCACTTATTCCATACTTAATAAAGTAATCACTGAACTAACGGAGCACTTAAGTTCAACAAATAAAGGAGCAGTATCGCCGGCGGCGACTGCTCCATTTTTTGTTACGCTAATAGGCTTTTGATGATCCTGTAGTGCTCATGCTTACCAAGTTGGCCAAAAGAGCCAGCCCAGAGAACAACTTACCATCGATTGCCGTCGTATGCCCTCCAAAGCCCTATCGTCGAGCAGATTGTTCCTCATAGCTTTGCAAGCCTGCGTCGCGCAAAGTTCTTCCGACATAGCCCAACTCTCGACGTGCAGCGGCATCGTTGACGGTGAACTCACGCCCAATCATGCGTATCATCGAGCGTGAGATCGGCGGATCGCCGTCTTTCCGCGTGACGGCCCAGATCGTGTCGAACAGCCGGCCAATGGCAGAGACGAGCCAGTAGGACAGCGAACGCATCTTATCGATGGACAAGCCCTGCAAGTTCGCAAGCGAGGCGACGAACTCACGGAAAGTCTGCCCTTCCTGGTCCTTGATGAAGAAGGCATGACCGCCTTCTCCGCGTTCAAGAGCGCATTGTATGGCTTCAACCACATTGTCCACATGGCAGGTTGAAAAAGGGTAATCGCCGCGGTCGATGAATGCGAACTGTCCAGATCTGACTGCTTCGGGAAGCGCTCGGCTAAACGGATCACCAGGCCCCCAGATAGCCGGTGGGCGAAGCGCGATCGTGCGAAAGCCGGGTTTGTTGGCTGCCAGAACCAATGAATCTGCCCGTGCCTTGCTCGCCAGGTAGGCGGAGAAGTGGTTCGGGAAAGTCTGCGCGCTTTCATCAGCGTCGCGGATGAGCGTACCGCCGTTATCCATGTGGATCCCCGCTGCGCTGATGTAGATGAATGTCTTCGCACAGGCGGATTCGGCTGCCTTCAGCAAGGCTGCGGTCCCATCGACGTTGGTACGGAAGAAGGGTTCGCGAGGCCCTGAAAAGCGGAAAAGGGCGGCCGCATGCACAACCGCATCGATCGCCGGTAACACGAATGGCGTGCTGCTTTCGAGATCGGCATCAACCGGCGTCGCACCCATGGCCTTGAGTTTGGCGTGAGATGATACGGAGCGTGTGAGGGCGAAAATCTGGTGACCATCCTCCACAAGCTTCGGAATCAGGCGGCCGCCGAGCAGGCCGGTGCCTCCCGTGACGAGAATTTTCAAAGTAATCATCCTTTCGGTTCGGAATTCAGGATATTCCGCCTGGCGGCGCCGCGAATTGATGGTATAGCTTAACCGACGCGCCTCTGGTCAAAACCAAACTAATGCCGAACAATCGATCATCGTACTGTGGAGCGCATCCTTCATAGAATTTTTCTTCTCTCCATCTTACAATTATTTATCTAGCGATCTTAGCGAAATGCTCCAGAGTACGAACCAATTGGGCTGTATAAGACATTTCGTTATCATACCAAGCTGCGGTTTTCACCAATTGATGGTCACCGACAGTCAGAACTTTCGTCTGCGTGGCGTCGAAGAGCGAACCGAATGTGATGCCTTTGATATCGGAAGATACAATTTCGTCTTCCGTGTAGCCGAAAGTTTCTGGATCGGAAGCTTCTTTCATAGCAGCGTTAACTTGCTCAACCGTTACCTTGGTATTCAAAACGGCAACGAGTTCAGTCACGGAACCTGTTGGTACAGGTACACGTTGAGATGCCCCATCCAGTTTGCCCTTCAGTTCCGGAAGAACCAGGCCAATGGCTTTTGCGGCACCGGTGGAGTAGGGAACGATGTTCTCCGCTGAGGCGCGCGCAGCTCGGAAATCTCCTTTTGGATCCGGAGCGTCAAGCGTGTTTTGGTTACCCGTGTAAGCGTGAACGGTCGTCATCAGCCCGGATTGAATACCAAACTTGTCGTGCAGAGCTTTAGCCATAGGGGCCAGGCAGTTGGTTGTGCAGGAAGCGCCGGAAATGACGGTTTCTGTTCCGTCCAGTATGTCATGGTTTACATTGTATACGATCGTTTTCATGTCACCTGTAGCAGGGGCGGAAATGACGACTTTCTTCGCTCCGCCTTTCAGGTGAAGCTCAGCCTTTTCTTTTGTAGTGAAGAAGCCTGTACATTCGAGAACAATATCAACGCCAAGCTCTCCCCAAGGAAGCTCTTCAGGATTCCGCTTAGCCAAAACCTTAACCTCTTTGCCGTTTACTTTGAAGGTTCCGTCATGGACTTCAATGTCACCGTGAAAAGTTCCTTGCGTCGTATCATATTTGAGCAGATGAGCTAACATTTTAGCGTTCGTAAGGTCGTTAATCGCTACTACCTCAACGCCTTCCACATCTTGAATTCGGCGAAAAGCGAGTCGTCCAATTCGTCCAAAACCGTTTATACCTACTTTTACAGTCATTGAAAAATCCCCCTATAAGTTTTATTTATTCCAATAAGCGAATGCCAGTGATGAAATAAAAATGGGCCAGCGCTATTTCATTCTAGAATGGCCTGATGTATAATGTGAAAAGAGACCGATCGGTATTTTTATATTAGCATGATATTAGTGAATTGCAAGGACGAATTGGATAATTCGTTTAAAACAAATGAAATAAAAAAAAGGTTCATACGGAGGAGCTCATGAAAAAAGGGGACAGAACACGGGAACATATCATTATGAAATCGGCTGAAATTTTTAACCAGAGAGGATATGCCGGTACATCGCTAAACGATATTATTGCCGACACAGGAATTAAGAAGGGGGGCATTTATCGACATTTTGCCAGTAAGGACGAGATAGCGCTTGAAGCCTACAATTATGCTGCCAGTATGGTCGCCAGTAAATTTTCTGAAGCGGTCGATCAAGAGCAGTCTGCATCAGGAAAGTTGGTTGCTTTTTTTCGTGTCTATGAGAATGTCGTCAACGATCCCCCATTTATTGGCGGATGTCCCATGCAGAATACAGCTGTAGAAAGTGACGATACTCATTTGGAGCTTTGTGGTCAGGCAAGGCAAGGGATGCATAACTTCTTGGATATGATGAAAAGTATTATTCGTGACGGTATTCAGGCTGGGGAGTTTAGAGAGGATCTGGATGTGGATGCGCTAGCATCATTTGCATTTTCCTTGTTGGAGGGTGGGATTTTGCTCAGCAAGTTGGATGGGGATAACAAGCACATGCTGATGAATAAAAAAATCTTCTCGTCCTATTTGCAGCAATGCTGCTTAAAGATCAGTTAATCTGGTGCACTGGCACACCGGCATAGAGCTGGGCATCATCGATGACAACTCATGTTCAGAATCTAAACTTTCGATCGTTTGGAGAAACAACAAAGAAGAGCCATTGAAGCAGGGTATGAAAAACGTCATCAAAAACAATTTATTTTGGGCTACCGAATCTCTACTGACGAACATCAAGAAGGCGGCTTAAGAATGAAAAATTCCTACGAATTGATTGATCGAATGATTGAAGCTGGTGTTGATTACGTACACGATTCACTAGATGATGCTCTTTCTTCAAAGCCGGTCGATCGGCACGATGAAAAAACGTATCTTAAATTGATTGTTGAACATGTTAATAGCAGGGTTCCCTGAAATAGTAGGTATTAGGGATCTCACAGAGAGAAGATGGTTGGTGCGAATCTTCATTGAACTAATAGTGAAGCAGTCTCGGAGCTGTGAGCGGAACAGAGGAATCTTAGTAGGCTTCAACGGAGTTCCACCGTTATTCAGGAAACAATATCGGAGATTTAATACAGGAATCGATAGCAAATATTAGTGATAACGTGTTAAAAACGCACACATGGGAAGAGATACAGGGGAAATTATCAAAAACGTAAATTAGGTATGGCAGCTTCCTGCTCAGAGCTTAACAGGATGCTGCCATCTTGAATTATTTAGATGACTCAGATGGAGGATAAGATGTTGATACACCGCAAAGGGCAGCAGATGCAATACATCAGCTACCCTTGCAAACCTATACATTTATTGTTTGTAGTCTGCGTTTATTGTTGTTTCTTTCCATTGCTCTATGCTCGCAAGCATGTTGTTGAATTTATAGGTCGCTGCATCATCGGCTTGTTGCCCAAGCAACAAACGAAGAGGTGGTTCCGGAGCTTCCACAACTTTAATAACTGCTTCAGCAGCCTTTGCGGGATCTCCAGCTTCTTGGCCAGCACCAAGTTGAATCCCTTGCAGCATTTGTCCAACAATGGATTCTTTAAGCTCAGGGATGCTTGTCTGAGTCTTGGCAGAAGAGCGGCCGCCCCAATCTGTGCGGAAACTACTTGGCTCCATTAAAGTTACATGAATATTGAAAGGCGCTTTTTCTTGAGAGAGGCTCTCAGATATGCCCTCAAACGCGTATTTTGTAGCATGATAATACCCGAGAGTTGGGAAGGAAGTTAGACCGCCAATGGATGAGAAGTTAATAATATGACCACTTTTTTGTGAACGCCATAAGAGGAAGGACAGCATTTGTAACATGCATGAGTCCCCAGAAGTTAACCTCGAACATCTTCCACCGTTTCTTCCTCTACACTTTCCTCAACAGAGCTGAAATATCCGATACCTGCATTGTTAACAACACATCTATACGCTTAAATTTCTAATCGTACGGTTCACCACATGGCCATGAACCTCGTATAACAAGCGAAGCTATGGATTTGGAACCATCGTGGAAAGGCTGGCGAAATTCAAGACAAGGAGTGAGGAAATTGCAACCTGTTGTCGGTGTGGATGTGTCC
>Ga0153960_1000071_pt1 | contig 29386 bp, 31 predicted proteins | sample TSFL044MetaG_FD_102274 | JGI IMG/M metagenome (GOLD analysis project Ga0153960, IMG submission 102274) | Attine ant fungus gardens microbial communities from Florida, USA - TSFL044 MetaG | ecosystem: Host-associated > Fungi > Mycelium > Unclassified | place: USA: Florida, Withalacochee...
TCGAGTGGGAAACCGTGGAGGTTCGAGTCCTCTCGCCGGTATAGATAACGGGATGTAGCTCAGCTTGGTAGAGCACCTGGTTTGGGACCAGGGGGTCGCATGTTCAAATCGTGTCATCCCGATTTTTACATGCGGGTGTAGTTCAATGGTAGAACTTTAGCCTTCCAAGCTAATAGCGTGGGTTCGATTCCCATCACCCGCTTCATAGAAATACAAAAAAGAGATGGTTTCTGCCATCTCTTTTTTTGTATTTTTTGACGTTCCCATCATCCTCGGAACACGTACTCCCATGTTAGTAACTTCTCGGATCATAGCTTTATCAACAGTGGGATAGTACACAATATTACAGTGATATAGCTATGTTTATTTGCCATTTTATAAACGCTTACAAAAATATCTTGCCTAATCCTTCAGCCTGTAATACTATATCAATTAAGCGCTTAACCTTTAGGGGTAAGGCGCTTAAACTTAACTTAGATTAAGCGCTTAACCCGTAAAGGGAAGGGAGATGATCATTCCATGACAACCATTAGACTGACGATGGCTCAAGCACTGCTTCGATATCTGGATCAGCAATATATTTCTATTGATGGGGTGGAAACCAAGTTTGTGAAAGGCGTTATCGGCATTTTCGGTCACGGCAACGTAACTGGTATTGGAGAGGCACTGGAACGTAGTTCTGGAAGTTTGACGTATATGCAGGGTAAAAATGAACAAGGCATGGTTCATACGGCAGCAGCCTATGCCAAGCAGAAGAACCGTAGACAGATATATGCCTGCACAACATCCATCGGACCAGGAGCACTGAACATGATTACCGCAGCGGCAACGGCAACGGTCAATCGGATTCCCGTTTTACTGCTTCCGGGTGATAACTTTGCCACGCGTGAACCAGATCCTGTGCTGCAACAACTGGAGGTAAGCGGCGATTATACGATTTCAGCCACTGATCCGTTCAAAGCGGTCAGCAAATACTGGGATCGCATCGTGCGTCCCGAACAGCTGATGATTGCCGCCACGCAGGCGATGCGCGTGCTGACGGACCCGGCAGAGACGGGCGCGGTAACGCTGGCGTTGCCGCAGGATGTGCAGGCAGAGGCGTACGATTACCCTGAATCGTTCTTCGCCCGCAAGGTGCATTACCTGGACCGTCGTCCCCCGGTCCAGGCGGCAATTGAACGGGCAGCGCAGCAGATTGCCCGTGGCAGGAAGCCGCTGATCGTAGCAGGCGGCGGCGTGTTGTATGCCGAGGCATCCACACAGCTGGCTGAATTCGCCGAGGCATTTGGCATTCCGGTTGCCGAGACGCAGGCTGGCAAGAGTGCCTTGGCGTGGGACCACCCACTTAATGTGGGAGCCATCGGTGTTACCGGCTCGCTGGCTGCCAACAGGCTTGCCAGAGAAGCAGATGTGGTAATCGGCGTCGGCACCCGGTTCTCGGATTTTACGACGGCGTCTCGTTCCGCTTTTCAGCATCCCGAAGCGGCATTCATCAATATTAACCTGAACGGCATGGATGCCGCCAAATTGGGTGGGGAAGCGATTTTGGCGGATGCAAGGGAAGGTCTTCAAGCTTTGCAAACAGCTTTACAGGCACGGCAGTACCACAGTGGATACGGAACATCCGAGATCGCCGATCTGCGGGATGAGTGGAACACCGAGGTAGATCGACTCTATGGACTGAAACATGAGGCAGGACTGGCACAGACGACCGCGGTCGGTGTTATTAATCGGACCATTGACCCTTCTTCCGTTATTGTGTGCGCGGCGGGTAGTTTGCCTGGTGACCTGCACCGTCTGTGGCGCTCGTCTGCACCGAAAACATACCACATGGAGTACGGCTTCTCCTGCATGGGCTATGAGGTGAGTGGGGCATTCGGGGCAGCTCTTGCCGAACCGGATCGTGAAGTGTATGCCATGGTGGGTGACGGTAGTTACCTGATGTTGCATTCTGAACTGGTGACGAGCTTGCAGGAACAGAAAAAGATAACGATTTTACTATTCAACAACAACGGATTTCAGTGTATTCATAATTTGCAACGGGAGCACGGAAGTGACGGTTTTGGCAACGAGTTCCGCTATCGGGAATCGGAGAGCGGACGACTGACCGGGGATTACATGCCTATGGATTTTGCAGCCCATGCCCGCAGCCTTGGAGCCAAAGCTTATAAGGCAGAGACGACAGAACAATTGGAGCAGGCGATCAGAGATGCTCGGAATGAGACCGTGACTACACTGATCGAAATTCCAGTCGTACCCGGAACCAATGCAGGCGGGTATGAGTCCTGGTGGAATGTAGGCGTGCCAGAAGTATCCAATGAGGAAAAGGTGGTAACGGCTCACCACGCCATGCAGGCAAACCGTGCCAAAGTAAGACCTGTTTAATAGACCTTTTTTCATAAATTCAAAGAGTGTCTTTCACATCTGCATGATTCAGAGGGGAATGCTTCACGCGGATATATGTTGTATGAATCAGGGTGCTTCTTCCTCTAAATATCTTGCACCCAGCAACGAGTTAAATCGAATGATGCAAAAATGTTGAACCACAAAAGGAGACGTGGAGCCATGAACAAGCTGCCATTTCAGCTCGGGATTCATCCGATCAACTGGGTCGGAGAGGATGTAAAGGAGCATGGTGATGCAACAACATGTGAACAGATTCTGGATGACATTCAGCGACTTGGTCTGACAGGTACGGAGATGGGACGCAAATATCCCACGGACCCAGACACATTGCGGGAGGAGCTGGGCAAGCGCAACATCCGCCTCGTTTCCCAGTGGAAATCGGTATTGTTCTCCGACCCGGCGTATCGTCAGTCTGAGCTGGACAGCTATCGCAGACACGCGGAATTTCTGCAATCGATGGGCAGCACGGTGATTAGCACGGCGGAAGTAGGCGGTTCCCTGCATTTCGATCCAAGGCGGACACCGCATGAAAAAGAAGTGCTGAGACTCCGTGAATCGGAATGGCACATCCTTGCTGAGGGGCTGAACGAAGCAGGTGCCATCGCCCGTGAGCACGGGTTGAAGCTGACGTACCATCATCATGGCGGTACCGTTGTTGAGCAGCCCGATGAGATCGATAAATTGATGGAACTGACTGACCCATCTCTTGTTTATTTGCTCTATGACACAGGTCATGCTTACTACGGCGGAGCCGACCCGTTAGCTCTCCTACGCAAGCATTATGACCGGATTGCCTATATTCATCTGAAGGATATCCGTCCTCAAGTGCTGGACGAAGCACGGGCGGAACAGTCTGATTTTGTGGGCTGCATTCGTAAAGGGGTATTTACGGTTCCCGGAGATGGTTGTATTGATTTTGCACCGATTCTGCAGGAGTTGGTCACACGGGGGTACGATGGCTGGGCGATGCTTGAAGGCGAACAGGACCCTGCGATTCATAATCCGTATGAGTACGCACGGCGATCGTTGCAATATATGGAGTCCTTATACCAGCACAGCTGATAAAGTCATGGCCATCGGGAGAGAGCCATTCCATGAGGTAAACCAGATTATGAGTGTGAGTTTGATAAATGTATCATTTCAAATCCCATCACAGAAAGGGGTTCAAATACAATGACTTACGTATCCTTTCCTGATTCCAGGAAGATGGATTTCACCGCGATTGGCCGTCTGTGCATCGACTTGAATGCCAATGAGATCAATCGCCCGATGGAAGAGACGATGACCTTTACGAAATATGTGGGCGGATCTCCGGCTAATATCACGATTGGTATGTCCAGGCTCGGTATGGAAACGGCATTTATCGGCAAAATCGCGAATGACCAGATGGGCAGGTTCATCAACAGTTATCTGGAGCGGAACGGGATCGATACGTCAAATGTGGTAACGGACAAAACCGGAGCGGTGACAGGACTTGCTTTTACCGAGATCAAAAGTCCAACGGACTGCAGCATTCTAATGTATCGTGACCATGTGGCTGATCTGCTATTGCAATCGAGAGAGGTTCAGGAACAGCTGATTGCCGACTCCAAAGTGTTGCTCATTTCAGGTACAGCCTTAGCCCAGAGTCCATCTCGTGAAGCGGTATTCCAGGCGCTGGCATATGCGAAAAAGCATGGCACAATCATTGTGTTTGATCTGGACTATCGTCCTTACACATGGACATCAGCCGAAGAGACGGCGGTCTATTACAACCTCGCGGCCGAGAAATGCGATATTATCCTGGGCACACGTGAAGAGTTCGACATGATGGAGACGTTTGACCATAATCCAGACCATAACGATCAGGTGACCGCGCAAAAATGGTTCGATTTCTCAGCTAAAATTGTCGTCATCAAACATGGCAAGGAAGGCTCCATTGCCTATACCGGGGAAGGGCTATCTCATCAAGCGGACAGCTACCCTGCGCGTGTGGTGAAGACGTTTGGAGCAGGTGATTCCTACGCGGCGGGATTCCTGTATGGGTTGATGCAGGGATGGACGATTGAACGCAGCATGGCGTTTGGCAGTGCGGCAGCATGTATCGTTATCTCCAGCCATAGCTGCTCGGATGCGATGCCAACGGTGGAACAAGTGAATGACTATATCGAACGCTGCAATCGGGGCGAAATTACGGTGTCTTGAAGCGTGTTGAAGTACTTGGAGTACATGGAGTGATTCGACGCAACGCACATATAAGCGAAGGGAGACAGGGCTATGGGAAAAGGAATTTCGGAAGCGTCAGCAACAGCGACAATGGTTCAAAACTGGATCGGGGGTGCCTGGGTGACCCCGGTGGCAACCCGTACGGAGCCGGTCGTAAATCCGGCTACGGAAGAGGTCATTGCACACGTACCGCTGTCTGAACAGGCGGATGTAGACTTGGCCGTCCAGACGGCACGGGAGGCGTTCCCGTCCTGGAGTGGCACACCGGTTCCCCGCCGTGCACGGATTCTGTTCCGCTACCAGCAGCTGCTGGTGGAGCACTGGGATGAACTCGCCCGGCTGGTTACGCTGGAGAACGGTAAAAGCTACGCGGAAGCTTACGGCGAAGTGCAGCGTGGCATTGAATGCGTCGAATTCGCGGCAGGCGCCCCGAACCTGATGATGGGCAAACAGCTGCCCGACATCGCCACGGGGCTGGAGTCAGGCATGTATCGGTACCCGATCGGTGTTATTGGGGGAATAACCCCCTTCAACTTCCCGATGATGGTACCGTGCTGGATGTTCCCGCTGGCGATTGCGTGCGGCAACACCTTTGTCCTGAAGCCGTCGGAGCGCACACCGCTGCTGGCAGGTCGTCTGGCTGAGCTGTTCAAGGAAGCAGGGCTTCCGAACGGCGTGCTCAATATCGTTCACGGTGCGCATGACGTCGTGAATGGCCTGCTTGAACACAAGGATGTTCAAGCGATCTCTTTTGTCGGTTCACAGCCTGTGGCTGAATATGTATACACTACCGCATCCGCACATGGCAAACGGGTACAGGCACTTGCTGGTGCCAAAAATCACTCGATCGTTATGCCGGACGCCGATCTCGACCTGACGGTGAAAGAAATCACCAGTGCGGCCTTCGGCTCAGCCGGAGAACGCTGTATGGCCTGCTCAGTTGTTGTCGCCGTCGGCGATGTTGCTGACACGCTGGTGCAAAAGCTGGTGGAAGCAGCAGATCGCATTACGATTGGTAACGGCATGGATGAAGGGGTATTCCTGGGTCCTGTCATTCGTGGTCCGCATAAGGAACGTACACTTAGCTACATTGAATCTGGAGAACAGGAAGGCGCTGCTCTGATCCGGGATGGTCGCAACGATGAAGCGACAGGCAAGTCCGGTTATTTCGTTGGTCCGACGGTATTTGATGAGGTGCAGAGCAACATGAAGATCTGGAAGGACGAGATTTTTGCACCGGTGCTCTCGGTAGCGAGGGTAGCTACGCTGGAGGAAGCAGTGGAACTGGCCAACCGTTCCGACTTTGCCAACGGAGCTTGCCTGTTCACCCGCAGTGGAGCAAGCATGCGCCAATTCCGTGAAACGATTGATGCAGGCATGCTGGGCATTAACCTGGGTGTACCTGCGCCAATGGCATTTTTCCCTTTTTCTGGCTGGAAGAAATCGTTCTACGGTGATTTGCATGCCAACGGTACAGACGGCGTTGAATTTTATACTCGCAAAAAGATGGTTACTGCCCGCTGGTAGTCACTTCGGGCATACCAGCCAATGGAAGAACGTTGAGTCCACATGGACACATACAGGGAGGATAACGGAATGGGCAAGGATAAAGTGAGAATTGGCATCATCGGCGCTGGTCGTATTGGTAAAATTCATGCGGACAATCTCCTGCGCAACCCGCATGCCGAGATTGTTGGCATCAGTGATTTGTTTGCAGGATCCGAGCTGGAGGAATGGGCTTCCAGCCGTGGCATTCCGGTGGTAACGACAGATAGCAGCCAGCTGATCGCCATGCCAAATGTGGATGCAGTACTGATCTGTTCCTCAACAGATACGCATGTACCACTGATTGAACAGGCAGCCCAGGCGGGCAAACACATTTTTTGCGAGAAGCCGGTCAGTATGGATCTTCATCAGACTCAGGCAGCTGTTGCAGCCGTGCAGAAGGCTGGGGTAAAGCTGCAAATCGGATTCAATCGTCGCTTCGATCATAACTTCAAACGGGTACGTGCACATGTGCAGGAGGGAACGATTGGTGATCCGCATATTATCAAAATCACTTCTCGTGACCCGAGTCCGCCGCCAGCGGAGTACATCCGGGTGTCTGGCGGAATCTTCATGGATATGATGATCCATGATTTCGACATGGCCCGGTATCTGTCCGGGAGTGAGGTGGAGGAAGTCTATGCCCAGGGCAATGTGCTGATTCATCCTGTTTTTGCGGAACACGGCGATGTGGATACGGCCATTGTGACGATGAGTTTTGAAAATGGAGCAATCGGCGTCATAGATAACAGCCGCCAAGCGGTATATGGATACGATCAGCGAGTTGAAGTGTTTGGCTCATTAGGCAGCGCCGCAGCTGCGAACGATCATCCGAATACGGCAGAGATTAGTACAGCAAACGGATTGATGCGCGACAAGCCGCTGCACTTTTTCCTGGAGCGATACAACGAAGCGTACGTGCAGGAGACAGCTCTTTTCATCGACGCGATTCGGAACGATACAACTGTCATCGTGAACGGGAATGATGCCGTTCAGGCAGAACGCATTGCACTCGCCGCGCGCATGTCCATGGAACAAGGCAGACCTGTGAAGCTACGGGAAGTCCCGGGTATGTCGGTGGAATCGCAGACGGTTGCCCCGTAAGACTATTTTCATAACAAGTTTATTTCATCTAATAGACAGCCATCAGAATTAAGGATTATTACCGGAAGGAGTGGAGGAAGCATGTCAGAACGCATAGTAAAACCTGTGTTGAATCCGAAAGCTGACGGAACGTTGTTGACGGTCACACCAGAGTCTGCGGGATGGGAATATGTGGGGTTCCAGGTGGTGCAGCTTGCGGAGGGACAGACCCTAACTCGTGAGAGCGGGGACCAGGAACTCTGCCTTGTGCTTCTCACCGGCTTGGCGAATGTAAGTACTCGTGAATATACGTGGGAGAATATCGGGAAAAGAATGAGTGTTTTTGAGAAAATTCCTCCGTATTCGATTTACGTATCCAGTTCAGACCGAGTGGAGTTAACAGCTCTTACCGCATTGGAGATTGCCATATGTGCGGCACCAGGTAAAGGCACATATCCAGCTCGTCTGATTGCCCCGGAAGATGTAGGTGTTGAGACGCGTGGTTACGGCAACCTGGAACGACAGATTCACAATATATTGCCGGAACAAAAAGAAGCAGACAGTCTGCTTGTCGTTGAGGTGTTCACCCCAGATGGACATTGGTCTAGCTATCCCCCGCATAAACATGACAGGGACGCCCTGCCTGATGAATCATTGCTGGAGGAGACGTACTATTTCCGAGTGCAGCCTGAGCAGGGGTTTGCCATCCAACGGATATACACCGATGATCGAGCTGTAGATGAGACGCTTGCAGTGAACAACGGCGAAGTCGTGCTTGTTCCGTGTGGATACCATCCTGTGGGTGCTCCTCCGGGATACGAAGTCTACTATCTGAATGTGATGGCAGGACCAAACCGGACTTGGAAGTTTCATAACGACCCGGACCATGATTGGCTGATGAATAAAAAGTAGTATCGGCTTCAAGTTGCGTATGCGGACTTCCCCCTGCATAATGAGAAGAAAACGATTACCTATATATAAGGGAATTTATATATAGTACAAATGGGGAAATAACGATGAAAGCAACCATATATGATATCGCACGCGAGGCGGGGGTATCTATTGCAACCGTCTCACAGGTCATTAACGGCAAAGGTAAAATTAGCGAGAAGCGGCGTGCCGAGATTATGGAGATCATGGAGCGTCTTCACTATCAGCCGAGCGCTATTGCTGCTGCACTTACGGGTAAGCAGACATACACACTCGGGCTGCTCGTGCCCGATATCTCTAATCCGTATTTTGCCGAGCTGGCCAGAGCGGTAGAAGATCGCAGTCGGCAGTTGGGTTATAGCGTCGTGATTTGCAGCACAGACAATAAGGACGAGCGGGTAGAGCGGTATTTGAATCTGCTTCAGCAAAAAAGGGTCGACGGCATGATGATCGGAACAGGTATCGATAATGCCGAGATTCTATCTCCGCTCCTGCAACAGTCGATACCTGTTGCTCTAATTGCCCGTCATATGCCGTCGTTGTCGGTACATACCGTTGCGATCGATGACAGGCTTGGCGGCGCCTTGGCAGCACAGCATCTGCTTGAATTGGGTCATACTCATGTAGCGGTGCTGTCCGAATCGTTCAAAGTCAGCAGCAGTCAGGAACGTGTACGCGGATTTCGTGAAGCATTGGAGAAGGCGGGTCTTTCTCTTGAAGCTGATCAGGTGAGAGAATCATCTGCCGATCTGGGTTCAGCCAAAAAAGAGGCGCTCGTGCTGCTCACAGAAAAGAATCGAGCCACAGGCATCTTCTGTTGTAACGACATACAGGCAATTGGCGCGCTTCAAGCTGCCAAAGAACTAAATCTGCGTGTGCCTGAAGATGTATCCATCATCGGATTCGATAATACGATTTTGGCTTCGGTAACCAGTCCGCCTCTGACGACGGTTGCCCAACCTATTGAGGATCTGGGGCGTCGTGCCGTTGATTTATTAATTGATGAGCTAAAAAATGAAGAAAATTCACCGCAAAAAATTGTCCTGAAGCCTGAATTGGTCATTAGGGACTCGACAGGAAATGTATCAGCTCAATCTGAGAACACAGTCACATAATCGGATACTCCAACGATTCAGGAAAGATCAACACAATAAAAGCGTATGAGTGTAGACAAACATATAGTCGTCCACACAAAACAAGCCGCGTTCACCCTTAGGTGCACGCGGCTTGTTTGAGTTAAATCTTGAATTTCTTCACTTCTTCGTACAGTGTATTGGCATGCTGCGCCAGTTCATTGGAACGTACCGAGATGCTTGTGATGTAATTGAACTGTTCCTGCGTGGAAGAAGCAACCTCTTCCGTGGAAGCCGCGCTCTGTTCCGACATGGCTGCAACACTGGAGATTACCTCGGCAATCTTACCAGAGCTGTCATCCAACTCGGTCGTAGCAGAGGATACCAACTGAAGCTGGCTGTCGAGCCGTCAATGGATTGTTTGATTCGGGTAAACGACTCGCGCATCTCATGCACAGCAGCTACCTGCTGCTCAATACCTTGTTCAGCCGAAGTTACTTCACTCACGCTTTGACGACTTGCCGCCTGAATCTCATCCAGCAGGACAATGATATCCTGTGCCGAGTCCGAAGACTGTTCGGCCAGTTTCCGCACTTCTTCGGCAACGACAGCGAAGCCTCGTCCGTGTTCACCCGCTCTGGCTGCTTCAATGGAAGCATTCAGGGCGAGCAGATTAGTCTGGGAGGCGATGCCCCGAATCATGCCGACAATATCCTCAATTTTCTGCGACTTATCCGCCAAAAGCGTAATCGACTCACCCACCCGATCAATGGAACTCCGATTGCCGTCCGCAAGTTCTACCTGATGATCTACGGCTTGCAATCCGACAAGCATGGCTTCCCCTGCTTCTCGCATCATGGTTACCGATTGTTCAACACTGCGGTTAATGCCGCCAACACTATTGCTCATCTCTGACAGTCGACTGGAACCGTCGTAGACCGATTCCGCCTGTTTGCTGGACCCTTGAGCGAGTTCATCTGTGGCGATGGAAATTTGCTCGGCAATACGTTTGGTATTGTCCGTATGCTCTTCCATCTCACCCGAGATGCTTTGCACCCGGTTAGCGGAGGAGGCGACCTGTTTCAGCAGCAAACTGAGTTGAGCGGACATCTGATTGAATGCCGTACCTAACTCTGCGAACTCATCTTTACCTTTGATCTGCACCCGACCGGTAAAGTCACCACTAGACATCAGTCTGGAGGTTGCGCCCAAGGTTTTCAGTGGTTTGATGAATAGTGTTGCAATCCAGTATGCTGCCGCCATAACAACAATTAGCGTAACAGCGATAATCAGAATGTAGTTATTTCGTAGTTCATAGTATTCTGAATAGGCCAATTTTTCGGAAATAACTGAACCAACCACCCAGCCCGTGCTGGGGATCTGATTGTAGAACAGCAGATAATTCTCACCATCGTATTTAAAATTCTTCTCTCCTGACGGGTTTGCCTGCATATCGGCCAATAGTGGTTTTAATTCAGCATTTTCAGATGCCGAGGTATTCACCTGTTTCTCGTCAGGGTGAGCCAGAAGCATTCCTTTTTTATCGATTAAAAATGTATAACCTAGCCCGTCCAGATTAATTTTCCCCACCGTATCCGTAAGGGTAGAGAGCAGCAAATCCCCTGCCACTACGCCTTGCATCTGTCCCTCTTTATTCAGGACAGGCATCGCCATGGACACTGCGTATTGCTTTGACATCATATCCAGATAAGGATCAGAGAATACCAGTTGATCGGCCTGCTTCGCTTCCTGGTACCAAGGGCGCTGACGTGGATCATACCCGGCATCAGGTGTCCAGTCCGAACCATTCATGAAATGACCGTCTTGTTCTGAACCAAAGTAAAGATCCGATAGACTCTCTTTGTTACTGCCCAGCTTCATGATGTCAAAATAATCTTCGTTCAGTTGTCCAGCCGGAACTCCTTCCTGAATCACAAACCCTAGTGTTTCCACAACTTTGGCATTGCTGCTGATCCAGCCATTCAGTTCGTTGGCCGCCGAGGACATTAATCCAGTTAACTTGGAATCAACATTACGAGTGGCTTGTTTCTCTGTTTGGTATAAGCCTAGTGTTGCCAGTGGAATCGCCGTAATGAGTACAGCGAACAGAAACATCATCATTAATTTCGGTTTAAGTTTCATCCAATTCTCCCCCTTTTTATGTCCTGCTAGTATAGGCAAAGCCGAAAGCTTATGTAGTATATCGACATTTTTTTCAAAAAGATAATATAGATATTTATCAAGCTAGTTAGCATTTTATAAAATTTAAAATGAAGGGTTATGAAGAGGTATTTTCTTTATAAAGTACATGTATTTAATGGGTTATTTTAATGAGCTATAACAATATTTGGATGAGGTGGTATACTTATAACGGAATCTTTTATTTCCTAATTTAACCAACGCTGAAAGGAGACTTAATGAAAAAAAGAACCAAAACCATTCTTGGTGTGGTCGTTGTAATCGTGATTGCAGCTATTGTGATACCCATGTACATTTCGAGACAACATACCACATTTCGAGCTGAAGTCACGGATCATATGAGTATGCTGGATACACTGGAGACGCTGGTTATCAAAAAAATACCGACCACCGATCCATACGATGAAGAAGAAGTGACTATTAAAGATCCCCAAGAGATTAGAAATATGTTGAAGTTAGCGAAGGATATCGAATTAAGAAGAGTAAAACAAATTGATACCTCCGAGCGATCCGAGGGGAACCCATATTACTATGACTGGCGTCTTAGGACAAAGAAAGAAGATCGATTTACAGAAGGCTTTGGAATTACGTTTTATAACGAACATGCCGTCTCTATCTATAGCGAATACAAAACGAGAGATCAACATGAAAATTATGAAATAACCAATGATTTTAATTTAAATGAAATGGAACGCCTATTTACCAATTTGAAGGAGGGGAAGGAATGACGGAGTATCAATTGCGTCCGATTGAGGAGCAGGATATCCCTTTTCTGTGGGAGATGTTGTATGCATCCATATTTAAGCGGGAGGGCGAAGAGCCTATTGAACCTGAGATAATTCATAGCCCCGGCATGTCCAAGTACGTTGAAGGTTGGGGAAGAGAGGGAGATTTCGGATTGATCGCCGTGGATTCTCAGGGCAAACGTATGGGTTCGGTGACGTTGCGGTTTTTTAATGATCAGAATGCGGGATATGGTTATGTAAATGAGGCTACACCCGAGATGGGAATGGCTGTGATTGAGACGGCGCGTGGCAAAGGAATAGGCACCCGTCTCATTCAGGCGGCGTTAGATGAGGCTCGGAAGCGGGGTATTGACGCCGTTTCGCTCAGTGTTGACCCGGATAACGATGCAATTCGGCTTTATCGGCGTTTCGGATTCGTCGAACATGGCATGTGTGGCACATCTGTAACGATGGTGTGTGTGATGAACCCATGACCTTACCTGCAAGCATGGTGAACGCGTTCATATGAAGATTTGAAAATACAAAAAGGCGTTCCCCTTATATGCTGGGAAGCGCCTTATGATATGACTTTATATTAATCGCACCGTATTTCTTTTTGCTCACAAACAGAAAAGAGGAATCTGGACGGCTCTTAACGATGCCTAAAAACCAATCTTCAAGCTGCTGCCCTCTGTGGCTATTCCTTCCGAGCGGTTGATGGGCAGCTTTTGTTCTGCGGAGAAGCCGAGCGTCTCGCCGTCATGCAGGGTTATATCGTTTTCAACAACATAAGTCGCAGTCATATACATCATTTCAAATACTTCACTTAAGGGTTTTGTGGATTGGGTGATTTCCATCTCCTCTTTCCCGAAGTTGCGTAACCCATAAGTATAGGCTGATGCGCCTTCAGGACTTTGAAATAATCCGATGAAAATCCAGAGGGAGATGGGCAGTTCATCATCCTTGATTCCACGACTGATGTCCACGTACTGACCTGCTTCCACCACAAGTGGCGCCATATATATAGCCAGCGCATGGTCAAGCTGGAGCAAAGCACTCGCTGTTTGGGTGAACAGAATATGTGCCTGAATGGCGTCAGTTGCATTCAGTACAGAGACAATAATCTGAGATTGATGTCTTGAAGTGACTTGTACCGCGTCCCGCCACAGCACATTTAATTTGGCATTTTCCTCTACTTCGCGATCAGGGACAGGGGCATTAATGTGTGCACACACCACTTGCATTCCATCCACTTCGAAAAAAAGATTGCCTTCCTCCGGACGTTCGTCAATCTCAATATTCCACTCGTTTTTCATCGTGCTAATGAAGTGATCAAAATTACAATCTTCGTGCTCCAGCAAAACAAATCCAACGATAGTTTCACTATATGGAGCAGTATGTACGGCTCCACCTGCGGTCGGGTGTTCCTTTTTGCGGCGTCGAAGCTTGTCAAACAGTCCCATGAAACGTTCTCCTTTCCAGACCAATCACAGTGATCAGGCATAATCCGATGCCTTATAACCATACCTTACCACATTGGAGCTTTTAATGAATCCCGATATGGTAATGGCCATCAGGTGATCAGAGGAAAAGAACGAGAAGTAATGCAATGATCGCAGGGAGCCCTTGTTTGATAATGATGGACCGAGTAGCGGTTACGCCTCCATATAGGGCGGCGATAATGACACATGCCAGGAAGAAGATCTGAATGTGCTGTCCAACCGATGCATCTGGATAAACGAGACCCCAGATCAAACCTGCGGCCAAAAATCCATTGTACAGACCTTGATTAGCTGCCAGGGACTTGGTGGATTCGGCTAGTTCAGGGGTAAGACCGAACGTTTTCATCGTGCGTGGACGGGTCCACAGGAACATCTCCATCACCATGATGTAGAAGTGCTCAATGGCTACAATGGCCACGAATATAATACTAATCAAAAGAACACCTTGCTTTCTTATATGTCATTTATTTACTTGTCCTACTCAGTATAAATGTTTGACATCAGAACTGAAAGTATAAAATGAATTTCACACAAATTAATTGCTAAAAATGGTTAGGATGGGATGGTTTGTGGAAGAAGTTCGTGCCAGCCGCCCGTAAAAACGGGAATCGTCTGCTGTAAACTTAGTTAATCTCAGTTTATCCTCTGGAATGGACGTATTCTTCAGGTGTGCTGCCGATAATGGACTTGAAATCTTTGATAAAATGCGACTGATCGTGATATCCAAGGTCCTGGGACAGCTTAACCAGATCGCAATCCACACCCCGTTCCATCAGCTCAGCAGCATTTTGCAGGCGGTAGAGTTTGATGACCATTTTGGGGCTGATGCCCACATACTGATTGAACAGGCGCTGGAGCTTTCTTGTGTGCATATTCCAGGAAGCGGATAAGTCATCGACTCGCAACATATCCCGATGCTGCTCAATATACAGCACAATCTGGCTGACCAGAATGGCTTGATCATCAGGAGGAGGAAGATGTTTACAGAGAAGCTGATCCATATAACTAACTTTGTCTGCATCACATCCATCCCCGAGCAGACGTTCTTCGAGCTGTAGAGCATCGACACCAAGCACACCAGAGACATCCAAGGGGTTCCCGTACAATGTGGAGACGGGAGTGCGAATGAATGGATAGAAGCCGCCAGGCTTAAACTTCACCCCAAACACGGTTCCTTTTTCACGGACGAGATAGGAGAATTTCTGTCCGGATGGACCGAAGAAAAAGGTGTTTCCCCGCTCTACCACCAGATTGACACAGGGATTTGGGACCACATGCTGCGGATATGGATCATGCCCGGTAAGATCCCAGGACACGATCCAGAAATGCTTGACCAAAGAACTCAATGCTTCGGAAGGGGCATACCGTGTCAGGCAATATTTTTTGTCGCCCTCATCCAGATTCAGAAGACCCATACTGGGTCTGATCGCATGATCCGCATGTTTCATCTCGTCGATTCCTCCAAGTATCTCGTTAATTCTGCTTCGTTACGAACCATGCACAATTTATGTTGGTGAGGCTGCAAAGACGCCATGATTAGCGCCTTTTCCTTACGGTCATGTTGATAGCTCCATTTATACATCTTCCAGAGCATGGTGAATGTCTGTCGGTAATTTCCCTGTTCCAGTCCGAGCTTCTGTACTGTGAAACGTTTGAGAATGCGCACATTCCTTTTCCACACGGGGGTATTTAAGTAGACGATAAGATCAGCCTGCTCAAAACTGCTTGCTGCCCATTTGTAGTGCACACCTTCAATAATCCACTGATTGGAATACACAGCTTTTTGCAGAAGTGTGTCCCGCGTCTCCGGACTATTGCGAATATCCTGTCCTTGAGGTACACGGTGCCACACAATGTTGTCGAGCTCATAATAAGGAAGGTCTAATCTCGCGGATAAATGGCGGGCCAGCGTAGATTTGCCGCTGCCGACTGAGCCGATAATATGTATTTTTTTTGGCCTGAGTTTGATCATGGATTTTTCGCCGATCATTCCGTAACCAGTCCCCTTTGTTATTTACCTTTGCTCCCTGAACAGCAACGCCCGAACAGCGAAACGTGGCAAAATGAGTTGTCTGCGCCATCTGGAAGGCTGGCTGAGCAGTCGATAAAGCCATTCCAAGTTAAGCTTCTGCCATATCGCAGGTGCTCGTTTGGTTTTGCCGGCCAGAATATCCAGGCTTCCCCCGACTCCGATGGCTACACGAGCATTGAGTTGATGGCGATATTTGTTGATCCAGTGTTCAGCATTGGGTGCTCCCAGGGCCACAATAAGAAAATCAGGTTGTGCCTCTTGAATCTCTTCTACGATGTTTTGCTCCTCGTCCGTTGTGAAAAATCCATGATGTCTGCCACGAACAACGCGTCTGATCCATAGTTATATTGGGAAAAGGGATTCCCATAATATTTGTTGTTTGGCTCATATTTTAGTTCCTTTCTGGTGCTAACTATCTGTCCCAACCTTGCATACATTTTCTGTTATTTCGTTCCATTTGAGTATATCTGATCTCCTGGAAAAGCACTATATTTGTTGAATTTTAGGTAGGGAAATTTCGCATGAAAACATAAAAATAAACCGGACGAAATTCCGGCTTATCAAGCTTCCTTTTAAATTAAACCGTTTATTTTCGCTGTTGTCGCGTTTTTACAATACGCCGTTTGGGGTATAACGTAGGATAGTGTTGCAAGCAAGTGTCAGTTGTACCTTCAATACAACACAAAAAGGGAGTGAGTTCATGGAATTGAAATATGAGTTTTATATTAATGCCGGACAGGAAGAAGTGTGGAATGCCCTGATCTCGCCGGACGGTACACGGAGCAGCTTTTTTGGCAGTGAACTTCGTTCCAATTTCCAACCGGGACAGCCGTTTGCCTATGTAGGACCTGGGAATGATGGTGCAGAGACGGTTCATGTGTACGGCGATATTCTGGAATTCGAACCTCTATCCCTTTTAAGTTACCTTGAACATCCCGGACCTTCTTACCACGCCAATCACGCCGAGCTTCAATCCAGAGTAGCGTTCCAGCTGGAGAAGGTAGGGGAATGTACGAAGTTAACCTTAATCAATGACCAATTTACGGACAACCATCCATCCTTTGCGAACGCACAGAACAGCTGGTGGATGATATTGAGCAGTATCAAGACATGGGTAGAGACGGGCAAAACGCTGAATTTTGGCTGGTAAAGCTTCCGATAACCAAAAATGTTTGATCGTAGCTTGAAGGCTAACGCCAATATTGAAGGTAGCCTTCAGGTATATTGGAATTTGGGTTACACTCCTGGAAACAAAGAAAAATCCACCGAGATGCATTTCTGCTCCCTGTGGATTTTTGTATTTTCAACATTATATGCAATTCTATGTGTTGAATTATACTTGTTGAACTTTGATCAAGTTGGTGTTACCGGATTGACCAATCGGTACGCCAGCGGACAGTACAATGATGTCCCCTTTTTCGATATAACCCGTTTTGATTGCATTGCGTGTAGCGGACTCAAACATTTCATCGGTTGTTGTTACTTTGTCGCCCATAACCGGAATGACACCGGAGAGCAGGCAGATTTTCGCAAGTACTTCTTCATGCTGTGTAACCGCGATGATCGGTGCTTTCGGACGATATTTGGAGATCATACGCGCCGTAAATCCACTCTCGGTAGAAGTGATGATCGCTTTGGCATTCAGGACGAGGGAAGAACTTACTGCTCCCTGACTGATAACTTCGGTAATGTCAGCTACTTGTTGAGCGGATTTTTGTCCGAATTGTTCTTTGTAATCAATCATCGTTTCAGCACGGCGAGCAACAGCTGCCATCGTGCGCACGGATTGTACCGGATATTTACCTGCTGCCGATTCACCAGACAACATGACAACGTCTGCGCCTTGAAGAACAGCGTTAGCTACGTCACTAACTTCGGAACGAGTTGGACGCGGATTCACTTGCATGGATTCCAGCATGTGTGTTGCAACGATAACCGGTTTACCTGCACGGTTACATTTATCGATCATTTCTTTTTGCATCATAGGTACGTCTTCGATCGGTACTTCAACCCCAAGATCTCCACGCGCTACCATGATACCGTCAGATGCTTCAATGATATCGTCCAGGTTGGTCATACCTTCCTGGTTTTCGATTTTGGAGATAATTTGTACATGATCTACACCGCGTTCTTTCAGGATGCTGCGAATTTCACGAATGTCATCGCCTTTACGAACAAAGGAAGCAGCGATAATTTCGATACCGTTTTCGATCCCGAATCCGATGTGCATAACGTCACGTTCCGTTACACCTGGCAAAGTCGTTTTGATTCCTGGCAAGTTAACCCCTTTACGTGGTTTCAGAATGCCGCCGCTGATGATTTTACAGTGAATATCTGATCCTTCCACGGACAGTACAGTCAGATCCACCAAACCATCATCGATGAGGATGCGATCGCCAGGTTTTACAACGAGGTTCAATTCTGGATAGTTTACCGAAATGCGCTCAGCGTCACCAAGAATTTCTTCGGTAGTCAGGATAAGCTCTTTACCTGCTTGCAAATGGCAGGATGCTTCTTTCAGTTTGCCAATACGAACTTCCGGTCCCTTGATATCCATCATAATCGGTACATACGTATTTAATTCGGAAGCCGCTTTGCGGATATTGTTAATCCGTGCCACGTGATCTTCCAACTCACCGTGAGCCATGTTCAGACGGGCAACAGTCATCCCTTCCTGGATCATTACTTTTAACAATTCGATTGAGTCACAAGCAGGTCCCATAGTACAAATAATTTTCGTTTTCAACATGCTATTTTCCTCCTCATATGTTTGCTTATATGTGTATTGTAGCGTTTTCTGTCGAATCAGGGTATGAACTATAGTACAATGATTAGAATATAGTCCAATAATGAGGTGTGTTATGGTCACTCCATTAGAAGTACGACACATTAATGGTGTCGGTTGGTACGAAGAAGCGGTGCAGTCACAGGCAACTTGGCGGTTAAGCTTGGTTACTTATGGAAAATGTGTATATTGGGTGAACGGAGAAAAGCAGATCATGGAGAAAGGTGAGCTGCTGCTAATTCCCGCGGGCATTCCGTATTACGGCAAAAGTATTCCTACCGTAACCCACACGCAAATTGTTGTTCAATTACAGGGGGATCATACACAAGGTTTGCCCGCGCTGGAACGGAGGGAGGCCTTGCGACATAAGCCCGGATGTTATGAACTGATTCATGAACGCATGAAAGCCATCCAACAACAATGGCAGGAACGTCCGTCTTATTATGTCATGATGAGCCAAGCCTTATTGATGGAAGTGCTTATTTATATAAACAGGGAACTGGACCGCGGTGTTATTCCGCCGGAGAGACATGTTCATGCGGAACGGATGAAGCGATATATTGAGCGGCATTACCGGGAGAAAGTTACAAAAGAAGAGCTCGGGGACGAGATCGGTAAAACCCCGAATTACGCAGCCGCGTTATTTAAAAGCATGACGAATCAGACGATCAGCCAATATGTTCATGATCAACGGATGAAAAGAGCGGTGTATTTGCTTACTGAGTCACAGCTCTCCATTCAGGAAATTGCAGAATTTCTCGGATACCGTGATCTGTCTTATTTTTACCGGATATTCAAGCGTTTAATGGGAAGTCCTCCATCTGATTTACTCCATGAACGTCCACCCATTGTATGAAGGACAGGGTCCTCATGGTTGCGTCCTGAAAAGTTCTTACATTTAAACGTCGACATAAATCACGCAAAAAAACGAGGGCCTCGGCCCTCGTTTGGTTTTATGACAGTTGAATTACTCCTGCCTATGCAATATAGATCTTATACTAAGCGGTTGCTGCTTGTATTTGTAGCCGTAAGTGGCTGCTTTGTTTTTTTGCTTGCCAGTCCAGCGCGAACCGCAACTACATGCACAGCCCAGTACGCTGCTTCCGCGAACAGAATGCCGCCAGCTACATCCAGCAGCGAATGCTGCTTTACAAACACCGTCGAAGCAATAATCAGCCACAGCCATATCGACCATGAGATCCGCGCCAGTGGTTTGAAGTTCAAGTGGCGATTGATGACGATGAAGAGCAGATAACTTGTGAGACAGTGGATGCTTGGAAAACAGTTGAATGGAGCATCATTGGTATAGATAAACTGTACGAGTGCACTGCTTAAACCTGTTCCGATAGCTTCCGGCCGCGGCACGTAAGTAGGGAAGACCGCAAAAACAATATTGGCTGCAATTACTCCTACGTTATAGGTAATGATCATACGCCAGAATAGCGATTTGTTTGTTAGACCCAAATAGAGAAATCCAAGATACAGAATCGGCATCCAACTGACATAAGGATAAATAAATTCTTTGATAAAAGGAATCTGTGTATCAATCCAGGCATAATTGTAGAAGACATCACTTCCGGTGTTACTGCCTAACAAAACATAAATGGAACCTTGAAGCGGTATACATAAGATTGCCAGCAAATGTCCCCAGCGCAGAAATAATGCTTTCATAGTATCCCCCTGATTTCGTTCTTCTTTTTACAGCTTTCATCTTAACTCTCCATATATATGACGTTGCAGAAATGTCGTACCCCTGCAGCGATTCATTCTATTTTTACTATAATAGACATTTTAGCACTTGAGCCATACCTGATTGTAAGGTAAATGATGCAAGAGGAATTCTCTTTTTTGTTACTTTTATAGTTTTATCCAGAAAAGGATACCCGAATATCCAGTAGATATAATACAACTAAATTGTCATATAAGTTCATAAGACGGTAATCATTATTGAACTGCTCCTATTGCTCGCAGTTTTCGCGGCGGGGGCGGTTGCTACCGTGAAGCAACTGGATTACACATCACCAGTATTGATGTCGTTTACTCCCATTGCCCTTGTGCTCATCATCTATCTCACCCTGCGACACAAATGGAGAGAGACCGGATATCGATCCTTAAGAACCATCCCGGCAAGTCATGCAAAGTATTATATTCCGCTACTCCTTGTACTGGGAACTCTTGCGCTGAAAGGATTTACAGAATTAACCTTGTCCAAAGTAGCCTTTTTTATCTTTTTCACCTTGCTTGTCGCCTTTGTGGAGGAAACCATTTATCGTGGACTAATTTTCAAAACCTTCGTAAGAGTGCGGTTTCGGCAGTTGTCACTTCCAGTGTTTTATTTTCCATCACTCATATCATAAATGCATTATCCGGTCAGAGTATGGCAGATACGATTTTGCAACTGATCTATGCATTGCTGCTTGGATCAGCGTTCGCACTGTTAATGTTGAAAAACGGGAATATCGTGCCGTTGATCAGTTGCTGCATAACTCTGTTTACCGCCAGCTATGGGAACGTGGTATACTTCAATCTGGCGGTATGACAGGCTTGTTCATAATCAATCGGAAGTCTGTCCATCCGTACAATGGGTAGATAAATAGGTGATATTGTGGAAAAGACAGCACAGGCAGTAGCGGAATGGATGGTACAGGAGATTAAATTCACCGGTACGCTTCATCAGGAAGCTGCAATTGAATATGTAAAGTCCAATTTTGGGGAAGAATTTGTATTTGTGAATGAGAATGGAAATACTTCGTTATCAAAAGAAGTGAAGAAAGCGTTCCGTAAGCTACATCGTGGGCAGATTGCATGGGATCGTGATGCTTTTATGTGGGCATGGACGTAGAGTGTTATCATGGAATGGATTAAGCTTTCATAGATGTGTTGGATATGCATGTCAAAATTTTTTATAGAAAATGTATAAGTTGGTTGGGATCTGCATATCCTTTCATAAGACCGCAATGAGCGGCAAGCGACAAACCCTGTTCCAATGCGTGCGAATAACATGTATTTCCAAAGCTGTTTGAAAAGAAAATACAAAGATTTGCTTTTTGGTGGAAACGGAGTTATAATAAAAACAAGTTGTAGAGAGTGGAAAACCTAATTCACATATTGTAAAGGGCGATCACTTATAGGTTATGACTGGTACCTTTTTCAATGTGTGAATTTTTATTTGCTTGCTGCAAAGAACAAAGGAACATGTTAATCTTTATTTGGAGGTGTAATTCACATGCAAAACGGAACAGTAAAATGGTTCAACGCTGATAAAGGCTTCGGTTTCATCGAAGTTGAAGGCGGAGAAGATGTATTCGTACACTTCAGCGCTATTACAGGCGAAGGCTTCAAAACGCTGGACGAAGGTCAACGCGTGCAATTTAAAATTGTACAAGGAAACCGTGGTCCTCAAGCAGAAGAAGTTGTAAAACTGTAATTAAAGCATAGCTGCCTTTAACATGTTATAATGGTAAAGGCAGCTTCTTTTTTTTGAGCAGTTATGCAGTTATAAATGAAAGTTGGCCCAATAGTTGTCGAGACAGAAGTCCGGACGGGACAAAACTTCCGCTAAGTAGTGGCTTCTGTGAAATAACGTCGGATTTGATGTTTTTCCATAACAAAGGGGGTAGAAGTCATGTATAATCGCAAAAAACCGTTGGAAGAGATTCCACAAGCGGATGCGGCAATCTGGGAATGTACGAGTGATACGTGCAAAGGATGGATGCGGGACAATTTTGCGTTTGATAGCGTGCCTACTTGTCCGATATGTGCTTCTGAGATGGTTAGCACGACCAGGATGCTGCCATTGCTTGAAAATTCGAATAGTAATCTGAAAACGATGCCTAAAGGAAATCGGATTTAACATAGCTTACCCGCCTCTAACGAGGTGTTTTTTTTTAAGTTGAACCTGACATCTTGTCCAAAGGTAAGGGTATTAAATATGAAGTTCCCGGCATTCGTTTTGGCGAATGCCTTTTTTATATCTTTTTTCAATTGTGTCGAATAATGAACGTATTCGGTAATGGTAAAATGAACAAACAAAGAACCTTCTCGCTTAAAGCGAGAAGGTTCTTTGTTTGTTTGGAGAGTTTAGATGAACAGGAATGGCAGCAGAAACAGTGTTGCTACCAGAGCCAGATCGATCCCTGCTCCATAGCCGTAACCGTAACCCCCACCGTATCCTCCATAACCATAACCGTAGGCCGAAGATTTAACTTTCTTTGTTGCAACTGCGTTTTTTTTGCTGCTTTTTACCAGCTGTTGTTTAGATTTGACTGAACACAGCCGTGGTCCTTCGAAACATCCGTTCAAATAAATTTTGCCATCACGACATTCACTAAGCGTACCATACATATGCTTACCGTCGTTCATAACGAGACAAACGGAACGGCCAACGTGCGGAGACACCGTTTCTTCACATACCGGATTAATTCTGTACATACATATCCCCCTCAATGTGCGGTTGCCGCTCGAAATCAACGGTTTGTATATCATAGTAAAAAGAACACGAATTGGTATGGACGAGTACCCGGAAATTAGATGGGGAGGAGCCGTTTTTATATCTGCTCCATACACTGGAGGGAGTGAAAGGGGGGGGGGGATGTCATGGATTATCATGATTTGCTGGCCCGGCTTGGAGAGGGGAGTGCCCATCCGGGAGGGTTTACGGCCACGATGCAGCTGCTGGATACGCTGTCTCTGCCTGCGTATAGCAAGGTGCTTGAGGTGGGATGTGGTACAGGGAGAACGGCTTGTTACCTCGCCCGAAATGGCTATCGGGTAACAGCAGTTGATCTTAATCGGCAGATGTTGGAGAAAGCGGTGCGGCGTGCTCGGCGGGAAAGGTTAAATATTCGTTTTATTCAGGCGGATGTGAAATCCTTGCCTTTTCCGGATCATTATTTTGATGTGGTATTTGTAGAGTCCGTCACCATCTTCACCCAGTGGCGAAGTACCCTTGCGGAATATAAGCGAGTATTGAAGCCAGGTGGTCTCTTCATTGATCGGGAGATGGTTTTATCCGGAAGGAAGACAGAGGTGATGAGCCGTAGGATGAAACAATTTTACGGAATAAGGACACTGGCTACCATAACTACATGGAAGAAACGTCTCAGACAGAGTGGATTTACTGAAGTCTTGGTCAAGGAACAATCTCGTTCCATGGGAAAGTGGGGCGTGGATCATGATCCTCATCGGGAGATGGATATGAGCTTGTTTGAGGATGAGCAAGTACAGCGTATGGGGCGGACCAATGATCGTTTGCTTGCGAGATATGGAAAAAAATTGGGTTATGCTGTTTTTGAAGCAAAGACATCAATGGAACGCAATAGTAAACAGAAAGATTAGGATTACCTGTTGGCGGAGAGGGTACTCCATTAACGAATGTAAAAAAAGTTGGCTGATGCCAAACCTGGCATCTAAAAAAGCAACCCGCTTAAAGTGGGTTGCTTTTTCTTTGTTCTCGGACTCTAAATCCAATCCAATGAGTGATTAGGATAGTTCACTCCAGAATTTGGCTGAAACGATTACAGCATATCGTTGTCGATAATGCGCCAGTGGTGCTTCATCAGAGCTTCCAGTTGTGGTTTATCCTTGGCTCGAAAAGCGCTTAGGATTTGGCGATGTTCTTCATTTACTTCATTAAGCACACTGGATAGCTTCGGCTTGTTGTCGCTAACATATGACTGGCGAATAAAGCTGTTTTTTAACGTGTTTAACATCTCGATGACAGTAGCGTTGCCGCAGCGCTGGATGTACAGGTTATGAAATTGATATTGATTCTTGCTGTAAGCAGCCAGATCAAGCTGAGTAATATCTTCATCCATCCGTGCAACAAGGGCCTCCATCTCCAGGAGCTCTGATGGTTTGAGGTGGTCCGCTGCGAGTGTAGCAGCAAGTGCCTCAAGCGCACCGATGGCCTGCGAGAACTCGAGTTTTTTGCCAGCATCAAAAGGAGCGACGATAAATCCCCTGCGTGGGATATATTGCAGAAGATTGTCAGAAGCGAGCTGAAATAAGGCCTCCCGAGTAGGTGTGCGGCTGATATCCAGCTTTTTGCAAATCTCCGCTTCATTAATCTTCTGATTGGGGAGCAATGTCCCGTCCTGAATTTTCTGCGCGATATAATCGTAAACGTGATCTTTCAAGGACCGGTATTTGGGTGCCTCCATACCGAATCCCCCCTTCTGTATATAGTGATGATTGAATGTGTGAGGGTGTAAGCCCTTTAGTGGTGCGCCGTTCGGGAGTTTCAAGTTTTTATCATCTTAACATCGAGGGGGGAGTTGGGCAAGCAATCTTAATGATCTAAAATGGTGTAAGTTTCATGTTATATAAATGACGTTTTGTGGAATTTAAGTGTATAAATGTGTTAAATTCATTGTCATACAGCAGATTGTTTGTTAGTATTACTTACATTAAAGTCCATATATTGTCTTGTGTATATTGTATACAAGTTATATGTCTTTATCATTCCAAAACAGAACAGGGGTATGATGAGTGAAAAGAGTGCTTTTGCCAATGATGCTGTTGTTAATGGTCGTAATCATGTCGGCTTGCGGGCAGGAACAAACGACGGGGGTCGGGTCGGAACCTTCTCCATCCTCGGAAAGTGGTGCCGAAGAGAAGAAAGTGATCGTACTTGGCACCAGTGCAGACTACGCACCTTATGAATTTCACAAAAGCATTAATGGCAAAGACACCATTGTAGGTTTCGACATCGAGATTGCCAAGGCGATTGCTGCGGATATGGAAGCTGAGCTGAAGATTGAAGATATGGATTTCGATGGTTTGCTAATGGCGCTTAGCACGGACAAGGTGGATTTTGTAATATCAGGCTTAACACCTACAGAAGAGCGAAAGAAGAATGTTGATTTTACGGATATCTACTATTATGCAGAACAGGCTGTACTCGTTAGAGCTGACGAAGGCGACGCGCTGGCATCACTGGATGATTTGTCGGGTAAACAGGTGGGTGTGCAGAAAAGTTCCATTCAGGAAGGGATTGCTCAAGATATTCAAGGAGCCAAACTTACTTCTCTTGCCAAAATTCCCGAATTGATTCTTGAATTGCAGACCGGGCGGGTAGATGCGCTTATTCTGGAGAAGCCGGTTGCGCAGCAGTATGTGAAAAACCAGGAGGGACTGATAATTGCAAACGTAAAGATTGAACAGGCAGAGGATGAAGGGGGATCAGCAATCGCCGTGAAAAAAGGCAATCAAGAGCTCGTTGATCAGATCAACAGTACACTGGCGAAGCTCAAAACGGACGGAGACATCGAACGCTTCGTCGTTGAAGCGAATGAGATGTTAGGCGAATAAACCGGGCGAGTGAGGGATATGCCGTGAATTTAGATTTCTCCTTTCTATCAGAACATTGGCAGGATTATGCGCGTAGCGCGTGGGTAACGTTGGAGCTTTCCTTCTTTGGGGTGTTGTTCGGTACATTGCTGGGAGTCATGGTGGCATTGCTGCGTATATCACGAGTGTGGCCTATCAAATTCGTAGCATCGGCGTATATCGAACTCATTCGCGGTACGCCGATGTTGGTGCAAATTCTCATTATTCATTATGGTCTGACCGTAATCGGTGTGAACCTAACTGCATTTATGTCGGGGGTGGTCGCATTGACCATGAACAGTTCGGCTTACATGGCAGAGGTGTTCAGGGCGGGAATTCAGGCAATCGATAAAGGACAGACTGAAGTTTCGCGTTCTCTTGGGATGTCCCATGGCATGACGCTTCGCTACATTATGCTGCCGCAGGCCTTTCGAAACATGCTTCCGGCTATCGGTAATGAATTCATTATTATCATTAAAGATTCCTCGCTTGTTTCCATGATCGGGATTGCTGAGATTATATATACAGCCAGAGCCGTTCAAGGAGTTACCTTCCAGCCGCTTGCCCCGCTCCTTGTTGCTGCTGCCCTCTATTTTGTAATCACATTTACGTTGGCCAACCTGCTCACCTGGCTGGAACGTAGACTTTCCATATCCCGATAACAAGGATATGCACTCTAAGAATCAGTGAAATTTAGGTGAGAGCGGAAAAAGTGAGCAGGAGTCGTAAATGGTCGTGGCGAAGCATACATTGATATTGTATTTTGTATACAATATAATCGAAGAGGGGTGCTGGGAGTATATGTCAGATTCAAAAATGTTAATGGATTGGTCGGAACGTTATGCTGCACCTAATTATCATCCGCTCCCGATCGTCATTGAGCAGGCGGAGGGAGTATGGGTCGAAGACCCGGAAGGTCGCCGTTATATGGATATGTTAAGTGCATATTCGGCATTAAATCATGGGCACAGACATCCAGCAATCATTCAGGCGCTGAAGGATCAGGCAGATCGGGTAACATTAACATCACGGGCATTTCACAGCAGTGCGGCATCACTTTTCTATCAGAAGCTCTCGCAATTTACAGGAAAACTCAAAATTCTGGCCATGAACACGGGAGCTGAAGCGGTTGAAACTGCGGTGAAAGCAGTACGAAGATGGGCATATCGCTGCAAGGGTGTACCGGAAAATCAAGCTGAAATCATCGTATGCTCCGGAAATTTTCATGGAAGAACACTGACGGTCACCTCTTTCTCATCTTCAGAAGAGTACAAAAAAGACTTTGGTCCGTTTACACCCGGATTCAAAATCATTTCTTATGGTGACATTGAAGCGCTTAAGCTTGCGATTACACCGAACACGGCCGCTTTTCTTGTGGAACCCATTCAGGGAGAAGCTGGTATTGTCATCCCACCAGAAGGATATCTTGCTGAAGCCTTTACGCTGTGCAAACAGCACCGGGTGTTGACTGTAGCGGATGAGATTCAGACCGGATTCGGACGAACGGGACGCCGTTTTGCCTCTGACTGGGAGGGGGTTGAGCCTGACATCTGGATTATGGGTAAGGCTCTAGGCGGGGGAGTGATGCCCATCTCGGCTATTGCTGCAAATGCAGAAATACTGGATTTGTTTGAACCGGGTTCTCATGGCTCCACTTTCGGGGGAAACCCACTCGCTTGTGCTGTGGCTGTTGCGGCACTGGAAGTTCTGGAAGATGAGAAGCTTGCAGAGCGCTCGGAGCGTCTGGGGAACTATTTTATGAAACAGCTTCAGGGAATTCGCAGTTCAGCCGTGCGTGAGATTCGAGGTAGAGGGTTGTTCATCGGTGTTGATCTGCATGTACCTGCACGTCCGTATTGTGAGAAATTAATGTCTGTTGGACTGCTCTGTAAAGAAACCCATGAAACAACGATCCGTTTTGCGCCGCCACTGACCATTACGGAGACTGAGATCGACTGGGCGTTGGAACGAATTGCTCAGGTGCTGAGTGACTAAGTAAACCTTTCATTCTTTGATTACTTCATATAAGCAGCGAAGGAGCTGACCTACATGGGAAATAATGATATGGAATCTGCAGGAACGCTGAATGCTTCTAATGAAACGAGCCGGTTGCTTTTGCGTCATCATGACGTTGCTATCATTAAGGTTCCTTTTGGATTAGGTGGAGCGCGAGGTGGTGCTGAGCTAGGTCCGGATGAATTAATTACAGCAGGATTGAAACGTGAAATTGCAAGCCTCGGGTTGAATGTATCAAAAGAGATCCGTGTAGATTGTCCCTCAGAGTCTGTAGCTCCAATCGAACGCAACCGTGTGAAATATTTATCCGAGGTTAGACAGGTGAGCGAGAGAGTGTGCAATGAAGTGTCTGGAGCGATAGCGGAAGGTTCTTTTCCACTTGTTCTGGGTGGGGATCACAGTGTAGCTATAGGTTCTCTTGCCGGGTTGTCTGCGCATTATTCGAATATGGGTGTGATCTGGTTTGATGCGCATGCGGATTTGAACACAGAAGAGCGTAGTCTGTCTGGAAATATGCATGGGATGAGTGTTGCTGCCGCTATGGGGCATTCTGCATTTAATTTGTCTCATATTCCGGGCACGGGGCCTTTCGTTAATCCTTCCAATCTGGTCTACATTGGCTTACGTGATTTGGATGTATACGAGAAGGAACAGATCCGAGCACTTGGCATAAAGAGTTTTACAATGCATGATATTGACCGGATGGGGATACAACAGGTTGTTGAGCAGGCGCTGGCTGTAGTCGGAGAAGGAACAGATGGTATTCATATTAGCTTTGATATGGATTGTCTTGATCCGCGTGAGGCTCCGGGTGTGGGGACGCCGGTACCAGGGGGATTGAATTATCGTGAAGCTCATTTCGCACTGGAGCTGCTCGCTTCCACCAACCGAGTTACGTCCATGGATCTTGTGGAGGTTAACCCGCTATTTGATCAGAACAGGCATACGGCCCGTCTTGGAGTAGAGCTTATTGCTTCATTACTGGGTAAACGGATCTTATAACGATCGGATAGCTATTTCGTGTGGGGATGAATTCATGCTTATATAGAAGGTAATGTCGAATTATATAATGTAATGTTATATAAGAGCCAGGGTCAGACTCATCCATGCGATCTTCTACTGAATGAAGATAGGTATGAGTGACCTCCCTGGCTATAGTTGTTGGAGACACCTCTTGACTCTTGAGTGGATAGAGGATGAAGTTGGATTTATGAGTGAGAATGTTTGGTTAAGTGTTGCTTCTTGGTTCCTTAAGGAGTGATGGGTATAATTACGGGGGGACTACTATAGAAGAAAGAGATTGAGATTATCTGATGGAGAATGAGCTTCTAAAGTTTTTTTTGAAAATAAAGCTTGCGTTCCGAATTTGTACATGGTATATTCTAATTCCGGCCAAGAAAACACGAGAAACACGGTGCGGCAAGCGAAACAACTAAGCTTCGAAAGAAACTTAAAAAAAGAGCTTGCAAAGTTGGTTCGGATGTGATAAGATATAAAAGTTGCTGAGGTGAACAACACACGGCAATGAAACAAGTTTGATCTTTGAAAACTGAACA
>Ga0153960_1000072_pt1 | contig 28330 bp, 31 predicted proteins | sample TSFL044MetaG_FD_102274 | JGI IMG/M metagenome (GOLD analysis project Ga0153960, IMG submission 102274) | Attine ant fungus gardens microbial communities from Florida, USA - TSFL044 MetaG | ecosystem: Host-associated > Fungi > Mycelium > Unclassified | place: USA: Florida, Withalacochee...
CAACCCCTTGGGGTTATCCTGCACTTGGAAGAAGAAGTAGAAAAAGGAATAAATATAGTGATAATTTGATTCTTCGTCGTCGTAGTAAATAGAAAAAAAGGAGTAAGCTGTGACACGTTCATTAAAAAAAAATCCATTTGTGGCCAACCATTTATTAAAAAAAATTGAAAAACTTAATATAAATTCAAAAAAAGAAATAATAGTAACTTGGTCGAGGGCATCAACGATTATACCCACAATGATCGGGCATACCATTGCGATACATAATGGTAAAGAGCACCTGCCTGTTTTTATAACAGATCGTATGGTAGGACATAAATTGGGTGAATTTGTACCTACTTTAAATTTCCGAGGACATGCAAAAAATGATAATAAATCTCGTCGTTAAGTCGTTAAGATTAAATGTTTAAAATTAAATATTTAAAATTAAATAAAATATAAGATTAAATAAAATAATAAAATAAAATTTAAATATTAAATATAGGGATACTTAAGCAATACTTAACTTTAACGATACTTACAAGAATTCATCAATATTAAATATTATATTAATAAATTAATCGGAGGTAACTTTATGATAAAAAAGAAAAAAACAGAAGTATATGCTTTAGGTCAACATATATCTATGTCTGCTGACAAAGCACGAAGAGTAATTGATCAAATTCGCGGACGTTCCTATGAAGAAACACTTCTGATACTAGAACTGATGCCCTATCGAGCATGTTATCCTATTTTTAAATTAGTTTATTCTGCAGCAGCAAATGCTACTTACAATATGGGGTCGAATGAAACCAATTTACTCATTAGTAAAGCCGAAGTACACGAGGGGACTACCAGAAAGAAATTTAAACCCCGGGCTCGAGGGCGTAGTTCACCCATAAAAAGACCTACCTGTCATCTAACTATTGTGATGAAAGATATATCTTTAGAAGACAAAGATATAGAGACAAATTCATTAAAAAAAAACCTAGAGACAAAAAATAGTAGTGGAGGAATATGGGACAAAAAATAAATCCACTTGGTTTTCGACTTGGCACAACCCAAAGCCATCATTCTCGTTGGTTTGCACAACCAAAAAATTATTCTGAGAGTCTACAAGAAGATCAAAGAATCCGAACGTTTATTAAGAATTATGTACAAAAGAATATGAAAAGCTCTTCTTTAGTAGAAGGAATTGCACGTATTGAGATTCAAAAACGAATTGATCTGATCCAAGTCATAATTTTTATGGGATTTCCAAAGCCATTACTAGAAAATCGACCGCAAGGAATAAACGAACTGCAAACGGCTCTACAAAAAGAATTTAATCGTGCGAACCGAAAACTTAATATTGCGATCACAAAAATTGCAAAACCTTATGGAAACCCTAACATTCTTGCAGAGTTTATAGCCGGACAATTAAAGAATAGAGTTTCCTTTCGAAAAGCAATGAAAAAAGCTATCGAACTAACTGAGCAAACAAATAAAAAGGGAATTCAAATCCAAATTGCCGGTCGTATCGACGGAAAAGAAATTGCACGTGTTGAATGGATTAGAGAGGGCAGGGTTCCCCTACAAACCATTCAAGCTAAAATTGATTATTGTTCCTATACAGTTAGAACTATATATGGTATATTAGGCATCAAAATTTGGATATTTATAGATGGGGACTAATAAAATTGAAGTTTTCTTTTCCTTCTATCTAGACTATCTAGAAAACTAAACCCCTTAGGTCTTTTTCGCAAAACTAACAATTCTAATTTGAATTCTATAAGGTTGAATAAAAATTCGATTGAACGTTTGATAAAATTGCTATGCTTAGTGTGTGACTCGTTGGTTTTTAGGGTTAGAATTCAATAAATCATCCACATAATAGCAACTGAATAACTCTAGAACTAATAACCAATTCATCACTTCATATTATCTCGATCTAAAGCTAAAGAATCAGTCAAGGTGTTATAAATAGAAATTGGTCATATCTTTGTAGCAACTGAATTTTTTTGCCAACAAAGACTTCGAAAGTTGTAAAGCAAAATAGAGAAGAAATATGTGGATAAACGGAAGGCTGAGAGAAAGAGAGACAAAAAGACAAAATAAATGATATAGACTTCCAATATGTAAGGTTTATGAGCGATTTTATCAAAGCGTATAAAAAAACTTATATTATAAAAGGCAGTGTAATAAAGGCATCAATACGAATGGATCAATAATTAAATGAAAACGCCCCCTTTTTTTTTAATAGTTACTAGAATAAAAACAAAAAAATTAGAGCTTGGGGTCAATAAAGACTGAGAAAGTTGACTCGAGAATAAATTTCATTATGAGCTCCATTGTAAAAAAAGAACCTAAACATTAAGTAAGAAGTGATGGGAACGATGTAAGCCGTGAATGCAACAGATTTTTTTAGTAAAAATGAATCTTAAGAATTCACTGGTTGGGATGGCGGAAGGAGCCGAAAATCAATTCATACATTCTAAGAAGTCATTAGACAATTATGAAATTGAAATAAAAGAGTAAACATTCGCCCGCGAAAACATTCTTTTTTTAATTCCTAAATTTGAACAATAAAAAACTTATACAAAAAGAAATCCTATGATTTATGCAATAGAAAACCATTCGTTATCTATTAAAAGTCAAACCGGATACACAAATTACTACTAGATACTAGATTAGGTTGAATCTCAAAGACTACTAAGATTCGCTGTAAACTAGTTAAAAGTTAACTAATTTTTTATTTAATTTCTTTTGTATTTGTAATTTGAATTTGTATTAAAATTTTTATTAAAATGAAATTGCGAGGAGCCATATGAGAAGAAATTCTCATGTATGGTTCTGTAGTAGAGATGGAATTCATAAACAATCATCAACTATAACCCCAAAAGAACCAGATTCCGTAAACAACACAGAGGAAGAATGAAAGGAATATCGTATCGAGGGAATCATATATGTTTCGGTAAATATGCTCTTCGGGCACTTGAACCCGCTTGGATCACATCTCGACAAATAGAAGCCGGTCGGCGAGCAATGACACGAAATGTACGTCGTGGTGGCAAAATATGGGTAAGGATATTTCCAGACAAACCAGTTACAGTAAGGCCTGCTGAAACACGTATGGGCTCGGGTAAAGGATCCCCCGAATTTTGGGTAGCTGTTGTTAAACCCGGCCGAATACTTTATGAAATGACCGGAGTAACCGAAAATATAGCTAGAAGAGCAATTTCAATAGCAGCCTCAAAAATGCCTCTACGGACTCAATTCATTATTTCGGGATAAGGGATAAACAAAATAAATAGAAATTATAAATTATTATAAATTAAAGTAGAAGTACAACCAAAAGAAATGAAAGCGGTCTTGAAAAATGGCAAATCTTTTATTTTAGACAATAAATATTTCTTTTTTTTCTTCGTCCTTTGCATTGAAAGAACAGATTACAAAATGATATGATTCAACCTCAGACCCATTTAAATGTAGCAGATAACAGCGGGGCTCGAGAACTGATGTGTATTCGAATCATAGGAGCTAGCAACCGTCGATATGCTCATATTGGTGACGTTATTGTTGCTGTTATTAAAGAAGCAGTACCAAATATGCCCCTAAAAAGATCAGAAGTGGTCAGAGCTGTAATTGTACGTACCCGTAAAGAGCTCAAGCGTGACAACGGTATGATAATACGATATGATGACAACGCTGCGGTTGTTATTGATCAAGAAGGCAATCCAAAAGGAACGCGAATTTTTGGCGCGATCGCCCGGGAGTTGAGACAGTTAAATTTTACTAAAATAGTTTCATTAGCTCCTGAGGTATTATAAATCAAGGTCGTGTATAGTTGGAGTATTTGAAAGAAATAAGATTGTATCTCACGCATATATCGTTATTGATTAGTCATATTTATAAATAAACAAATTTATAAATAAACAAATACGTAAAAAACCATGTTGATTATATCAAATTTAGATTCACTAAAATTTTTAACTTACCATGGGTAGGGATACTATTGCCGAGATAATAACCTCTATACGAAATGCTGATAGGGATAAAAAAAGGGTGGTTCGAATAACCTTTACTAATATTACGGAAAAGATTGTTAAAATCCTTTTACAAGAGGGTTTTATTGAAAATGTGAGAACACATCGAGAAAATAACAAAAATTTTTTGGTTTTAACATTACAACACAGAAAGACTACAAAACTACCCTATAGAAACATTTTAAATTTAAAACGGATCAGTCGACCCGGTCTACGAATTTATTCCAACTATCAACGAATTCCTCGAATTTTAGGCGGGATGGGGATTGTAATTATTTCTACTTCTAGAGGTATAATGACAGACCGGGAAGCCCGGCTAGAGAAAATCGGCGGAGAAATTTTGTGTTATATATGGTAGTCCGTGTAATATACAACTTGGATCTGAAACGTACTATTTATAATTCTAAAAAAAAAAACAAAAGAAAAGAGATGAATTGTCCAATATTGTTCCTCCTACATTAGTTGATACTTCGCAGAGGTTTTACTTTTACCTCTAATGAACAAACCAAAAAAAAAGGATACATCAAGATTTAATACTAATTATTGATTCGCCTGCTAACCACATGTTCCGGGGTCGTTTAGATACTGAAGGCACGATTCTAGGTTATGTTTCAGGAACGATTCGACGTAGTTTTTTAGGGACACTACTATGAAATAGATAGGAAATAGAGTCAAAATTGAAATAAGTTATTCTACTTTAAGCAGGAGACGCACAATTTATCGCCTACACAACAGGGATTCTAAGGGTAAATTGGTTTTTTAACTTGAACATTCCTTGCGTGAGAATATCATAAAAGATGCACAAAATTGCAAGAAACTTATTTTCTTCCAATAAATAGATTCAGATTTAAGACAAGGAATAACAAATATGAAAATAAGAGCTTCAGTTCGTAAAATTTGTGAAAAATGCCGGCTAATCCGTAGGCGGGGGCGAATTATAGTAATTTGTTCTAACCCAAGACATAAACAAAGGCAAGGGTAATCAGACTCGCTAAAGAAATCACATACATAACATAAAATAAATAATAAATCAGGAATTTTTTTAACATGAAATGGATATATCCATATATCTCTGACTCATATTTATGAAATGATAAAATATGCCAAAAGCTATACCCAAAATCGGTTCCCGTAAGAATGTACGGATTAAGAGTACACGGAGAATACCAAAAGGAGTTATTCATGTTCAAGCAAGCTTCCATAATACCATTGTCGCTGTTACAGATGTAAGGGGGCGCGTATTTTCTTGGTCCTCTGCCGGGACTTGTGGATTCAAAGGTACGAGAAGGGGCACACCCTTTGCTGCTCAAACCGCAACAGCAAACGCCATTCGTACGGCAGTAGAGCAAGGTATGCAACGAGCAGAAGTCATGATAAAGGGCCCCGGTCTCGGAAGGGATGCGGCGCTACGAGCTATTCGTAGAAGTGGTATATTATTAACTTTCGTACGAGATGTAACCCCTATGCCACATAATGGCTGTAGACCTCCAAAAAAAAGACGTGTGTAGAAATCCCCTATTGGATTGAATAATTTTCAAGAAAAACAAGAGAAAAAAATGATTCAATGATCTAATTAAATAAAATATTATTACTATGGTTCGAGAGAAAATAAAAGTATCTACTCGGACACTACAGTGGAAGTGTGTTGAATCAAGAACAGATAGTAAACGTCTTTATTATGGACGGTTTATTCTATCTCCACTTATAAAAGGTCAAGCCGACACAATAGGCATTGCAATACGACGAGCTTTACTTGGAGAAATCGAAGGAACATGTATCACACGTGTAAAATCTGATAAAGTATCACATGAATATTCTATCATAGTGGGTATTCAAGAATCGGTTCATGAAATCTTAATGAATTTGAAAGAAATTGTATTGAGAAGTAATCTATATGGAACTTGCGATGCATCTATTTGTGTCAAAGGTCCTAGATATGTAACTGCTCAAGATATCGTTTTACCACCTTATGTCCAAATCGTTGATAATGAGCAATATATAGCTAGCCTGATCGAACCAATTGATTTGTGTATTGAATTAGAAATCGAGAGAAATCGAGGATATCTTAAAAACACGCCACAGAGCTTTCAAGATGGAAGTTATCCTATAGATGCTGTATTCATGCCTGTTCGAAATGCCAATCATAGTATTCATTCTTATGGCAACGGGAATGAAAAACAAGAAATACTTTTTCTCGAAATATGGACAAACGGAAGTTTAACTCCGAAAGAAGCACTTCTTGAAGCCTCTCGTAATTTGATTGATTTTTTTATTCCTTTTTTACATATGGAAGAAGAAAACTCACATTTAGAGAACAATCAACACAGAGTTCCTTTATCCCCTTTTATCTTTCAGGATAAATTAACTAAACTACGAAAAAACAAAAAAGAAATAGCATTAAAATCGATTTTTATTGACCAATCAGAATTGCCCCCAAGGATCTATAATTGCCTCAAAAGGTCCAATATATATACATTATTCGACCTTTTGAATAACAGTCAAGAAGATCTTATGAAAATTGAGCATGTTTGTATAGAAGATATAAAACAGATATTGGACATTCTAGAAAAGCATTTGGTAATTTATTTACCCAACACTAAGTTTTAAATTAAATGTATTGAATTTCTTGCGTCTTTTTTTTTTCAGATAAAAATAAGCTTTCAATATTTAATCCAATTCCTACAATTCCTATATTTATTAATTTAATATTATATATTTATTTATTTTTATTATATATTTATTTATTTTTATTCTCTATTTCTATTCTCGAAAAAGTCAGAATTGAATAAATAGACGTATCTAGGGAAATAGACGTATCTAGGGACTAGGCACGTCAAAGTGACTTTTCCCTAGATACACACGTCCTGCTAGTTCACAATTGAATTCAAATTAAAAAAGGCCTAAAGTTAAAGATTTTTCAATAGGTAATGTTGCGCCAATCCCTAACCAAAGGGCAACCACGGTACCAATCAAAAAGACAGTTGTTGCTACTGGACGACGAAATGGGTTTTGAAATTTATTAACATTCTCTAAAAAAGGTACTGTTAATAATCCCGCAGGTACTGAAACCATTAAAAGAACACCCAACAATTTATTGGGTACTGTACGAAGTATTTGAAATACGGGAAAGAAATACCATTCGGGTAATATTTCTAAAGGAGTTGCGAATGGATCTGCCGGTTCGCCAATCATTGATGGTTCTAGAACCGCCAAGCCTACATTACATGCAATAGTACCTAGAATTACTACTGGAAAAATATATAAAAGATCGTTGGGCCATGCGGGCTCTCCATAATAATTATGACCCATACCCTTAGCCAATTTGGCTCTTAATACAGGATCATTCAAGTCAGGTTTTTTTGTTATTAGGATAGGTAAATTGTTGTCGATTCATCCCCCGAAGGAGCCGGACATGATAATTTTTCATCATCCGGCTCAAGTAGGAATCAAAACCAACTAAACTAATCCAGATAGAATCTATATGTTCCATATATCTGCCAATGGTTCGCACATATATAAATGGTTTAATGTAAGCAACATTTTTTTTTTTTTTAAAAAGGTTTTTGACTTCTTTTTCTGGAATTGTTGGTTCTTACAAATAACTACTCAATACCCAAGTAGGCTTACACTCATAAAGTTGATCTTGATACGATCAAGCGCTTTCTGGGTTGTCTCAGACCTTACGATTGGTATTTACTCCCAAAATAGTTGGGGCTCCATAAATGGTTTACTTGTTACTAATATAGTCTAACCTTTTTATTCTTTAGACCCCCTGTTTCACTCCGATAGTATTATGGATCATATTAATGCATAGGAAATGAATGCATTTTCGTACTATTAAATCTTATAAATCTTAAGTAACTGAACTAGATAAACTATATTTATTTCAGTTATTATACTGGATTTTACGGAGCCGGTTCATGTATACCATGATTTGGACTTGATCATAGAAATTTTTTTCTTCAAGCGAAGTGAACCAGCCTATCCTCTGTATGTATAGGGTTTACCCGGCGGTTGGAACAAAGACACATTTACTTGTAAATTCCAAGGATAATGATAATGTGGCAGGCGTAGAGCTACATAGACTAATAAAAAGTTCAAGTCACACACTCCCATAATCCATTTTTTCTTCAGAGAATTCCCTTCAACTACTTCTCTCAAATTGGGGAGTTGAAGGGAAATATCCAAATCCATGTCTTAATTATTTTCAATAATCCATGCTTAATAGCAATGAAATGCTCTTATTCCTCCTCCAAATGATTTTTTTCGAATATGTATTTTCTATAAAGGTCCAGAAATGCCCTGTTTACGTATCATTAGAAAGTGCATTAACATAAATACGGCAGTAAGGAGCGGCAATACAAAAGTATGTAAACTATAAAAACGAGTCAAAGTGGACTGTCCCACACTAGCACTTCCCCGCAATAACTCTACCAAGGGCGATCCGATTACAGGAATAGCGTCAGGTACACCTGTTACAATTTTCACTGCCCAATAACCAATTTGGTCCCAGGGTAAGGAATAACCAGTTACACCAAAAGATGCGGTTAATACAGCCAGAACCACACCTGTAACCCAAGTTAATTCGCGAGGTTTTTTAAATCCACCAGTAAGATACACACGAAATACATGAAGAATCATCATTAAGACCATCATACTGGCCGACCATCGATGAACTGAGCGGATTAGCCAACCAAAATTAGCTTCAGTCATTATGTATTGAACAGAAGCAAAAGCATCAGTAACGGTCGGACGATAGTAAAAAGTCATAGCAAATCCCGTAGCTACTTGTACTAAAAAACAAGTAAGCGTAATTCCCCCTAAACAATAAAATATATTAACGTGAGGAGGGACGTATTTACTAGTTATATCATCTGCGATCGCCTGAATCTCGAGACGCTCTTCGAACCAATCATAGACTTTATTGAGATAGGCGTAAGTCCCCCTCTAAGAACTATAGATGAGACTTTCGTCTCGTATAGCTCAAGCAAAACCACCCAAAGACTGGTTACAACAGGGATCGAATATAAAATAAAGTTTGAAACTTTTTTATTTTGAATCAAAGATTCAATCTTCTCTGAGGGTATGAAGGAAGAAAATCCGAACGCTCTTTTGTGTTTGTGGCGATAATACCAAACTATCAAGTTGGCTCAGTTATCTTTCTGTTGATCCTTACAGGCCTCTTGAATCGTCTCTTTTCCTATTTCGTTTTTCATTTTTTTATCTTTTTTATTAATTATTATTGATAGAAATTCTCTTGTTAAGAACCCTATGAATTGATTAAAATGAATTGATTAAAACCTCAGATTCATACTAGAACCGTGATGATTCAATAATAAAAATTTTAAGTTAAGTCAAGGATTCTACGAGTAAGAACCCCCGATCCATCACTAAATTCTACGAATAGAATTAGACTAATAATTCAAAGAATTTCCTTTTGTCAAAATCAAAATAGAAGAAAAATCGCAATATTTTTCAATTTCTTTAAATTTCGAAGTCGTTGAAAATTTTTTTGAGTCCGGATACAATATGAGGTCTGAACATAAAGTATGAATCATAGTTCAAACAGTTCTTAATCTATTTCGTGTTCCAGCTATTAATTATAATAAATATCCGACGAAATAGAACCATCTTTGTCAATCAAGATGACAGACGCATTATCTGTACTATCAATAGGATCAATTCTAACAAGGCACACACTCATATTCCGGAAATAAAAAAACAAAGAAATTTCGCGATCGAACTCCCAAAATAGAATGTGCTCAAAATATGAGTTCTAAACGATTCATTTTGTAGTTAAAAGCTAGCCCTTACGGGTTCTTATAGATCTAATTCATTAAAATTCCATCCAATAAAACGGAAGAATTATAAATCTCCAAAATAATAGATAGAAATACCGCAAATAGAGCCATTGCGACACCCATTAAAGGGGTTGTTCCCCACCCTGGGGCTACTTTACCATATTCCGAATTCAATGGTTTTAATAAACTACCTACAGTAGTTTGTCTTGGACCAGATTTAGAACTGTTCTCAACAGTTTGTGTAGCCATAAATCCTATTGTATTCATTTTCATTAAGATTGGTTGACTTTGTATACCATTCCGTTGTAAATGTAAATAAAGGATCTTATGCTAGATCCGTTGGGGTCTTGAAATTTTATTTATATAATAATAATAATGGAAACAGCAACCCTAGTAGCCATCTTTATATCTGGTTTACTTGTAAGTTTTACTGGGTACGCCTTATATACCGCTTTTGGGCAACCTTCTCAACAACTAAGAGATCCGTTTGAAGAACATGGGGACTAATTGAAGTAAAAAGCCTCCCAATATTGGGAGGCTTTTTACTTCAATTCAATTGAGATAATGAATTGAGATAATGAAAAATCATTTTATCTTTTTAGTTTGAATTTTAGGAGGTTCTCGAAAAAAGATAGCGAAAAAAATTATCCCTAGAGTCGAGACTAAGAGGAATGTATAAACTAGTGCTTCCATAGATTCGATCGAGGTTTACAATTATAGCTTCCATACCTGTTTGTTTCTTTTTCTTTTTTTTATCTCTAGACTCTAGACTAAAGAATAAATTAAAGAGAAAGAAAAGAGTCAAAAAGAGTTGATCCAAATCAATATTTCTTTTCGCTGGTACCCTAAAAAAAAATTTTCAAAAAGAAAAAAAAAAAAAGAAAATAGAGGTGTAAAGGTAGTAAAGCAGCGTTGTATCAGACTGCTTGTCTTTTTGTAGTTGGATCTCCCAGTTTTTGGAATGCTCCAAATTCTACTTGCGCATCCAAATCTGGGTCAATACCAGCAAAAACATCTCTGAACAAGGTTCTACCACCATGCCAAATGTGCCCGAAAAAGAAGAGTAAAGCAAATGAGGCATGCCCAAAAGTAAACCAACCCCTTGGGCTGCTACGAAAAACACCATCGGATTTCAACGTAGCACGATCTAGTTCAAAAATTTCACCCAATTGAGCACGTCTAGCATATTTTTTCACAGTAGCAGGATCGCTATAACTGACTCCATTGAGTTCGCCGCCATATAACTCAACAGTTACGCCGACTTGTTCAACACTATACTTCGATTCCGCCCTTCTAAAAGGAACATCCGCTCTAACAATTCCATCACCATCTACTAAAACAACTGGAAATGTTTCAAAAAAAGTAGGCATACGACGTACAAAAAGCTCCCGCCCTTCTTTATCTCGAAAGATGGGGTGTCCTAACCATCCAACCGCTATTCCATCGCCGTTATCCATTGAGCCCGCCCTGAACAATCCCCCCTTTGCGGGATTATTTCCAATATAATCATAAAAAGCTAATTTTTCAGGAATTTTAGACCACACTTCTGATAAACTTTGATTTTCGGCTAGGCCCGCACTAACCCTTCGATATATCTCTTGCTGAAAGTACCCTTGATCCCATTGATAACGAGTGGGCCCAAATAATTCGATTGGAGTAGTTGCTGAACCATACCACATCGTTCCGGCAACAACAAAAGCTGCAAAAAAGACGGCAGCAATACTACTTGAAAGTACGGTTTCAATATTTCCCATACGTAATCCTTTGTATAGACGTTGTGGCGGACGGACGCTAAGATGGAATAACCCCGCTAATATGCCCAATGTACCTGCTGCAATGTGATGAGAGGCTATTCCTCCAGGAACAAAAGGATCAAAACCTTCCACACCCCATGCCGGATTTACAGGTTGTACTTTTCCGGTTAACCCATAGGGATCAGATACCCATATTCCAGGACCATATGAGCCCGTTACATGAAATGCACCAAAACCAAAACAAGCCACTCCTGAAAGAAATAAATGAATTCCAAAGATCTTGGGCAAATCCAAGGAAGGTTTTCCTGTGCGTTCATCGCAAAATATTTCTAGATCCCAGTATACCCAATGCCAGATAGCTGCCAAAAAGCATAAACCAGAAAACACAATATGTGCACCAGCTACACCTTCATAACTCCAAATGCCTGGATTTGTTGCAGTACCCCCTGTGATACTCCAACCACCCCACGAATTGGTAATTCCTAAACGAGTCATGAAGGGTATAACAAACATACCTTGTCTCCACATTGGATCAAGAACAGGGTCAGAAGGATCAAAAACTGCTAATTCATACAGAGCCATCGAACCGGCCCAACCAGAAACCAGAGCCGTATGCATTATATGAACAGAAAGCAACCGGCCGGGATCATTCAATACAACGGTATGAACACGATACCAAGGCAAACCCATGGAAATACCCCTTTATCAAAAATAAATAGACACTATGTAACTTTATTGCAGTGGGAAAGACTGTACTATAACTATTCTATGTACCTCCCCTGTTCAGTGGATTATTTCCGAACAAGGGCTAATATTTGTTCTATTCTGTTGGTAATAATAATAAAAAAATGGAACAACTCTGTTCGTAGGAACAAAGCTAAGCAGATTTATTCTATACTCGATAAGTACCAATACGCAATGGGGGTTGATGCCAATTTCTCTGAGCGAATGCACCCATACTTATTCATCCCTCTATTCCTAAAAATTGGACTTTATTCATTCATTTTTTCTTTATGATTTTTTCTAATCTATGGATAAAATAAATACAAGAGTAAGTCTATATTATATTATAAATATAAAATTATAAAAACAATAAACTCATTTTGTTACGTTTCCCCATCAAAGTGAAATACAGTACTTAGTTCTTTTTTCTTTCATTTAATGCCTATTGGTGTTCCAAAAGTACCCTTTCGAAGTCCTGGAGAGGAAGATGCATCTTGGGTTGACGTATAGTGCGACTTGTCAGACATATTGGGTCATATGGGATTTTCCCGTTTTCTCACCTGAGCGAGATATCCTCTGTTTCGCCCAACAAAGATTAAGTGAATCATCAGAAATTTGGAGCGTGAAGTTCAATTAGATTTAGATCTATTTTAGGGGATTAATATTCCATTGCTTCGAATAATTTATGGTTAGCTTAGTTGTACTAAAAGCTGAAGTATCCAGGCTCTGTTTAGAAAAACCCAATTAATTGGTAATATAATATAGCTACATATCTACGATTCCTAGTTTTAGACTAAAGGATTCCTATTTGGCTTATTTGTCAACCAAGTTAGTCTTACTAAATATTTGTAAGAAGGTATGAAATACATTAAAGACAAGGGGCAAAAAGTCATAATAAAAAGAAGTGGTAATGGGGGCCTTTGTCCTATATGTACAAATAAAACTCGTCAAATCTTTACCCAGAGTAGAGCATAAACCTAAAAAGCCGAAACCGACCCAATCAGTAACAAGAAAATACCATCGTGATTTGGATTGAATTTCGATGAAACAATACATCAATGAAAAGTTAATTCAATGAGTTTAGTGACGTTTTTATTTTTTTATAATTTCTTTTCTTTTATAATTTCTATTCTATATATTTTTATAATTTCTATTCTATATATATAGATAATATATTTTATAGATAATATATTTTACTAAATTACTAAATATAACAAATATATAAACAAATATATATTAAATATATATATATGTTATGTAGTCAAAGTAGTCAAAACTAGTATCTATTGAATAAGAAAAATATCTATTGAATAAGAAAAACCCTTTCGTTAGAAGACAAAAAGAGTCTGTTATCAGAAAAGAAAGAGGACTGGAATCTATACATTGATTCTTTTTTTTTTTTTTTTTTTGCAATTTAATTTGTTTTGAACCGTATGCATCAAAAGGTGCATGTACGGTTTCTAAGGGATACACTTGAACCCTAATCAACCGACTTTATCGAGAAAGATTACTTTTTTTAGGCCAAGCGGTTGATAGCGAGCTCTCAAATCAACTTATTGGTCTTATGATATATCTTAGTATCGAAGATGAAACCAAAGATCTGTATTTGTTTATAAACTCTCCCGGGGGCTGGGTAATACCTGGAGTAGCGATTTATGATACTATGCAATTTGTTCGACCAGATGTCCACACAATATGCATGGGGTTAGCCGCCTCAATGGGATCTTTTATCCTGGTCGGGGGAGAAATTACCAAACGTTTAGCATTCCCGCACGCTTGGCGCCAATGGGTTTTTTGAGACAAAAAACAAAAAAGAAGACTATGCCTTCGCCCTATGAAATATGAATAGTAAGTAATAATAGACTATTAAGTAATAGTAGCATGGCACTTCGAATTCGATATGATAAATGAAATTTGGAATTGTCAACAAATTAGATTATGTATCGAGAGGGTAGTATGAGATAAAGGATATTTCCGATTTTCTCTTATTTTATTTATCGGACGTCCAGTTCAGCGTCACAAGCTCTTTTGTTTTTGGCTTTTAACATTAACACTATTTCTATTATGTAACGAGTAGCAAAAAAATAAGATTTTTACTTATTTTTATTTCATTGGATTGGATCAAAAAGAAACTTTGGGATTGCTGAATTACAGACAAAACAAATCAAATACTAATTAATATAGTAAGTTAAGGCAACGGAGCCATCATAGTATTTTAAAATATTTCAAAAAAAAGAAGGGTGGCGTTTTGATCATTTGACTGTCTGGGTTTAATATATTCGTCTCTTTCTTCAATGGCGGGGAGGGGTCAATTTGAGTGTAGAGCCGTATGCATATGCAATACACAAAAGATGCCCGTACGGTTATTTAATTCTATCTTTTTATATTCTTTTTTATATTTCTTTTTTCTTCACTTCATCGGCATCCCACGAGATAGAGGGACTTTTTTTTATGTTATATCATCAGGGTAATGATCCATCAACCTGCCAGTTCGTTTTATGAGGCACAAACGGGAGAATTTATCCTGGAAGCGGAAGAACTGCTAAAACTGCGCGAAACCCTCACAAGGGTTTATGTACAAAGAACAGGCAAACCCTTATGGGTTGTATCTGAAGACATGGAAAGAGATATTTTTATGTCTGCAACAGAAGCACAAGTTTATGGAATTATCGATCTTGTAGCGGTTGAATGAAAATAACATGAATTTCACGCAAATCTATGATTTGATTTGCGATTTTATCTCTCAGTTTAATTCATAACCATCCGGTTAGGATAAATCTAAACCAGTACATTATGTAAACAATTCAGTATGCCAACTATTAAACAACTTATTAGAAATACAAGACAGCCAATCAGAAAGGTCACAAAATCCCCCGCTCTTCGGGGATGCCCTCAGCGTCGAGGAACATGTACTCGGGTGTATGAGCGACTCGTTTAGATCATATCATGATCTGGCACAAAAGCCATTTCACAGTACCAGCGGATAGGATAGAGCAGAAGCAGGGACTACATTAATTAATTATTTTAAAAAAGAATCAAATCTATCCCCAATTGGATTATGAATGAATTTTATGGTTTCTATCGGTCCAAATCCAATCAATATGAGAAGCAATTTTCCATTGGTAATAATAAAAAATGGTTATCCATTAAGCGGAGGAAAGCTTATTTAAAATAAAATAACGATTGGGTTCCCACTCTGGCAAGAACGGAATAAGAGGGTCAGCTACCCAGCGAATTGTCATAATTAAATACCGTTACTGTATAGCTAGATCTCGTTGTGAAAGACCTATTACTAGATAATTCATAGGTAGAGCCAAAAAGGATGAACTATACAAGTTACCAATAATGTTGATTAAATAAAGGAAAGGCTCCGGTGTATAGAGAAGACCTCAGCGTTTAAGAAGTCACCATAGAAACGATGGAACCCACGACTTCTTTCTCTTTATCCATTTATAGTTTTTATTTACGCTATTTTTTACACTTATCGCAGAATACAATTTCTTATTGCGAAGTGAAATGCCTAAAAAAACAAAAAATCGTAATCGTGGTTGGGAAGGTTATAGAAGCCAAAGCCAGTGGAATTGTTAGTTTATACATTGGAAACATCCGTTTTGTTATTACTAAATTAGGAAAGGGTAAAAGACTAACTGAAAGAAAAGAAATCAATTAGTTATTTGTCAAAGTTTCATCTATTCAATGACTAGAATTAGACGGGGATATATAGCTCGAAGACGTAGAACAAAAATTCGTTTATTTGCCTCAAGCTTTCGGGGGGCTCATTCAAGACTTACTCGAACTATTATTCAACAGAAAATAAGAGCTTTAGTTTCGGCTCATCGGGATCGGGATAGTAAAAAAAGAAATTTTCGTCGTTTATGGGTTATTCGGATAAACGCAGCAATTCGCGAAAGGTTCGTATCCTATAGTTATAGTAAATTAATACATAATCTGCACAAGAGGCAGTTACTTCTTAATCGTAAAATACTTGCACAAATGGCTATATCAAATAGGAATTGTCTTTCCATGATTTCGAATGAGATAATAAAAGAAGTAGATTCTACAAAATCTAACGAAATAATTTAAATGGAGTTTCCCGGAGTTTCTTCCCCGGGAAGGTAGAATCAAAATGCCTATGATAAAATATGATTTGATAAAATATGATTAAAGTGGTCAAAATAAATGAACGCATTCAATAAAAAAAGCTTTATACGATTTGTTTTTTCTTACCACACGATAATTAAATCTAGATTGTCGAAAAAACACTAACCTGCGTTTGACTTATGATGAGTCAAGTGAAGAAAATTTAAGCCGATTTATTTCTAGTTCGAAGACCAGTAGGTCTAGCAATCGACTCGTCGGTTCTTTCAAATTGTTTCTCATTATTCAGAAAAGGTAACAAAGATAAAATACGAGCTTGTTTTATAGCAATAGTTATTAATCGTTGTTGTTTCAAGGTCAACTTATTCACCCGTCTAGATAATATTTTTCCTTGTTCACTAATAAATCGACTAATTAAACTCATGTTTCTATAATCAATTCGATCCCCCGATTGAATCGGGGGCAAACGCCTACGAAAAGATGATCGCTTGGATTTAAGAAAAGATCGCTTGGATTTATCCATGGTTTGTTTGTTTTTGTTTATTCCGTATCTCGAAAATCCTATTTCTTATTTCTATTCTACTTCATTTTAAAGTTAAAGCTACTCGAATTATCTAATTAAAAATGAAAATCGAACTATTTCTTTATCGCTTCGTGAATGGTATGCTTGTAACAATAAGCGCATAGTTCTAATCGATTAGCCGCATTGCGCCAGTTCTATTGAGTAATATATCTGGAAATGCCGGCCAATATCCTATAGAATAACACTTTTTCAAACACAACTGTTACATTCCAAAATCGGCGTTACTTGTACGTCTTTACCCTTGGCCACGAATCCTTCCTTCCTTGCTATTCTATTTTTTATCTATTTTTTAGTTATGCATCCAAACGAAGAAGAAAACCAGAAAAAAATAGAAATTAATAACTTTCAATCCAAATCTAACAACTATAGTAAATCAAAGTCATATTAAAATATAATAAATAATAATAAGTAATACAAAAATTTCTAAACTCTATTTCAAATCAAAGTACAGTCTAAGTTTCATTTAAATATCTTCGAATCCATTTTTTTTTTATATTCTGCTATGATTAATATTCATTTACATTTAATTGGAATTCTCGAATTCAAACTTGAACTCAAGTCTCGCAGATGTTGAATCCTCCCCTTTTTTTCTCTTTCCTTCCTTATTCAACAAAAGGTAAAAAAGAGAAAAGAGCGGTTAGTCACAGATATTTGATTGTATCTTTAATCTTCAACTATAATTAAAAAAAGGGGAATGTTAACGCATCCGGAAAAAAACGATTAATCTCTATCAATAGACCTGCTAAAGCCCCGAACCAAAGTGTACTTAGTACTGGTGCCACGGAGAGATATGTTTTGAAATCTCGCATTGAAAAACCCCCTTTTAGTTTTATTTATTGTAATACATAAAATGAAAATAAAGATAATGCATATATGATCAGACGCATATGTAGTTAAGGACCGGTTAAAATTACACACCTAATCCTTAAGTGAAATTTCATTGTACAATGATCCGTTAAATAATAAAAAAGATTTTGCCTTTTCGTAAAATTTAAAACTAAAAAAAAAAATTGCTACGCATTTATGAAAAAGCCGAGTATAATATAATATTAAATAGAATCTTATTAAATAGAATATTAAAGTGAAATGAGACTAAAAAAACTCAATTAAGGGAGAAAATTATGTAAAAATTATGTATATGTATTGTATATCGATGGACGAAATAACCATGTGGAAAATAGAATAGTAATTCTATACAATGACACTGTAGAACAATGCAAGGGATGTAGCGCAGCTTGGTAGCGCGTTTGTTTTGGGTACAAAATGTCACAGGTTCAAATCCTGTCATCCCTAGTCATTACTGCTCAAAGTAGCAGTAATGAGGGATCACCTGAGATCGATTCAAATCAAACAGAATCTTTCATTTTTATGATGCTATCCATAAAGCCCCTTTTCTAGTCTATTCGCATAAGAAAGCGCTCTTAGTTCAGTTCGGTAGAACGCGGGTCTCCAAAACCCGATGTCGTAGGTTCAAATCCTACAGAGCGTGATTCTTTAGTCTCAAGGCAAAATTAGACTGAGATAGATCTAGATTCAGTAATTTGCACAGCAATAGTAATTTGACCTCCTGTATATTAAAACAAAGAAAGGAGGAGGTCAATCAAAAAAAAAAAAGAGATATTAATTAAAGGTCTAACTGATCACCGCGTCTGTATTGTAAATATGCAGTTACAAATAATCCAGCTAAAGTAATAGGAATTAGACCTAATACGATTCCAAATAGAAAAACTTCAATCATTTCAATTTGTTTGAAAGAAAAAAAAGAATATCTATACCTAAATATTAATACGAATTTATATGAATCTCAATGACCGCCAATTGATAATTGGGACAATACGTAATTATCGAATAAGCAAAATATTACAAAAAGATTTCGTTTTATGAATTGCTGAGTTCAAATAGTAATTTTATTATTAAATAAGCCGTATTTTACTCAACCCAATAAATAGAGCTGAGGTTATAGTTAAAGCTGCTAGTAGAAAGCCAAAATAACTAGTTATAGTAAGCATTAATGGAGTTAAATTAAATAAGTTTTTTATACATATGTTTAGAAAGCACTTACCTAAGTTTCAATTTGTCCAAACTAGGAGTATACCCCCAAATACCAATTGAAAAAATAAGTTTAAGTTCAATTGAAGGTTTGTTATTCATCTATCATCATAGACGGCACGAAGAAAGATAAAGTAAGAAGTATATAAAATGAAAAAATGCATTATCTGTAATATCTACCCATCTGCAATTTGAATCAACCAATTCATTGAGTAACTTTTTGATAAACTAATCATATGAGATGTGTCGTATAACTTCATTTAACAATGAAACTCTTTTAAAATTAGTAAAATTAGTATGGCCTAGTTTCGCTTTTGATCCTTTCTTCTATTGTTGATTTTAGAGCCAAGAGTAAACTTAAACTTAAGAAAAATTTCACTTTACTTTACGTTTAACTCATTAAATCCAGCAATGGGTTCATTCAGATAATATCAATATCTTTAACAACTGAGAAAAAAGCAATTGATTAGACAATCATATATCTTTTATAGGTTTCCGATTTGATATTTTCATTTACTATTTTATTTTTATTTATATTTAAAATTAAAAGACCGATGCTCGCAGATAGATGCTTAGACCCCCATCAAAGACAAGACTGCATCCCACCTATTTTTTTTTTTAATAACAAAAAAACGAGAACCCAAATTTCTAAATCTCACCTCTATTTCAAGTGTGGGAATATAATAAATATAATAAAGTAGGGTAAGAGTATAATAATCTCTTGCATTGGAAAAATTTTCTATTGAATGGGGCAACATTTTACATCAATAAATAAAAATAAAGCAAAAAAGAAATTATTTAACACTTCCTGATTAAAATTGCGTTGCTGTGTCAGAAGAAAGATAATTATACTGATTCGGTATACTCTAAAGACGCCATCGGTACAATATTGACGATCTCACTAAAATGATATTTCAGTGAATTGACATTTACTGATCTCATTTTTTACGGAATCAATATCATCCCATTTGACTGTACAAGAATATGTGGAGCTCAGCATGTCTGGAAGCACAGGAGAACGTTCTTTTGCGGATATTATTACCAGTATTCGATACTGGGTCATTCATAGCATTACTATACCTTCCCTTTTCATTGCGGGTTGGCTATTCGTCAGCACCGGTTTAGCTTATGATGTGTTTGGAAGCCCTAGGCCAAACGAGTATTTCACAGAAAATCGACAGGGAATTCCATTAATAACTGGACGTTTTGATTCTTTGGAACAACTTGATGAATTTAGTAGATCTTTTTAGGAGGGCCTAATGACTATAGATCGAACTTATCCAATTTTTACAGTACGATGGTTGGCTGTTCACGGACTGGCGGTCCCTACCGTCTTCTTTTTGGGATCCATATCAGCAATGCAGTTCATCCAACGATAAACCTATATCCGAATTTTATAACTATGACACAATCAAACCCGAACGAACAAAACGTTGAATTGAATCGTACCAGCCTATACTGGGGGTTATTACTCATTTTTGTACTTGCGGTTTTATTTTCCAATTATTTCTTCAATTAAGAAAACGAAAGAGAATCAATAAGAATTCTAGGTATTTTCTTAGCGCATTCGGAAGGATCTCATCTAATAATTATCCATGACTGTTTATGTCTCTCTAGCACGAACACTTGATAAAATACGGAGTGAAGTGGGATAAATGGCCGATACTACTGGAAGAATTCCTCTTTGGATAATAGGTACTGTAACTGGTATTCTTGTGATCGGGTTAATAGGCGTTTTCTTTTATGGTTCATATTCCGGATTGGGTTCATCCCTATAGTAATCGAATAAGTTGAGTTCGAGACATGAAAGCGTAAGAACTCAGCGGGATTCCCCTCTTTCTTTGTCTGATTTGAGGGGGACAGACCCGTTGAGTTCCTAAAAATCATCCTTTTTTTTATTTGCCCACCACCTCTTCTCTTATTCTTATATTATCTCATAATAACTCTAAAAAGTTTTATGATACATTGTAAAAATTCAAAAAAAAAAAAAGACTAGGAATCTTTGAGGAACAGGATTAAGAATCGTTATTCTTTCGGCACAAGAAAGAGTTTCTAAAATGCCCTTTCTTGTGTCGAAGACTACTCGGAAGACGAATACTCTCTTTTAGCATTCTACGTTTCCCGCATTTATCCGTTCTGTTCTATAGTTCTATATAAGATAACCAATTACTTCTGCCTAGTATTTAATCCAATTGGATTCGATTTTGAATCGAAAATAAAATTATTGATCCATTTTATGATATTGAAATATGACAGTAGTAATATAACTAAACCACACCATTTTGCATAACAAAAGCTAAGAAAGGGAAAGCCCAACCCAACAGCCTTCTTCAAAATTTCAAAATCGACATATTAAAATAAAAATCTCTAGATTATGGCTGGACACAAAATTCCCAACATCTCGTTTAGTTCGAGTAGGAAAAAAGTTAAAAGTCAATAAATCCGAAACCGCAAGTCTAGAAATTCATTTCAGCTAATTGAACCTTCTCGAACTGTTTCTTTTTAAGAACCAAAAAGATTTGTGCCAAAATAACAGATGCCAAGAAGACCAAAAGGCCTTGGAGACGCAACGGGTCTTGAAGTACTATTTCTGCATCCCCTTGACCAAATCCGCCCACATTAGGATTACTCGTTAATGGTTGATCAAATTTGATGGATTCGCCCTCTGAAACAAGAAGTTCTGGTCCTGGGGGGATAATATCAACCACTTCTTGTCCACCCGTATCTGTTATGGTTATTTCATATCCCCCTTTTTCTTTTCGTAAGATTTTGCTTACTATACCCGCTGCTGTAGCATTATAAACTGTATTGTTACTCTTACTCCCGTCAGGATAAATCTGACCCCTTCCTCGGTTCCCGCCCACGTATATAGGATACTTTAAGAAGTAAATATCTTTCTTCGTAGCAGGGTCCGGGGAAAGTATAGGAAAGGTAATTTCACTATATTTCTTACCGGGTACGGGTCCTATCACAAGAATATTTTTTTTATTGGGGCGATAGTTCTGAAAAGACAAATTACCTATCTTTTCTTTAATCTCGGGAGAAATACGATCGGAAGGGGCTAATTCAAACCCTTCCGGTAAAATAAGAACAGCCCCTACATTCAAACCGCCCTTTTTACCATTAGCAAGAACTTGTTTCAGTTGCATATCATAAGGAATTCGAACAACCGCTTCAAATACAGTATCGGGAAGTACCGCCTGTGGAACCTCAATATCGACGGGCTTACTTGCTAAATGGCAATTGGCACAGACAATACGCCCAGTGGCTTCGCGTGGATTTTCATAACCCTGTTGTGCAAAAATAGGATATGCATTTGAAATGGCTGTCTGAGTTATCATATATATCATGATCGATACAGAAATAGATCGAGTAATCTTTTCCTTTATCCAATAAAAAGTCTTTCTAGTTTCCATGGTCCAATCTTGATCCCAAAATTTCTACAATAAATGGGGTAAGTCACTAGTATAGTTTCCTATCCACGATTCTGCTAGTTACTGGGAAATAAATTAAATTGAATAATATTTCAGTTGGAAGAATATAAGATGACCCTACTAAATGGGTCGAAGTCGAAAGCCTAAGTGCGATTTTTAATGATTTAGGTAGCAAAGTAACAAACGTTCGAATTAGATTAATAATAATTTAAGTAGATCCTCTATCAGTCATTCATTGAATGATAAATAACTACAAGCGAAGGGGATACGCGATTTAAATAACGAAAAATACAATATTTTAAAATGGTATCCAGAATGACTGGAAAGGTGGAAACTAGACCCGATATAATTTCATCATTATGAACAAATCCAAAATGTTTGTAGACAGAGCTAACCATTAGTTCCCAGCCGTGTGGTGAGTGGAATCCGATACATAAATCCGTTAATAAAAGAATCAAAAAAGCCTTGACTGTGTCGCTTAAGTTATATAGGAATTTCTGGGCCCAAGAGTTAAGACTAACAAGTTCTTGATTGCCCAAAATAGAATAACCGCTTAGAAGAAAAAAACAGATTATATTTGTTGAGAAGTGCAAAATCGTACGGATTCCATCCTCATTGTGTATCTTGATTAATTGAATTATTTCTTTTTGGATTCCTATACGAAGTTTTTGTAGATGTGTCTCCGAATATTCCTCCATCATTTCCTCGAAGACGAGGAGTTCCTCTAATTTTAGGAATTTTGCTAGAATTCCCCTTTCTTGAATATCATTCAAAAAAATTTCGGATTGCCCAGCATTCCACCACTTAGTGACCCAAGATTCCAGGCTTTTATTAAATGAGAGGGAAAGGCCCCAGGGCAAAAATACTATAAATAGAAGCTTTAGCGCGGGAGTAAATGCTTTTTTTTTTGTCATTTTTTGATCGGTTAATTGTTAATCAACCCACCTCATTTGTTGACTCTAGGAAATCTAATATTTCTTTGACGCATGGGTTATATACAAGATATGAAACCTATAAATTCAATTTATTTTCTTTGTTGTTATTGAATCTAGAAAGAATAGAGAAATCAACTAATAAGCCATTTCGAATGAAAAAAGACTAAACAAATATTGTTTCACGATATCTCAATCAGTCAACAATTGTCTCCTTTGGATGAAGGATGGAAAGAACCTTTTTAACTAAAATAACGAAAACTAATTAATAGTGGATTGTTTATTAAGGAACACAAAATAAACGACAAAAACAAACGTCCATTGAAAAAAATTTACAAAAATTTACAAGGTAGGGTTTATCTGGATCTCTGGATCTAAAATAGCAACCCCAACGATTATATTAAAACTTAACAAAAAAGATTCATTTCTTTTTCTTTATACCGAAATGATTTTATATATGAATTAGTTCGATTTGTTACTTGGTTGAATTAAATTTCATCGATTTGCATACGTATAAAAAATCACAAAAAGTTTTTCGTTTTATGGTTGTTCTGCCCGCTTTGGCTCGAATGGGCCTTTTTTTTTGATAAAACTTCACACCTCAATTTTTTTTATGTTATCGAAAAAGTAAGATTCTTTTCATTTTTCCCTACTACTGAGAGGAGCGTCTCTTTTCCACTGATTTCTCAAAATACTTCAAGAGGTACACGCAAGAAATAGGCCAATTCGGCAGCCTTTTTTTCAATTTCTCGTGGAATCAAATTATCATCAGTAAGAGTTAAAGGGATGGCCCCCTGTCCGCGGATGTCCATATAAAGAACACGCCGAGCATAAATACCCTCTTTAACTTCTATTCGAATGGCCTGAATATCTTTTATAAGGAATCGCAGGAATATGCGACGATTTTTCCCAGGAAATCCCCAACGAAAAATACACACTACGCCTTCCCTTCTATCAAATCGATCATAACCACTGCCTACATTCCAAGAAATTGTGCACCACAAATAGGAGCTAATAAAGAGACCCGAGATTCCGTAGAAAGACATCACGATCCCCTGGGGAAAAAAAGATATCCAATTTTTCCCAAAATAACTCGAAGTCCCAACCAATAAAAATCCTAATGAACCGAAAAAAAGGATAAAGGCCCAGCAGAAATTACTTATTTTGCGAGACCCCGTTATAAGTTCTATCCATATATCTTCTGATCGCCAACTCATACTTGATCCAATTAATTTTTATTAGAATTTAGAGCATACCCCAAATTAATTTGACTTTACTTTTTTTGTTTCCCAAGTAACTCTCATCAACTAGCACTAGACCCCTTTACAAGTAAGCGGAGTAAGTCATCAAATTGAAATTCATTAGAGCTAAAATCATAATATACCCCTTCCTTCTTCCTTATAGGATATGTATGATATGATCTCACTCTAGATATAGATATAGAATACCGCTATAGAGATAGATAGAGATCCGTGGGCTTTCTTTTCAGCCATCCAGGGTGGGTCATAGTCAGCTAGAATCCATTTACTCATATATCATGCAGGCCTGCGAATTCTTTCCTTTATATTATATGCGGCAAAAATCACATGTTATACCGAATTCAATTAAATAGTATCCGTGTTATGATCCAAATCATAGTTTTGAAAACAAATCGAAGAAAATTAGGCCCCACCAGATCTAAATAATCTTATTTTTTTGAACATGAAGAAATAAAGAAGCCATTGCAATTGCCGGAAATACTAGGCCTACTAAAGGCACAAAAATAGAAGGAAAGCTGAAAGTTGTCATAAAATGGGTTCCTCAATTTGTACCTGTTATTTATTGTTTATTTATAAATCCAAATATTTTATACTATAGAATTATTTAATTCTTATTAATTTGAATTTAAGTCAATTGGAAATTCTTAGGATAGAGCTAACTATCTATAATATCTATAATAGATAAATATATAAATAGATAAATATATAGTTAAATATCTAAGTTAATATTATTATATAGAATAAACGCAATACGATAAGAATAAATTTGTTTTTTCCTAATTTTACGAATTCACCCCTTTTTGGTTTGGATAAAAACTTCTTAATCTTAATTAGTAATAAAAATTATCCAAACCTTTTGATTCGTTCTACAGTTAGACCGTATGAAAACAAAAAAATTCCATTCTTAGTTACTTTTATTCTGATAAACTAACTACTCATTTGCTACAAACCAACTAACAAAGAATTTTACTTAGTTCTCTATTGAATTTTGATTCAAAGGAGAGAAATCATGGAAGGCCAATAACTCACTCAGAACACTTTTTAAAATATTACGTGGAACAATTAGGTCGAGTAAACCATTCTCAAATAGGTATTCAGCCGCTTGCGAACCTTCGGGTACGGTTGTATTCAATGTTTGTTCAATTACTCGTTTACCCGCAAAGGCAATGTAGGCATCGGGTTCAGCAATAATGATATCACCCAACATACCAAAACTTGCTGTTACCCCACCAGTAGTAGGCGATGTAAGGATTGGTACATAAAATAACTTTTTATTTGATTGATAATCATATAAAGCAGACGAAATTTTAGCCATTTGCATCAAGCTCAAACTTCCTTCTTGCATGCGGGCCCCTCCCGAAGCGCATACTATAATAAGAGGTAGACACTTATCGGCAGCGTACTCAATCAAACGGGTAATTTTTTCCCCAACTACGGATCCCATACTACCCCCCATAAAGTGAAAATCCATAACCGCAACTGCTACGGGAATGCCATTTAGTTGGCCGATGCCGGTTTGGACAGCCTCAGTTAATCCTGTCTTCCTTTGATAAGAATCAATTCGATCTTTATAAGGTTCGTCTTCGGAATCAAATTCAATGGGATCCACAGAAACCATCTCTTCATCCATAGGATCCCAAGTACCGGGATCGATCAAAAGTTCGATTCGATCCAAACTATTCATTTTCAAATGAAATCCACATTTTTCACAAATATTCATTTTTGATTTCAAAAATTTCTTATAATTTAATCCATAACAATTTTCGCATTGAACCCACAAATCTCTATATTTTTGACTTACATCGTCTGAATCATTAGAACTTTCACTTAAAGTAAAATCACTAACCGTCGCGTCGGTTAGTATATCCGAACCCTCGCTTTCACTATTATTTTTAATTTCACCATAAATGGAACTATAAATGTAGCTATCGTCGTAATTATCACTACTACTTACAATGGCCATATCAATCCCGATTTGAGATTGAAGATAGCTGTCAATGCAACTATTAATATGATTATTCCAACTATATTGAGTATCATACATGTCCCGATTAGAGTTCGAGTAGGTATCTTCAACCGTAAATACATCATTGAGATAACTAGAATTCTGATAACTAGAAAAAGAACCTTCTAGCTCACCCCGAAAAGAATTATTTTTATCAATCTCAAAAATTTGATTTTCAATATCAAAATATATGGAATAATTGTCCCCATTACTATCCTTAACTAAAAAGGTTTCATTAGGAATAAAATTCCGAATGTCTTTGACAACGACTAAAGGATCAACCTTACTGTAACTAGAATCATGACGACCTTCCCAACCCTGAATTCTTTTAGTGGTGGCTTTTCGATTCGTATCGTTGCTTTCGCTGGTATTTTCAATAGGACTAAGACTGTCCATTGGTTTATCTAGCCCACACCGACATTCGAACTCCTTTTTAAACAGCATCGAATTAAACCACCATTTTTCCATAGCGTTTTCTTGCCTCCTATTTGCATGAAAATACAATAGATGAATAGTCATTCGATCCAAAATTCTTTACAAAATTCTTTCGTTGAATACCTTACCTTATTTCCTATCAGAATAAAAAGAGAAAACCAATTACTAGAATTCATTAGTAACTAATGAATTCGTAATATAACTAATAACTAAGGTATTTGAGTATTGACCAAAATTCTTTGTTGTTTTGTGTAAATCAACGGCAATACTTCACTATCTATGATATGCCAAATGAAATGTGATATGACTATACTAAAAACCCTTGTCTTTATAAGTCTTTCTAAAAAAATGATATGATTATAAATCTTTTTTTTTTGGAAAATGTCGTCTATGAACTAACTAATAAAAGGACAATATACGGGATGGGTAGAAAAGCCTTGTTTTGTTTCAAGTAAACTCAAGAAACGAATACACCAACCCTAAGAATCCATAAGATTCGTTGTGGATCCACGATAGCACTAGAAAGATTTAATTCGTCGACTTTGTATTTATAATCTTCTCTACTTAGATTAAGTCTGTATTTATCGAAAATACTTGCAATAGAATCTTTTGGTTCGGCTCAATCCTTTGTAATAAAAGATTGGGCCGAGTTAAAGTTCAATTCAACTAAGAGAACAAAAGGAAATTACAAAGTATCCACTGCTTGGAAAATAAATTTAATCTCTTTCCATACTTCGCAAGCAGCCGCTAGTTCAGGACTCCATTTAGCAGCCTCGCGGATAATTTCATTACCCTCAGAAGCAAGATCGCGCCCCTCGTTTCTAGCTTTTACGCATGCTTCTAGAGCTACTCGATTCGCTACAGCACCTGGCGCATTACCCCAAGGGTGTCCCAAAGTTCCTCCACCAAACTGTAGTACGGAATCATCTCCAAAAATATCCGTCAAAGCAGGCATATGCCAAACGTGAATACCTCCTGAAGCCACAGGTATAACACCTGGCATAGAGACCCAATCTTGAGTGAAATAAATACCGCGGGAACGATCTTTTTCAATATAATCATCGCGCAGTAAATCAACAAAGCCCAAAGTGATATCTCTTTCACCTTCAAGTTTACCTACTACAGTACCGGAGTGAATATGATCTCCGCCAGACATACGTAACGCTTTAGCTAGTACGCGGAAGTGCATACCATGATTCTTCTGCCTATCAATAACTGCATGCATTGCACGGTGAATGTGAAGAAGTAATCCA
>Ga0153960_1000073_pt1 | contig 28221 bp, 28 predicted proteins | sample TSFL044MetaG_FD_102274 | JGI IMG/M metagenome (GOLD analysis project Ga0153960, IMG submission 102274) | Attine ant fungus gardens microbial communities from Florida, USA - TSFL044 MetaG | ecosystem: Host-associated > Fungi > Mycelium > Unclassified | place: USA: Florida, Withalacochee...
GAAAGTGACAAATAACACTGAGCCTGAATAGCCCTGCTGTCAGGCTAGCGTCTTTAGGCGCAGTTTGGCAACAGGGGGTTATACCCCAAGAGCAAACCACCCGTTGGACGGGTGGTCCTGATTTTAAATTAAAACTATGAACTATGAAAAGAAGAAGGAGATCGCACCCCATGAGTATGAATGAGAATATGTCTGAAGAACAAATTTTGGATCAGTTATTTGAAGCAGCAGAACGTTTGCCGGAAGAGAATGTACGCATTCAACGTTTGGATCTGTTGTTAACCTTGCGTGGATTGACATCCTCCAAAGTGGATCAGATCCGCGAACGCTGTACGAATCGCAAAACGATCAAAGGTCGCACCGAGGAAAAGGTGGATACCGAAACATTTAATGCGCTGCTAATTTCCGAAGCTACTGTGAAAATGAATGTGCGCGGACTCGAACTATCCGGTTGGGGAGACAACCGCATCACGGGCCGCATGAAGCTGTCCGGTGGGGAACAAGCGGTTCGCCGCATGTTACTCGCGGGTGAGCTGGATGCCGTTGGCGACAAGGTACTTGAGCTGTCCGGCTTCGGTGTGGAGATTGAAGACCTAAAAAACTGATTCACTCCGGCGGGATGACTACGTTCTTATATCACATGTGGGTCCGTCATCATCTACGGCCCGGAGAATTCTGGTCTTTGCCACGTGGGGAGCGCTCGCTGTTGATTGCTTTTTCAGAAGAGGAAATGGCAGCGATCACCTCGCAAATGAATCGATAACTAGAACGGACAGGGGGTGAAAGAAATGGCAGAAATGATTGTGGGTTTGTCCAAATCCAATGCGGAAATGCGAACGACCATCCGATATCTGGATCAGATTCAGCGTTCTACTGAACGTCTGAGCAGAGTTCGCTATCAGAGTCTGATTAAGGTGAACAATGAGCTGAGAACAACGGGACGTAGGCTGGAAAGCATTTATAGCACGGCTGTGCGATTAAGTAGGTTGCGGATCACGCCAAAGATCGGGCTGGATGATCAATTGAGCCCGGCCTTGGAACGTGCACTCGCGAAACTGAATAGTTTTAGGAACCAGATGGTTAAGGCTTCAGGGAATTTTTCTATGATGGTTCAGCAGAAGATTGAATTATCCATAGGGGAACTACCTAGTACACTGACAACAACGAATGGAGAACTAGCGAAGCTCACTATGTCTAATCAGGATTTGGCAATTAAAGTGCAAGAGAATACTGCTAAGCTGGGGATCACAACCAATATTTCTGGGGCGGGAACAGCAAAAACTGAAGAAGACAAGGGTTGGTTTCAGAGTATTGTTGATGGAGCTGAAAAATTTAATCATTTAGCTGATGCAGTTAAGAATACTAGTGAAGGAATAAAGTTCGTAGGAAACCTATTTAAAGGTAAAAAATCAAAATCAGACGGAACTGTAAGCTCTGTCTCCCAATGCTGCTGCTGTTCTAGTGGAAGTTTGGTGGGAAGACTCTCAAGAGGTGGAGCGAAAGGTAGCAAAGCAAAAAATTCAGGTGGCGGTAGCGCTAAAAGTGTTGCAACTTCAGAAAGTAGTAAAAAGGGTCCTTACAAGAGCGGCTCCAGGTCCTACCAAGAACGTGCGACTGGAACTGTAAAAACGCCTGTTTCCGATCCTGCGAAAAAGATTATAACCAACATCTCTTCGGCAGAAGAGAAAAAGCTGAAAATGGATTTTGATCAAAAAATGAATCCAAATCGACTTGGCATTAGTGCAAATGTACCCTCAGGTTCGCCATTATCCAAGCTCTTCTCAGGCAATGGCATTTTCGGAAAAATGAGTGGTGGGCTTGCTAAGGGGGCCGGGAAATTGCTTGGACCCATCAGTATGCTTGCTGATGTAGCTAACGTTGCAACTGCACCTCCCGAGGAGCGAGGCCGAGCGGTTGGTTCCATGATTGGCGGCACAGCAGGCACAGCGATTGGTAGCGCCATCGGTAGTGTTCTTTTGCCTGGCATAGGAACATGGGTTGGTGGTGCAGTAGGCGGTTGGGCTGGCAGTGCAGCAGGGGGATGGATTGGGGACAAATCCAAGGATATTGGAAAATTTATGTCCAACGCTACCGAGGGTGTGGGTAACGCATTGTCGGGTGCAGCGGATTACATCTCTGAGAAAACGAAAAACATCACCGATGGCATATCCAGTTTCTTCGGTTTTGGCTCGAAGAAGGAGGACAAGACCGTATCGGCAACAACCGTGGCTTCACCTTCGCAAGTAGCAACAGGTCCGCAGATGCCACCTGCCTATATTCCATCTGTGCTCACAACAACTGGGCCTATGGCTTATGCGAACAGGAATGGCGGTCAATCTACGACAGTCGCTCTCCTGGGAACAAGTGTGATGCAGTCCCAAGCCATGGGTCTAGGTAACGGAGCGCAAACTGCTGGAAATGCCAACGGCAAATCATCCACGATGACGGTACAAATATCCGAAGATCAGATGAGCAGTCTGTCCGCTTACCTCAAGGATTTCAAAACCGAGACGACCAACCAGATATCCGTAAACGTACCACAAGGTGCAGTGCAGGTGACTGTCCGGGAGAACGCCATCGACTACGATGCGATTTCACATCAGGTTGGAATGAGATTTGCAGGCGAAGTGCGCCGCGCGATGGAAAATCGAAAAACCATTATGGCCTAAGCAGAAAGGAGGCCTGTCATGACTGTTATTGAAGATAACGTGGAAGGTGTCAAAATGGAATTTACCCTGATCGACGGGAAAACGAAGTTTCAATTTCCGGTGAAACCGGAAGAACTGACGATCTCCCGATCCAAGGGATACGAAACGATTAATATGCTGGAGTATGGCGAGTTTGATTTTGCGCAGGGGGAGAAGGTGAAGGAGATCACCTTCTCTTCTTTTTTTCCTAAAGAATATGATGCGTCCTATTGCATGTACGAGCCTTTGCCTGATCCGCGTGTAGCGATGAATATGCTGAATACATTTCTGGTATCGAAAAAACCGCTGCGCTTCATCATTACCAACACGGGGGTGAACGTGCCCGTGTATCTGATCTCCCACAATACCACCTTCCGAGGCGGTGAGAGCGGGGATATTTACTTTGACATTACGCTGCGAACGTGGCGGGATTCCAAAGTGGAGAAGGTTGGCGGTAAAACATCTGCGAGCAAGTCAGGTTCTCGTACGGATCTGAAAACGAGCAGCAAGACCTACACGGTCAAATCTGGCGATTCCCTGTCCAAAATAGCAAAGCTTGAGCTGGGCAGCAGTTCCAAGTGGAACGAGATTTATAAGCTCAATGTGAAGATCATCGGCAGTGATCCGAACCGGATCAAGCCGGGACAAAAGCTGGTGATGCCATGACCTACAAGGTCATTGTCGACGACAAATATGACATCACGAAGCTGGTGGAGACGATTACGTTGAAGGATTCGCTGGACCAGATTGCCTATCAGGCCAACATCCGGCTGGCGGTGTCTGCGTCTTCGGGTCTGCCTGCGATCTCACCGGGTATGGCGGTGCGGATCAGCGGGATTCCTTTTGGCGAAAAATCAATGGTTCACTTGCTGCACCCTGCGGTCATCTGGGAAGTGGAAAGCTCGAACAGCGGCACCAAGCGACTGTCCCTGACCGTCTACGACCGGATGATTTATCTGGAAAAATCGGAGGATGAGTTCCTGCTGCCGAAAGACCAGACTGCCACGCAGAGACTCAAAACGTACGCCAAGGAATGGAAAATTCCATACGCCGCGCTGCCGGATACCAAAACAAAGCTGAGCAAAGCGGTGTATCGGTCGCAGACGATTTTTTCGATGATGTTTGCCGATTTGAAGGAAACGGTGAAATCCGGTGGAGATATGTTTCATCCGCGGATGACGCCCGGCGGGTTGCAACTTTTTAAGGTTGGCAGCAATGCGAAGGTGCACGAGCTGGGTCGACTGATTGATCTGACCCAGATGCGTACGCTCGAAGGTGCGGTCACCAAAGTTAAAGTGATGGCGGCCTCGGAGTCCAGCAGCGGCAAAGAGGTTCCTTCCAAAGTGCTCGCGATTGAGCAGGCTGGTGTAGCCGAGCTGGGCACGCTGCAAAAGCTGATCGAAGACGATCAGGTGAAAACGGCGACTGCCGCCAAGAAGCTGGCGAAAAGCCGTCTGACGGGTATTCAGGAGACCTTTACCGTATCTGCACCAGATGTGAATACGATTCGTGCCGGAGACGCGGTGCTGCTCAAAGGGCTGAAATTGATCGTCATGTCGGTTAGCCGTGATCTGACCGCTGGACCTGGAACGATGACGTTGGAGCTGGGTACGGTCGAGATGGTGAAAAGGAGGGTTTACCTTGAATAAAGATGATCCGTATGGGCATTTTGCCGAGGTCATGAGGGGGGCGATGAGCACACAAACCCGTCAGGCTGTGAGTGGCCTTGGCGCGGTGTTGGGCACGATGACTTCATCCGGTGTAAAGCTGGATGATTTCAAGCACGAAGTGCAGGACTATCTCGTGGCCGAGCTGCCGGGCACGCTTGGACTGCCGGAGCGTGAGGCTGCTGGCGCGATTTCCGGTATACCTGACGTGGCAAACGGCGGAACGACCGGCACGGGAAGGTTTCTTTTGCAAGAAGAGGAAGTGGAAGAAGCGGTGTGGTCTCTTGGAAAAGGGCTGAAAGCGGGAGATCGGGTGCTGGCGATGCGGGTGAATGGCGGTAACGACATTGTGGTGCTGTGTAAGGTGGTGAGTGCGAATGCCTAGTTTGTTCCCGGAAACGGGTTTGGTATGGGGAGACGAGGAAGATCTGTCGGGGGCGGCTTCGGAAGAGGTGCGATTTGGACGGAGCTGGCGATTCGATTATGATGCGGGGGATTTTGTGCTGACCCCAAGTGGCAAAGTCGCTGCGGCAGGTGCGCATGAAGCCTGGGTACAGTGGTGTATCAAGGCGGTGAAGACGCCGCGGTACAGACATGTGATTTACTCCCGAAACTATGGCTCGGAGCTGGATGAGTTGGTTGGTCAGGGGGACAGCCGGGGCGTGATCGAAAGTGAGATTACCCGGATGGTTACGGAGACCTTGCTGGCTGATCCGCGCACGGATTCGGTAGACCAGTTTACGTTTGATTGGAATCGGGAGCAGTGCATGTTCACGTGTCGTGTGGCGAGTGTGCAGGAAGAGATGTTTATTTTGGAAAGTGAGGTGATCTGACGGGATGGCTGAGATTCCACGTTATTTGGAGGACCAGACGGAGGAACAGATTATGCAGCGTATGCTGGATCGTCTGCCCGCGGATCTGGACAAGTCGGAGGGTTCGTTCCTGTGGGATGCGGAGGCACCGGTTGCGTTTATGCTGTCCGAGGCGGCGCTCTGGGCGCAGGAGTTGCTGCGGCGCGGATTTGCGAGTACTGCGGCGAGCAGTGATCCGAATTTTCGTTCGGAAGAGCTGGATCTGCGGGCGGGAGAGCATGGTATTACGCGACGGGCTGCGGTAGCGGCACAAGGTTCGGTTCAATTCGCGGGTACGCCGGGCAAGGTGATTCCTGTGGGGACGGTTGTGGCTACTTTGGCAGATGAAATCTCTGGTGAGGCTTCACTCGAATATGAAACCGTTGGTCGTGTGGAGCTGGGAGAAGATGGTCTGGGTAGTGTTGGCGTGCGGGCGCTCGTTGCTGGAAAAGAGAGCAATGTGCCTGCGGGCACCGTAACCGTGCTGTCCACACCAGTGATTGGCGTTACCTCTGTAACTAATGTTGAGGTGATTAAAGGCGGTGCGGATATTGAGGCAGATACGGCGCTGCTGGAACGCTTTTATGCCAAAGTCCGCAATCAGGGGACAAGCGGCAACAAGGCACAGTATGTGCAGTGGGCCAGTGAAGTGCCAGGTGTAGGTGCAACGCGGGTTATTCCGTTATGGCAAGGGCCCGGCACGGTGGGATTGTATTTGCTGGATACGGACAAACGTGCCGCTGGTAGCGATCTGGTAGCGGCTGTGCAGAAATACGTAGACCCAACGCAGGATGGACAGGGTGAAGGCGTTGCACCCGCTGGCCCGGTGGTGACCGTGATGCCAGCAGAGGAAGTGCCGATGGACATTCAGGTGAAGCTGACACTGGCAAGTGACGCAACACTGGCAGATGTAAGGGCGTTGATCGAGAGCGGTGTGACTGCGTATTTGAAGCAGTTGGCTTTTGCTGATCCGCTTGTGCGCTATACCCGTATTGCAGCGATCCTGCTCGACATTCCGCCGATTATCGACTATTCCGAGCTTACCGTGAACGGGGTGAGCGACCAGAATATCGAGATGAAAGCGAGTCAGGTGGCGGTGCTGGGGACGGTTGATGTGCATGAGTAGCGTAGTGAAGATGGTGAAAGCGAAGTGCGGATGTGGGGATAGAGGCGGTGTAGGACAAGGTGGATGTTCTAGTTGTGCTGCTCCGGACTTAGGTGGAAATGAAGAAAAAGGCGGGCAAAAAGGGCTTTTGTATCGTGCAGAACACCGTTTGGGAACGCAGCAGCATTTGAGCGAAGCTATTTACGTTGATGTGAAAGGAAAGGAGGATGCGGGTCATGAGTGCTCCTTCTGCTGTACATGTTGGACTGACGAGTGAAAAAGGGCGGGAGCTGTTCTCGTATTTGCCGAGCTATTATGAAACTTCCCGCGTGATGCAGGCCGATATGCAGTCCAAAGGAACCGAGATGGATCTGCTGTATCAGGCGCTGGATGAAACATTGGATCAATTCTTTGTCCGCACTGCGACGTGGGGGCTAGACTTCTGGGAGCAGGAGCTCGGCATTGAGACGGATCGTCTCAAACCTGTGGGCCAGCGTCGTGCGGTGGTCGAATCGAAGCTGCGTGGTGCCGGGAAATTTTCCGGTAGGTTGGTGGCGAACGTCGCTGAGGCATATGCCGGGGGTAAGGTGGATGTGACGTTTCAACCAGAAGCATGGAGCTTTACGGTGAGATTTGTGGATACGCTGGGCATTCCGCCCAATATTGACGATCTGAAACGGGCCATCGATGGACTGAAACCGGCCCATATGGCCGTGGAATATAAATATCGCTATCTGATCTGGGACGATCTGGACAGCAAACAGATGACCTGGGATGAACTGGACGCCGCGTCCCTGACGTGGAATGAACTGGAGGTGTGGGCGTAATGCCAAAAGAAACGGATCGACTAAAATTGCCTCTTCCCTTGGGGAACGAGACCGTAACCAGGGAGAGTATAAACGGGATTTTTGAAAAGATTGATGAAGGGGCTGCTACACAGGCGGAGTTGGAGACGCTTCGAGAAGCGGTGAGCAAGATGGATATTCCCGATGCGTCTTTGACGCAGAAAGGGAAGGTGCAGTTGTCGAGTAAGACGGATGGCACATCTGAGACGGTGGCTGCGACGGAGAAGGCAGTAAGTGATGCGAGGGTGGCGGCTGAGACGAATGCGAAGCAACAGTCAGAGAATTACACTGATAGGAGGTTTGATTCTGTATTAGAAAATGCTCCTAATATACTGATGAATCCCACAGGTCAATTGGGTTTGAATTATTGGAGAGCTTTTGGGTCGAGTTCTTGGGGGGTTAGATCAAGTGTGCTTGGTTCATATTTTTCTATTTCAGGTTCTCTTACTCAAACAACTTATCTCGAATCCTTCCCTATTAAGGAGGCTGATTTGTTAGAGTCGACTGTTAACTTATCAGTAGAATTTAATACTCTTGGAAGCTCAGGGAAGCTATATGTTGAACTACTTGACCAAGCGGGCAATTCTATTTCTCAGCTTTTTTCTGAAACTAATAGGGGGTGGCATAAAAAAAATGTAAGTATAATTTTAGGTCAAGTAAGTACTTTATATGTAAGGCTTGTTTGTCCAGAGGGAACAGTACAAGGTACTCGTGGTTTTAGAAAAGTTATGGTATACAAGGGCGGAATTGAAGTTCCGTTCAATAACTTTTCTGATATGAGAGCTCTTGATAATAGGGAGACAAACTTTCTATCCGAAATCGTATACGTTAATGCGGAGAATGGTAATGATTCTGGAAGAGGTACTATTAGTTCTCCATTTAAGACTCTTGAAAGAGCAATAAAGACTTGTGCCAAATGGAACAACAACTGGTTTATTATTAATCTTGCTAAAGGAACTTATACAGCATCCTCTATTTCAAATTTTAAAAGTGACGATCCTATAGGTAGTGGAATTAGTAGAATAAGAATTGTTGGTACGGATTCCCAAAAGTCAGTTATAACTGGAATGACAACAATTGATAGTAATTATACTAGAGTTGTATTTGACAATATCCAGTTTGGTAATGCTGACTTTTCAGCAATATATGCATCTAGTAACTCTTTTCTTGAAATTAGAAATTGCACTTTTCTGGGGGCGAGTGGAATTGTGGCCCTAAATATACATCAAACAAATGCATTGATTGAAAATTGTAGTTTTTCAAATTTTCAAACAGTTATGAACGTAGGGAGTTTTAGTAAAGTTATCTCCCGTGACAATACAGGCAGTGGAAACAGTATTGGCCTTATAGCTAACGTTGGAGGGGTAATATGTAGATCTGGTTCTCAACCAAGCGCAACTACAGCAACAAAGGTAGAGTCCGGTGGGCAAATTATTTAATCCTGAACTCTAGTTAAGTCAAAATTGTTTCAAAAGAGGTGAGCCATGACCACAAACCAACTAACTACAGCTATTGCAAACACGCTAACCCAGCATTTCCCCAACGTCCCAATTTACGCGGCAATCGGCAGCATCAGCTCCAATCCAGATATCAAGGGCCTCACATACCGACTGCTGTCCGCTCAACTTACCCGGGAACGCAGCGATCGTTTCGTGCAATCTCACGCTTTTGAGATTCGCTGGCTCGAACTTAACGATATCCCGGCGACCCTGCCGGATGAATTGTTTGAAGCACTGGAGACCATCGATGTCGTGGGCACACCCTACCGTGCAACGGAACTGCGTTGGGAAACGGAAAACGACACGCCGCGAATGCTGGTGTACTACACGATGCGAACGACCAAAGTGTCGGATTTCGCTGCTACCATGCAACAACTGAAACAGCGCCCTACCGCACTTAAAGCTACGAGAGAGATTAACTAACCAAATGAGGGGATCAGTATGAAAGGAATAGGAGGCGCATTGGCAATGTTTACGAAAAAAGAACAGGATTCTAAAAAAACGGAAGCTCAACAGAAAAACAACCAAAAATACAGCAAAGTACAGTTCGCCGAATCCCGGCAGCTCAGCCGAATCGAAAAAGATATTTTGGCAGCAGTTCTGCTGGAACAAAAAACGTACACATTGCAAGAAGCGCAAGAACACATCCAACAATTTATGAATGGGGAGGCACAATAATGGCTGGAGGAACATGGACAACACAAAACAAGGTACGCCCCGGCGTATATATGAATTTTGCATCAGAGGGCTCATTGCCGGGTACGGTAGGAGAGCGAGGAACGGTGGCTTTGGCCCTTCCTTTGTCATGGGGACAAGCTGGCACCATCCTGACGGTACAAGCAGGTGAAGATGTACAAGCCAAATTGGGCTATGACTGGACAGCACCGCAATTGCTGCTGATCCGCGAGGCATTGAAACGGGCGCAGACCTTGCTTCTTTACCGACTCAATGCAGGTACCAAAGCCAAGGCAACCTTGGACAAACTGACAGTGACAGCCCAACACGGTGGTGTGCGTGGTAATGATCTGGCAGTTGTAATCTCCGCGAATATTAATGTACCAGAACATTTGGACGTCTCCACCCTGCTTGCGGGTAAGGAAGTGGACAAACAAACCGTGTCCACCATCCAAGCGCTTGAATCCAACGCATACATTGCTTTCACTGGCGAAGGTGCACTCACAGCTACAGCTTCACTTCCACTAACAGGTGGATTGGATGGCAATGCAACCAACCAGGAGCATGCCGATTTCCTGACCAAGCTAGAGGTACTGGATTTCAACACCGTCGGTCTGATCTCAGACGATGCTACGTTGAAATCGGTCTACACAGCCTACATCAAGCGCTTGCGTGATACCGAGGGCAAGAAGGTGCAACTGGTTCTGTCCGATTATCCGGCTGCGGATCATGAAGGCGTGATTAGTGTTAAAAATGGTGTTGTGCTCGCAGACGGCACCATTCTTACACCAAAACAAACCGTAGCATGGACAGCCGGAGCCACAGCCGGGGCCAATCTAAATGAATCCCTGACGTTCCGTGCATATGACGATGCGGTGGATGTTAATGGGCGATTGACACATAGCGAGACAGAAGCGGCACTGCGCAATGGCGAGTTTGTCTTTACGGCGAGCAGCAACCGTGCAGTGGTAGAGCAGGATGTGAACACGTTCCGTTCCGTGACACCGGATAAGGCACGTCATTTTGCTAAAAACCGTGTAGTTCGTGTACTCGATGGCATTGCTAACGATATGAAACGGATTTTTGAGTCCTATTATATCGGTAAAGTGAACAACAACGAAGATGGGCGCAGCCTGTTCCGTTCCCAATGTGTCACCTACCTGAAGCAGCTACAGGATATCGGGGCGATTCAAAATTTTGATTCCAAAACAGATATCACTGTTGCTCCAGGCAATGAAACGGACAGTATTCTGATCGAGATTCAGGTCCAACCTGTGGATTCCGTTGAAAAAGTATATATGAAAGTGACGGTGGTTTAAGATGGCATTTTTGAAAGCAAGCGACACAATCTCCGGCCAGGAAGGCCGCGCATACGCAACGATTAACGGACAGACGGAAGAAATGTTCTATGTGAAGACACTTGAAGCAACCGTGGAAAAGCAAAAAGCAGAGGTTAAAACCCTTGGCCGACGCGGTGTACAGCACAAAGCAACTGGTTGGTCTGGCTCGGGTTCTATGACGATCTTTTATACCACATCCCGTTTCCGTGAGCTGATGCTCCAGTACATGCAGAATGGTGTGGACACGTACTTCGACATTGAAGTGACCAACGAAGATCCTTCGTCTACCATTGGCAAACAGACCGTGACTCTCAAAGGCGTCAACCTCGACAGTGTGATCATGGCATCCCTGGATACTGAAGCGGAGGCACTGGAGGAAGAAGTAAGCTTTACCTTTGAAGATGTTGATATGCCTGTATCGTTCAATCTGCCGAAGTAATATAGAAGTTGCGAACATATGAATCATGGATCTATAACGAGTTTGACTTGAGCAGCGGTTTTGTAAAATAAACCTGTTCCACTTGCCTGTGTTACGGGCTATTTGGCGTGTCCAAATGATTTTGCAATCTCTTTTCGCTCGAAGAGAAACTGCACATAAGACTGCAAAAAATAGCTACGTACAGGCATCATATCTGGCTTCGCACAGCTTCACATTCACAATAACTGTTAAAGCACATTACACATGTTCTTCGCCGCTTTTTGCGGCGGGGAGCATTACTTTAGAGGAGGAATCATACATGAGTGGATTGAGTATGTTTTTTGCACAAAACGCAGCGGCGGATAAAACGGAGGAGTTTATCGTATCCCCCCGTTTCAAAGATGAGAAAGGCGAACCTGTTGCCTGGAAGCTTCGCAGCATGACCGAAGACGAGAACCAGGAATGTCGCAAGGCGGCTACCCGCAAAATCAAGGGCAAGAACGGTGTATACACACCTGACATTGATGCCAATGATTACATGGCTCGCCTGATGAGTGCCAGCGTGGTCTATCCCGATCTGAAAAATGCAGAACTTCAGCGTTCGTATGGCGTGATGGGGGCGGAATCGCTTTTGCGGAAAATGCTGCTGCCTGGCGAATTCGCTTCACTCGGTGAGCAGGTACAAAAGCTGAACGGTTTCAATCAGGATATGAACGAACTGGTGGATGAAGTAAAAAACTAATTAAAGAGGGCGATTCCGAAGCCAATCTGGCTTATTACGCTCTCCATGAATTGAACATTCTCCCGCATGATCTGATGGCATTCTCCGCACGCGAACGAGCGGCTATATATGCCATGATCTCCATCCGGGTGGAGGAAGAGAAGAAAGAACGGTCCAAGAGCCGTGCTCGGAAGAAATAAAAGGGAAAGGAGGGAGAAATGAATGTATGCAATGTTTGCAAGACTGTATCTGATGTCAAACAAGATGGTTCAGCAATTTCAAAATCTGCCTGCAACGATCAATTCGATTTTCAATCCTGGAAATCTGAGTCGAATCCAGTTGGCAGGCAATTTAATCCGAGGTGTGTCAGAAGAACAGGCTAAGGTAAATGCAGCCTTTGCAGAAGGGGCCGGGCGTGTAAGAGCCTGGATCAGCATGATCAAGTCAGCAGGACAAGCTGTTCTTGTTCCAGCGGCGCAGGAAGAGGATTTGAAGCACCGATATATGGCTACTACTGGGGATGATGCTCAGGGGGAGACGATATTTAATCGATACCGTGCGGAAGCTTTCAAGAGCGGACAGAATGTTACGGATGCTTTGAAAGGAGCATTATCACTCATCCCATATGCACAGAATACGGATCAGGTTGATCAGCTGAGAGACATGACTAAACGCTTAAGCATGCTTTCTCCAGACGGGAAAAGTATCTCGGATGCATCCGGTGCTTTGGTTGCTGCAATGAATGGTGATAACGGTGAACTGGCAAGCTCTTTTAATATTCCAGAAGAGATTTTGAATGGAGCAGGTCTGCAACAAAGTATTGATTCATCCAATCTGGATGCTTTTATACAAAAGCTTGATGTCATTCTACAAAAACAAGGATATACCCAACAAGCTTTTGACACCATGCTTGACTCACCACTACAGAAGTGGAACATGCTCGTGAATCAGTTCAACGGAGTTCTTGGCCAGATCGGACAAGCAGCCCTGGTTGCCTTGACACCTCTGCTGGATCGATTGAATGAGGCTTTTGCCAATGGAGAATTCACTGGCATTATTGAATGGATTAGCAATGCATTTACGGTTGCGGCAAACGCGTTGACGGTGCTGGTAAACGGTATTTTATACATCGCAGCGGTGATTCAGCAGAACTGGGATATCATTCAGCCTATCCTGATGGCATTGGCGATTGTTGTACTGGCACTGGTCATCGCACAAGTATATAGTCTCGTTGCTGCATGGTTATTGTTGAATTGGCCGATCCTCCTTGCAATTGCTGCAATTGCGGCAGTCATTGGAATTCTAAACATGATGGGGATGTCAGGTACACAGATCCTTGGAGTTATTATTGGTTCATTTATGATGCTTGGGGAAATTGTAAGAGTAGTTGTTGCCACAGTGTGGAACCTGTTTGCTTCGCTGGGGGAGGCGATTGTTAACTTTTTCATAGATCCAGTATATGCCGTACAGAAATTATTTAAAGACATGGGTATTTTCATACTTGATATATTCTACAACGTAGTAACTGTAATTGAAGATGCCATGGAACGAATTAATGGCGGACTTAACAGTCTGATCAAACTTGTTAACAAAACCTTTGGTTTCATTATTGGTTTGTTTCAAGATTCAGATATTAATTTAGGTGGCAAGCAATTAAAGAAATGGAAGAATAGTCTGGAATCGTGGGTTCCTACCAGTGATAAAGATGTGAAGACATTTTTCAAAATGGACGGAGAATACAATCCTAAAGCTTTTGAAGATGGTCAGAAGGTTGCGGAGGATTTGATTTCTGGGTTCTCTTTAATCTCGAATGCGGATTCCAAGGAAAAAGGATTACCCGGAAACTTCGGCGGCTCAACTCCAAAAACACCTTCTATGCCATCGATGCCAACTGCACCTGCTCCCACCGTTGTTCCCAACAACAATATGAGTAACATCAACAAAATCAACAATATTGGGCAGGTGGACAAGATCGGTGACGTTGATGGCACAGTGGATGTAACCAGCGAGGACTTGAAACTGATGCGTGAGCTTGCAGAGATGCAGGCGATTCAGCGATTTGTCAGTCTGACGCCAACTGTTCAGGTCACTACGGGTGATATAAACAGCGGACATGATGTGGACAGCATCATCAGCAAGATTACCGATGGACTAAACAGTCAGATCGTCTCCAGTGCCCAGGGGGTGTATGGATAAGTGGAATATTATATTCAACTGAGTTTCAATAACCGCTCTGAATACATGTTTTTCCCGGTGACACCAGAGAGCATTGAGTTTTCGGACGCAGGGGACGGCAGTACGTTTAACGTTAACGCTTTGGGTGAGATTAACGTGATTAAGTCGCCGAAGCTGCGTGAAGTTAGTTTCAGCGGGATTTTTCCAGCAGACTACAGTCCGTATCATCTGAATTTTAATGCAAGTCATCCGCCAGTACAGAAGCAATTTTACCGTGATCCGTATGAATATGTGAAAAATATTATCCGTTGGATGCAGACGGGCAGACCCGTCAGGCTGTTCTTTTCCAGTGCAAGGTACACCATTAATATGGCTGTTTCCATTGAGAGCTTTGACTGGAAGGAGACAGCGGGTACGGTAGGCGATATCCATTATGATATCAAGCTGAAGCAGTTTATCTTTTATGCCGCCAAAAAAGTAGTGCCACTCAAGGACAGCAAGGATACTGCTGCTTCAAAAACAAAAACCAAAGCCTCCCGGCCCGATGAAAAAATCCAGCCCAAGACCGTCACACTCAAAGCAGGAGACTCCTTGTGGTCTGTAGCCAAAGCCCATCTGGGAGATGGATCTCGCTGGAAAGAACTGCAAAAGCTGAATGGCATCAAGGATGCTCAACTGAAGAAGCTGCCAATTGGACTTGTGATCAAGCTTCCGTGAAAGGAGAGGGAACATGCAGCAGCAGATAAGTTTGGACGATAAGCAGGGAAACATGAAAGAGCAGTTATGGCTGGATGACAAGCAGGGCAACATCTGGGATATTAGCGAAATTGCCGGCGACATTACGTACAAAACCTCCCGCATCGGCAAGCCTTCCTCTCTGGAATTCACGTTGATCAAGGGCAGTCTGTACCAGAATAAGAAATTCACCTATGAGAATGGATATGTCGTGAAATATATCAGCAATGAGGTAGGCATATTTTACGGATATATCTTCTCGGTGGATAGCGGCAAGGACGAAAGTGTCAAAATCAAAGCCTACGACCAGACACGTTATCTGACCGCGAATCAGACGTACAAGTTCGTTAATGCGACGGCTGCGGATGTGATCAAACGAATTGCTACCGACTTCCAGTTGAAGGTGGGCGAGCTGATCCAGCCGAAATATGTTATTCCACGCATGTTATTTGATAACAAAAAGCTGATCGACATGATCTGTGAGGCGCTCGACCGAACGTTGATCTATGGCGGCAAAAACTATATCTTTTACGATGATTTCGGCAAGCTTGTGCTTCGGGATGTGGAAGAGATGCCTTACGGCTTTGTCATTGGGGATAACAGTCTGCTCACGGATTACAGCTATACGCGGTCGATTGACGACCAGACGTATAACAAGATCAAGCTGTATCGAGATAACAAGGATACGGGCAAAAGAGAAACGTTTGTTCATCAGGATTCAGGCAGCATCCGTCAATGGGGGCTGCTTTTTTTGTACCAAAAAGCGGATGACGGCCTGAATGAGGGCCAGATTGATGCCATGCTGAAGACCCTGATGACGCTTCGTAATCGCGAGACGCAGACGTTGAAAGTGGATGCGCTTGGCGATTTCAAGGTGAGGGCAGGCAGTTATGTCAACATCCAGATCGATGAACTGAAGATCAATCAATATTTTCTGGTAGACGAATGTACGCATAAGGTACAGGGCGGCGTGCACACGATGTCACTGGATTTGAAGGTGGTGTAACGATAAATGATGCTGGACGTGATTAAAAAGGCGGCGGTGGCCGCCGTTGATGCCAAGTCTCCCGTTCAGGTAATGTACGGAAGCGTAACAAATATCCAGCCGCTGGAGATCACCGTTGAACAACGGCTGGTATTGGCTGAGCCTTTTCTGGTACTGCCGGAATCCGTAGTGAACAAAGCTTGGACAGTGGGCGACCATGTCTTGTTGTTACGTGTTCAAGGCGGGGACAGCTTTGTCGTGCTGGATCGGCTGGTGAATCCATGATTCCACAGGGTGCGCAGATTAGTACAGAAGATCAGGAAGAGACGGCTGTTCTTCCAAGCCTAACGTATGTACTTCAACCTTCGGGGCGACGAATCGGGAGATTGCAATTGGATGGAAAAGATGCAGTTAAACAGGCAGTGTATAAAGCATTGTCCACACGCCGCTACGAGCATCTAATCTATTCATCGGATTACGGCATGGAATGGTCTTGGGAGGGAATGGCCGGACGATCCATGGTGGAATCGGAGCTGGAGCGCTGGATTCGGGAAGCGTTGCTTCCGGATGATCGCATTTCGGATGTAACGGAGTTTGATTTTGTCCACGAGGCCGATGGGGTGCGGGTGGCTTTTACCGTGGAAACGGATTTTGGCAGCTTTAGGCAAGAAACGGAGGTGAATATGAATGTATGAAGAACAGACGTTTGAAGTCATTTTAAACCGAATGCTGGATAAGGTGCCTGATGGTGTAGATAAACGTGAAGGCAGCATTATCTATGATGCGCTTGCGCCAGCGGCTGTGGAAATGGCTCAGATGTATATTGAGATGGATGTGAACGCCAATCTGAAGTTTGCAGATACAGCTTCCGGAGAGTACTTAGATCGGGCGGTGGCCTGGTCAGGCATCACTCGTAAAGCGGCAACTCGGGCACGCTGGGGCGGTAGCTTCAAGGATAATGGAGGCAAACCTGTCGAGATTCCTTTGGAGAGTCGTTTTTCCACAGGAGATCGGGTGTATCTGACTGTGGAACGAATAGCGGCGGGGCAATATGTGCTGGAGTGTGAAGTCGCGGGAGCTGAAGGTAATGAATATACGGGGGTGCTGCTGCCCATCGATTATATTGCCGGCCTAACGACAGCCGAATTGACACAGTTGCTGGTTCCTGGCGAAGACGAGGAAACGGACCAAGCCTTATATGACCGATATCAGGACAAAGTTTCCCGACCGATTACGAGTGCCAACAAATATCAGTATGAGTTATGGGCGCGTGAAAACTCGGGTGTTGGGAAAGCAAAGGCTTTTCCACTATGGGACGGTCCGGGCACGGTAAAAGTGGCACTGCTGAACAACGAAATGCACGCACCCGCCGAGGTGGTGATTGAGGCAGTGCAGAAATATATCGATCCGACGCAGGATGGAATGGGTGAAGGCGCTGCCCCAATTGGTCCCGTGGTCACGGTGGTCGGAGCGGAGGAAGTGCCTATTCATGTTGAGGTGCAGGTCACGCTTGCATCAGGCTCTACGTATGAAGGTGTAAAAACGCTGATTGAAACGGGAGTTGCGGCGTATCTGAAAGAACTGGCTTTTACCGATCCGTTGGTTCGTTGGACGCGTATTGCCAATGTCATTCTGGATATCCCACCTGTGATTGATTACAGCGATCTGCTGGTGAATGGTGGCATGTCCAATCTGGAGATTGCACCCGGTGCAGTAGCCGTTCTCGGGACGGTGAAGGTGACATGAGTAAAGCAGAGGTATTAATGACTCTTTTGCCCCCGTTGTATGAAAATGTGTTGGAGATGCAGTTGCTCACGCAGACGGAAGGCCAAGAACTGGACAGGCTGGTTCAGGGGCTGGATGGGGTGTTGGATCAGTTTTACCCGGAGTCGGCGACCTGGGCATTGGAGCGGTATGAGCGGGATCTGCAGATTCCGACGAATCAAGCCAAGCCAGAGGACCAGCGGAGATCCGTGATCATTTCCAAAATGCGCGGCAGCGGCAAAGTCTCTGGCTCCATGCTCAAAAACGTGGCGAAGGCCTACGAAAGCGGCGGGATTGATGTATCCGTGTCGCCCGAGGAATACTTGATCCGAATTCGCTTCATCGACACATGGGGCTTGCCGTCCAATCTGGACGATCTGAAGGCAGCGATTGAGGATATCAAACCGGCACATATGACTGTGGAGTACCGTCTGCGGTACTTGACGATTGCGGAGGTTGAAAGCATGACGCTGGAGGAGATTGAACAGACTCGACAGGATAAATTTGCAGGAGGTGGAGCATAAATGAATGAACCAAAAACACCGAATCTTGGATTGAATAAGATCGACCGTTCTTCGCCATCGACAACCTATTTTGATCTGGATAAGTATCTGGATCAGAACTGGGAAAAGGTTGATGATTTTGCGGAGCAGGTGGAGGAAAAGGTCGAGGAGACGGCTGCACAGGTTAGCGGTATTCAGGAGCGGCTTGATACGGAGAAGCGTAGATCAGTGACTTTGGAGCCGGGATTGCAGATTATTAATGCTGAGCGTGCCTCGGCGTTTAAGTTGGAAGGGTTGAAGGGTCGGACGCTTGTGAATTTGTTGGGACGAGACGGAGGCTTTGAGGGGCACAGTAACTGGGGTATAGGCGCAGCGTCAGCGACTTTAGACACTACGGTGTATGCCAAAGGTAGTATGAGTTCATTAAAAGTAACCCTAGCCTCTACTAACAGTAACATAAGCAAGGCAGTGTCTACGTCAGTTGGTAAGACATATGTACTGGTAGCTGACGTCAAAAACGTATCAACTAGCAGCGCATTCGTATCGATATCCACTGTAGTTAACGGAAATATAGTAACGGGATCTAAGTTTGGAACCTCATTCGCTAGGTTTACGGCGACATCCTCAATCCATGCGATTGCAGTTGTAGGTGGTGGGGTCTCTGGGCAAGTATTCAATGCAGACAATGTGCGTCTTTACGAAGTCAGCGCAGCGGAATACGCTGCACTGAACAGTATGACTCCGGAACAGGTAGCCGCTAAGTATCCATACGTCGATAGCATTCAGCCTGTGCGAAATCCGTATGCGATTCGTTATGGCGATAATTTGCTGCCGCCGTTTTTTGAAAACTGGCAGATGACTCCTCGTAATGATAGTACAGGTAGAGGGACAATCGTTGCTCCTTACAATTATTTAGTAGTTGCCAACGAAGAGGAATCGTGGATTGGCTCTCCGTGGATTCCTGCAGTTCCAGGTACAGCATATACAATTAGTGCAGAGCATACGGGTCAGATACATCTCGTATTCACTGACAAAAACAAGATCGCGATTAACGGTAGCGGATATACTGCTGGACAATCTGTAACCTCTGTAGCTCCTGCTAATACGGCATATGTAGTTGCTTATTTCCGCAATACTAGATCATCTGCTGGGACTTACACCTTCAAAAATCCAATGCTCACTATCGGCAACACAGCCAAACCATTCAAACCACGTGAAGACGCTGTGCTCGCGCTGCAAACGGATTTATTCGCTGATCCACTATCAGGGGAGAATGCTGACGAAGTATTCGAGAAGAACGGGCGGTATTTCAAGGTTAAGAAGTGGCAAAAGGTTGATTTTGAGGGAAGCAGAATTACAAGCACTATCTTAGGCAACAAAGCCGGGTTTAAAACTCTATACCCTAAGTTAGAAGGCGCTAATTATGGCTATTCTTCTATTGCAGCGACTGCCGCTGTAAAATACGATGGGAGAATCTTAACGTGGGGACAACACGAAGCAAACGCAGAGGGATGGGCGATTGATAAAATTAATAGTAATTTTGCAATTTCCGTTTCCAACTCTGATAGCGGATGGGGAGACTCATACACACCGACAATTGACGAAATTAAGGCGTATTTCATGGGATGGAAAATGTTTTTAGGAGGCCAAGGAGACGTAAGTAAGCCCTACAACGGCGAGATCGTTGGGAAAGCATGGTGCCCTTTAGACTCTATATATACATCGGGAGACGGAACACAATCTGGCTCGACATATTCAACCACACTTCCAATTGCATCAATAACAACTTTATCTTATACTCAGCACGGACAATGGACGCCGTACCAACTTGTATATCAACTTGCAGCGTCAAATGTTGAACCAATCACGTCAGAAGGAGTGTTGACGTTTACTGAAGACAGTAATCAAGTTGAAGTAGGCACTGGGATTGTTTTGCGCGAGGGTATAAAGCCTGTTTATTACGGAAGTGATCTATCGTATGCTTACATTAATCGAGTAAACTCAAATGCTCCGAACAGTTCTTTGAAGCACAAAGTTAAGAAAATTAACCGTATCTATAAGGATAATCAGGATCATACCGCGAAATGGACTATCATCTCTGACACTACAGCATACGGCATCGAAAGAGCTACTTACGGTAATATCGATCCTGATTACGATAGAGCCGGAGCATACAGCGTCACATATCTGATGTTGGATGATTTTCCGAAAAATACATTTATTGGGTCTGTAGCTGACAATGAAAAGGCATTACTTGTGGACTTTGTCAAGGCAAATGGTTCTTTACATGGAATTGATGTAGGTAAAACTATTGCTAGCGCTGCTATACAGGCAGAAACAAATGCTGTAAACGCGAGTCTGTCACGTACAGGTGGGTTGATGACTGGTCGACTCATTATGCAAAACTGGGCTACGTTTTCCTCTTCAACTGCGGGACATGCTCTTTTCGCAAGTAACTGTTTCTTGGACGGCTCAACGTTCCGATTTGAAAATACTCATATCAATATAGGGGCTCGAGGGATATTCATGCGATTCGGATCCTCAGGTACTGACCCGCAAATTTTCATGTTTGATACAGGATTAATTGCTACGACTGCAGGGGCCGCATTTACTCCGACATTAAAAAGAGTATTAAACCAAACAGATTATGATTTGCTTTTTCAGCTTGTCAGTGATGGGAAGTTGGCTGTCGCTGCCGCTATTACTGGCAAGGGAGTAGCATCGTCAGGCAGCGATTCATTCTCTCAATTAGCTACTAAGATTGGACAGATTAGCACGGGACCGAAGTATGCTTCAGGAGTGGTGTCGGCTGGGGGATCATCAATAAGTTTCAGAGACATCGGAGGTATAAGTCGTAACTTACCTTACGTCGTTGTAAGCGGAATAGGTTTTCGTCCAAATAGAATAATTGTCCGACCTAACACTACTCAGAATAGCGCTTATACAATGTCTGTGTACAATCGTGCTACAAGAGATGCCGGGTTAAATGATTTTAATATGTGTTCAACAGGCACAATCAACAACAGTTACTCTTTTACCGTAATTATTTATGAAATGTCAGGGTCCGTGACCTACTCAAATGGATATGTAAACGATACAGGATTTCAATTGCCAGTGGCAACAACTAACACTTCTTATGTATGGGAAGCATTCCAAGTTTAAAGAGGCTTAAAAAGATCTATTACTACCTAGATTCGTGGGACATGAAACGATAGGTAAGGTACCGCTCCGTGGACATAGAAAATACTATAAGCAAAGTTTCGAAATATTCGTTTATATCGCTACGTGTACTAGATACTTTCATTATGGTTGCAATTGGGGTATGGATCAGGATATTGAGCTAAAGCAAGTTGATTAATTTGCTGGATTTTTATGAGCACTACAGATATTAAATAGCAATACTAAGAAACCTCATTATTTTTAAAAATTATAGAAGGTGAAACTATGGAACGATGGGACAGCCTGTGGAAATGGGGAATTGCACTCATGAGCAGCTCAGCAACCTACTTCTTCGGAGGCTGGTCAGGCGTGCTAGGCGTGTTACTAGTTTTCGTCATCCTCGATTACCTTACAGGCATCGCGGCGGCGGGGATGAGTGGCAAGTTAGAGAGTAATGTCGGGATGTTTGGCATCGCACGAAAGGTGTTTATATTTGCAATGGTATCGGTGGCTCATCTGGTGGACGGTGTTCTGGGAGACGGACATTTGTTCAGGGATGCGGTCGCCTTTTTTTATATCGCGAATGAGTTGTTGTCCATTATTGAAAATGGGGGCAAGCTGGGCGCACCAATTCCGCCTGCGATCCGGCAGGCTATTGAAGTACTCAAGGGTAAGGGAGGAGACGGGGGTATTCCCGGTAACTATACTCCTGATTCCAAAGAATCTTATGTACAGCCAGATCATGAGGACACTGATCAACAGACCAGAGATGAAACGAAGTAAGGATCTAGCATTCATTCAAATGTGCCGAGTAGAAAGAAATAGAGCAATATTCGAATCGATAGTCTGATCCATTGGCTACAAGTAGTGAAGGAGACGGAATCGATTCTGAAGAAGCGATAGCGGTCGCCTTTGTCTCCGAATTTCTAACCTTTAAGAAAATGAATCAAGAAAATTTGGAGACAACAGCGATCGGAAGAACGATCCGTTTCTGGAACGGTCACGTACCGACTCGGTATTTTCCTTAGTGAGTTGATGGGAACCCAATAGGCTACCAATAGACGACATAGAACACGAAGCAGTTTGACAGCAATATGGGACATGTCCCATAGCCATCCAAACTTACCTTTCACCAACGTCAGGGACACGCACACAAGCAACCCCTGACCCCCAAGCATTAACTATATACAAACGGCAATTTGCCGCATAAAGGGTGTGAGAAACATGCAAACGAGAAGCTCGGGCAACACGCAGGGCATTGACGTCTCCCGGTATCAGGGCATGATCGATTGGGCCAAAGTGAAGGCAAGCGGCATGACTTTTGTGTTCATCAAGGCCACTGAAGGGCAGACGTATACCGATCCAAATTTCCAAAAAAACGTAACCGGGGCACTGGCGGCGGGCATGCTGGTGGGGACATACCACTTCTTCCGCGCAACATCCACCGATGGTGCGAAGGCTGAAGCGGCGCATTATGCCAATACACTGCAAAAAGTAGGAGGCGCCAAGGCGCTGCAATTACCTCCTGTCATGGACTACGAGAATAATCCGGGTAACCTGAGCAAAGCTCAGATCAACACGGTAGCTAAGGCTTTTTTAACGGAATTGCAACGTCTCACGGGTGTGAAACCGATCATATACACAGGCAATTCATTTGCCGGGAATTTTGACACATCACTCAGCTCATATGATCTATGGATTGCGCGTTACAGCAACACACGTGTACCGGAAGACCAGCCTGCCTGGAAACGTTGGACGTTCTGGCAGTATACGGACTCGGGCAAGGTGAACGGAATCAGCGGCAATGTGGATATGAATGAGTTCCAAGGATCGGCAGCGGAATTGAAAGCAAGATATGCAACAGCAACACCAAATCCGCCAGAGCCATCCGAACCAACCAATCCCACGAATCCAACTGAACCACCGAAAGGGGGCGAACCGATGACAGCCGAAGAGAAAGCAGCGTTTGATGCGCTGAAATCCCAGGTCGATAAACTGCAGGCACGCCAGCAGATGGAAGTTCCAGTCTGGGCAAAAGCGGCCGTTGACGCAGCACTGGCATATGACACCAAAAATCCGTTGTTCAGCATCGATAATGGGGCAAGCTATGATTTCTACCGTTTTATTACGGTCATGTACCGCAGAGGTTTATTCAAAAAATAAGCTAATCTAACTTAAAATATAAGTTGGAACTGGTTTTAAATGAGAGCACACAACAAGGGACACACGACGCATTTTGTCGAATGGTGTTCCTTTTTTGTGTTTTATGTAAGTGATATTAACATATATAATAAAGTTGAAGACTTATGTCCGTAAATCTCTTGTCTAATTGATGAATGTGATGTAAAGTAAGTTACACGAAATCGATTTTCACCACTGTTTATTTACACAATCCTCCTCATCATGACAAGACTTTAACATGAAAAGTTATTGTAATGTCTCCCTGTTGTAAAATCTAACATCTCTAGATCAATCACACAATGTTATGACACAATCCAATCCAACCTGCTTAAGAAACCATAAAATATCCTGTTTATCTACTTTCTGTTCCAGCTAATTGCCACCATTGCATTTTAAGCCATTACACTTTAGCCATAATGATCTAACTCCAAGTCAAGCTTTAAGCCAAACTCCTTACCAAACAACACTACCGTTCTGTCTAAATCAGCCTTGTTAAGCCGTCACCATGTCAGTACCATTCTGCTGTTGCTTATTGACCTAAGTTCAATTATATCGCAACGACCACAGGCAATTATAACTCGTCACATCATCCGAAAAAAAACTAGCAAAATGTGTACGGTTACATACCGTTTTACATTTCATATATACGCTTTAACATATCCGGATTTACATTACAGGTATCAAAGGCATCTAAAGCCTTTTATATGATACAAAGCACCAAACCGATCGATTGTAATCATTGGAGTTTTTTCACGCCAGTATCACACACATTATGAGACAGGGAAGGGTGTTGTACGTATGCGAATGAGAAAAAAGTGGTTATCCGGGGTCATGGCAATGGCTATGAGCACAGTGTTGATTCTGTCAGGCTGCTCTAGCACCAGTAACGAGGGCACAGGCAATTCCCCCGCTCCGGCAGAAGGTAGCGAGCCTCCGGCAGAAGTGGCAGCACAGGATACGATGATTATGGGACGCGGCGGAGATTCGGTGGCGCTGGACCCGGCAATCGTTACAGATGGGGAGTCGCTGAAGATTGGACATCAGGTATTCGACTCATTGCTTGACTACAAAGAAGGTGGAACAGAGGTTGTTCCGGGACTGGCTGAGAGCTGGGAGATTTCGGCGGATGGACTCAAGTATGACTTCAAGCTGAAGTCCGGCGTGAAATTCCACGATGGTACTGACTTCAACGCAGAGGCTGTGGTGTTCAACTTCAACCGATGGAGTGATCCGGCCAGTGAATATAAATTCGAGGGAGATTCCTTCGACTATTATGACTCCATGTTTGGTCCGGAAGACGCACGCGTGATTAAGGAAGTGAAGGCGATTGACGAGACAACGGTCGAGTTCACCCTGAACCAGCCACAAGCGCCTTTCCTGCAAAATATTGCGATGACGCCATTTGGCATAGCTAGTCCAACCGCGATTCAGGAGAAAAAGGAAAATTTCAAGAGCGAGCCAGTAGGCACAGGTCCATTTGTATTCAAAGAGTGGAAGCGGAACGACTCCATCACCCTGGAGAAAAATCCGAATTATTGGAAAGAGGGACTGCCGAAGCTTAACAAAGTGATCGTACGTTCCATTCCGGATAACACGGCTCGCTTCAATGCGCTGCAAAACGGCGAGATTGATATCATGGAGGATCTGAACCCGGATGATCTGTCCATCCTTGAGGGAAATAGTGAGCTGCAAAAAATCGAGCGTCCACCATTTAACGTTTCGTATATTGGCTTCAACTTTAAGAAAAAACCATTTGATAACGTGAAAGTAAGACAAGCGCTCAACCATGCGGTAAACAAACAGGGCATTATTGATGCTTTCTTTGCCGGACAAGCGCAACCAGCGGTAAACCCGATGCCGCCAACGCTTTGGGGGTATAACGATAGTATTGAGGACTATGCTTACGATCTGGAAAAAGCAAAAGCATTACTTGCCGAAGCTGGCTACCCTGACGGATTGCCTGACCCGGTAACATTCTACGCCATGCCGGTATCCCGGCCGTACATGCCTGACGGCAAGAAGGTTGCCGAAGCGATCCAGGCCGATTTTGAGAAAATCGGAGTGACCGTCAACATCGAATCACCGGAGTGGGCAACGTATCTGGATGATGCCAAAGCCGGGGAGAAAGACGACATTTACATGCTTGGCTGGACCGGTGATAACGGTGACCCGGATAACTTCCTGTACACACTGCTCGATAAGGATGCAATCCCGGGCAACAACCGCAGCTTCTATGTAAACGAAGAATTGCATACGTTGCTGACGAGTGCACAGAAAGAAACGGATCAGGACAAACGTGCGGAACTGTACAAGCAGGCGCAAGTGATTATTAAGGAAGATGCTCCATGGATTCCGCTGGTGCACACCACTCCTATTCTGGCAGGTAAAGCGAAACTGAAGGATTTTGTACCGTCCCCATTGGGTACGGAATCCTATGCCAATGCTTATTTTGAATAACTTATACATGAGCTGAACTTAGTATTACCGCGATCCATTAGTTACAAAGCGCTGGCGTACACGCAATGCTTGGCAGAACCCACATCAGGATGTAACGATCTAAAGCATGCATGTCTGCCAGCGCTTTTTATACGTTAAAGGGCAGGTGAATGAAGAGTGAACAGCTACATCGTCAAACGTGTACTCGTGTTACTGCCCGTGCTGCTGGGCATGACCCTGATCGTCTTTTCCATTATCCACGCCATTCCGGGTGATCCGGCCGAGACCATACTCGGGCAAAAGGCAACCGAACAATCCAAGCAAGCTCTGCGTGACCAGCTCGGACTGGACAAACCATGGTTTCAACAATACTTCGCATATCTGGGCGATCTGTTTAAAGGAGATCTGGGCACATCCATCCGCACCAAGGTTCCCATTGCCCAGGAAATTGTGCCCTATCTTACAGCGACCCTTGAATTAACGATGGCGAGTATGCTGTTTGCGATCATCATTGGCGTGAATGCCGGAATTGTCAGTGCGTGGAAACATAACTCGTGGTTCGATTACTGCTGTATGGTCATTGCATTGGTGGGTGTGTCGATGCCGATTTTCTGGCTTGGCCTCATGGAACAATGGTTATTTGCGAACAAACTGCACTGGCTGCCATCCATTGGAAGAATGAATGCACGTGATCCCATTGAAGCCATTACGGGCTTGTATGTGTTGGATACGATGATTGCCGGACGTTGGGATCAGCTGTGGACGGTAACGAAACATTTGCTGCTGCCAAGTATCGCGCTCGGAACAATTCCGATGGCCGTTATTGCCCGGATGACGCGTTCCAGCATGCTCGAAGTAATGAGTTCGGACTATATCCGAACCGCGAAGGCAAAGGGACTCGGCCCGTTTTTCGTTGTATATGGACATGCGTTGAAAAATGCATTTATTCCCGTGCTCACCGTCATCGGCATACAGACCGGATCTTTGCTGGGGGGAGCGGTGCTGACCGAAACGATCTTTGCCTGGCCAGGTGTCGGTCGCTATATATATGAAGCAATTAGTTCGCGGGACTATCCCGTGATCCAAAGCGGCATTCTGATTGTGGCATTTTTCTTCGTAGTGATCAACCTGATTGTGGACTTGCTGTACGCCGTATTTGATCCGCGCATTAGTTATAAGTAGGAAATTCATCATTTGGGTTGATGAATGGAACTTAATATAAGATTTTAAAAAATTACACGACACGAAGAGTGCAGAAGCAATCTGTAGAAGCGAAGCTAAAAGCTTTCTGAAAGAAAGCTACATCGGAAGAATAGGCTACGCATTTATCACCGGATTTTCACCTTTAAATAGGTGGAGCAATAAAATCTGGGGATAACAGCGATCGGAAGATGGTACTGCAATCGTAGTGCTTGAGTGTAATAGAACTCGTTGATCTTGTATTTCATTCATATCCAAGAAGGGAGACGCCGCATGTCCAAATTATCGACCAATACCGGAGCATCCATTGAAGCCGCGTCGGCACCTGCATCGGGTCCGTGGCGTGAAGCCTGGAGAACGTTTCGGAAAAATCGGCTTGCGCTGGCAGGCTTGATTATTATCATTTTCTTCATCCTGCTGGCCTTTGCTGCTCCGTATATTGCCCCGTATGATTACAAAGAGCAGGTGCTTACGGATCGTCTGCAAGCCCCTTCGGCAGAGCATTGGTTTGGTACGGATGATCTGGGGCGTGACGTATTCTCCAGAGTGCTGCATGGAGCGCGCATTTCATTGTGGGTTGGTTTCTTTTCTGTTATTGGCTCTATTATTGCGGGCGCATTGCTCGGTCTGATTGCAGGATATTATGGGAAATGGGCTGATATGCTCATCTCGCGTTTGTTCGATATCCTGCTCGCTTTCCCTGCTATCCTGTTGGCAATTGCCATTGTGGCGATTCTCGGCCCGTCTTTGCAAAATGCACTACTCGCGATAGCGATCGTGAACATCCCGACCTACGGACGACTGGTGCGTTCAAGGGTACTTAGCTTGAGACAGGAGGAATTCATTACGTCAGCGCGTACGCTGGGGGCTGGCAATATGCGAATTCTGTTCCGGCACATCTTGCCCAATAGTCTTACCCCGCTCATCGTACAAGGCACACTGGGGATTGGGACAGCGATTATTGAAGCTGCTGCACTTGGATTCCTCGGCATGGGAGCGCAACCACCCGACCCGGAGTGGGGCAAAATGCTGTCGGATTCCCGCCAGTTTCTGCAAAAAGCGCCGTGGACGCTTATTTTCCCGGGACTTTCCATCATGTTCACCGTGCTTGGTTTCAACTTGCTCGGGGACGGCCTGCGCGATACCCTTGATCCAAAGATGGCCAAAAAGTAGAGGTTTGCATCTCCAGCTGTACCCGTACCCGTACCCGTACCCGTACCCTTACCCTTTCACCTACACCTATAACTCTCACTTCTCCTATCCCTCACCGGAAAC
>Ga0153960_1000074_pt1 | contig 28089 bp, 14 predicted proteins | sample TSFL044MetaG_FD_102274 | JGI IMG/M metagenome (GOLD analysis project Ga0153960, IMG submission 102274) | Attine ant fungus gardens microbial communities from Florida, USA - TSFL044 MetaG | ecosystem: Host-associated > Fungi > Mycelium > Unclassified | place: USA: Florida, Withalacochee...
CAGCCGCCTCCATCCATCGGCAATCCGCTCCCGTACGGACGTTGACATGCTTAGCGAAGGTCTCCTTATTTACGATTTACGACGAAATTTAGATCAGGTTTCACGAATGAATCCCTGTTAGGACAAATAAGCTGCTTGGGTCTCCTTTGGTTTGCTAGAATAGACTCTTAGATGGACAGAATGCCTTTTAAAGAAAAGTGATCCAACCAGTTGATGGGAACTTCCCCCATCTTGGAAGCAAGGGAGTGCCGTCCCTACCAAGAGGTAAGGTGACAGGCGAAACTAAACTCCCGGGGCAGGCTATCAACTATGACATTCACTTTGCATCTCGAAAATCCATTCCGTCTTAGCCGTGTAACTTGGTCTATTGGTCTAGTGCTCTTCGGTGAAATGTCCTTTCTTTGTTGTCCCGTCGTTAAAGGTCGAGGGCAGAACTTAGGGTTAGAGCTCGAACGAATGTGAGAGGAGCGAAGCAGCTCGACTGGTAAGGAGAGGAATGTAGCGAGATGGGATGTTATAGAGAATATAGGAAGCTTATGTGCAGGTAAGTGAAATACCAGGTTGTCGAGTCATTCAGCGAATGTATGATTCCTAGTTCGATCCAAAGGGTAGAAATTACTTACTCTATCAAGTAAGCAGCTTCGCCCCTCCCTAAGGACGTTTAATTGACTCAACTACATAAGCAGCTAACATCTCTGCTTCCTCAGATCTGCCTATTCGGATTTAGTGTGTTTGGGGAGGAGATATTAGTCATTCTATTTCTATCCGATGGTGAGATTAATCGATCTATTTGCATTACAGTCCGAGAGTTCATTCTTTTCAGTGTCTGAAGTCAGAGATGCGTCATTCTATGACGTAGTTTTCCCGAGGAAGAAGAAAACAAGTAGCTTCCCATCCTGTCTGCGACTGACTAACATGAAGTAGAAAGTGCAAGGCGAAAGTCATAAAGGAAATCGAACTCCCAGTCTCATTCACGGCTAACCGTGAACAGAGTGAAGGGTGGGCAAAGAGCTTTTTAGAAGGGGTCTTTATTCAACAATATTCCCCGGGCTCACCTATAGTACTTCTTTAATGGGCGGAGGAAGTTGGGCTTTCCATTCTTACCTTATATAACCCAGTGCTATCTTGTTCTTTCTCCTTACTCTATATAGTAAGGTGTGAAACTGCTTAGTAGTGATAGTAAGGAAGGTGTGGTAGACGAGATACTTCAACTTGTGGGAACGAGCGGGAGATAGCGTCCCCAACGGAAAAGCTTCTTCCTAGGCAATTCAATATACCGGGAATGAAAGAATATCAGACTCATCAGAGGCCACCATATAGACCAGGTGATATCAGGTGACGGGGCGGTCAAGAAAAGAGGAATAAAAGGGCCTCATGCGGGGAAGAGTCTGACTCAGCCCCTTCTATTCTTTAGTAGAGGTGTTACAACCTCGAGACAATGAAAAAGAGAATCGAAGATTCAGTCTAACAGCATGTTTAACCATACCAAAGGTAAGTAGTCAGTCGAGCGAAGCGATAGGCACGTAGTCACTCAGATTAATGCAATGAGGCAATCTTTCCCTATCAAAGCCTTATCCCAGCTATATTATGACTTTGAAATCAACGTTTAACCAAAGTCCACATAATGATCGGAAAAGGTATTCTAAGGCAATCTAGAGCACGAAAGACTTCAATCCTCTGGACAAGAGAACTGATTGTTGGTAGAGGACCAACAGCTTAGTTGAAATACTAAGGTGTGAAACTTCTTATATTATATAATAACTGGTGTTTCACAGCTTACTATATAGAGTAAGGGAGTACTATGCATTATTCCCGGGCTAGTCTATTAGTGATCTCTCCGAATTCAGTCTATGAAAGCGCATAAGCCTAACATAGTATAGGGCTAGCGCTAAACTAGCCGGCCTGAAACGGAATCCCTACGTACAGTAGCTCAGCACTCGTTGGTGCTCCGTAAGGTCCAAAGTCTTATGTTTGACGGACTAAGAATCGATGCTTTGAAGTTCCACCAACAATCCCAGGATATCCTAATGAGATAAACGAAGTTCTCGCACGAGGTTTAATCCTTCTTGTCATATTTGATTATGAGATCAAAGACTTTAGTTGTCCAAAACGGATAAGATCAGGGTAACCCCTATCGATCGAACTACAGTAGGTCCATCAAACCAGGATTGGATTGAGGCATCCGGATCAGCGGATTTCTTAGCATACCACGCCACTTGGCGTAGCAATGCTTGGACCCACCGTCTAAGAATAGACCACTCCAGGAAGTCAACGGCCCCAGGGCCTAAATGGACTATGAGTACTCCCCTCGTCTGCTTCGCTCGAGCTACTTCATTCCTCTCCAATATCTTATTTTCTTAGTCTCGTTCTCGTCTCTATCTCTTAGGTCAAGCATCTTCGGGAATACCTGCCCCCGTCTTAGTCGAATACCTTTTCATTCCTTCCGCGAGTTCGTATCTTAGAATAATCAACTTTGTTTGCTTTTGTGCTTTCTTTTATGCCCTTCCTCTTGATATTACCACCAAACCGGATATCGTGATCTTGGATATAGGTACTTGACTTACTCCTCTTCCTACGTATGGGGCGAGTAGCCTAGCCCATCTCCTCAGACCAGACTGAGCTGAATTGCCAATCCTTTGAAAAATCCTTGGGATGCCTTACCTTAGGTAATTTTGAAGATCGAAGATTAGTATGAAACTCGAGCCATCTCCTTTTGCAGGGGAATCTCCTTCGGTTGATTATCTTGTTTCGGAATATGCATTTCAAAACCTTTTTCTCTCGTACCCATTTGCCCAAACTCCGGTGATCTAGCTTTGGCTTATGCCATTACCGCTAAACCCGATTCTTCTCTTTTTTCGGATCCTTATTCTTTCTTTTTGTGACTTCTTTATTTGAATGACTCCTTTCCCTACCGGTGATGATGTTGATGATAGATATTTTCTTTCACAGTTCCACTTCGGGACAGCTTTCCTACATTAGTCACATGATGGTCCCTCCCTGGGAGCGGAAATGCCGAATCTACTATTCCATTCCATCAAAGAGCCTACTCGTCGTAAGCCCTTCTAGTTCATCTACATCAGCTAATATCGAATCGCCTGTTGTGCCCCGAGAATGGTCTGTTACGGGCTATCATTCGTATCTTAAGGCAGTTCAGTTGATCGATCCAGGTCCATTCCGCCTCTCTTCGGGAAGGAGGTCAAAGCAGGGCTTCTTCAACCTTGGGAAGTTCTTCTGAAGTTATGTCCGCTGACGAAGTTGGGGAGCTTTTTGGGGAGATTTCCTATAGCCTAACTGGAAGCGCCCACGGGCTTAAGATCTTGTGGGCTTAGCACGCCCCTGTGACGATCGATCTTCAAGCATTAGACAAATACACATAAATGGATGGATCGTCCCCTTTACTTGATGCGGGAGGGCTTTCGTACCAAACCTGTGGCTGAATGGTTAAAGCATTCCTTGTTCTGACCGCAGCACCATATCTTGACCCTTTTCTCGAATTGGGAGGAAGAGAACCAGCATCTCTTCTAAGCTACGTCCGGGGGCGCTCGGTCCTTCTATCTACGCCATTCTAACGAATCCTCCTTTAGCTGCAACGGGAATAAGTAAAAAGTCAGAGGCCAAGTGGGCCCGCTAACGGATTAGCCCCACCCCCCATTATTGCAATAAAAGCCTGAACAATTTGATGGAAAAACGGGCTCTGGATTCCATTTTCCACCAAACTGTTGTACATGTCGGACACGTAACTTAACCGCTCAGCTCAGGTGCCTCCACTTCGTTAAGCAAGTTCCGAACAGATTTGTCCATCACCCTCAGGTAAATTCCTGGGGTCTAGTACAGTGCGGAAGCAAGCGATCCTGCCAGTCTACTTTAGGCAAGTACCTTGGAGTCGCCATCCCACGGCCTACTACGATGAAGCAAGAACTTCTCGTCCACGGACTCACTAAAGGTAACGATGTAAATGAAGTCTTCTCCTGACCGGGGGGCATGCAGAAAAGGACAAAGAAATCACTTCATTGCACCTATATTCCGATCCCCTTTCACTCCATTTGGACATTGAGTTCTCCTTCCGTTTTGCAATCGGTGGAGGTTGTACATGGGTAGCCTGAGCACCCATCCTGATTGACGAGAATTGACGAATGCTTTCTTGCTGCTCTCCCTATTACATAACAACCGTGTTGATCTACCACGCTGCTTTGAACGCCCCTGAATAGGCTGCCATAGAGCGAAAGACAGGGGGAGAGGACGCTGGAAGAGATGGCTAAGCTCAAACTCCAAAGGAAGCAAATAGAGAGGGAGGAAGAATGCAAGCAAGGGTGGTCGTAGATCACGTCCTAGCGTAGCGCGAAAGGACTGTACGCGAATAAGAACTATCTAAAATAAAAGAAAGTGGAATGAAAGTAGTCTACACTACGCCTTCAAAGAGGCCATGGCCATGTATCTTGTCGAACCTATCCAGTGACTTTCACATCCGAGGCAGTGTATAATATTTTAGAATCTATCCAAGAAGGATGGGCTGACCAGCCCGCGCAATACCTTGCCTCATTCCAGTTGCCTATCGGGAGATCGAACTGTCGCTCGCCTAGCTGTCGATCGAATATGCTTATATATGTTATGTCATTTCGCGCTGAACGAGCAGCGCCTTCTCTAGCTTCTGCAATCTGTGCTCACTTCTCAGAAGGACACTACGCTCGTACATCTCCTTAGTAGTAGTCGACACAGTTCCTACCGTGATACGTCTTTGCCATGTGCGATTAAGACTCTTGCTTGTAATTGTAAAGGCCTCTCCATTTTATTATAAGGCAAGTTATCTAAGTAGATAAAGGCCGCTTAGTATTCACCACGCGCTGTTAAGAAGACTTGGTGCTTAGCGCTATAGCTTTGCAAGGCCTAAACTCAAATCGATTTTCGTCACGTCAGTGGTAGTGTAACGTTCCACTAGATCAGGAAGGCAGTCAGCCATCCGACCTACGGTCCGTACAAGCAAATCAGGATCCCGCGAAACAATCGACTCGAAAGTAGAATTAGACGGCCTTTTAGCTACCAAGATTATCTTTGATAGCGAGAAGAATGACAACCACAACTTAACAAGTAGATCAGCCAAAAGCTTCGCTCTAGCGACAACGTTACTGTTGCTTCGCTACAGTAACTACGTACCTTTCGCAACTACAGAAAGCGAGTTACTACGTACAAAAGCAAGAACTCAAGACCGTTCCTCATATAGATATATGAATGACTCCGTACCTCTCCTTGAAGTCTCAGTCTTCGTTTACGTCCCTAGGAAATAAGACATTTCAACTGTCTAGTTTCTCTAAGGCAAAGCGAAGAGTCTATTTTGACCCCGGAGACTCAACTCAAGCCTTTCTGGAAGCATAACAGAACTGTCCTAGTTCCCGGAACTAGAAGATGGATTTATCTTCTTCTTTTCTTGCTGCACTCATAAACTCCGGTGGTAAGGTCTTGGAAGCCTTTGATTACAGGTCTAGTTGAACTAGCCTTTTCACAAGCCATTACGATAGTAGGTGTACCGTGAGTGGAAGGAATTCATGAGCTAGCAAAGATAGGTCTGTAAAGAAATGCATCTCTTATCCTTTGATCCTACTGGCCTGAGATCCGTTTAGGAATTGTAGGTGCGGCTTCTTACTCAACTATGTCTTTCAGGAGTTGGGCAAGGGAATGGTATTAGGGAGGCTCCACTCTCTAAGAAATAGGTCTCCCTGGGTGGAGAGAGTTTGGGGATCTATCCTAAGGGCTTCCTAAACATCTTCTTCATCAGGTCTCATGAGTCAAATCTTTCATCGGCAGCCATAGCTCCAATCCAAAATTAGCTAGTTCAGACGATTGAACAAGAAAGCCCATGAGTTGTTGGGTTCGAAAGATATGATTGCTAAAGAAGAAAGAGATTTGACTCACTATGGAAGGTGCTGTTTTCAGTTCTTGTGACTACGCTTTCTGTGGTTCGAGATATAGGGAAATGCCTTAGTTCTCCCAGCTCGAAAGGCAGCTCATGCATGACCCTCTTTCGGTTCCAGTTCAGTGACTGTAGGGCTTTTTGCTAAGGCAGATCCTGATCGGAGGGGATACAACTCACTGGGTAGAGTCTCTTTCGCCTACAGGGGTAGGCATTCTAATGAAGTTCCATTATTCTTTTTGCTGGGAAGGACTCCGCTCTTTGAAAGCGTTCACGCTATTTACTTAAACAAGTGAAAGTAAAGGAAGAGATGGGTTGGCTCCTTCTCTTTCTTTCTGGCTTAGCCTACCGGGGAAATAGCTCCTTTGATAGCACAGGCGGGAAGAGCGGATTCGATTCCTCGTTCAGCTAGCCCCTTATTATTAGCTCGCCTTCCCTTTCTGTCCTAAGCGGGATTAAAAACCTTGTGTGACAGCCTTCCCTTTCTACTTGAGCTAGAAAGCTTTCCCCAGATAATCTCCTTAGCCCAGGTCTGTCGAGCCTCAATTAACTGCTACTATAGGGTAGCCGCTTGAACTCATAGCTGTGGTAACTGCGCCCTTCGCTCATTGACTATTCATTACCTGAATACTCAAATGAATAGCCATAGCTGCTAAGAACAACAAATGATCACCTTTCACCCCTGATATGATAGTAGTATGCCGGGCAAAAGCTTCCAGGGTCTCATCCCAAGATGAGAGGTTCTTTTTCGCTTTTATGGTATAAGTATTGATGGGAAAGTTGGATCTTCTTTCTATTGATTTTTATTGATAAATAGAAGTGGCCCACTCTGCGGGAAGTCATCTACGCTCAGCAGCGACAATTCCTGTAAAGACGAAGGCTTATAGAGTCGGAGTTGGTCGTGTCCAGTCATTAGACTGGAAGCTTGAATGTCCTAAAAAAGAAGCTAAGCCAGCCAGTGATCCATAGGCCTTTGTTCGATCGCTTTCGTTCATCAGAAGTAGTGGACAAGGAGTCAGCATCGTGCATGCAATTCCATCGATCTGGCCAATTCATTTCCGCGAGACGCTGCTCCACTCTTTTGCTTTTGCATTGCCATACGGCTCAGTTACATGTCAAAAGATATTGAATTTCCGACCAAGCAATTCAGATTGAAATATGGGAATTTAGACCGAAAGATATCCATGTCAGTTAAAGATGTCTCTTTTTTGAGTGATAGGAACAGAGCGAAGGGCAAGCAGCTGAACCCATTTCCTTAATAGAATAGAATGGGGCTAGTTGGCGGACTTGATGTCATCTAAGTCAACTGGGGAAATCGGCTTCGATCCTCTTTGCGTTGATTCTCTAGTCGGAGAGTAATTTAATGATTATCCTCTTGATTTGTCTTTGTTACACCGGGCTTCCAAGTAATAGTATGAACCGCTTGCTCTGCTCGCAGCTTACACAGGGCTGTCGGAGGACTTGAGCTATGAGATCCTGCGAGACCTCATCTGAATAGGTCTCGCTCCGTCCGTGCCTTTTGATTTGACTTGGGATGGGACTGGCTAACCCATGATCTCAGGTTCGAACTCATTATCATAGTATGGGCTTCGCTGAATCGATCAATCAAATGGGACTACTCCGATCCTCGCATCGGTGAAATAACGTATAATAGATAGACCTGAAAATCGAATCTATGCTTTCTGGCTCCTCACTTCCGGTCGGTGCGCCTCCCCTCTCTTCCACTTTAAAGAGACTTTACCCGAAGGAGATAGAAAGAGAGAGAAGAAGAGGAACAATCCTAAGTGGAGTTCCGGTTTAACAGGGATTGTATTTTCTTGAAATTCTGTATTAAGCAGTTGCTTATTTGGTCCGTACGTATATAAGAGAGAGGCTTTAGGTATGAAAGATGATCTTAACTAGAAATATCATAAGAGAAGAAAAGAGAGTTGCCTAGTTCTGATGAAAGCTATGCTTCAAGGCTACCCGAGAAAAAAGGTTTAGTTGCGTCTCCCTGTCTTCCTTTTTATTGGGTTGGTGTTCAGTGTACTAAGGTTAAGGTACAAGATCGAAAAGAATGCCGATTATTGATACAACATTTTTGCGAGAAAAGGTCCAATCCTTCAATATCATGATTGGGTCGACCAGGCCAGATCATGAGTGAATAGAAAATCGAAAACGTACATAGCAGTTCCAGCGGAAATATTTGGAATAATTCTACCACTTCTACTAGGAGTAGCCTTTTTAGTGCTAGCTGAACGTAAAGTAATGGCTTTTGTGCAACGTCGAAAGGGTCCTGATGTAGTGGGATCGTTCGGATTGTTACAACCTCTAGCGGATGGTTTGAAATTGATTCTAAAAGAACCTATTTCACCAAGTAGTGCTAATTTCTCCCTTTTTAGAATGGCTCCAGTGGCTACATTTATGTTAAGTCTGGTCGCTCGGGCCGTTGTACCTTTTGATTATGGTATGGTATTGTCAGATTCGAACATAGGGCTACTTTATTTGTTTGCCATATCTTCGTTAGGTGTTTATGGAATTATTACAGCAGGTTGGTCTAGTAATTAGGGGGCGGCCGTTCGGTCGCCTATGATACTAGGACCAATAGGTCAAAAATAGGTTTGTGCCGCAGGTGTTGAACGATCTACTCTACACAGGTGTGGGCTTACAGGGCTAGGGCTCATAAACCCTTTCTTTCATTCAAAAATAGGGCCCTGGTCGGTCACTTTTCCGGGCCGGGATCGATAAGTGGAAGTCATAAAAAATAGATCTTTCTCTTCGCACCTCAGATCAAGAGGAAGGGTAGCTTGTCAAGCTGGCCTATATAAAATATATATCTTATTATATATATATATAAATAAAAAGATTCGCTGTGGCTGTTCTTTTCTTCTTTGTCAACGCTACTAAGGCGACCGGTTAGGGAGCGCCTACTTGACTTATGTATGAAAGATAATGGGTTCTTCAAAAAGGAAAAAGGCCCTACTTAGTTTCGCAAGCCTTTGTCATTGTCAGTCAACTAAGTAGGGCCTGAGGCCCCCTGCGAATCCGTAAATCTGAGGAGCATGCCGCAACAAAAGGATGGTCCCCTATGCATTTCATTCTTTCCGGAAGGGAAAAAAAAAAGTACCCCCATCATGGTGAACCTCTCCTTGTGATCGGGATGAGGTGGATGCCTCCCAGCTGGGGGGCGGATCGAATCGGAGTTTCCTTAGGTAGCCACCGACCTACAGTTATCCTTAAACTTCCGTGCTTGGTGGAGAAGAAGCGAACAAAGGTACGCTCGCTTGCTGTCTTGTTCTCTGCCGCGAACTGGGATCGCTCGCCAGCTAGGTCAGATTGGAGCAAGAATTTGTTAGAACATATTACCCATATTCGGGGACAAGGGGCGGAACGACCTCTCGATCTACTTACTGCAGCCCAGGAATAAAAACGTCGTCTAGGCGTTCCTTGTTGCTCCGATCTCCCCGACGCCTAGGACGTTGTCTGGGCCAAGAGCCATAGTTAGTTGCTGTTTCCATTTTTTTTCTTTTTTTTCTTGTTGTTGATACCGGCAAGACCCAGCCAGATGATGTCTGCTGGTTGGTAGTGAGAGGACTCGTAGTACCTGCATACCCAAAAGGGGGCGCTGATTAAAAAACAATCATTTTTTCTTTTTTTTCTTACTCTCCCTTAGCAGCGGGAAAGGAGTCTATCTATCTGCCTAGCTTTGGTAGATTTCCCCCAACGCAATCCACAGAAATTCCACGAATCCCTTGGTGGATAAGTCCGACGACTCAGCAGCAGTGCGGAATTGAGTTTCTCGTCTGGTGGATCTGATCTTTAGGGGGCAATACATACCAAAAGGTTCGAAGAAGGAACGCGCATAAGAGTATATAACCAACCAACCTTTATGTATAACCTATTCACATTAGTAAAGCGGCTGGATGCATAAGGGAAGTCAACCTACGAGCACAGCACGGAAGAGCGTGGTACCGCTGCCCCTCTCTAAGTAAAGGTAAAGTCTCTCCTTCAGCTAGAATGTAAAGAAATTGAAAGAAGCGCGTAAAAAGGTCAAACGCGGTTGCTAGCATCGAAGAGAGCCGTCATCGACGATAAAGTGGGAGTTCGGACTTGGCGAACGAGCTCTTGCCGCGGGAGAGGAAAGCGGGGCAAGCAAAATAACCATTCCGGTGGTTGATAGTGGAACAAAGGCTGGAAAAAAATGGAAAGGCATGCCTTATCATCCAAAAGGATGTAGAAACAGGAAGGGCTCGCGGGGTCTCCCCATCACAATCGACTAAACGGAAAGTCGCCCCAATGGGGAAATATTGGTTCAAACCCAATTTGTGAGTAGGCCTTCTTAGTGAAGAAAAGAAAGATGGTTGACTGAGATTGACTCTTGCGCCTTAAAGTTACTTACTAAAAACAAAGGGAAGGACAGCGGATGCGCGACATCCTTTTGGTCCCGGACGGTTATTGAGGAGTCATAGTCATGGAAAACGACTCCTCCCCCGGCACGCGGCTGTGTCAGACCACATGCACGAACTAAGAAGGACTTGCCATCTACGCCACCGAGCAACCAACCCGGCAGAAGTAGATCGGAAGTTTCCTGTTTGACAAAGGGGCACGTTAGCGGTGTAAGTAAGTAAACAGATCAGGTGTAGCGATAGAGCGGTTTAGTTTACGATTCTATTCAAACAGGCTATTGCCCCTAAGTCAATCTCTCGTATCGGCCGGCTGTCTTATGACGGGAGACACAACAAGTAGGTGCGAAGCCTTTAAAAGCTCAAACAAGCTTTCTTCGTTCGTACCTTTTAGCCTCTGTTACCGAAGTGGAAGGATCTGTTGGTAGTTTGCTAGGTATACCCGGATTCGGTTTACCCATGGAACTAGTGATTCCCTTGCGATCTTGTCTTCCTACTATAGACAGAAGCATCAGCGCATCTTACTAGAAGCAATTCCAACATATTCCGTTGCCACTTCCCAAACCTTTCGGAGAGTTGAAGTGAAGATGGCTGAAAGGCGCTGCACCTTAAGATAGAGACTTTCTCGTGGTGATCGGTTCATCGGCAACGACAGATACGTGCGATCGAAAGATTGCTAATACGCCCCAGCTTAAAAAGAAGGGCTAGCAAGCTTGCGAGGGTTGGTAGTGGCACGTAAGGCGCGCCCTTATGTAAATGGCCTCCTGTCTTTGCTTGTGTTGTGTAGTATGACGTCCACGTCGTCTTTGACTCTTGTTCCTTAACTCGCCCCTTCGCCTAGCCCACGGAGCGGTTCGTAGGTTAGCTCGTTAGTAAAGCAAGGAAATCCTACTGGCGGTAGCGGTTGTACCTTTGACCTATGTCTAGCCGCTTCTTTGATCATCGCATTCATTATTGATTCACATTATCTCCTCGGGCGGGAAGTCTCAAAGCTCTTTTGCCAGCATTGAGGAACCTGAGAATTTTGATTCAAGTAGTTATCCGATAGACGCAATTTGACAATTAGCGGAGGTGTCACCTTCTAAACCTACTTTTCTTGAGTCAATAGAGTACGACCTGGATCAACAAAACCCATCCCCGTCTGAGTAGAGACTTCCGAAGAAGTTTTCAAAGCAAGGGAGGAATTCACTTCTAGCTTGATTACCGGGAACCCTCTCTTGATAGATGAAGAACCCCCGGCCAAGCGCTCGGAAAGTGCTCCTCCAGCTGTCTGTCCCGCGGAGAGGTAGTTAGAATAGACTCCGATACAAGAAGCTGACAGAGAAGCAAGGGTCTTGAGGGGTGAGCCCTATGACTAAAGATACACGATCTCCTCTACACCCATTTCCTCGGAAAGCCCTTTTGCCAGCTTAGCGTAGAGGGATAGGAAGATATGGGTTGATCAAAGCCGGCTGAAGGCGGAAACGGGGACGAAAGCTCAGAGACCATTAGTTCAACTTCTCTACCAGAAGCGGGAAGAGCCTCTCCAGCCTTAGGGGAGACCAAAAGACCCCTTTCTCTACTTAGCCTAGGGCAGCAGATCTCCCTCTCTATAACGATAACGGAAGGAATTGACATCTAATAAGAAGGAAGGATCTCATGTCAAAGTCAAAGAATGGCAAGTCTGATCTTAGATTCTGTCACAACCGATTCTTATCAATTTATGGCATCGGATCGGCTAAGTACCTTTATTCGTCTAGGTCCTGCCTTAGAATGAAGCCTTTCTTTAAGCTATCTTGGATACTTTTGAGACTCCTTCGTGAGCCTTCTTTGGTTAGGCTCATGAATGAGAAAGACTTGAGGAATTCCTATTTTCTTTCTTCTACCTTCCACTGGTCCTCAACTCTCCTCTATCTGGCTTCTGAGATTGGTTTCGCGCTAGCATAATTCGTTAAGTTTAGGAAACTCTAATGTAGGCACGATTATGACATCACTTGTGATATAAAGACCAAAGTCTGGATTCCGTCTGCGTCGACGTGGCTCAGGTCAAAACCCCGAACATTTCCCCCACTCAGGGATCTTGAAATGGAATCGGATCATGTAAGCCGCTTTTCATTGTATAGGGCCATGCCTTCATAATTAGAATAATCCATCTTGGAGTGAGATGGGCTGGGGTGCCTGCGGAAGGCACAGATGATCTTGAAACAAGCTTCTTCTTCATTCAACAAAGCATAAGTAAATGATTGCAGACCAATTAAATTAGGCTTGAAAGAAAAGAAAATCCGATTGAGTAGGCCTGTGGAAGACAAGGAAAGAAAGGATAAAATGCCGAGGTCTACTCATCTTTAGATCGGAAGTCACCTATTACAGAAGGTTAGAGTACCACCATGCAACCTCCATATCCCATATCGAATGCGGAGCAAGACCGAAAGAGGTTTCGTGAATCCATTACATCGCACTCTTCATCTATATAAAAGGGAACCGAGTCCCAGTGGAGACAATGCTTCCCGAGCGTCTCCCGGAAAGTTTAGTGAACGTTGTTCTCACCCAATCGTTTAAATAAACGAAATTCGGCAACTGTTCAGCGCACCCCCATATACTTGATTTTCTTCCTTTCGTGACATATTCCATAATATAAGGGCTCTGGCTAGAAGGCCTAAGTTCCATTTTCCCATGCATTAGACACAAGGCACCCGTAAGAGTCGAAATCAGCATGACGGTTCGGTTCGATCTCCTAAACAGGAAAGGCGTCATCATCCGGCTAGGGCTGAGATCTCGATGCTTCTATGTCTCATTACCTGCTTCCTTTTTCGCGCCAGCTCCAGTCGTCCCTTTCTATAAAAGAAACAAGGAATTGACAAAGCCAACCGGGAGGTGAAAGCACTCCGCCTATGGTGATAGCGCGCCTTGTAAGAGAACTGGGTAGTTTTTCCTTTCCCTCGCAGTCAATGCGCTTGGCTTTCTATTCTATTGAATTGAACGAGAAAAGGCCCGGTAAATAAGTAGGATAGATAGTTACCCGACTCAGGCCTTGAAACAATGACCCGGCAGAAGTACTCCAAGGTGGCAGACGTCCTACACGCCTAATGTAAAGTGAAAGTGTCTGTGGTTTGATAGAACCAGGGTTTGGGAAAGCTAGTGCCTTAAGCAAGTACAGAGCTAGATTCAAGGTATATAATATACAGAAGTAACTAGCCACGCCTGCCATACCATTTATTTAATTATAAAATTACCACAAAGAGAAGTCTTATAGAAACCTCCCAACTAGAAGATGTGTGCCATTAATGCGGTGAAAAAGGAAGGAGTGTAATACTTGGAACGAGCCAAGAAGAAGGAAAGAAATGTAGCGAAGTCGGGATAGGTAGAAGGGGGGAACTCACCTTTTAACTAAACTCGACCTAAAGGGAGAAGGAAGCTTGTTAGAATTAGAAAAGGAAGTCACTGAATCAAGTCCCATTTTGATAGTGAACCCCCATCATCCATCAATGGAGGAAGGCGTTAAGGTAACCTCAAACCCAGTTGATGAAGGAAGGCATCTCACCAAGGCCTTAGCGCATGCTGCCCACATGAGCACAGAAAAAGGCCAATGTTGTAATAGCAATGAAGAGCCCTCATCCCCCAAATACCGAGTCCTAGCCGCCTCTGTATCTATCTCCCAGTGCTTCTAAGGTGATCAAGCCCACTTAGGAAGAGAAAGTCAGCGAATGGTTCCATGGCAACATCAATTGCATTAGGAAGAGCAAGTGCCTTCCATTTTTTCACCTTGGGGATCTTAGCCTGACCGGCCTAATGCACCCCTTGGGCCTTGATCGATCCCAGGAGCTCAAGACAAGAATAAAGAATCTGAATGCCAGCCCTCTTAAACTTAAACTATCCCACATACGATAAGGAGATGTATACGATAGCGCTGACTTGGAGGCACTATTTGTTCGGGAAGGAGACGTTTTACGAATAGGCCACTCTGATCAACAAAGTCCTTCAGTATCTACAGATGCAGTCCAAGCTTCAGGGGGCGCGTCATATGAAGTGAGTTTAAGTTCCTGCAACGGTTCGAGTTGGTGATCAAGTACAAGAAAAGAAGGGCCAACGACGGTTACAGATTTTCTGTCCAGACCCCTTTTTTTTTCTATTTTTAGTAAAGCGTCGCAACTGCTTTTTTAGCACTTTATTAGACTTCAGGGACTTTACGGCGGAGTACTCGGAGGGACGTCGAAAGGCGTCTGGGAGAAGACGACCCGACTGCAGACGGCAGATGGCGAAGAGCCGGGGCAAAGACCCTCTTTATTGGCTAGCGGGGCATGCCCTTCCGGCGTGGGTGTGCTGTCGACTATTCCCGAAAACTTTACACCTGCAAGGGAAAGATAGTTGGCTAGGGAATGGACAGGGGGTCGTGGAAGTGTTTCGAGCTTTACTAATAGATAGGGGTGGCAAGCTTTAGAGAGTAGGGGCATCGGTTGAAGCAAAGGAAAGGGGAACTTTTGGAATCAAACCGCTATAGAATGGATTCATTGATTATGTCCCCCCGGATCTAATGGATGAGGCATCACAGTAGAAGAAAGAGAAAGAAGGGAGCAGCACGGCACGGCATTCGATCGATTAGAGAGCGGTTAGCCTCTCTACGTGATTGAGCGGTATGGGGAAACCTTCTATATGGGTATTCCCCAATTCCGAGCCTGCCCTTTGACGGCCGTTTGCGAGATTCAATGGATAGGGGTTTGCCCCAGCCTGACTTGTGTTCAAGGGGCCTATTAGCGGAGGAAGCATCCACTATAGATTCTCAACTCGGGCCAAAGAGCTTAGTTGCAAGGCTAATGGACTCAAAGGCAAGGTTCGTCGGAGCAGCTCAATCAACAAAGGAAGTCGGTTCGGCTTCAGGGAGCTCAGTTGAGTGGAAGCTACTTTCTTCCGTCTCAAGTCCTCTAGGACTCTAGGAAGCGTCCAGCTTAAGACAGACCGCTTGCTTTCTTTGCCTTGCCCAGAGACACCTCTCCTTGCCCGTGGTTGGTTTAGGCCCCGAGCCTGGACTAAGAAAGATTAACAAATCATTCTCCCTAAGTCACAGACTAGGGCTACTATTAATAGTAATAGGAAATAGAAGCAAAGTAGCTACACTTTCGTGCCGGGCCAGCTAGAACAGCATCGAAGCCAGCTATAAGCCCAGAGTCGAAGACAATGGTAGAGCCGGTTGCTTACTTTCCCGATGGAGCTGTAGCTAGCTAGGCGAAGGACTGAGTCTAACAACAGCGTAAAAAAGCTTTTAGACTGGAACCTTGGGAGCTATCAAACCTGATCCTCACCTCTATTCCCATGGAGTCTAACTCGTCCAGTGTAGCGGAGGCAGGCGATAACAAGAGTTTCTGACTGTTCGTTCCTTTGGAGCTATAGAAAGCCTTTCTCCGGTAAGCGACCAACAGTACAGCTAGTCGTTCAAGAAAGAAGCCTTCTTTCAAGATCTTGCTACCCAATACCTCACTTTTAGCTTTCTTGATTCGCTCTCGTCCTTCCTTCTTTACCTCCTCCTAGGGTTACTAGCTCATACCCACCTACCAGCTCAAGGAATAGTAAATAAACTACCGGTAAGAAGGAGTAGAAGGGAAGACTTTATTCTACCATGAAGAGAGTGTAACATAAACGATCTTTTTTTATTCTTTTTTTCTATTTTCATTTTTTTTATTATAGGGAAAATGCACTAAGTTACTTACGGAATAAGAAGACTGAACTAATTGAGATTGACTAGCCCTTTAAAGACTTCACCGATTCCACAAAGACTGGGAGACGTGCCTTGAGGTCTTCCAGAATCACTCGAATAGGGAAATTCCAAAGAAAAAGAAGGGATAATCATGACAACCTCACAGCTGAGAGAGACAGGCTATGCGTTCTAATCGATGTGGTACACATATCTATACTGTATTGCAAGAGACGAGCTGGCTAGACTCTTATCTAAATTGCGTATATAGAGCAAAAACGACTCTTTTCTTCAGCAGAGCAGAGCTCTCTTCGTAATATAAGAGAGATTTGGCAAGAAGGCAGCACTTCTTTTGGAGAGATCATCATATATCTCTGCCCTTATTATGGTTTTGACCTTAGAAGTAAGATCTTCCCACGGAATACTCACCATAGTCTGACTTAGCCGGCTCGTAGGAATGAATTCAAAGATAGGCTAGAGGCAGCAGTGTCATCACCTTGATGGCGGCACCAGAGTTGATCTCTACACGTGGTAACCTTCTTTAGAATTCAAAAATGAATTTTTGGGGCCTTAGATAGTCGAGCCCGTCATTTCCAATGCTATCCCAGAGAAAAGACGAGCGCCTACATAACCTAGCCAGACCCCTTTATGATCAGAGAGAAAGGCTTCCCCTTCTCTTACATCCGTGTAGTTATAAAAGGTTGGCTCAATGAGGTTAAGATAGATGAATCTTTTTATTTTTTATGATTTCGAGTGCTATAATGATTTGTGCGAGATTAAAGAGAGAAAGAGAGAGTTGGATGAAGCCTGCCAGAGTACGGAGAAAGAAGAAGGTGTGATCTAAGGAAGAAAAGCCTTATCTCGTCTCGCTATCCGCCTTTTCCAAGGTTTCCAATCTACGATCGAGATTGGGCAGCTGACTATCTTATTGTACTATCCATTACTGTGTGAGTGTGAAGCATCTCGATCCGGCTTCAACCCTTCCTTTAAATAAAGGTGCCGGAAAAGGTCTTTCGAACCCCGAGGTTGAATGCCAACTACGGTGCCGACAACACTCGAAGCTAGGCCCGCACGCACTATTCTTCTTGGTTATGCCCGATCCTGCAAGTCAAGAGTCTGGGAATGATGCAGCAGCCAGTATTACGGGGTTTACTCTCTTTCAAAGATAGGTCGAAAACCATATATTCCGCAATTGCCCTTGGATTGACATTGACTCTGGTCTCCGCTCTTCATTATAGATCTTTCCACTTCTCATTGAATCGGATTACCGGGTTGAGGAAATGCTATGCCAAATATGGACCTCCGACACATTAGGACATTAGGTTTTTGTCTCCAAAGTGAAAGGCAAAGCGGAAAACCAAGGAAGTAACGAGTTGCTCACTTGAAAAGCCTACATTCCTGTCTGCATCCGCTTCTTTGTTGACGAGCCTACCCTTTAGTTTAGTTTGGAGACTCAGATCCAGATGCTAACTGCTGGTCCCCTTTCTTTAAGGGCTCATTGCCTTCTCTTACAGAACTCTCTGTCGTGGCTAGTCTGCGGCTCTTTTTCTTTTCTCCTGACCCCGAATAAGGTCTTTCAAGATGGAGACTGGGATGGATGCCTGAACCAAAGCTATAGGCGATAAGACCAGTAGCTCGGGCTCTTTTCCCCTTTCTTCCCCAACGACCCCGGTTCACCTCTCTCTTTCAGACCTCCCTCATACTTTCCAGGTTCGCCCCAGCCAAAGAGGTCAGTTCAAGACCCTTTAGCTCATCCCCTTTGATCAGGGCTCCCATAGGATGATAAATTGAAGGATTCAACAAAGTTTGAACCAAGACTCTCAAGTCTGATTCAATCCAAACAGTTCCCATCTTTGGTGCGTTAATCGGAAGAGGGGGCAGGGCTTGAATGCCCGTTTCCTTTTATATATATATTTCTATTTTTTAGTAGTATCCGTTGAGTCATTCGCAGAAGCAGCTCTTTCAAAAGCACCCAAATCTGATGAAGGAACTGCGGAATCAGCGCTTTCTTTCATTCGCTGAAAAACAGCACCGAGAATAGAATAAAAAAATCCGATAGATCATACAACAGGCATCATTCTAAGAAGCGGAGCCTAGGGCAGCTCTTTCCCTCTCAATCTGAACCGGCTGAAGAGGAATTCTTCCCTGAAGCCGAGGCCAAACTAACATTAACATATCAAGTTTCTCCCGAAACAACGGATTCCTCACCCTCAGGAGCCCCAAGTAACGAATCCGAATGCCTATCTCCCGTTTAATAAGACTTATTGGAATGGAAGAAGGAGAGTAGTCCTCTGGTCATCAGTTAGTAGTTAAATAATCCCAGTAGTGGTCCTCTTGCCTAGCGGAGTCAGCCTTTAATGGACAATGATAGGCAGACCAAAGATTGCACATCGCAGTCTAAGCGTGCTTGCTTTGCGCACCGGCACAGCAGAATTCGAATCCGCTGGCTCAGATGAGTGGCTCTTGGCTCACTTCCTTGAGCTTGAGAGAGAAGGCCAAGAAAGAAGTGATTAAGAGCACTTTCGAAGTAAGTATCCGCTTTGTTTTATGGTCAATAGAATATCCAGATCCACCTTAGTCAGAGTTGCATCTTCTAATACAGAATATCTGGTCTTACAACCTATTCTCCGAATAGTTACCTTAGGTTAGACGGCTTCTTGGACGGAGCAAGTGAGGTGTAGCGTTAGGTGACCCGGAAGCCACGCGCGGCGGTCAGTGGGCGCAGGTGTGGATGAGTCTCCTTGAAAAGAAGAGCTCTAAACCCCCTGTTAGCTCACTTGGTCGTGTCCTGTGGAGACAGCCCCCAACCAGGACCAGGAAGGTTACATAAATTCTTGAAATGAACCTTACCCTCTTTGACAAGTTGTTCCGACTTAAGGCCATAAAGTGGCAGAAGATCTTGGAATAAAAACCACTACTTAAGATGGTTCTTAATCGAGTCATCTTGGTAGTGACCGATGGTCTCAACAAAGAGCTCTATGTCGGAGTGCACTTGTTTGCTAAGGAGGTGATCAGGCTTGTCCGGAAATCTGGTTTCTTGTTCACTGCGCTTTACTTAAATGTGCTGTGTCATTGCAGCAAGCTTATGCCCCGGAAAACAGGCCTCTTGCCTTTTCCTGTCTCGTTGACGAGGTCAGGGTATCCTAGGATTATCCCGTCCTTCCATCGTAGTAAAGTCGGAAAGCTGAGACGTCCGACTTACTAGTGAAACTCTACTTTTCATTCTTCACTCTTGCAAGGGCTATACCCTTAGCCAAGAGATTGACTAATAAAGTAGTAGAATCCATAGTGACTCCGACGGACTCTGATCAGATGGTAGATGTCGTTAATGACATAACTGCCGACTGGGAGAGTCTAATTCGTACCTATGTACCTCGGATTGGCTCCATCCCCATGTGTCAGGGGATCACATGGAGTCCGGAAGGCAGTCCCTATCTCTTAAAGCTGCGGCATCCCACCGATCCTCGCATCGGCTCTGCTAGTTGGCTTTGATATCAAGGCATGGCACCATCCGGGGTCTCATTCCCCGGTAAATAAGAGTGTTCCACTCTTATTGTAGCGGTTCCGAGCACATAGCGTGTGAGGGATTGTTACGTGTCTAGGAGAGTTCTATTATAATAGAATCTCGGATTCTTCCTTATAATGGAGCTCTCTAAAAAAGAGCACCCTTCTTGGTAGATCCGATTCTTCGATGACGACTATATAAGAAGGTTAACCTCTAGTATAAAATCTTGGAATTTATTCTTAGATTTTATACCCCTGGTTGGAAACCAGGCGCCCCCCCACGAGCCGATTCGTTCGGTCTCGAAAAGGAGAGTGGAGATAAGGCGGGAACTTCATGTTGAGTTTTATTGATTAGATTAATAATATTATGAAAACATTATTTAATTTAACAATGAAGGTCCCTACTTTCTCCTGGCGGAGTCTTTTTGAAAAGACTCGATCGCTTAAAGGAATTCTTCTTCGAGTTCCTTTAGTGATCTCTGGTGTCCTATCATGTGAGGTTGGTCTCTGCGCCGTCTCTTTTGCAAGAGAGGTCATTAGGTTAAGGAGGAAGTCTGGATTACTATTTACTGCGCTTTATTTGAAGCAGTGTTCTGTATGCCTCCAGCGTTATTACGCTGGGAGCTATAGAAAGAGTGATTCGCTTTCCGTTCCTATTGGCTTGACAAGGTCGGGGATTCCAACTATCATCCCAACAGTTTTAAGAAAGCACATACGTGCTCGGGATGCTAGAGGGGATCGTATAGTCAAACTGTACTTATCTTGGTTCTCATTATCTAAGCTTGTGCAATTGGCTCCGAAAGTATCTAAGGAAACTTTCAAGTCAATTACCGAGTATCCTGATAATCAGGCTGAGTATCAGGGCCGAATCAAAGAGTTCTTAGGGGAAATTAAGGACTCTGCTCAGGAGATTTGGTCGCTATATTATCCGACCATCTCATCTATTCCTCTTTTAAAGGGGATTAGATGGGAACCTACCTGGAAGTCCACCCCTCTGTTGGATTCATTTATCCATAGGTATCATCCTGTGGTAGATGAGCCAGTTGAGCGGGGTAAACGTCTCCCTTTTGTGCCTATAAATTTGTTTTCAAATTTAAAGCGGCCTGGAATATCAACAAAATCCATTCCATTCCAGATGGATTCTTCTCTCCTGGTATACTTTGGTATCCTAGGGTTTTATTCCCTTTAGATATCAAATATACCACAGAGATGGCTAATTGGGATCTTGATTACTTTGAGAGGTGTGTAGGTCCACAGATCTCCACTCTTCTTGAAGCATATTCTAGGGTTCCATTAGTAACAGGTAGGCTTTGTCAAACGATTGAAGGAGGTGGTAAAAGGCGGTTGTTTGCCATATGTAATTATGTTAAACAACGTCTTTTATCCCCTGTCCACGATTGGGCGTTTAAAGTGCTTTCTGGTATTCCCACAGATGGTACTTTTGACCAAGAGCGTCCGTTAAGACGTTTGAAGGATAGAAATAGCATACCTTCTAACATCTATTCGTTTGACTTAAAGTCAGCGACGGACAGTTGGCCACTGGCAGTTATCTACGCAGTGTTTGAGACCTTGTTTGGTCCGACATTTGCTTCTTCGGTTGTCAACAGCTCTTTAGGCCTTAATACTTTCTTAGTCGGCCCTCCCCTTACTAGGAAGGTATATGAGGTGTCCTTTGCCCGTGGGCAGCCTTTAGGTTATAAGGGTTCTTGGTCGTTATTCTCGCTATCCCACCACTTTGTGGTATGGATTGCAGCAAAACGAGCGGATCCAAGTAGGACAGCCCCATTCTGGGACTATGCCCTTCTCGGAGATGATATTGTCATCTGTGATGAGAAGGTGGCGAAGGCTTATACAGAGATCTTAGATCAGTTAGGTGTTAAGATTTCACTTCCGAAATCGATTATTTCTAATCGAGGTTCGTGTGAATTCGCTAAGAGATATTGGTGCGATTTCCTTCAGAAGGATCTTTCACCTATATCTATTAGGGCACTTACTGGTTGTCGATCGATTCGTGGCCTTGTGCAGATTGCTAATAAATATGATGTGAAAACATCAGCTTTATTAAGATTAGCAGGCGCAGGTTATAGAGTCCGTTCTCGTATGCTGAGTTCTCAAACTCGCAGATGGGAGCGTCTTAAGGTCGTAGCGTCTAAGCCATACGGGTTAAAGTCACTACCTCTTGAGATGTGGCTTGGAAGGGGTAAGCCCCTCAATCCTTATCTTAGAGGGAAGATGGTGACTTTTCTCCGACGGGAATTACGCCCAAAGGAGATCCGGATCTTTCCTTCAGATCTGGTATTTGATGGTGAACGTGAGATCCTAGAACGCACTGTCTTACTCGGATGGGTAAGACAGTGGTTAAAACTAGTCTCATGGTACTATACCGTAGCATTGTCTGAGGATGTGACCATCGAACAGTTACTTGACGCACCCATGTGTACAATGACCTGGAAGAGATCACAGCGTGATGAAAATCTCATCCGTTTTGGTCTTGTATGGAAGTTGTATGATATGGGTGAAGGATGGGATTGTAGCACAGTACCTCGGTACTTGTTCGATCCTAATACAGTCATTCAGTTTGATCGGTGGTATTATGGAGGTCTGAAAGGGACCGATTTCATCATGGCCCCTATTGACTAACCATCAATAGAGGTTCTGGGACATCAGTCCATAAGAATTGATATCAAGGCATAGCATTCTATGGACTCTTTCATCACGTCCAGAAATGGTATGCCAACACCTTTTCTCCTTAGCCAACCAAGACTTTCCTGAGGCTTGCTCTCTATAAGAAAGGAACACTGCGCGATAGCAGCCTCCTGTTTACTAATAGATCTGCCGCCGCTAGTATAACAAAAAAAGCACATAAGGATCCGGAATAGAAAAATATACTGATCACTGATCAGGATCATATACAGCCCGGTATTAATTACCAGAAAGGATATAGTCGTGATGTCCCTTCATGGCCGGCCGGCCTGATCAGTATGGAGCCGAAGGCAAAGGTTTCCAGCAGCAGTTGATCTAGCAGCATCCATTATTACAGGAATTTCTTTTTGATGGAGAAGTAAGAAGGGCTCTTTGTCGCTACAGGAAAGCCAGTGCATGAAGATCTATTCCCCTCGTCCCACTACCTTCCTAGCCTAGCTGCCCAGATCGGATTCACTGATATAACCTATTAGATTCTTTACATATCGCATCTCTCAAGTGAGAATAAAATTCCCTAAGCGGTTAGGTTAGCAAGAACGGCTAGAATAGATCTTTCACTCTAGACATACCATGCATAGGGTAAGGACACAGATCTTATATAAGATACAGGATACCACTAGACGAACAGTCTTGCTTGTGTATTGTCATGCACAAGGCAAACAGTGGTCTTCAGGGTGCTTGTGGCCACACCGAGTGAGATAGGCGCTGGACCCGATGAATAAAGAGTTCTCGGGCATGGACTTAGACCAGTTTAAAAGAACTATTGGTCCGGTCCTAGCTTCGTGTGATGATCTTGGTGTACCACCTGTGATAGGCCGTCTTGCTTTCTCTTCTGAGGTGGCAAGAGGAGGATATTCGCCATAGGTAACTATGTCAATCAGAGATTGTTTCATCCTGTCTATTCTTGGTTGGCAGAAAGATTGAGACGCCTGCCCCAGGATGGTATCTTTGATCAAAGAGCACCTCTTGATCTGGCCTAAACTTTTCCATTGCCGGTCACTTCTAGGGTCTAAATTCAATGTGGACCAAAGCTTTTATGCCGTTCGAGCTATGGGGGTAGACCTGTAAACCCTTATCTCCGAGGGGTGATTCTTCCTTTCTTGTCTCAATCCAAACAGCAGGTTCCCACTGGTGTGCACAACCAGTATCGGTGGTGGCTGGTCATCCATGCCAGTCAAGCTCTTCTGGTCTATGTTCGCTACCTGGGGCTGAACAAGCTTTCCGAACCTATGTCCATTGCTTTAAAGTCTCTTTCTCTTACGCAATTTATCTCATTCCTGAAAAAAAGAGTTACAATTCGGTATGATAACGACACCCATCTTGCTAGATGTAGCAGCCATATTGGGTCTTCACCCCCATGGTGATACTCTTCGTCCCTTCTATTATCCTCTGTATCTGACCCGCTCCTTCCAAGCAGGTATTGAAAAGCACCCTGCCCCGGACCAAGCAAGCACCCGAAACAGGCTTCGAAGGAAGAAGCAAGCCTACTCTATAAGTATTACCTTACTAAGGTAAGCGTATCTAGAAGATGGAGCCGCTGAGATAGAAGTCAGATCCATGTCACACTAGGAAGAAGCCGCCACTAACTGGAGAAAGGAGCTAATGTTTTCTGCAGCACCACTGCCATGTAAGTTTTTTAGGAAGTTTCCGACCTCCTGTATGAGTATTTCGGTACTTATCCCCAGTTTTATGGATGCAACAAAAAGAAAAACAAGCGAGGACCCTTTAATTGACGATGCGTTCCGTCGTCAGCAAGCGGTGGCCGACAAGGCCCTTTTCCCTAAATATCTTGGGAAGCGAAGCGCAGGCTTTCTGATTCTGAGAGAAAGATAGAAATCGAAAGGCAAGGAGATAGGCAAGCCAAACCAAATAAGGAATGTTTCAATCTTTACCTCTTTTTGTCAGCCGGCAATCATAGGGTAAGCCCATCTCATGGAGAAAGTTTACATGTTGGGCCAGGCTAGTTTGCTTCGATGGTAGGAGTCCACGCAGTGAGGCAGCCATTTCCAGCCCAGCCGAACGAATAGGATCCAATAGAGTAGCCCGCATTGCAAGCTCTTTTATTTCCCAAGGAGAGCTGGTTATAGGTCAAGCGCAAGACATAGGATGTGAAAGCGCTTTGCTTGGTTCTTTCTTCGCGCGAGACAGGGGGACATCTGTTTTCTTACATCCCGTTATATAACATCAAGTGTGAGCCCCCCAATCCCCCGAGAAATGAGCATTAGCTCTTTCTATAAGATTCAAATAAAGGGTCCGTCGACCCACAGTAGTTTGTGTTTTAATTTAGGGCTTTCTTTTCACTACCAGAATCAGCAGTTGGCCTATTGTTGATCAAAGTCTGGGTTGGCGGTCCCTAGTTATAGATAGGCTTTCGCCTTCCTTTTTCCGTCCAACGAGGATTTTAGTGTTTGGAGAATTCTTCCTATTTGACCCGATGCCGTACCCTTCATGTGTTCATGATACAGGGCCGGGGTACATATTCCACAAAAACAAGGTTCGACTACGAGGATTGATAAGTTGTTCATTTTGTAACCTTCACCTCTATCTACACAGTTTCATTTCTACGTCTTCGACGAGCAAGACTTCACTGCTGACATAGGGTGAGGTTTCAACAGGGCAAGCGGAGATTATCCAACCAGCGGTCAGCTATGATATACTCAACTTCTTCTTTTCACCTCCCTCTTCGATCGATCCGGAAGACGTTCCCTTAGCAGTTGACATCTCAACAGAGTCCTCCGGTCGAGTTGGAAAACAACCCTTGAGACCTACGAGCTCCTAAAGCAAAGAAATAAATAGACAGACTTAGACGAGGGCATCTTGAACCCCTCTCCCTACGGTCGAGTTAGCCCATGACCTCAAGATCAAGAAGAGCCAGCCATACATAGAAGACAAGGGAAGACCTTGCTCGACCAAATGAACGTAGCAGCAGCATCATGAGATAGAACCCGGTCCTGTCCCGGCTGTCCATCTGTGGAACATGGGGCTGAAGACCTCTAGAGTACGTACTAGAAGAAAGACAGAACCACTTGGCTAGGGGGACCAAACCATTAGGAGGAAGAAGCAGATGGAAGACAGGGTCACTTGTGAAAGAACTAGCCGAAGGGGACCATCACAGTTGGGGCGGTGGATGACAGGCTAGCTCACCAAGAACATCAGGAGAGGTTGGGGAAGACTTGGCTGCGGCAAGTCAAGGAGAGGTTAGGTCAAGGGATTTCAGACAGAAGTCCCATCAATCAGAAGAAAAGGAATGAGAACTGCAAATACGATAGAGTGAAAAGGAGCTGAAGAGGTAAACTGATACTAAACGATTTGGAGGCGTTACAACTGCTTCCGATTGAGGAGTTGCGCAATACAGACTCTTGGGGGAAGATCGAATCAAGGTCGGGTCCCCACTAACGGAACAAACAAAGACCTATTTTCAATTGGTAGGGGAAGAGAGCATCAAGTAGGAATATAGCTTCAAGCTAGTCCGATACCTGATAGTAGTCTGATAATCCCGCTATGATCAATAGTATACGTAGGAATCAACCGAGACTTCTGAGATTGAAACTGGAAAGACAGGAAGCTGCTAATTCAAACGTTTCAAGAAGTCTTTTCCCTAGCAAATGACAGAAGAATATCTTGATACATAAACAAAAGTCATGCCACCTTATACGTCGTGAAACTGGCCTTAATTCATTCTATAGGGCCAGTCGAGTAGTTCTCTCCTCCCACATCTCTTTTTTTTTTTCTTTTGGCCGTTTTTGTTAGGCATTGAACCCCACCTTAGGTGCTGAGTGGTGTCCTCCCCTCCCTAATACCTAAAAAAAAGTTCCGTCTATGGAGCCTAAAGCTTAAACCATGGCATGGCAGTAAGCAGTAAGTTGGCCTAGTCTCTTGCCCAGCCTTCGCCTTCTTCAGTGGCCAAGTTGAAGCGTTCAACGGTTCTTCGGCCTACCACCTTTCTTTTTCAAGGTTGAGCTTGTTCAATTGAAGCTAATGCTATGCTGCTAGCTAGTTGGCTAGATATGGAGGACTTTCTTTTTTTTAGCTACCGGCCCAAACAAAAGAGATTAGCCTCTTGATCGATCGATTGATTGGATTGCAGTACGAAGGGGTTGATTGAAGTGTGAGATCCGCCCAAGACTAAGGCCGAGCAACTAGCTGCTGCAGGATTGGACGTCTATCTATCTCACCACGCTCTCCTACTCCTATAAAGGCCGGCGGAAGGAATGCTCTGCTCATCTTTCTTACGGCTCGTTACCGCAGCGCTCGTTCACCCCTTCGGCTTCTTCAATTCAAAAGGGTAGTGTCTTCAAACCTTACTCTAACGAGTAAGCTTTGAGCTCGACCAGAGGGAGAGGTTCGATTCCTCTTTGATGTATTCTTCGCTGTATCGACCTTCCGTCTTAATCCAACGAGAATATCATACTTCCTCTTGACAATCCTGGATGCCCAAAGTCTTATGACCGATGGCTCGGGAAAGTCTACAATCACAATTAATGTGAATGCTTTCTCTCCGCTGGTTAAGCCCAGAAGCATACAAAAGGTACTCAGTACCAGAGACACCTCACAGGAGGATAGGCCCCCTACCCGAACTAAGGCAGGTGGGCTGTAGTTCAGGGACCTCTTAGCAACCTCATCGTAGAGTTTCCACATTAAACCAAATCTAACTAACTGTGGATCCTCCCTAGTAGCTTTCCAACTACTAGTTACGACGGGCGCTTTAAAGAAGGCTTCGACTGACACTTCAGGGTCAAGTGCGATCGTATGGTACCATTGAACGTACTTGAGCCACTGACGTACCCAACCCTTAACCACAGTAATCTCAGCGAGCAACTCTCGACAATCATCATTATATAAGTCGGGAGGGCACAGCTTGAGATCTGTAGGCTTAAAAGCCTTACGTAGGTAATCAATAAGATGCCCACGTAGATAAGGATTGAGTGGTCTAAGCCGCCCAAGCCATAGTTCAAAAGGTAAGTTGCGTTTATCCCATATCGCTTTAAGTCGCTGGTACTTAGGCGACAGACTTTTATTTAAGCGCGAAAGCGTCCAGTAACCAGCACCCGCCAATCGACAGAAGGTACTAAACCGTTTTACCTTAGAAAGGTTCAGAACGGCGTAAAGCCCATGTGGATGGTGGGTGTTAGTCATGTTTCTCATGGAGATTGGAGAGAAATCCTTTCTCGTCGGTGATGACGTTGTCATTGCCGATAGCGGGGTAGCCAAATGCTACGAGGCGGCCCTGTCTGAACTGGGTGTTATTATTAGTCACTCATTTCAGGTAGTGGTTGCGCTGAGCAAGTGTATCCCGGACGGCGTTTCACGGATTATGCTATTTTAGGAGATGATGTAGTCATCGCTTGCCCTGAGGTAGCTCGTCATTATGAGCGAGCCTTAGCAGGGCAAGGCAATGCCGGAGATGACGCTTTCATAAGTAAACCTTACCGCCTTATTACATATCCTGGTTGAAAAGATTTTTAACCCAATCAGGATGTGAAAAAAGGTATACCACCGCGGCATACTGGTCCGCCAGTACTAGCCTTAGACAAGCAATTTTTGCGATAGACGAAACCTATTTTTAAAATGCCATTTGTAAGCCATGGCAGGCTGATTTTAACATCAAAACAGCCTTACAATCAGATTCAGTCTAATGCCGATGCTTTGGGAGCGGTCAACAGCTTCCCGATACATGCCCTGCTAAGTAGGTTACACTACTACCTACCCGGTACCAAGAAAAGTGCCACTGCTTGCGGGGCGGTTAGATAATCAGTTGGTTCGAGCTAAGAGTTCCCTGCCCTGATAGCCGGTTGGGCTACCAAAGCGAGACCAGGCTAATGGTGGGTCAGACCCGACGCTATCCTTGGACCAGAGGGAATGGTACCTAAGCCGCAGCGAAAAAAAAAGGTACTTTAGCTTTGTGTGCCACTAGTGAAAAGGAGGTAAGC
>Ga0153960_1000075_pt1 | contig 27375 bp, 16 predicted proteins | sample TSFL044MetaG_FD_102274 | JGI IMG/M metagenome (GOLD analysis project Ga0153960, IMG submission 102274) | Attine ant fungus gardens microbial communities from Florida, USA - TSFL044 MetaG | ecosystem: Host-associated > Fungi > Mycelium > Unclassified | place: USA: Florida, Withalacochee...
AGGTCGGCTACGCATCGTCGCCTTGGTGAGCCGTTACCCCACCAACTAGCTAATGCGCCGCAGGCCCATCCCCAAGTGACAGATTGCTCCGTCTTTCCAGTTCTCTTCAGGCGAAGAAAACAATTATTCGGTATTAGCTACCGTTTCCGGTAGTTGTCCCAAGCTTGAGGGCAGGTTGCCTACGTGTTACTCACCCGTCCGCCGCTAACCATCTGAGAAGCAAGCTTCTCATCAAGTCCGCTCGACTTGCATGTATTAGGCATGCCGCCAGCGTTCGTCCTGAGCCAGGATCAAACTCTCCAATAAAGATGAATTTCAGAGGCATCGTTAGACGCTATGAAAATCATCGGTGGTATTGAAAAGAGCGATAAGCTCATTTTGAAACTGACGATTCATTATGAATCAAAAGTTACTATCCATTTGTTCAGTTTTCAAGGAACTTGTTGTCCGTTTGTGTTAAAGCTTGTCAACCGGACAGGAATCTTATCTTATCATGTTGACTAACTAACTGTCAACTCTTTTTTTCTGTCAGCGTTCAAAGCGTTTCGACAATCATTCGTTTGAGGCGACAATAAATAATATATCATGATCTAATTCATTTAGCAAGCACTTTTTAATAAGCTTTATATAAACACTTTATAATCTACCACTCCCGCTAACTAAGGAGAATCTCAACTACATCAATCGACAGATTATAAGAATACAGAAGGAGCAACTCTATTTACATATAGATACTTCGGGTTACTGAATACTTGAATTCTGTTTACTAAAAATAGATAGGCACATCTACTTTTCTTAAATAGTATTAGATAACTATATAGAGGATACTTTTATATAAGAGGTGTTTCCCCCTCCCCTTTTGATACAAGTGATCCAAACACTCTATAATAAGGTATATATAATATAAAATAAGGAATGAATATGATGCTCCCGTTCAAGTAGCACTGACACAATACTTAATAATGCTTAATTCAGAACCCGCTCTCTAATCACAATCGCCTTCATTTATATCGAAGATACTCTGATGAATAACCTATATGGGGTGAACGCATATGAAGCAATGGCTGAAGAACATTCGAAAGGGTTATGGTAAAAAGCTCGTTTCCATTCACGCCTGGAATGCCTGGATTGTTGTCATCCTCGCGGTATCAGGTCTCATGTTGGTCGGTGGTTTCTGGCGTGAGTTACTCGGGATTGGACGCGTATGGTTAAAGTGGCTACATATTATCGTCGGGCTAGCTATGCTGGCACCTGTGGTGTATTACTTACTTTTGGCCGGAAAGCACTGGAAACAACTTCGTAATCGGCCTTGGCAAAGAGCAAATACAATCGTTGTTCTTGCACTGCTGGTAGGGTGGCTGTTATCAGGGATTGTGTTATGGCAGTTCAAGCTCGCTGGGCCGAGTTGGTCGAATACCGCGCTCCTGGTTCATGATTTGCTGACTTGGGTGGGCCTGCCTTATATTATCTACCACTCCGTCACGCGAACGAAATGGTTAAAAGATCCTGCACGCCGCGCAGTAAAAGCAACGACAGTTGTAGCAGAAGGTAGAAATGTGTTGCATCCAGCTGATGCTCCTGATGAAAATACGACGCCCGCACCGATAGTTTCTACCGAATCTATACGTACCACTAGGGAAAGTCCTCTCCATCAACCAGAGAAACCTCAACCCGTGTATACACGGCGGGCATTTATTCGGTCTGCTGTAGGCGTGGGCCTAGCTGTGACTTTGGGGCCTACTTTTATATCATGGGTTGGACGAAACCTCAAATTAGACAACAGTATAGATAGCATGCTGGAGAACGATCCCAATCACATGGTGCCTTTGCCACAAGCGCTGCCAGCTTCTTCACCTCCCGTCGGAGGCGGGGCTGAAGGTCATTTTCGCGTATACACGGTAACACCGATACCTTCCTTTACCAATGCAAACTGGTCATTTCGGATTGATGGGCTTGTTGAACGCGCACAGGTATGGAACTGGGAGCAATTTGTGAAGCTTGCTCGTACCGTTCAGGTCAGTGACTTTCACTGCGTAACAGGCTGGTCTGTTTATAAGAACACCTGGGAAGGCATATCTCTTAAGCAACTATTGACCCAAGCCGGAGTAAAACCCGAAGCACACAGCGTCAAGTTCTACTCAGGAGACGGTGTATATACAGATGCGATAACGATGGATCAGGCACAGATGGAGGATATAATGGTAGCTGTCATGCATGATGGCAAACCGATTCCAGCAGATCTGGGCGGTCCGGTACGCTTGGTTATTCCCCAGATGTATGCCTATAAGTCCGTCAAGTGGCTGAATCGTATTGAACTGATTGACAGCGAACATATCGGCTACTGGGAAGAACGAGGATACGACAAGGATGCATGGCTTACTGGTGCTTCTCAGGCGCGTTCCTGATTGGAGTTACTGCCGATATAGTTGAATTTAAATAAATGTGCAAACCAAAGACCCCCGTTCCACTTATGCGTGGTACAGGGGTCTTTAAGTTATCTATTACTTATTCGAGATACGCTGCAATTTAATCAAAGCCTACTCACATTCAAAATCTATCCCTCTTGATTCAAAAGACGTACAAGTTCATCCTCATCCTCAATAGTAGGAATGCCGAGATCATGAGCTTTGGTCAGTTTAGAACCTGCCTTCTCTCCGGCAATAACGAGGTCTGTCTTTTTGGAGACACTGCCCGTTACCTTCGCTCCAAGTGCTTCGAGTCGTTGCGTTGCCTCTTCTCGTGTGAGTTGATGCAGCGTTCCGGTCAGCACGACCGTTTTGCCACTGAAGAAGGAATCTTCCACAATCACCGCTGGTGCCTCAGGCGCCTGAGCTTTTACGCCCAAATTCAGCATCTTCTCAATAGCCGCCTGTGTAAACGGGTCTGCAAAGAAAGTCACAATGCTCTCGGCCACAATCCCGCCTACGTCCGGAAGTTCAACGAGTTCCTCTGCCGTTGCATTCATAATAGCATGCAGGTCGCGGTAATGGTCAGCCAGCATACGTGTAGTCGATTTACCTGTATTCGGAATACCCAGTGAATATAGGAACGAAGCGAGGTCCCGATCCTTGCTCTGCTCCAGGGCAGCAATAAGGTTGTTCGCTTTCTTTTCACCAAACCGCTCCAGTTTCACCAAATCATCGAATTGCAATGTATACAGGTCAGCAGGCTCACGCACATTCAATTCATCGTACAGCTGAATCGCCGTTTTCTCGCTAAATGTCTCAATGTCCATTGCATCACGGGAAGCAAAATGAGAAATCCGGGCCACCGTCTGCGGTTTGCAGGCCAGCTTGTTGTTACAGAACAAATGCGCTCCACGCTGTTCCAGCGGGAATCCACATGCCGGACATTGCTCAGGGAACACAATTTCCTCGCCATCACTCTCTTCAGTCACTTTACCCAGGATTTCAGGGATGACATCATTGGAACGACGGATAAAGACACGTGTGCCCAAGGCAAACTTTAGATTTTTCCGCTCAATGTCACCTACGTTATTCAATGTACAATTCTGTACCGTTACCCCAGCTAACTCAACCGGTTCAACTCGAGCAAGCGGTGTCACTTTACCGGTACGGCCCACATTCCAGACAACAGAGTTCAGAACGGTCGTGGTCTCTTCCGCCTCAAACTTGTACGCTACCGCCCAACGAGGGAATTTATCGGTGTAACCCAATGCCTCACGGGTGCGCATGTCTGTGATTTTGATAACAGCTCCATCGATCAGGTAGTCCAGTTGACCACGGCTTTCTTGTATCGCAGCCAATTGCTCCATCACATCATCAAACTCATGGAAATACGTAATGGATGGATTGACTTTGAATCGATTCTCACGGAGAAAGTCCATCATCTCCTGATGGTTGGCAAACTGAATATCATCCGAATAACCTACATTATAGAAATAGGCGTTCAACCGCCGCTCAGCGGTAGTCTTCGGATTCAGGTTGCGCAGCGCTCCTGCTGCGGCATTCCGGGCATTTTTGAGCGGCTCTGCTGCTGTTTCATTATATCGATTCAATACAGACAGGTTCATGATGCCTTCACCCTGGACTTCAATCGTGCCGCCTGTATAAGGGATTTTGAGGGGAACCGACTTAATCGTTCTAACTTGAGCCAAAATGCCCTCGCCTACGGTTCCGTTTCCACGCGTAGAAGCTTGAACCAACTCACCGTTTGTATACGTTAGATTCAGGGTCAGACCATCAAACTTCAGTTCAATCACATAGCCAGGTTCGGGCAACGGATTGTCCGGATTTTTGGTGTTGTAGTCATTGACCAGCTTGAGCACACGAGTATTCCAGTTTCGCAGCTGCTCTATATTCTGGGCTTTGTCCAAGCTCCACAATGGGGATAAATGGCGATGCGGTGTAAACCCTTTGAGCAGTTCACCACCCACACGCTGTGTCGGAGAATCAGGCAAAACCATGCCACTCTCCTGTTCCAGCGTAACCAGTTCATCGTACAGAAGATCATACTCCTTGTCGCTGATCTGCGGCTGATCCATCGTGTAGTACTGATAATTATGCTGGTTCAGCTCGGTAACGAGTTGCTCCATCCGGTGCATCGGGTCCATACAGGGCCATCCCTCCGTTATTATAATTTGGATCTATGTAGAACGAACGTTAGAGCAATCTCTACGTTCGTTCATGAATAACTATTCGACTTTGGTAATGGGGGCAAAGCCTGCAAGCAGACGTTTTAAGCCCACTGGGGCCGGGAATGCGATTTGAAGCTCTGTGTCATTACCCGAGCCTTTCACCCCAACAATGGTACCTGTTCCCCATTTGCCGTGTTGTACTTTATCTCCTGCTTTGAAACCATCAGAACCAGCTCCGGCAGCAACCGGTTTAGATGCCGACGACGGGGCAGACGTGCTGGATGTACTGGACGACGTACTCATGGTCACCCGTGAGGAAGTAACTGACGAAGCGGAAGAACCGCTTTGGCTCTGACGATCAAACAGCTTACTTGCTCCGCCACCAAAATTGCTCCCTCCACTGGCACCAAGTCCACGGCCACCATATGATCCACCTGCGCTGCTACCACGACGGTAGCGGTCACGAGCGATGGAAGTATCTTCTTTTAGCTCATCCGGAATTTCATCCAGAAAGCGTGAAGGCGGGTTCGCTGTTGTACGTCCGAATAAGGTCCGCATTTGCGCGCAAGACAGGAAGAGTTGTTCTTCCGCACGCGTAATTCCCACATAAGCCAGTCTGCGTTCTTCCTCCAGCTCTTCATTGTCCATAAAGGCCCGGCTGTGCGGGAAAACACCTTCCTCCATACCAACGATAAAGACGACAGGGAATTCCAGACCTTTGGCACTGTGCATCGTCATCAGGGTAACTGCGTCACTCTGATCCTCTTCATCATCGTTCATACTGTCGATATCCGCAATCAGTGCGAGATCGGTGAGGAACGAAACGAGCGTTTTGTCTTCATTATTTTTCTCAAATTCCATGGTAACGGACAGGAACTCATCAATATTCTCCAGCCGTGCACGGGATTCGAGTGTGTTTTCATTTTGCATCTCAAGTCGGTACTGGCTCATCTCGAGAATCTTCTCGGTCAATTCGGTCACAGACAGATATTCTACCATCTGATGCAGTGCGGCGATCATGTCATAGAACTCCACCAGCGCATTCCGCGTTCGACCGGCAAAACCGAGATCGTCCACGACCTGAAGCACACGGTATATTGAAATCCCTCGTTCTCCTGCTGCAGCTGCCAGCTTCGCTACCGTTGTATCACCAATGCTGCGTTTCGGTACATTAATAATCCGGGTAAGGCTGATGTCATCATCAGGGTTGGAAAGCAGGCGCAGATACGCCAGAATGTCCTTGATCTCTTTACGATCATAGAACTTGATGCCGCCAACGATCTGATACGGAATATCAGACTTGATCAAAATTTCCTCTATAACCCGGGACTGGGCATTGGTACGGTACAAAATAGCATGGTTCTGATAGGATTTGCCGTTCTTCACATTTTTACTAATCTCGGAAGTTACAAAATACCCCTCATCATGTTCGGAATCCGCACGGTATACCTTGATCTTTGAGCCACCCTCTTTGTCCGTCCACAGTTTCTTCGGTTTGCGCCCAGTATTCAGACCGATTACCTCATTCGCTGCATTCAGGATATTCGAAGTGGAACGATAGTTCTGCTCGAGCAAAATCGTATTGGCTTCAGGGTAGTCTTTCTCAAAATTCAGGATGTTGCTAATATCCGCTCCACGCCAGCGATAGATTGATTGGTCACTATCCCCTACGACGCAAATACGGTGGTGACTGTCAGCAAGCATGCGGCAAAGCATGTACTGTGCACGGTTGGTATCCTGATACTCATCCACGTGAATGTACTGGAATTTCTTTTGGTAAAAGTCGAGAACTTCCGGTACCTCTTTGAAAAGTTGAATCGTCGCCATGATGAGATCGTCAAAGTCGAGCGAGTTGTTGGCTCGGAGCCGTTTCTGGTACATCTTATATACCTTCGCCACAATGCCTTCGAAATAATCAGCAGCCTGCTTCTCATATTGCTCCGGACTGATCAATTCATTCTTCGCGGTGCTCATCATCGATTGAACGGCTTTTGGTTCAAATTTCTTGGTGTCAATGTTCTGGTCTTTCATACAACTACGAATGACAGATAATTGGTCAGATGAGTCCAAAATGCTGAAATTGGAGGTGAAGCCGATACGTTCAATGTCACGGCGCAGAATACGCACGCACATGGAGTGAAACGTTGATACCCAGATGTCACGCCCCTGCGAGCCGCCAACCAGTTGGGATACCCGGTCTTGCATCTCGCGTGCCGCTTTGTTCGTAAACGTAATAGCCAAAATGCCCCACGGGGGTGCTTTTCGTGTTGCAATAAGATAGGCAATCCGGTGTGTGAGCACCCGGGTCTTGCCACTGCCCGCTCCGGCCATTATCAACAGCGGTCCATCCGTCGCCTCGACGGCTTGCCGTTGAGGGGGATTAAGCCGTGCAACGGCATCATGTATATTTACAGGTTGCATGCATGCATGCTCCTTTCGTTGGTTGGTTGGTCGGTATAACTGATCTATCGGTTACACTTGGACTACGATTGCAGCAACATCTTCCGATCGTCGTTATCCCCAGATTTTTTGATTCCCTTTATCAAAGGGAAGATCCGGTGATAAATACGAACACTTCGTTTCTTCAGATTGCTGCTGCACTCTCCGTTTTCGTGTAAACATAATCCTGTGTACGAATCTCTTAGTAACAGGTGAAAATCCGGTAATAAGCCTGCGCTTCCGATGCAACTTTCTTTCATAAAGCTTTTAGCGAGCATTTCGTTTCTTCAGATTGGTTCTGCCCTCTCCGTTATTGTGTAAACGTAATTGTGCTTAATATAACTTTTTAATTAGTAGGGCAAAGTTCTATTTTAACAGATCAAGAGGGGAAATTGGGGGAATGGTAACCTAAACCGATTAAACGGATTGTTTCACAGCTTGGACCGTCTCCAGCGCGTTGTTTAAATCGCTGTACACAATGTTGCCAACCACTACGGTGTCTGCGACCTGTGCAGCTTGTCCAGCTTTCTCCGGACTATTAATCCCGCCGCCATAGATGAGATGCGCATTGGTGAGTTGTCTGTGTGTCTCTCCAACCAGCTCCATATCTCCAAACGTTCCGCTGTACTCCATGTATACGATAGGCAGATTAAGCAGACGTTCCGCAGCCTGGGCGTAAGCAACCGCAGCATCCGTCGTCAATTCCGTATCCGCTCCAGTCATTCGGGCAACAGTTGAGTCGGCATTAAGAACAATATAGCCTTCTGCAATAAGCAGATCCCATGGGATCAGATAACCGTAACGCTCGATGGCTTGCTGGTGATGTCCAATTATCCATTTGCTATCCGTTGCATTCAGCACCATCGGAATCAGATATCCGTCAAAACCAGGCACAACCGCCTCCAGATTGGATACTTCAAGCACACAGGGCAGCTCGTAGCGACGTACTCTGGACATCAGGTCCACCGTGTTGTCATAGGTAATTCCCGAAGACCCGCCAACAATTATGGCGTCGGTTCCCGACATGCAGATCAGGTCGAGTGCTTCATCCGATATTTTCCGGTCCGGGTCTAGCTTAAATACATGTCTCCACTGCTTAATCATGTCTATCAACGAACATTCCTCCAGAGGTTCTTCTGCATCCTAAAAAGCTTGTAAACTAAGTCTAAGTCAGCAGGGGGTGAGTGTCAATGTTCGTATAAAAAGGGGAACAAAAAATCACAGACTTTTCCCTGGAATTGCAGGAGAAGCCTGTAATTTTAGATGGTAGGGATGTGATGCTACAGAATTTAAGTCAGCGCCTGGTGCCAGTTCGAACATCCATATCTTGAGTAGGGTTGGATCCAAAGTCTCAAGTAGGGACACTGCAACCTTGAATCATACTTTAATACTCAAGGCTTCCAGGCAAAACGTGTGTTCATCTCATCCAGTTCCTGCTCGGTCAATACATCCGAATACACGCCGTACACGCCCCATTTCTCATAGTTTGCTACCTGGTCGGTGTCATTAATAGTATGCACGTAGGTGACGGCGCCTGCCTGCTTCAGCTTGGCAACGAAATTCTGGTTTACTTTATATTCCGGCATGGTAACGGCATCGATGTCATTCTTTTGTACAAAATCAACCACCTGGGCTTCAGTATCCTGCGTAGCGTAAAGTGTATAAATAATAGAAGGAAACGCGTAGATTTCTTTCACGGTTTCGAGCATCGGCTCGTTATAGATCTGAACTACAACCCGATTAAGGATTGAAGAGTCATGTTTCTTGGCTGCGTCCACGAGTGATTTTAGCACCTGCTGGATATCCTCGTCCTTCTGTTCTTTTGTATCGGTCACGATATACATATCCGGGTACTTGGCCAATACATCCATAATGCCGTCGGCATCCATCGGTTGGTACATGCCCAGAATGGGCGTATTCATAAATTCATCATGTGTCAATGCTCCAGCCTGTTTGTCTTCGGGTAACTCCTCGTCCTGTCCCAGCATTTTGCTCATGTTGGCGGTCCATTCATGTCTGGCTACTGCTTTGCGGTCCGAGGTCAGCATAAAGTCAATCTCAAACACACGTGTGCCCTTCTCATAATTGGCAATCATCGCCTCATAGGCGTTGGTGTAAGGCTGCTCACGGATACTGCCCATGGCATGAGCAATCAGTCGATAGGCCGTAAACCCATCGTGCTGCTCCTCGCTCTGACTGTCATAGGCAAAAAAGAGTGTGCCCACGGTTACAATGAGTAGTATAATGACGGCGGCAATTCGTTTCATATGACGTTCACATCCTTAGTAAGGTGGTAGGGAAGAAAGAGAGTATGAAAATGAAGATATGACGAAGCATGTGCGGTTTTTCCTTTTTGATAGCTAACTACCCTGATTGGAGAGGTGTAAAACAAAAAGCCGCCCGAAGGCGGCTGTTAAATCTAGGGATGCAGCATTTCGGATAGATAAAAAGCATCATCTATTCGGCTTGTTGTACACTTAATTCATTCAGAAAAGCGATCAAAGCTTCTCGCCAAGATCTCATGGGTGGCAAAGCGTTTGTACGAATAGCGAGATGATCCATTACGGAATATTGAGGCCGAGGAGCAGGACGTGGGAATTGCCCGGTGGTACAAGGCTCAAGAACAGCACTCGGTTTGAATCCGGATTGCTTGGCTGCTTCTTCCGCAATGGCCTGAGCAAATTCATACCATGTGCACGTTCCAGAATTAGAGGCATGGTAGATACCATATTTTTCAGTTAATGAAAGTTTACTCACGAGTCTGGCTAAATCCACAGTATATGTGGGCGATCCTTGTTGATCATGAACCACCTGAAGCCGGGGACGCTTTTCTAAAAGTTCCAACATGGTTTTGACAAAATTACTACCGTGTACTCCAAACACCCATGATGTTCGTATAATAAACCATCGCGTGCAGAGACTCTCGACCAGCCTCTCTCCGGCAAGCTTTGACTTGCCATACACGGTCTGCGGATTCGTCAAATCAAATTCCTGATAAGGTCTCGTTGCGGTACCATCAAATACGTAATCAGTACTAATATAGATTAGTTTGGCTTTCACTTTCTCTGAAGCAACGGCTATATTTCTAGTGCCTGTTACATTGACTGTGTACGCCATGTCCTCATCTGTCTCGGCCCTATCAACGGCTGTATAGGCAGCACAATGAACGATGATGTGAGGCTGAAAAGCGTTAATGGTATCTCTGCATTGCTGTTGGTCGGTGATGTCCAATTGATCCCTGTCACAGGCCATGACATCATGACCACCAGCTTGAAATGTCTTTACAACATCGTATCCGAGCTGTCCCGCAGCCCCTGTCACCATCACTCTATACTTCATTCTTTAAGCTCACCCATTCGATCACCATACTGAAGTTTTACATACTCTTGATACGCACCTGATTGAATTCGTGTCCACCATTCTTGATGGTTCAGATACCACTGGATGGTTTCCTTGATCCCTGTCTCAAAATTGTGCACAGGCTTCCAGCCAAGCTCAGTATGCAATTTGGTCGGGTCAATCCCATAACGTCGGTCGTGGCCCAGTCGATCCTTTACATATTGAATCAAACTTGCAGGTTTGCCCAGTTGCTCTAGAATCTTTTCAACAATATATATATTGGTACGTTCATTATTTCCCCCGATGTTATATACCTCTCCAATCTTGCCATTATGAATGACCAGATCGATAGCACTACAGTGATCTTCTACATAGAGCCAATCACGAATATTAAGCCCATCGCCATAGACAGGAATAGCCTTATCATTTAATGCACGAGATATAATAAGCGGTATAAGCTTCTCTGGAAATTGGAAAGGCCCATAATTATTCGAACAACGTGTAATGTTTACAGGCAAACCAAAGGTTTCATGATACGCTCTTACAAGCAAATCCCCACCCGCTTTACTGGCAGAGTAAGGACTGTTCGGCATCAAAGGTGTCTCTTCTGTAAACAAATCTGTTGGACCAAGTGAGCCATATACTTCATCCGTAGACACCTGAACATATTTGGTAACCTGATATTTCTTCGCCGCATCCAGCAACACCTGAGTTCCGAGTACATTGGTACGCACAAAAATATCCGGGGACAGAATGCTGCGATCCACATGAGACTCAGCCGCAAAATTGACGATTACATCGATCCCTTGGGAGATGATTTGTTCCATCTGTTGTACGTCAGTGATATCCGCTCGGATAAACGTATACTGAGAATTCGTTTCAACGGATTGCAAATTCTCAAGGTTGCCCGCATACGTTAAGGAATCCACGTTAACAATTTCATAATCAGGATGCTCACGAAGCATATACATCACAAAGTTGCTGCCAATAAATCCAGCCCCTCCAGTAACGAGCAGTTTCATGTCATCTCTCTCCTTCTGCCCCCAGATACTGTACGATCCGAGAAGCTTGTTTTAGTTAACCAAAATTCAGTTCCGCTCCTTGAAGTAAAGGATGCTTCTGGTCCTTCTCGGAGAGAATGGGATCCGACACAGGCCAATCAATTCCGAGCGCTGGATCGTTCCACAAAATACCCCGGTCATGTTCAGGCGAATAGTATGCATCCACCTTATATGTTACCTGTGTATGTGGCACCAGTGTACAGAATCCATGAGCGAAACCTTGGGGGACAAGCAACTGCCGCTGATTATACTCACTGAGAATGACACTTTTCCACTGCCCGAAGGTTGGTGATGAGCTACGAATATCTACAATAACATCATAAATGGCTCCAGATATAACTCGGACCAACTTTGTCTGTGCTCTGGGCTGAAGCTGGTAATGAAGTCCGCGAACAACTCCAGCTTCTGCGGACAGGGATTGATTGTCCTGAACGAATACATGATGTATACCATTTTCATACAGAACACGCTCATTATAACTTTCCATGAAATATCCCCGATGATCGCCATAAACCTTAGGTTCCAATAGAGCTGCGCCATCCATAAACAGCGGAATCACCTTCATGTTATCCCTCCGTTATTGCTATTAACAGCATTTCTTCATATTAATCTATGTATATGTAAAGCATCGGGTAAGTGATCGTTCATTGGCCTGGTTAAATCATGATATTTCAATACTGTTCCATAAAAGAATAAAAACCCAACCATGTTAACTTCGGCTGGGCTTAATCATAGCAATTTCTCTATCTGTTCTGTACAATCCGCTCCAAATACTTCAGCAAATCATCCCTAAGATCCGGGCGCTGAAGCGCATAATGAATCGTGGTTTCAATAAAACCAAGCTTCTCCCCAACATCATGACGCAGGCCGTCAAAGTGATAAGCGAGAATCTGCCGTTGGTCATTCAGACGGGACAAGGCATCCGTTAGCTGGATTTCTCCACCCACGCCAGCAGACTGCTGACCAAGGATATCAAAGATATCTGGCGTCAGAATATAACGTCCCATAATTGCCAGATTGGAAGGTGATTGTTCCGTCTTCGGTTTCTCGATCAAACGACGCGCGCGGTACACACGATCGTCGGTACGAGATACCAATTCCCCGTCCACAATACCGTAACGAGACACTTCGCTCCAATCAACTGGCTGAACGCCTACGATCGGAGATTGCAATTCATCATAGACTTCGATCATTTGCTGAAGACAGGGATGATTGGACTCCACAATGTCATCTCCTAGCAGGACGGCAAATGGTTCATTTCCGATAAACTTGCGGGCACACCAGATAGCGTGTCCAAGACCCTTCGGTTCCTTTTGGCGGATATAATGGATGTCTGCCATTTCGGAGGGCTTGCGAACTTCATTCAGCAGATCCCATTTCTGTTTACCAGCCAGGTTCTGCTCCAGCTCGAATGAATAGTCAAAATGATCCTCAATGGCCCGTTTACCTTTACCTGTTACGATAATGATATCCTCAATGCCTGAAGCCACAGCTTCTTCAATAATATACTGAATCGTCGGCTTATCGACGATGGGCAGCATTTCCTTGGGCATCGCCTTGGTGGCAGGCAGAAACCGGGTACCGAGCCCGGCTGCCGGAATAATTGCTTTACGGATGCGCATGCTGAGCCCCACTCCTTTTTTTGCTAGAGTCATATTTTAATATATTAAATGATGGCAAACTCCAATGTGATTGGACTTCATTATACCATCAACAGCTCCCGGATATCCTGCTCGGATAAGGTAGTTGATCCTCGATCTCCGGGTTCAATGACTTCGGCAATCAGATCTTTTTTGCGCTGCTGCAGTTCCAGAATCTTCTCCTCAATCGTACCTTCCGTAACGAGGCGGATAACCTGTACAACTTGTTTCTGCCCCATGCGATGGGCACGTCCGATGGCCTGTTCTTCCACGGCGGGATTCCACCAAAGGTCATATAAAATAACAGTATCTGCACCCGTTAAATTCAATCCGGTACCGCCAGCTTTCAAGGAGATCAGGAACAGTTCGGCTTCGCCCTCGTTGAATCTGCGGCACATTTCTACCCGACTCTGGGCAGGTGTCTGACCATCCAGATAGAACAAATCTCTCCCTTGTGCAGCGAGCGTCTGTCGAATCAGATTCAGCATACTAGCGAACTGGGAGAAAATGAGAATCCGCTTGCCAGCAGCGAGACAATCCTGGACCGTCTCCAGCAGCTGCTCCATTTTCCCGGAATCCCCTTGATAACCCTCCACAAAGAGAGCAGGATGACAACACAACTGGCGCAGGCGTGTAATACCAGCCAGGATTTTGATCCGGTTCTTCTGAAAACCGTTCTCTTCCATGTCCTTGGACGTCTCATCCTGAAGCTGGGACAGGTAGGCGGCGTACAGTTTCTTCTGTTCGTCCTTTAGTTCGGAACGCTGTACCGTTTCAATACGATCCGGCAGTTCTTCCAGCACATCTTTCTTCAGACGACGGAGAATAAACGGACGGACCATTCGCGCGATTCGTTCAGGAGGCAGGTCACGGAATCTGCGATAGCTTGGAAATAGGCCCGGGAATATAGCTTCAAAGATCGACCATAACTCATCCAATGAGTTCTCCACGGGTGTCCCTGTAAGAGCGAAGCGACGTGGTGCCTGAATCTGTTTAACCGCCTGAGACGTCTGGGAAGAAGCATTCTTGATCGACTGGGCTTCATCCAAAATAAGCGTATGAAATGTTCTTCCTAGATATGTGTCCAGATCGCGGCGCAATAACGGGTAGGACGTCACAATGACATCTGCGTCATCCATGCCTTCGAGCATACTGGCTCGTTCGTCTTTATGCCCAGCTGCAATCAGCACTCGCAAATGCGGCGCAAATCGGGCAAATTCATTCGCCCAGTTGTACGTTAACGAAGCTGGTGCAACGACAAGTACCGGGGGATGAGCAGGTTGTTGATGCAACAATCCCGCCTGTACTTTATCTGGGATGTTACTCCCGAAAGTTCCCTCATCGACAGTGTAATCAGCATCACCTGGATTGCTAATGTGCTGTTTCGGCTTTTCTTTCAGTTCTGCCGCGATATAGGCGATACTTTGCAGCGTTTTACCAAGTCCCATATCATCCGCCAGGATGCCGCCAAATCGGTAAAATGCGAGTGTACGCAGCCACTGGTATCCACTGGCCTGGTAATCACGCAGCACAGGAGCAAGCGCATCCGGCAATGTAAAATCCATCCGCTCGGGATCACGAAGGTCATCCAGGAAACGTTTCAAGGAACCGCCCCACTTCACATGTCCCGAAACCTCGTCCCGGCCCGGAAGTTGTAAAGCCCGAACTGCCGGCAGCCGAATATGACTGCCCTTGATATCGCCGGACGCAATCCCAAGCGAATCCGCCATGTGTGAGAAGCTGTCCGCTCCTTCATTTTCGAGAGAGACAAACACACCGCTGCGCAAGCGGAAATACGGTTTCTTTTCCACAATGCTGCGCATAATTTCCTGAAGCTCCTGCTCGTCTACACCTTCCATCTCGAATGAGATCTCCAGCCAATCCAAGCCTTTTCCCAGATCTGCCCGAACTTTCGGGGGTGTCGGATAAGATTGCACCATGGCCTTCACCGCATTCGGAATATAGATATCTACCTGCTTCTCAAGCTCCGGCAGCAGATGATACATCACATCGTATACCGCATCTTCTCGTTCACTTGCCCATACACTGCCATCCCGTTCCAGGAAAGAGCGATCAAGTCGGTCGATCAGGTTACGCTCCGCATGACGGTCACGTACCAAAATCACCTTTTTCTCTTCCTCATCGATCAAATATTCGGCCAGCGGATTAATCACCATTACACCATAATCAAACTCCAGACGCGCAGTAATCCGTTCCCGGTAGAAATCGATATACAACTTTGGCGCAAGCTCCGGCTCTGCGATTCGTTCTCTCACCTGGGAGTCGATGGACAGATGTCCAAGTGTACGTAGTTCCGGCACTACATGCTGCACAAATTCATCTACCTGCTGAGCTGAAATATCGATACTTTCCTTGATTCCATAAGAAGTGAGCGCTTTGCTCAAATCCTCCAGACTTCGCATCTGCATCGGCTCCAACATATGCAATTGCCCTTCCACCACGGCAGCATCATAGGCTGGAAGAAGAATCAGCTCACGCAATCCGGAGATCTCCAGCTGATAACCTTCATTAGTCCCCTGCGCAATACGGTAAAATAAAGGCAGTGCCCCCTCGCCCAAAGTGAGCGGTCCATTCGCCAACCCTGTTCCCTCCATCCGGCTATCTGCCTGAAGCAGCAAATCCAATAGAGGTTTCCAGACCAGAGGAGCAATCAATATATCTCTTCCGTCTGAAGCACCCAAGTAGCCGGAGATGGATTCGCGGTAAGCTTCCTCACTCTGCCTCATCCGAATAAGCATAGACAGGATCGCCTGATCCTGGGGACTAAAATAATGCATTGAAGGGTCATAAAAGAAGAGCTTGGTAAACGACATCGGCTCACCATTCTCAATGCAGTTCAGGAATTGCTTCACTTTCTGAACGACATACAGGCGTTTATTTCCGACCTTCAGTTCAAGCGCGAGTTTGGCTACACCTTTGTGAACCTGCACAAGCTTGCATATAAATTGGAGCTGCAGCTCCTCCCGCAATGAAGACCGGGTTACAGGCGCAGTGTATTTACGATCATTTGCATGCAAAGGGCTGCGCTCTTTGGCAAACATGGAAAGAATCTGATCTGCTGTTCGGTACGAAGGTTTATCTGCTGATCTTCCCCATCCAGGTGCCGAGCTTGGTCGACCCGCTTGAGCGAAATGGACAGACGGGCGATCCCTTTCCGCATGGTCATCAAGCTTGGAATCTGAAGGCAGTGGCTCGGCTGCAAAGGCCTGAGCAGATGAAGTTGAATGAGATCCCACATTCATTACTGAGTCGGTATGTGTAATGGAGTTTGGACGCTCCCACTCATTCTCTTCCACCAGCGTTCCTACTCTGGAAGTAGAGCCACGATCAGGTTTAGACACCAGCGTCGAGGATGTTTGAGAGCCCGTGTCACGCTGTTCTCCCCATTCATGAATCGCCAACAAAACGGCAGCTACATGCTTGCAATAGTCATAATATCTCCCATCGCCCGGACAGCTGCATCCGGCAATAACCTCACCTGCATCATCCAGATCAACCGTTACTTTGTATCGTTCTGTACCTCGAACCACAGCTTCGTAATGGCGTTCATCCTGACTGGCGACCAGGTTGGTCACCCTGCCAGATTGGTTATACGCTTCTCCCCGTTTGAAAGCCGTGACCCCGCACAGCAATTTGATATCCATCATCGTGAATGGCGCCACGGTTCTTCGCCTCCTATATTACTCTGACAAACAAGATACCACATACGAATTTAGTATCGGTATACTTCAAGTCTCTTTTATAGAAAAAACCCCAAGAGCTCCGTAAAGCAGAGATTGGGGTTGCTTCATACTTTCATGCCTGTTGCTGATTGTTCCAGGTTCGATCTATTATTTCACCAGTTGACCACGCGTTACGCCAAGCTGGTTTGTTGCTTTCAGTGTTTTCCAAACTTGAGTGCCACTGATCTCGCCACGCAGAGCACGGTTGTACAGATCAATAACCTCGCGCACCTGCTCTGGAGTTTCCTCCAGGAATTCAACACGGTAACGGGATACACCCAGATCCATGAAGTTGGTCAGGTATTCTGCACCGGATTGTTCCACTGCATTATACACGGTATTACGGCAGCCTTCGTCCACACGTACCGGGTGGGACATACCGATCCGGTCTTGCAAGGAAGCCCGGTGATCTTCACATGGACGTCCACAGTTCGTATAGTCCGTTCCTTCACTCATAAACGTACAGTACACACAGTGCTCAGTATGGAACATCGGCAAATGCTGATGAATAACGACTTCCGTCTGACTTGTACGGGAGTGTCCCAGCAAATCAACCATTTGCTGAATGTTGAGGTCATAAGAAGGTGTAATCCAGTCACAACCTGCTTCCAGGAACAGTTCCACTGCTTTGTGATTGGCGATGTTGAGTGAGAAGTCACCGATCAATTCCGGGTGCTTCGCATCCGGGTTCTCCATCCGATGGCGCAAGTAGAAGTACAATGCACCCGTATTACGTACGAGTACAGCATCCGGCTGCAAACGCAGGATGTTGTTGTGATACCCGTTCTCCCCAGGCATATGAATGCGTGGTGTTGCCAACGCAATCTTGCGGCCTGCGGCACGAACAGCTTCCACTGCTGCCGGGAACTGCTTGATAAACTCGAAGTCGGCATAGATCATGCCGACACCCGCTTCCAGCGCTGCCTCCACTTGTGGCAGGCTGCGGCAGAGCGCGGTCAGCTCCGCATGACCGCGAGCAACTGGCGCTGCTGGTTTAACCGCATCGCCGTATACTTCCACCGCCCGTTTCACGTAGACGGGCGGTTTAGGGCGCTCGCCCGCGAGTTGCTCCACCGCCTGACGGCGAATGTTATTCAACTCGCGCATCGGGATGATGACGTCACCGTGCAGGTTGACGTCCAATTCTTCCAGCTGGAACACAGTGCCGCCCAGACGTCCGAATTGCTCTGCGAGCAGTTCGTGCGTCATTGGACGCTTCTGGGCAATATCCAGTTCCATCTCGGAATTCACACGGACTGTCGTGCCCTTCTGCACGTCCGTCCACCATGTGCTAAGCGGCTGCCCTGGGCTGCCGATAACTTTTACGTTTACCGGGAAGATGCGATAAGGCTTCTCGGTTTCAAAGCTCTGACGCAGACGTTTGTCCAGCGCCGGATCATTCGTTTTCCATACTTTGTCGCCAACTTTCACGCGGCGCAGGTCCACATCACTACGGCCTGGCACTACGTCCACGATCCAGCCTTCCTCGGCTTCGCCTTCAAGCTTCACGCCTTTGCGACGTACATCGTAGACTCGTCCGCCCTCTTCCTTCTTCGTTGGATCTCCGGCATCAAATACGATTCCGTCTCCACGTTTAACGGGTGCATCGAGCTTCAGGACGACACCATCCCGCAATACTTGGTCTACACGACCCAGATAGACACCACGGCTTTTCGGGAACGTACCGTCAACCAGCTGTTTATTGTTCGTTCCGTCCAGGAAACCGTGCGTGAATCCACGAGAGAAGCTCTGCTGCAATTCACGAACTTCTTCCTTACTTGGAGGAGTATTATCTCCATCAAAGTAACGGTCGATCGCTTTGCGGTATTTACTAACCACGTTGGCCACGTATTCCGGCGTTTTGAGACGTCCTTCGATTTTAAAAGAAGTTACGCCCGCTTCGATCAGTTCCGGCATCAAGTCAATCGCAGCCAGATCCTTCGGAGACAGCAGATACGCTACATCGCCCATTGGTTTATGCTCGCCATCCACCATCAGGTCGTACGGCAAACGACAAGCCTGTGCACATTCCCCACGGTTGGCGGAGCGTCCGCCCCACATTTCAGAAGTCAGACATTGTCCGGAATAAGACACACACAATGCACCGTGGACAAATACTTCCATCGGTAACTTCGCTTGTTCTCCGATTTTCTGAATCTGCTTCAGGTTGTTCTCCCGTCCAAGCACGACACGTTCCATATCAAATGGCTTCGTAAACTCCACCGCTTCTGGTGACGTAATCGTCATTTGGGTTGAACCGTGAATCGGGAAATCCGGCGAGATCTCGCGAATCATTTTGACCAGACCCAAATCCTGTACAATCACGGCGTCCACACCTGCATCGACACAAGCGTCAATCAGTTCTTTGGCATCCGTCAATTCATTTTCAAAAATCAATATATTAAAGGTCAAAAAACCTTTTACGCCATAACTGTGCAAAAACGCCATAATCTCCGGCAGCTCGTCCATACGGAAATTGTTCGCGCGTGCCCGTGCATTAAATTTTTCGACTCCGAAGAAAATCGCATCCGCGCCGTTGGCTACCGCCGAACGCATACAGTCCCAGTCACCTGCGGGTGCCAGAAGCTCAACGTCTTCTCTTCGTATTGTTGCTGTTTTCATGTGTATCCTCCCCATAACCGGCATAGCCGGATTTCATCCCTGTACCTGTACGCTAAATCCTGTACCTTGATTCCATACGCCTTCATTGTCACTGTATCGCTATATCTATACATTATGTCTGTATTGCCTGATTCCCAAGCCTACAGTCATTCTTATTTTTCAGAACAGCAGTCATAACTCCTGAACTAGTATAGTGTACCACTTCTGCAACGACTCTTCTACGCTTTCCTGAAAAAACCGTTTATCATTTTCATTTCCATTAAACTTTACACTAGACACTCCGATTGCAGTACCATCTTCCGATCGCTCGATAAACGTGGAGCGTATGCTTTCGATGCAGTTTCCCTTCAGAAAACTTGTAACTTCGCTTCTTCAGATCGGTTCTGTACTCTTCGTTCCAGTATAAATTTTAGGTTCAATTTACATAATCCACTCCAGTTACAGTATCTATATAAAAATAAATACCGGAAGGTCTTGTGACCCTCCGGCAACATGCATCTCTGTTATTTCGACATTTTGCATTATTTGATAAAAGTAAATGAGTTCACGGCTTTTTCCAGCGCTGCTGCCTGTACTTCTGTCTTGTTGGCGTCATTCAGCCCGCTCGTAATGGTATACGTCGTTCCGTTCTGTTCAAACACGATCTGACGTCCGGTATACGGCACACCATTGTCCACCTCATGATAGATGAAGGAAAACGCAGGCACACCTGCAAACGTCAACTCCTCACTGCTAAGCAATTTGAAGTTTTTACGCGTTTTGGTTGCTTCCGCATAGGCCTCTCTAAGTTGACTGACGGTCATTTCAATGGATTTGTCCTCACTTGCTGCAATGGAGAATTGACCACCTGTGAAGGTATACACGACGGGAGAATACTCAAACCGATCATTGTACGGCGTCCAGTAACGCGGAATATCAACACTGTAATGATAACGCTTGGACATTCGTGTCACAGCTTTTGTTTTATCCGTCAAATATGGGTCTTCATCCAGCTGTCCGAAATTATCGGATACGGTATCAAAATCAATCTCAACACTCTTCATGATACTCTTAAACCATTCACGATCCTTCGTCTGCTCCTCAGGGAACGTATACTCTGCATAATAGCGATAGCCGTTTTTTTGCAAAAGAACATCGAACTCCGTCTGCCATCCATCGCCAAAGTTATACCGGAACTCATTCACCTCAGCAGTCTCGCCTGATACATCCATCGTATACGAACCTATCGGTTCATAACTTTCCGGCGTGAACGTCTCACGCATCCACTTGTCCAGTTGGCCGCTCCACTCTTTGACCGTCGCACCTTTCGGTGCAGATGTAACACGCAGCTGCAGATATGCACCATCCTTGGCTTCGTATATCATCTGGGTGTTGTCCATGGACCAGCCTGCTGGAATCTTCAGTTCAATGCCATAATCGTCATTCCAGGTAGAGCGCATACCCTCATCCACGGTTGAAAGATCCTTAATTGTACGATCGGACTGAGCATAAGTAGGTTGAAATGAATTGAGCAGCGCTGCACGTTTGCCCAGATCCTTGTAATTCACTGCTCCATAGTCCGCAAGGTATACGTCATATTGGCGACCATCATGGATATATTGGCGCATTTCCCATAACACCCCGTCCGCATCTTTAACCACAATCCGGGCATAAGGGGTTTTCCCTTTGGCAATCGATTCCCGATCGAGCACCGTATCTCCGCTCTCTTTTGCTTCCTGAACAAGCTGCTGTAACAAATCATCCGAATCCAGATTTACATCCTGGTCACTCACATACACTTCAAGATAATAACTGCTGTCCTCCGCGCCAAATGTCATCATGCGCTCCTGCTCACCCGTTTGCAGAATCATGAGGTCGGATGGGTAATTAATGGACCAGCCGTAATAACTGTTACCAATCCTCGTTTTGCCTTCGTCCAGATTAATGCCACCTTCGTCCTCATCTGCCGATTCATCCGATTGCAATAATCGAATGACCATTTCTCCAGAGCTACTTGGGGCAAGTGTAGCGCCAATCCCCGCAGCTACCGGGCGGAGCGGCACCATGAGCACGCCATTCACCATTTTTGGGGCAGCGCCCATCTCTTTTTTGACTCCATCCACCCAGGCAATCGAACTGCCTATCGTTAAGGTGACAGTATGCGGACCTTCCTTAACTTTGACCACATCATTCTTCTCCAGTCGGATCTCGCTGCCAAAAGCCTTCTTGAATACACCGACAGGAACCATCGTAACCCCTTTGAACTTATATGGTTTCGCGATTGTCTGCTTGCTGCCGTTGATGTAAGCGCTCGTGCTTCCTGCTGTGATCCGCAGCTCACTTGTTGTAAGATCGGACGCCCACGCAGGCAATGCCGCTCCAATGCTCAGCATCCCGACTAACACACCTGTGCTCAGCACACGTAAAAATGTTTTTTTCATTCCGTTCATTCGTCCTCTCTGGATCCGGATGGCTCGCCGGGCTTTATTGATCTTCATCTACAGTGAACTGCTCATCTTCATCGTCTTGGATATCCGCTCGATCAGCAAGGACCACCGTTCGAGTGACAATATCGCCGTCCGTTTGCATTAACAGTTTGACCTTCTGTCCTGGCACATACGTTTTGAGCAACTCATTGATATCCACCACAGAGGACACACGTGTGCCTGCCACACTGTATAACACATCTCCCTCTTTGATTTTGGCTTTCTTCGCTTGAGCCGACAACACGCCCGTAATCGTCAAAGGATCGTCTGTAGGCAGCCCCACAATCGCTGACCAGCTCTCTTCCAGTTGCAGGCCAAGGCTTGCACGCTTGATTTTTCCGTATTCAAAGAACTGATTGATAATATATTGAACGGTATCTACTGGAATTGAAAATCCCATACTCTCGATACCCACTGCTGAAAATTTCATCGAGTTAATACCGACAACTTCACCTTTGAGGTTAACCAGCGGTCCGCCGCTGTTGCCCGGGTTAATGGCCGTATCTGTTTGAATCAACCGATAGGTGGCTTCTACTCCCCGATTAAGACCACTGATTACGCCCACTGTTGCCGAGTTACGCAAAGAGAAGGAAATCGGTGTGCCGATGGCAATGACGGTTTCTCCAACGGTTGTTTGTGAAGCTTTGGCAAAGGTCGCCGGTTTAAGAGATTTAGCATTAATTTTGATTAGAGCGATATCGCTTAACGGGTCACTGTATGTTTTGGTGATTTTATATGTATTGCCATCGGTCGTCACGACCAACGGATTGATTAATCCATCAACTACATGGGCATTCGTCACAATCCAACCGTTCGAGCGGATGATCACGCCAGTGCCATGAGCCAGGTTATAGCGATCCGATGTGACGCCATCCTGTGATTCAGTAGATTTGCCGATGATGCCTACAACAGAGGGAGATACTTTTTCAATTACTTTTGGAACAGCTTCACTGCCCTTATACTGAAACGTTCCAGATTTGGCGTCATATTGCCCACTTCCTCCAAGCACTTTGACCAAGTCTGTTGAACTAACATATACATGTCCATCTACCATTTTGGCTTGCATACTTGATGAAGACTCCGCTGCTCCAGCCGTTGCTGCAACACTGATCGAGAGTACAGCAGCCATCAGCATGGCTACACCCTTTTTCCCCAACTCTCTCATTCTCTCACCTAACCCTCTCTATATATCCTCCGTTATGCAACCAAACCATATGAACCATGACTGAATCTCTTTCTCTATTATCTGCAATACCGGTATCCCCAAATTTAACATACAAATTATTCCTGTACAATTGCTTTAAGACCTAATTTCTATAGAGAAGACCGTATGATCCGAACCACTCTGCAAAACACAAAAAAACACCCTCCTTCATTCCCTGGAAAGTGTTTGTCTGTTCTTCTGCTTGCTGTTTTCAAACAAGTTCAGCCTTGTCTCTACGACCCAAACCAACCGGTAATCATGGCATAGTCCGTCAAAAGGAATACAAGCAGACTGACCACTGCAAATCCGATAGCAAACAAATTCTTCTTCGGTGCGCGAATTAGGCGAACCACTCCGATGAAAATGAGGATCGTAAATAAGATGACAAAAATATCAAACGCATGAAAATTTGAAGTACTCGCCGCGGCTCCTTCTGCAAACAGCATGGATAGACAGACCTCCTCACCATAGTTGAACATGCATTTTGCATAAATCTAATGACTGAATTCCAATCAGCAAGAAGTAAATAGAAATGAGTCTCTCATTTAACAACTTGTACCCTGAACCGATTCAAGTGATGCAAAATGCCGAATGCTAACGCATACCCTAATATCTTCCTCTATGTTATCTGTACCCTGCTTGTAATGCAAGCCCTATCATCCATAAAAATGAAAAAAATCCAGTTTGGCAGTAGATTGATGGAATGCTTGCTCTACCGCATATGTAAACACTTTCACCGATGCCTGAAATAAGATCGCACAGCGGCAAAAAGAAAACCCTTCTCTTCGGAAGAAGAGGACATCAGATCCTACATTGATGCCGCCTACTTCATGAAAAGAAGGGTTAGATATTCAGAAACAAGCTGTAAACTGGGGCATTTACTCCGTTAATTGTAACGTCTTGCTTCGTTCCGTATCCCGCTCCAATACTGGTTTCAAATACTTACCTGTATAGGAAGCTTCCACTTTGATAATATCTTCAGGCGTACCTGTCGCAACAATAGTTCCGCCACCACTTCCACCTTCCGGGCCCAGATCAACGATATAATCGGCTGTTTTGATAACATCCAGGTTATGTTCGATAACCAGTACCGATTCACCAGAATCCACCAGACGGTGCAGGACGTTCAGCAGACGATCAATATCATCGACATGAAGACCAGTCGTTGGCTCATCCAGGATATAGATCGTTTTCCCCGTACTGCGACGATACAGCTCGGAAGCAAGCTTCACGCGTTGTGCTTCACCACCGGACAAGGTCGTTGCAGGCTGCCCCAAGTTAATGTAGCCCAATCCCACATCGAGCAAGGTTTGCATTTTGCGATGAATTTTCGGAATGTTCTCGAAGAACTGCGTTGCATCCTCTACCGTCATTTCCAGCACATCTGCAATATTTCTATTTTTGTATTTGACTTCAAGTGTTTCGCGATTGTACCGTTTTCCTTTGCAGACCTCACAAGGCACATAGACATCTGGCAGGAAGTGCATCTCAATTTTGATAATACCGTCCCCGCGACATGCTTCACAACGTCCACCTTTAATATTGAAACTAAATCGACCTTTTTTGTATCCGCGCACTTTGGCTTCATTGGTCTGTGCAAACAGATCACGGATATCATCAAAGACGCCTGTATACGTAGCCGGGTTGGAGCGTGGTGTCCGTCCGATTGGTGATTGGTCAATATCAATGACTTTATCAATATGTTCCAGACCACGAATCTCTTTGTGCTGACCTGGACGTACCCGTGCACGGTTCAGATCGCGCGCCAGCGTTTTGTACAAAATCTCATTAATTAGCGTTGATTTACCCGAGCCGGATACACCCGTTACTGCGGTGAATACACCCACTGGAATTTTTACATTCAGGTTTTTCAGGTTATTTTCCTTCGCTCCACGCACTTCCAGCCAGCGGTCCCCGACGCTACGGCGTTCGGTACGTACCGGTATAAACTTGCGCCCACTCAGATATTGACCCGTTAACGAGTTCTCGTCATTCATAATTTCTTCCGGTGTACCCTGCGACATGATGGTACCACCGTGGATACCTGCCCCCGGACCAATATCGATAATATAATCGGCGGCCATCATCGTATCCTCATCATGTTCAACCACGATCAGTGTGTTACCGATATCCCGCATATGAGCGAGAGTTGAGATCAGACGATCGTTATCCCGTTGATGCAGGCCAATACTCGGCTCATCCAGAATATACAGCACGCCCATCAGGCTGGAACCAATCTGTGTCGCCAGTCTGATCCGCTGGGCTTCACCACCAGACAATGTTCCTGCAGCACGGCTCAAAGTTAGGTAATCCAGTCCTACGTTTACCAGGAAGCCGAGACGGCTGTTGATTTCTTTCAAAATAAGTTTGGAGATCATTTCCTCTTTCTCACTCAATTGCAGCGAATCGAAGAAACGGCCAGCTTCACCAATGGACAAACTTGTCACATAGGCCATGTTATGATCGTTAATCGTAACAGCAAGGCTTTCACGTTTCAGTCGCTGTCCTTTACATGTTCCACAAGGCTTGGCACTCATATAACCTTCAATGAATTCACGGATACCTTCGGATGCTGTCTCACGGTAACGACGCTCCAGATTATTCACAATACCTTCAAAGGTAACCAGTGCTTCTTTCCGTTGTCCAAAATCATTCTCGTACCGGAAACGAATTTTCTCCGTACCTGTACCCTGCAACAGCTTGTTCATTTGTTCAGCAGGCAGATCTTCTACAGGTACGTTTTGCGGAATGTTAAAGTGTTCGCATACCGATTTGAGGAACTGCGGATAATAGGTTGATGTGCCACCTGTCCACGCATCAAACGCACCGTCTTCAATGGTTTTGCTGCGATCCGGCACCAACAGGTCCGGGTCAACAATCATTTTGACCCCTAATCCATCACAATCCGGGCAGGCTCCAAATGGGCTGTTGAATGAAAACATGCGCGGTGCCAGCTCTTCAATACTGAATCCGCACACCGGGCAGGCAAAGTTGGAACTGAAACGCAGTTCTTCTTCACCCATAATATCTACCAGCAGTTGTCCACCAGACAGATTAAGTGCAGTCTCAATAGAATCGGCCAAACGTGATTGCACATCTTCCTTGATCACGATCCGGTCAACAACGACTTCAATCGTATGCTTTTTGTTCTTCTCCAACTGAATATCTTCGGACAGATCACGTAACTCTCCGTTCACCCGAACACGGACAAAACCTTGTTTGGAGATATCAGAAAACACACTTTTGTGCTCACCCTTGCGTCCCGAGACTATCGGTGCCAGAATCTGCAACCGGGTCCGTTCAGGATACTGCATGATGCGGTCAACCATTTGTTCAACGGTCTGGGAGCTAATTTCCACGCCATGATCCGGACAATGAGGATGTCCCACACGTGCAAATAACAGACGCAGGTAGTCATAAATTTCCGTAACGGTTCCGACGGTAGAGCGCGGGTTACGACTTGTCGTTTTCTGATCTATGGAGATGGCCGGAGACAATCCTTCAATGGAATCAACGTCCGGTTTCTCCATCTGCCCCAGAAACTGCCGTGCATAAGCCGATAATGATTCAACGTAACGTCGCTGTCCTTCGGCATATATCGTGTCAAAAGCCAGCGAGGACTTGCCTGAGCCACTCAGACCGGTCAATACAACAAAACGGTCACGCGGGATGGTGATATCAATGTTTTTGAGATTATGCGCTCGCGCGCCTTTGATGACAATGTTCTCGCTCGCCAATGGGTTTCATCCTTTCAATGTTGAAATTCCAACCTTATCATTCCAACCTTTTTTAAAGGCTTTTCGATCCCTCCCAAACCCTCCCTTCCAAGGGAGGGCCCCAGAGGGCGTAGCCCTCTGGACACCCGAAACAGGCGGTGCGATTGTGAATGGTCGGGTCTTGCTATGTGAAGGTTGTCGTGTGCCCGCAGCTTCGTCCAAGATCCCGGCCGATCGCCGGTCTCTTGGACGGCCGCTCTACTACGAGAGGACGCTCACGGCTTTGCCTCGTTCGCGAAGGTCGCCATTGCCTTTGGCTCGGCTCCCCTTGAACACCGGGACGGTCACGGCTTCGCCTCGCTCGCGATGGGTCGCCATTGCCTTTGGCTCGGCTCCCCTTGAACACCGGGACGCTCACGGCTTCGCCTCGTTCGCGAAGGTCGCCATTGCCTTCGGCTCGGCTTCCCTTAAACACCGGGCCGCTCACGGCTTTGCCTCGCTCGCAAAGGTCGCCATTGCCTTTGGCTCGGCTCCCCTTGAACCCCGGGA
>Ga0153960_1000076_pt1 | contig 27275 bp, 20 predicted proteins | sample TSFL044MetaG_FD_102274 | JGI IMG/M metagenome (GOLD analysis project Ga0153960, IMG submission 102274) | Attine ant fungus gardens microbial communities from Florida, USA - TSFL044 MetaG | ecosystem: Host-associated > Fungi > Mycelium > Unclassified | place: USA: Florida, Withalacochee...
ATCTCACTGAGTCCTTCCGGCAAAGGCATTACTGCAGAAAGTGTATGTGCCGGAGGACCGCCAATGAAGATGCTCACTTTCAGAGGTTTACCCTTTTTGACTGCTTTGGCCTGATGAATACCAATTCCGCGATGGATCTGATAATGAAGTCCAATTTCCTTATTCAGTTCATAATCATTACCACTTAGCTGTACCCGGTACATGCCCAGATTGGAGTTCATGATGCCTGGCTTATCCGGGTCCTCCGAATAGACTTGAGGCAGTGTAACGAATGCTCCACCATCCATGGGCCAATGCTTGATCAACGGCAGATCCGAAATTTGAATCTCTTGCGCAGTTACAGGCAAACTGATGGACTTCTGCTTAGGGAGAGCCTGCCAAGCGGCAAGACCTGTGCTGATATGCTGAAATGGCGTCCTGAGTGCCTTCATTGGATCATCCCGGACAGCCATAACACGTTGTACACCTTCAAGCGTTCCACGGAACATGAATTTGCTTCGTTCCAGTGTACCGAACAGGTTCGAAACAGCCTGGAACTTCGAGCCTTTCACATTTTCGAAAAGCAGGGCTGGGCCTTTCGCCTCATGCACTTTCATATGTATTGCTGCCATCTCCAAATGAGGGTCAACTTCTTCCTTCACTCGAATCAAATGTCCGTGTTGCTCCAGATCATTAATGCAATCTTCCATATTGCGATATTTCATTGGATGGCTCCATTCTGTATATAATAAATTGTTATGTTCATATATTCACATAGATGTGCAAGGGTGGCGGTTAGAATAAAACGTTGAATCTACTTCCCTCTCGTCACACTACTTATGGATTGATGCTCGCATCTCTTCTATCTTATCAAATCATCTGCCACTAAACAAAACAATATATGAAATCTCTCACGCAGCACTCACCAAAAAGCAATATTCAGGCAACAGAGTCCTGTACTCATAAGGACCACGATTGCTTAAATATTGCTAATTGGGCTTTTTTAAGACGTAGCCGAAGGTCTGGGGATCGTAACTGTAAACTGCGTTCCTTCTCCAACCCTGCTCTCCACATTAATTGCACACTCATGTAATTTCAAAATTTTAATCACGATGGAAAGCCCTAATCCATTGCCTCTAAGAGCACTGCTCCGTGCTTTGTCCACCATATAAAATCGATCGAAAATATACGGAAGGTCTTCCTCCGGTATTCCTTGTCCTGAATCTCTAATGGATACCTTCACAGATGACGGGGACATCTCGATTGCGATGTGAATGACCCCATCGGAACCTGTATATTTTATCGCATTGTTGATTAAATTCTGCCAGACCTGCTCAAACAGATCTTTATCGACGGTAATCTCGCAAGGTAATAAATCCAATTCAATCCTGATATTTTTGTGCGCCCACTGGGGTTCCGCTAATACGATCGTTCTTCTTAATTGTTCATCTAATTGAAAGGTGGTGAGATTAAACGGATGGTGCTCGGAATCCAGTGAGGCTAGCCGCAGTAAATTATCGCTCAGCCTGGAAAGGCGTAATGTTTCCTCATATATGATATCGAGATGCTCTTTCTGCTCTTCCAATGGGATGACTCCATCTTGCAGCGCTCTTGTGAATCCTCTGATCGATGTTAGTGGAGACTGCATTTCATGAGAGACGTTACTGACAAAATCATCACGCACCGAGTCTATTTTTTGCAACTCACGGGCCATATGATTAAAGCTCTCCATCAACTCACCAAACTCATCTGGATTATTATGCTTCAACCGGACGGACAGATCGCCTGATGCCATTTTCTTAGCTGCAGCAGTTAGCTTTTTGATCGGTTTCACAATGTAACCAGACATGAACATGATTAATAAGCTGCCTATGACTAAGACAGTGAGTAGCGATATAAATAATGTACGTTTCACATTATGAAAAATCAATGAAAAATTAATTTTGATCAGAAGCGCATCTTTCTCTTCATTCATCCTGGGAACACCGACGATTGCCGTTTCATCTTTTTTGGACATCATAAACGCTTTCGTCGAATTTTCATCGAATAATTCATGAACTTTATCATCCGGCAAGGAAGCAAGTACTTCACTTTGTTCGTTCACGGAGTTGATGTCCAAGCCGTATCGTGCAAAGATATCCAAGCTTGTTTTCACTTTTTCCGGATCATCAATCAGGTTTATTATCGTAGCGATATCCTCGGCAATCGTAATCATGGAATGATTCGGTGTGTTTTCCTGAGACCGCATATTTAAAATAAAGGAGAGAATTAAACTGACGATCACAATGCCAAAAAAGGTAACTACGATTCGTAAACGCAGGCTTTTCCTCACGATTTTCATACACTCTCCAGACGATATCCAAGCCCTCTTATCGTGGAAATGATCAGCTCGGGGATCGGTTCCAGCCGTTCTCTTAACCTTTTGATATGCACGTCAACGGTACGATCATCACCTTCATAATCAATCCCCCATATATCTTCTATAAGCTGTGTACGTGTGAATATTTGCCCTGGCAGACTCGCCAGAGCAAACAACAATTCACATTCCTTCTTTTTCAATTCAACCGTTTGTGCTCCTGCATCCACTGTCAAATTGCTCAGATCAATCGTTGCACCGCCTATATGAATAACATTCGATGAAATTTTGTTGTATCTCTTCATTAAGGATTTCACACGCAAAATTAACTCTACAGGATCAAAAGGTTTTACTAAATAATCGTCTGACCCTGCATTGAATCCTCTGACCTTATCCTTGGATTCTCCCTTGGCAGTTACCATCAGAATCGGAATATCCATATAAGATCGAATATCTTCGGTCAGTTCAATACCATCTACACGTGGCATCATCACATCTACAATCGCTAAATCAATTTTGGTATGAGACAAGATGTTCAGTGCTTCTTGGCCATCCGGCGCTTCCACGACGAAAAACTGATTTTTTTCGAGATAAATTCGAATCAATTTGCGGATATGGGAATCATCATCAACCACAAGAATCGTGTTCATTTATGCATTATCCTTTCCGCAATTTTCATTATTCACTACTTGGTTTTATTCATATCGTAAGGATTCCATCGGGTCCAGCTTGGCTGCTTTGGATGATGGCATCAAACCAGCGATGATACTAATCACTGTACTTACAACGATTCCGAACAAGATATAATATCCCGAGAGATTAATCAGTTTTGCTCCAAACGCATTATCCAAAAGAATATTTAATACATAACTAATAATTATCGCAAATACTACCGCAATGATACCACTGAATACCCCCAATAGAGCTGATTCAGAAAAGAAAATTCGCTTGATATCCTTCTTTCTGGCTCCAATCGCACGAAGGATTCCGATTTCCTTTGTTCGTTCCACGACACTAATGTAAAGCACAACCAATATCATGATACCAGATACAATCAACGAAATACCTGCAATACCAGACAGAACAATCGTGGCCATGTTCACATATGTCGTGATATTTTCCATGATTTTTGCCGTCTGGGAGCCTGAGAAGCCCGCATCAACAGCAGCAGCATTAATATCATTGACATATTTCATATCGGATGCATAAGCATTAACCTGAATTGGCCCAATCGTTATTCCATTGTCCGTATACATTTGCTCCAACGTATGTGATGAAATGTAACCCGGGGATTGCTGCATTGGTGATCTTTGATCTGACGCTTCATAAATACCCGATATGGTTATTTCTTTCTCCAAAGTTACCGGTTTATTATTGCCATCCATCTCATTGATATATAGAAACACAGACTTGCCGATCATGGATTCAGCTTGGTCATTTCCGCTTAATTTATTCGCCGTATCGAGGGGTAACAACATCTCATTTTCTACCGGAAGCGTACCCTTTGTTATCATTGCTGGATCAAAAGCGTCCGTTAATGTCGTTAACTGCGTGAGTCCCACACTTTGCTTTGCATGAACCATAGTCGATTTGCCTGTAATGGTAGTGATCGTCTCTACATGATCCACATTAGGGAATTTGCGAATGGTCTCAATATCAGCTTCTGTGAACGGTTCACCTGTTGCCATCAAGGCTTCCGGGCCTTGCATATCTTTGGCTTCTTCACTCGGCTTCGTTATATCCACAAGCAAAGGGTCCATACTTGAATTGATTTCGTCGTTCATATAAGTCGTTATTCCATTACCCAAGGAGAGCATCAGAAGTACGCTTAAAATCCCTATCGATCCACCCAATGCAACCAGTACATTACGCTTGCCGTTGAGTTTCATGTTTTTGAGAGCCATTTTGAAAGAAGCCAGTAAGCCCAGGTTTCTGGAAGCACCACGACTGCCCTCATAGGTTGTTAAGGAACGATCTTTTAGATGGATATCATCCTTAATCCGTCCCTCCTCTACCTTCACAATACGTGTACCGGAATCAGCTACTTTCTGCGAGTGAGTTACCGCAATGACCAGCATCCCTTTTTGCGCAATGCTGTCCAGCAAAGCCAGAATTTGATCCCCGTTTTCCTTATCCAAAGCACCTGTTGGTTCATCCGCCAAAATAATGTCTGGATTGTTTGATAATGCACGAGCAATGGAAACCCGTTGCTTCTGTCCACCCGACAGCTGGTTGGGCCGCTTATTCAAATGATTCTTCAGCCCGACCTCGGTCAAAATATCTATAGCGCGCTTATTGCGTTCCGTTTCACTTGTATCCGTCATTTGCATGGCAATCGTAACATTCTCCAGCACAGACAGATGCGGGATCAGGTTGAAATTTTGAAACACAAAGCCGATATTATTTTTCCGATAATCATCCATTTCCTTCTCCGTCATTGCACTTAAGTTCTTTCCACGAACAAGGATATCTCCTTCAAAATCGGAGTCCATTCCACCAATAATATTCATAAGGGTTGACTTTCCGCAGCCCGATTCACCAAGGATCGAGACGAACTCTCCTGTCTCAAAGCTCAAATTCACATCGTGGAGCACAGGAACCTTTTCTTTACCATACAGCGTGTATGATTTCTTCACATGTTTAACTTCTAATATAGTCATCTTGATCTCTTCCTCTCCAAAGTCATGCACCCTATCTATCTATTGAACATTTCACATTCTAGCAAATTTGTGTGAACTGATAATGAACTGGACCATTCGTGTCTGCCTGGCAAAAGTAAATACACCTGCAATGACTTGAGTTGAACCATATCAAGTCATTGCAGGTGTCAAAAATCAATATGTAAGGGAATGCAAACGAAGCCCTATATTCATTAGGACTCCGTTTGCTTAGTTTTGCTTTAAACGTTCATCGTTTAGAGAAATATCAGATCAGTCCGGCTTTGCTAAGCAATCTTTTCACGATGACTGCAGTTTGTGAACGACTAATTGCGGTATTCGCCATCAACTTGCCATTTGTGCCCTGCACCAGACCTTGCTTGACGGCTGAAGCTATTCCTTCGGCAGCCCAGTTTTGTACGATTCCACTGTCCGTGAAGGTGCTTAACAACTCTTCTGTCTCGGATGCTGACGCCTGTTCCAATTCAACCAAATCCAATGCACGTGAGATAATAGTCATGGCTTCGGCCCGTATAATGTTGCCATTGGGATGAAAGCTTTCATCCGCATAGCCACTAATCAGTCCATAGGAAACTGCAATTTGCACGTCATTTTCATACCAGCTTCCTGTCTGCACGTCCTTGAATGCTGTCTTTTCAGTGCCTTTGGTTGAATGAAGTCCAAGGCCGCGCAGCAAAATGGCTGTAAATTCCGCACGTGTTATGCTACGATCCGGTGAGAAACTGTTCTCGCCTGTACCTTGCACAATCAGGCGTGATGCCAGATCCTGCACGTCACTGCGGCTCCAGTGATTCGATACATCGTCAAATGTTACCGGATGATAGATCAGCGCATAAGTGCTGTTGGTCAGGCTGTTAATGATAGCAGAATACTTTCCGTTTGCCTGAACGATTTTGGTTGGTACATGTACAATGCTTCCGTCTGGCAGAAGCACTACGCCCGTTGTGATCTTCGACGAATCCACGCCTTCCGGGAGATTAATCGAGCGTTCAACATAAGCGCTATACTGATCAATGTCTACCCGTACTCCTTTATGAGTTGCGCTCACCTTAAAATCGACCGGAGATGCTACGACAGATGCATTATTTTGTTTCTTCACCGCTGCTGTCAAAGCTGCTTGTTCTTCCTTAGAGCCTGGCGCAATCGTCAGTTGAATCACGATATCCTCGAGGTCAGCCGATGTGCCTAATTGTTTGGAAATCTGATCAATCCGGATTTGATTCGCAGGAAGGGTGTACGCCCCTTGATCTGTCTGAATAACCAGTTCTGCATTATTGTTTTCCATGGCCTTGATCAGTTTGCCATTCAGCTCACCAATTACTGTATTGGCTCCTGTGCCGCTTACTGGCAGCAACAACGTTTTGAGTCCGTCGCTGATTTGGTTCAGCACTTTATCGTTATCCACCTTCACCGTAGTTACAACTCGATTCTCTACCGTTGCGGTCTCTGCGGTTGCCGATCGTTCCTGCTTCTGACCGTTTACATAGATATCTACACCTTTGCTTGTTACCGGGGTAGACGGAACAGGTGTAACGACAGGCGAAGTGGTGTTAGAACCACCTGTTGAACTTCCTGGTCCGGGAGATGGTGTTACTGGTGTCGTACCAGATGTAATCGTTATCGTTCCACCTGTTAGCTGGCTGAGGAACCTATATCCTGAATCGTTTAAGCTCAAATGCTCACTATCTGACGTATCGATAACCAATTGCTTTGTCCCGGCAGCAGTACCGCTTTTGGCTTTAATCTCAATATCAAATAGCTGCTGTGTGGATGTAAGCCGATGATTGCCTGTGAAATCGGACCAAATGACACGAGCCCAACCTGCTTCGTTATCATAATAAGACTGGAAGCAGCCTTGCTCGTCCGTTTGACATGCTGGAATCTCAGTCTTACCGTGCGTTGGAGTAATGTTTATAATCTGCAATGCAGATGCGTCATACTCCACCTGCATATTATAGGCCTCAATTCTTCCATAATCAGGTACTTCAAATTTCACGAGAACGTGCACCGACTGACCTGCTTGTACACTGACGTTATCAAGCGTAATTTTCACCGGTCTGCCCGGTGCAGCTCCGGCCACACCTGGCAGTACAAGGGATGAGAACAATGCAATGATGACAAACAGTTTGGACATTTTTCCCATGGCCCGGATCTGCTTCTTTCTGGTATGGAACATGAAATGACCTCCTTTTCGTGACTTGAGATGATATTTATTATTGGTGTTTTGGGCTTTCTCCGCAGTTGAAATACCGTGAATTATTAAGGAGTTGGTGGTGGACCTTCTTCGGTTGTAAATGTCCACATGAGAAGTGTGCTTAATCCGATTGGATTAACATAATGAGAATCTTCGCCTCCATAAAAGAAAAACCATGGTACTTCTATTGAATATTGGTGACCATAAGTCAATCCTGGGTTAGTGATCGTGACAATATTATCGTTTATTGTGTAATCTTGATCTTTAACGGAGTATTCCTTAACGATTTGGTTTTCTGTTAAATCTCTGATCTTGATGTAAATTCCGGAACGCTGAGGTACTTCATAAACAGGAACGGTATACGTAATGACCAAAGGATCATTGACCCCAACTCCAGTAGTTCCATTGACTGGAGACAAGCTTTGTACGTCGGCACTTAAAGCACCCTGAGTCACAGCTGCGGTTCCACCCACAATAACCCCTTCCCCCTTAATCTCACCCTTCATCGCTTGTGGAGTGATTTTCAGGAAAAGGTACTTTCCAATATCTTCAACCCTGATCAAGTACTCTTTTGACGTGGCACCCGTAATTTCTTGCTTGTCTATTCCTGAAACATCAGAAGCGCTGTACCACTGATACAAAGGGTTATCACCCTGATCGTCACCCTCAAGGTCCAAGTAATCGTATGTACCGGTAATGGTGCTTCCCATTTTCATCTCACCCGTCAGTTCTGCGTTCACGGCATATGGAGCATCCTGAATCTGCTTAAACGTCAAGACATAATGGTTATCTGTAGCTCCCAAACTACGCTGCGTATATCCTCTAAACAGCTCACTCAAATCTGTCATATTCAGCGTACTATCACGATTTACATCCATGCGATTGAATTCACTCATCGTTGGTCCCCGAAATCTAGGCGTGTTTAGGAAATCCGAAATAGCTTTAGCATCTCTTGAGTCAACTTTACCGTCTCCGTTGGTATCTCCTTGTTTCGTAACCTGTAGCTCTAGACGATCCTGGATGGATGTCCCCGAAGTGTGTTTGGCAAGCAACTTAATGGTGACCGTTCCCGCTTTCTGGATTTGCACAATCAAATGTCCTTCTCTAATACTTGCTGACGCAACGGAGGTATCGTTCGATTCAGCGTACAGTTCATTGTCGTTCACCAGATCGAAGGAGGATAAATAATCCATCAAATCAACGGTTACGAACGAACCATCTACCACTATTGATCTCTGTTCACTCCCGTGCGTAGCTGAGGTTTGCGCCAACCAGTTAATATCTTCGTTTAATACGGGTGCTGTGATTACGGCTTGACTTGAAGGTGCACCAGCTTGCACTGAATGGATTGTGCTTCCAAGTGGCAAGGCGATTCCGAGCCCCAGCGCCGTCAGCATACTTTTTTTCATTAGTGGCGCAAATCTTCTTCCAATTGGTTTATCCTTCACCTTTATGTACCCCCTTGATAAAATTTCAATTTTAAAAAGTATAAATCAAGTATATCGCTCCCTTCTGAACCGATTCTGAACATGAAAAAAAACACTTCCCAGCAAAATACGAAAAAAAACGCCTTTGAACCAATGGTTCAAGACGTTTCACACGATCGATGCCATTCAATTTTAAATCCCAATACTTAAATCCCTTCAACAATACGCTTCGCCCGAACCTCTACCTGACGGAAAAGTTCTTCCTCATCAATCGTAAGCAGCTGCCTGGCCCTCATCAGCACACGACCATTCACAATGGTGGTATCTACATCGGCGCCATTCACGCTGTATGCAAGCAGTGATTCCAGCTCGTGAACCGGCTGCAAATGCGGTTTCTTCAGATCGATCAGAATCAGGTCAGCCTTGCGACCAACTTCCAGCACACCCACTTCATTCTGAAGGTTCAGCAGACCTGCACTTCCCCGTGTAGACATGTGTAGTACCTCTCTTGCCGACAACCGGGTAGGGTCACCATAATCCAGCTTTTGCAGCCAGGTCGCAGCCTTGATCTCTTCAAACATATCGACGGTTGTCGCACTTCCTGCCCCGTCGGTTCCAAGACCCACATTAATTCCCTGTGCAATCATCTCGGTAATTGGGGCAATTCCGCAGCCTAGCTTCAGATTGCTGACCGGATTGTGCGCTACTCCACCACGCATGCCTTTCAATCTGCCGATATCTCTGCGATTCAGGTGTACGCCGTGGGCAAGCAGTACGTGTAGTTTTTCGAACATGCCTGCCTCTTCCAAATACTCCGTTGGGGTCATGCCATAGCGTTCACGAATCTTCACAACTTCCTCTTTTGTCTCAGCCAGATGAATGTGGATGGGCACGTTCTCCTGTTCCGCCATTGCGATGACTTCCCGCAAAGGTTCTACTGGGCAAGTATAGGGAGAATGCGGGCCATACATCGTCGTAATTCGACCCTCTGCCTTACCCGACCAACGTTGCACCAAATCGACCGCTTCCTGTAATCTGTGCCCTCCGTCATCCTCCATGAATACCATGCCGCGTGTGAGCGATGCACGAATACCGGTTTCCGTTACCGCTTCTGCGATTTCATTCATGTGAATGTACATATCAGCGTAAGCTGTAGTTCCTGAACGGATCATCTCGGCGATGGATAATTGTGCTCCCCAGTATATATCTTCGGGTGTCATCCGTGCTTCTGCAGGCAGCATCTTACGGTCAAGCCAGTCCATCAGCTTCAGATCATCCGAGAATGCCCGCAGCAGACTCATCGGTGTATGCTGGTGAGCATTGATCAGGCCCGGCATGGCCAGCTTATGTTGACCATCCATAATCTCATCACCCGGTTGAGCCTGAATGTGGGGAGCCATCTCTACGATACGGTCACCTACAATGCGAATATCCCCCATATAGGGGGAATCGGTGTCTTTCATCGTTAAGATTGTGGCTTGCTGGATTAATATACTCATTCGTTTCACAACTCCTCTAGGTTTGGATTGCCTTACTTCCCAAATCCGAGGATAAGCCTTCACGTAACGGCAAGGTCAAGATTAAGTTAATTTTTGAGTCGTCATTGTTCTGAAACTTTGGATAAAAGGCTTGGGATCTATGTTGACCATATAAGGATAGACTCCGGTGCTGGTATGTAGGTAGAAAAAACCACCTTCATTCCCCATTCTCCGAAAGGACATGTCGAACACTTCCGTAATATTAAACTCGCGGTATTTCGTTACAATCTTGTCCGAGTACAGGATCATGGACCGATCGCTCTGCAGTATTTCCTGTGCGAGACCCGTCACTTCTCTCTGTACTTTGTAATATGGCAATACAGCAATGTAGTTCATGATCTGCCTCCGTTCTAGCATGATTATTGGTTCCATCATAGCAGATCGGAGAGCCTGAGCAAAAAAATGATCCAACCACAAAGATGATTTACGTGATCTTCGTTGTTACTTTCAATGGAAAACGAAGTGCTTCCTGAATGTTCTGCAAGGACAGGCATTGTTCAATGTGAAAAACACCATGCGGCAGTTCCGTCCGATACATTCGCTCCGCTACTGCCGCAATTGCTGCTGTTGCATCTGCTTCCCGCTCGCCAACCAGCAGCTGCTCAACCTGACCCAGAAAATCATAATTGGCCGAAATATCGATAACCTGGACGTACAAAAAGATGCCTTGTCCCATCGGACAAGGCATCTTTGCGCTACATTATGGTGAAGAAAATCGGTTGTATCAACACATGCGCTATTTTCATGCGAACCTACAGTACCACTCTCATGAGTAAAAACTTAGGACTTAGCGGGCTTCGCAGGTTTGATGTTTTTGTTCTTCACCTGCACAGCTACGGGCTCTTGCGGGTGTTCAATCGGATACAATTTGCGGAACAATAACGTCTGCAAGACCAGGAATGAACCGCCGATCGTCCAATACAGCGGCATCGCTGCAGGTGCCGAAAGCGAGAAAAAGGCCATCATCAAAGGAGAGATATATCCCATGATTGCGAATTGTTTTCGCTGTTCCGGCGCCATATTGGCTTGCGAAACCTTGGCTTGGATCAGATAAATTATTGCTACCACGACTGCAAGCACATAGTCAGGCGCTCCTAATTTGAACCACAGAAAAGAGTGGGAAGATAGTTCCGGCGTAAGCCGGATAGCCGTGTAGATACCTGACAAAATGGGTAACTGAATCAGCAGTGGCAAGCATCCGATATTCAGCGGATTGAACTTGTGCTTCTTGTACAGCTCCATCGTTTCCTGCGAAAGCTTCTGCTTATCGGCTGGGTCGTTTTTGCCCTCATACTTTTTCTTGAGCGCATCCATCTCCGGCTTCATAGCATTCATGATCACTCGGGTACCTTGCTGAGATTTTGCTTGTCGCATCATTAATGGCAACAACGCAAGACGGATAACGAGGGTAATCACAATAATGGCTCCCCCATAACTTCCATTAAATATCGTTGCGATGTGCTGAATGAGATACGACAGTGGAAATACAACATAATGGTTAAAGAACCCCGGTGTTGATGAATTAATCTCTGAGACGTTGTTACTGCATCCAGCCAGCAGCATCACTGCAAAAAGAATTGCAATCAGGCCATAGATCCGTCCCTTGCCAGATGTAAAAGTGAACCCCTTGCTTGTCTTATGTTCCATATATATCCTCCTCGTTGTTTTGTAGAACGTACATACAACGAGGAATGGCAATCTGGTTCATCTTCATCCGGGGATTCTCTTCGTCTGACAATTCGACTTAAAGCTTCAGGTCTGTGTTGTCCGTCCAAGGACAAGGTTGGCAATCCAGGTTCCAGACCACCTCCGGCCCCACCTTCCATCCAGTACTCTGTAATGCCGCAATGCAGATGGGCAATATAAGCGTAACTGACTGTGAAAATGAGTCCGAGAGAAAATATATACGGTATCAATTCCTGAAGTTCAAACAAGGGATTCACCCCCTTTATAGGTTAGTTTTTATAGTATAACACTTACATATCGATTTTGCATAAATTCATTACTGGAAAACAGGTAGATGAATTCATTCCCTTCTCAATTTGGACAATTCTAGCTGTGCTCTATGTCTCGCCGTATTAAAAGAAGCCCATGAACTCTCTGTTTCATCCAGGTCGAAGCTCGCTTGACGCTCCAGCATTTCCCCTTTCAAATCCGGGTACTCTCTCTCAGCAAACTCTCGCAGTAGCGGAACTGCATCAGCAGATAAACTCGCCAAGTAGGATGCATCAATAATGCCTGTCTGATGATATCGTGCAATATTGAGCTCCGCAATCCGTTTATCCATACCCACATAGTTGACTGTCACATAGGCTGTAAGGGACAGTACAATATACCAGCGGATTAACGGTATGGACGTATAACGAATTCGAAGAGCAGCGATAAGCAGAAGCAGCGCCAAAAAAATCATAAATGCATGTACGAGAAATCGAATGTAGGTATATCCGTAAGCCTGTTCATACAGGTTGAGGCGTATAAACGCCGAGTACAGCATGATTGCGGAACAACCCACCATGACAAAGAGCAGCACCTGATGCACAACAGAACCTATTTTGCCGCTTGAACGCGTGAACTGAAGGGCGATGACCAGGATGAAGAAATTAATACCTGTTACCAGTATCAGCTCCACAAATCCACTTCTTGCATACTCCGCGTAGGACAAGTCTGACGGAAGATGCCCCTCACCCGCTCCAAAAAGATAAGAAAATTGTACAAGCACAAACAGAACGTATACACAGTTGATAACCAGCAGCATTGTGCCCACAATGATGGGGTCCAATCTTAAAGGTTCACGATGAACTTGAGTAGAGATCGTCTCAGGTGAGATCTTATTTGCTGTCTGACCCTCTATCATTGAGTTTGAGGAAGGTTTCTCTTGTATGGAATTCACGGAAACGTCTTCTTGCTTTTCGATTTCTGAAGCAACCGTTAATGCTTTTCCATTTTTCCAATGTGCATTCTCTCTTTTCTCCGCTTCATATTGCATCGGCTGCACGAATCCCCATACGTAACTGAACAATAAAACGCCCGCAATGAGAATCCAGATCACTCTCGGAAAACCTGGTGTCAGTGTCAGTTGATTTAACCATACCGGAAAACCAGATAAATACTCATTAAAAATTCCATCTGCTGAGGAGAGCAGTGCTACGACCACGATGAGAATGGGAACGGATGCTATAAGGCCAATGAGTACTTTGAAGGCAACCGTTTTCTGCGTTTTACCTAGCCCTCGTCCTCCTGTTTTCATAACAATGCTTGCGACCGTTCCCCAATGACGGATGGATTGTGGCAGCAAATGGTCCATAGCGGTACCGATCAATCCAATGTCCCACCATTGTCTCTGTTTTCTGCCAACCAGATAAGTCATATGTAAGATAATAAGGCCCGGTATGACCAGAAAATTAAGGATACGCAGCGGTTCATTGTCGTATAACAGAAACGTCAGCGCCAGCATCAGAACCACTCCAGCCATAAAAGCATCAATGATGGACAATGGCCGCAAGCGGTCCCTGGCAAACAAGAACATAAAGCCATAAAAGAGAATAACAAAGATGGGATAAGAAACACCAACCTCCTTGCCAAAGAACAAATACTGATGAATGACAGCTAATATTAATGCGGATAGTAGCGTAATTAAAGCGCGGTTGGGTGAAGCCATTATTTTATCAATCATGGGAAAAACCTCCATTAACTTTCTAGACTTCATTCTAGATGATAAAATAAGAATATAAATAGAAATTAAAAACGATAAAACTTCTTATTTTATTATATTGTGTCAGCTACAACCTCCAGGAGGGATTAAAACCTTGAAATTACATCAGCAATATTTGCTGCTTCATAGCCGGTTTGGTCACATGTTAGAACATGAAGTAACGCTCTCTGACCTCGCCGAACTGCTCGATTGTACACACCGTAACACGTTAACGATCGTCAAAAAAATGGTTGCCCACGAATGGATTCGGTGGGTGTCCCAGCGCGGACGTGGACGGCGTTCCACGCTGACCCTGCTTGTTCCGGCTGATCAAATTGCAGCAGCATACATGATGCAGGCCATGAATCGCCGCGAGTTGCAGCAAGCTGCCGAACAGGTTGGTGCTTTCTCCAGTTCTACGACAATGCAGGATCACCTGAACCAGTGGCTGCTTGGTTATTCTGGACACCATACGGAAACTGGTAGCCATTATGAGCGAATTGATACGCTCAGGTTACCGATCCGCCAACAATTGCATGCGCTTGATCCTCTTTTTATCAATTTGCTGGCAGAATCTTTTGTCACCAGTCATGTGTTCGACGGGCTGGTTCAACGTAATGAACATGGGGAGATTGTTCCTTGTCTGTCTCATACCTGGGATATCAGTTCAGATCGGAAAACATGGTTCTTTTATTTGCGTAAAGGGATTACTTTTCACAATGGACACCTGCTGACAGCCGCGGATGTAGTGTATACATTTGAACGACTGCAATCCTCAGAACGGCGGACATTATACCGCGATGTGAGCAAACAAATTCTATCGCTTGAAGCAACAGATTCCTTGACCGTTTGTTTCAAACTCAAAGCCCCTCACGAATTGTTTTTGCCCTTTCTTTCGACGAGCCGTGCAGCGATTGTTTCACAAGACACGTACGGGCAACATAAAGATGGAGACAAGGAACCAGATGTACCAAATACCATGCAAAAACCTATAGGAACCGGGCCTTTCAAGGTTACAACCTGGGATGATCACTTGTGCAGACTTGAAGCTTTTCCGATGTATTTCCAAGGCAGAGCCCATCTGGACCGTGTAGATATTCTACAAATCCCGTGGAGTGCTCCTGCACATTTGGATGAAAAACAAGATATCGAATCTCCTTTCTTCCACCTTGTTCATAATCCATCCTCGTCTGAGGGTAGAGATTGGACACAGATTAGTGCAGGCGTGATGGTACGCAAATTACTCACTTGTAATACACAAAAAACCGGACCGCTAAGCGATCCGGATGTAAGAGCACATGTTCAGGCGTGTATTACTAAATTGTATGGGAATGGCATGAATGAAAGTAATGAAGGTGATCCAGGAGATACTGATAAAGTGTTGATGAATGCAGAAGAATTGACTTATTTGTCTCAGTACCCTACTTTTGATCTACCTATCCCCTTGCACATCACAACCATTCCTCAGTATCGGATGGATGCCAGTCGTTTGGCATCGTCATTGGAAATGTACGGCTTCACATGTACTGTCCGCATAGGCACGATGGAGCAATTCAAAGGGAACCTGAGACTGGAATCCGATCTGATTCTCTTCTCCCTGATTCGGGACCGGGACGAAGAATTACGCAGATACGATCTCTATCTCACTTTATCCGAGCATCTGGAGGACTCTTCCAAGAACAGTGTACAAGAGATGCTGCAATCCGTTGTTGCTTTGCAAATATCCGCAGACCGAACTGCCGAACTGGACCGGATTGAAAAATTCTTGAAGCAGCAGAGTCTATTATTCCATTTAACTGAAAAACCTGTGGAGACTGCCTACCTGCCTTCCGTTCGTGGCCTCTCCTTCAACAGCCAGGGATGGGTAAACCTCAGGCACATCTGGTTCCCGTCTAAGGTACTGTAGTGGAATCTTTGAGGTAAAGTTAAAATCATTGACATTGTAACCTAAGATCCTATCACTGTACCCGTGTCGCCGTCTGTTTCCTCTTTTCTTTTTGTAATGAGATAGTATCCTTACGGCGATACACCCCAAGCAGCAAACCAAGCAGAGCGTATTCGAAAACAAGATGTCCACCATATCCAATAATAGGGAAAGAAATACTAATAATCGGCACTTTACCTGTTGTCATCGCAAGTGAATAAATCATTTGCAGAGCAAACATCACTGTGATACTAACTACGATCATACGACCGAATTCATCCTTAATGCGTAGTATTGTTTTCAACATGCTAGCTACAAACCAGATGACCATTAGTAAGAAGAACACACCCACGAACCAACCAAACACATCGATAAGCAATACGGCAGGGTGATCCAAATAATTTATTTGATTCATCATAAATGTATTTCCAAATCCGTTACCCCACCATCCAGCAGACTGAATGACTTCTATAATGGAACGATTGTAATAACTTCCGTAAGGATCATGTTGAAGATCGAAACCCGCCATAAATCTCTCCATTCTCCCGTATCGATTTGTCAGAAGTAGCGATAAAACGGCTGAAATTCCTACCAATATCGCTCCAATCACTGTGGAGAACCATTTCCGTGAACTCCATGCAAATAATAATACGCACGTTATGCTAAACAAAACTAATCGAACCCAATCTGATAATTGTACTAGCAGAATTGCGGGTAATGTCATTAATGCAATGTAGGTGAGAGTTGATTTAATCGTCACATCTGAACGGATCCTATCAAACATGATCGCTCCAATGGCCAGAGGCAATATCCAAGATGCAATACCATTGACGTCAATTGTAAAACCAGGCAATAACCAAAAACGTTTGAGTCCATTTGATTCAAGTGCAACCATTGGACTTATCCATAATGCTACATTTATCAAAATATAAATCCACCAAGCTGCTTTTCTCCATATCCGATAATCAAAAATAATAAAAAAAGTCATGATTATTAAACCCATAATCGTAAACACAATTTGATTAGTATAGAGTGACTGATATTTCTCTTCCCCTATGTAATGAACAAACACCCATATCAACAATAAGCTGACTGAAGCCATTGAAGTAAGTCCAACTAACAGCCCCCAATGCATACGATGACGATGCAATCTGTGCATACTTTTGCCTACCACTGCGGGATCACCCATCTGCTCAATGGCGTATGCAGCTGCCTCTTCTTGGCTCAGTCCCTCTTGCTCCTTGTCCAACATCATTTCTTCCATGTGGTTGCCAAGCTCATCACGCAGATCAGTATGTACTTCACGTGCCTTAACCTGACTACACAGTTGATCAAGATAATGTTTAATCTTCTCATGTCGATCCGTCATGTTAAGCCTCCCTCTCCAAGCACCCGATCCACGGCACCGCGGAATAAAAGCCACTCGGCTTTTTTATGCTGTAACGCCTCTACACCCTTGTCACAAATGGAATAATATTTACGTTTCCTACCTTCAACCTCCATCCAGTAGGACTCCACCCATCCCTCAAGCTCCATCGCGTGCAGAATGGGATATAACGTACCTTCTTTTAAATTAAACACACCCTCGGATTGACGATGGAGTTCCTTGATCAATTCATAGCCGTAAAGCGGCTGTTCCTTCAATAACGTAAGAATCAATGTCTCCGTGCTGCCTTTAATCATTTGTTTGTTTACCTGCAATGCTGTCACTCCCTTTGTTCATGCTTCAACGTACAATAACAACTACCCCTTTTATTACAGTTAATAGAACTTCAAATGAACCTAATAAAACCACTTAGCTATATACATCGGAAATCTATGCATAGTAATACTAGGTATAATATTACCTGATTCTTCCTTTTCTGTCTAGCTATCAATTAAAGGCGTTTATGATAAAATAAACAAGTCATTTCACACCTGAGGTGCCATTATGAATCTCTTATTCTTACTCGCATTCTACATATTCTTTCTATTCATTATGAGGAGGCAATTCAAACCATGAGCAAACTGATTTTTTTTCTTGGCGGGGCCGGGAGCGGCAAAACAACCCTTGCTAAAGCCCTCTCGCGTAAACGTAAAGCTGCTTTTTTGGATATGGATATCCTGCTGCGTCCTGCTGCTGAAGCAATAATGACCCTGCAGGGACTCGATCCATCCGATCGGGATTCACCGGAATACAAACGGCTGTGCCGTGATTTGGGATACCGTATTACGATGGATGCTGCACTGGACAATGTGCAATTGGGTATCGATACGGTTGTTGTAGGACCCTTTACCAAAGAAATCGGAACTCCGGACTGGATCGAGCAGGAACTCGCACAGATTGGACGTTCCCTGTATGATACAGATGTACGTGTGGCTTATATTTATCTTGCGAATGAAACGTTGTATCGCGAGCGGATTACAGCCAGACAATCACCCCTGGATGAGTGGAAGCTGGAGAACTGGGATACCTTCACAGCTTCACTTGCACGTAAACAAGTGGCCTGGCCGTTGCCCGCCTCAGCCGTGGCTTATATCGATAATTCCGATGAGAACCCTGATATCGCTTTTGCTGAAGTGGAACAACGAATGTACGAATAAAATATGAAATGGAATGCAGGGACCTTTAACTTCTCCATTCTCTTTCATACTGCTTATACGCTCAATAAACTAATCCACACCCAAAAAGGGTACTTGTCATGGTGACCACGCAGGTCCAACAAGACAAGTACCCCTTTTACAAATAATCTATGACCAACATCCGAACCTGCATCGTTACAAAAACTGCTTCGTAATATACTCCTGCTCCAGAGGTGTAACCACGGTGCGCTCCACGGGTGGGCCTTCTGTCAGATACTCTGCCACTTCAGCCACACGATTGGACTCCAGTTCCGCCGTAAATACGAGATTGGCCATCCCTAATGTCTCAACCAATGTTCCCCGCGCTTTAGCGTGAAGCATGAATAAGGTATATAAATCCGGTCTTTTCAACTCCGTCATTGCCCGGGCGATCAAAGCCAATTCGGCTTTGTTGTCCCCCACCGGATGATGCGCTTTAGACGGTCTCTTTAAGCCAAGATCGCACCATAAAATACGCCGCTCCTGTACATCAATAATGGCTGGAATACATTTTCGGGAATCTGCCGTTAGATCAATTCGCTCCTGCACCGTCGAAGGTTCAAACATTTCATCCGACTGTGGCCCCTGACGCATCATCCAGCCAGCATAACACTCCGGCAAATCCTTGACAGCATTATCCCTGGATGCGTTAACCATGATTACAATATAACGTGCACCTAACTTAGAAACGGACGGCAAATGCAGATCCATATACTTCGCCGCTCCATCCGGTGCAATCACCATAAGCCCGCTATTTGCAGCTACATATTCATTCGATTGCAGAGGGGTTCGGGGTGTTTGGTCCATATAACGCCAATCCTCATCATACAGTACTCCTGACAGATCGGTATCCAAATGTTCGACTCGCTCATCACCGCCCAAGCCTTCTCTCCACGACAGAAAAAAACGAACGGTATCTCCTGTGGGTAACGATATCCATGACACACGCGATAGCGCTCGAAGAGATTCGCTTGCCCGGCGTTTTCCCGAAGGAACCGAAAACTCTTGAAGTCTTTCATCAATGTATACATTACCGAGTGGTGGAAGTACCGCAAATCGTTTCAACAGTGTATGCTCTACCGCCGATATCACCGCATGAACATCCTCAACGTTGAGAGGAGGCAGTGGCTGAGTGGAAACATACAGATTTGCCGTGTTGCCTTTGGGGAAAAAGCTCCTCCTGACCTGAAACTCCGTCCGTGAGTCGAAATGGGCCAACACTCGAAGCAGCAACCTTGTCGGTATCTTATCTTCCACAGCTTCCATTTTGCCGATCACTTGTTGCACCGGAACACCGGAACGTAGCATCCGGTCCAACTGACCGACCATCTCTTCCGGACGTTCCGCGAGCGTCTCCACAATAAGCTGGTTATCCTTCTGTTCAAATGCCCGCTCTACTCTGCCATGAAAGGAAAACGGTCGTTCCCCACCTCGCAACTGGTCCAGCGCCGCTACTGCCCCTGGATAACGGTGTCGATACTCCCCCGGATGCAGTCGCTCGGCTAATCTCTGCCAGCGCACTTTGTATCGAAACAAATCTTCCAACGGGTCCGAGGCACCCTCCAATAAAGCAAGCATGATACGACGTTCAGATCGGGTAAATGAATGGAAACGGGTGTCCTCCTTCAGACTGACATCTCCATCGGAACACGCCACCGCCAGCCGCAATATATCAGTTGCCGTGCGCAAATGCCGCTGGAATTGCTCCACCGAAGCACGCCCCGCCTTTAATAAAGCAGCACAATAAACGGCTGCATTTTCCCTCACAGGTATTTGCCCTGCCTCAGGCTCAAATATGGCCCAGCCTTCGTACTTTGTTGCAAACCAGATTAACTGCTCTCTTGCAACTGGCGTTAACGCCGATTTCGCTGCAAGCAGATCCATTCCTACTTGGTGAAAGTCAGCTTCACTGCCGAGATGAATTACACGCAGCCGCAGCTTGTTCTGCAGTAATATGCGCTGCTCCTGTTCCTGAGACTGCTGTCTCCAGCAATGCATCAAAGCATTCAAATAAAATTTACTTTCCTGAATATTCATTTTTCGCTTAGGAAATTTCGGATACACAAGGGTTTCCTTTAAATTGATTCCTTTTACCTGTCGAAGCTCGTCCATCAGCCGTTCGAACCAGGAAATGAATCTATCACGTTCCCAGGTGCACAGCACATCTATCAGTTTCGTCGAAAACGTATATCCCAGCGATTCCAAATTTCTCAGTGCAGTCGCCATTATACGCACAGGCAGCTTGCCCTTGCGCTCTGCAATGATCACTTTCAAATTTCTGCTGAAATAGATTGAGAATAAGTCCATCACTTGTACTCTCCCACATGACGATAATATATTCAGCATTGATATACTTGGCCTATCTCGTGGCGGTTCTTCATATGTATACACAGTCCAAAAAACTAAAAAAATCAGGGAAGCGGTACCCTACTACCATTGTAAGAGTTCAGAAGGAAGGGATACCATAGCCTGATTAATGCATATTATATCTTATAATTGCAGATTAGAGAATATCACATGAGAAAGAGAGCGGTAAAATACCACTTCACCCGAAAGATAAAGTTACTCTGACCGCTCTCTTTACATTTATTTTTCGCCGCTACTCACTTGCCAAATTATCCGTGCTGACGTGCCGCTTGACGTCCGGCGATACGAGCTGTAATTAACCGGTGACTCTCATCAATCTCTTCCGGTGTGCAAGCTGCTTTCAACTCATATACTTTGACCGGAGAACGATCAATGATATCCAGGAATGAATCAAAAAACGCCATGTCCTTACTATGGATATATGGACACCAATGATCCGACAAGCCTACCGTCTCATGAATATGGACCCCGACGACATGGTCGATCAATTCATTTGCTTCGCGTACATTATCATAGAGCCCCATTCGGTCCATCATCATACCGTGACCAATATCGTACCATAAGCCGAGTGGAGCCCCTTTCATACCGCGGATAATTGCGCCCGCCTCCTGCAGCGTCGGCATTTGGTAACAGCGTGATCGAGTCTCAATGCCGAAATTCACTCCGTATCCCCGCTGTTCAGACCATTCACACACTTCTTCCAGACTCTCCTGAATCCGCTTCAGGTAATGTGCGCTACTCGCCTCACGCTTCTCCAGCATCTCTTGCCACAATGATTGATAGTCCGAGGAGTCCGGCCCTTGATCGTGATATATCTTTTTCAATGCTTCATCAATGTTATATTCAAACGGCACCTCACCTGGATGCACGACGACTGCCTTCGCACCATACCGGTGTGCATATTCAGCTGAACGGAGCAGCAGTTCAATGGCCCGCTTACGACGAGGCTCATCGTCGAAACCGAGCAGAACCGAATCGGTCCCATAATCGGGATCAGCTACATGTGGGAACGTGTTGTGCACACTGGATATGCCGATTTCCCCCCGCTCAATCATTGGTTCAATTGTTTGCAGCATTTCGTCCGTCACGTTATAGTTCAGCTCTACTTGTCTAAACCCTAAGGATTGGATCTCCTCAATCATGCCCTGACCCGTAGTATGATGTTTGATGTTCCAGCAAGTCGAAAATGAGTATTCCTTTTTGTCGGTAAACATGGCGTTGTCCTCCTAATATGCGATGTTCAACCCGTTCAATGTCTGATGAATCTTCTCTATTTTTAAATCAGCCTAGCTGATGTTTAATTCAAATCTCATTTTGTCCGCGTTAACGGTTAAGCCAATTTCAATCTCATCCCATCCATCCAACTTACCTTTATAATTAATGAAGTAACGCCCTTATTCCAATGCCTCTTGCTGAAGATTCAGCATCGTCTGTTGTAAGGCTACCTGCACTGCTCCAGTCACTACAGCTCGCTCGCCCAGCTCTGAACAGATCAGTGCCGGCTTTGCTGGAAAATGTTCATATACGATCTGTCTGAGAAACGGTAATAACACATCCCCGTTCCCCCCAATCCCTCCGCCAAGTACAATGAGCTGGGGAGCAAGAACGACACAGATATGCCGCAGAACCGAAGCGATCATTTGGCTGTATTGTTTCAGAATCTGTACAGCCTGCGTTTCTCCACTTCGCGCAGCTTCGAACAGTTTCTCAGGAGTCAGGTGTTTACGAAGATTTTCTATACCAGAATCAGGGTCCTTAAGAAGAATGGCATCCAAATGACGCCCGGCCAGTTCCATCAAACCATCAGCAGATAGGACATCCTCCAATCGACGGCCCTCTTCCAACAACATCTCCGCGAGCTCACCTGTCAACCCGCCCATACCACGAAGTAATTGCCCGTTCACCATGATGCCTGCACCTGTTCCAGTACCGATGGAGAAAAAAACAAACAGATTGGATTCCGCTGCGGCTCCACCCCTGTACTCCCCCAGTGCAGCCAGGTTCACATCGTTCTCCAGAATCACTTCACACGGGAAGGCTCCCGACAATGATTCAAGTGAGAGCAACTTTTCCAATCCCTCTAACGGGGCAACGATTCGATCAATATCTCCAGATTCGGGCAGTACAACACCTGGAATACCAAAACCAATACATCGAATCTGCTCCCAGTTCAATTGGTTTTCTGTCAGTAATTCATCCATATGGCTTCGAAGCACATCAAGGATTGCCGTCCCTGCTCGATCACTACTTTGACCGGATAACGTTGGATACGTTCTGTAATCCATAATCTCACCATTCAGATCAGAGAGTGCAATTCGAATGCGGGTTGCCCCAATATCGATGCCACAGACATAATAAGCTGTTTCGTTAAAACGGATCAGTGTTGCTTTGCGACCCTGTGCATTGTCGGCTCTACCGGTTTCCAGCACCAAGTTTCGTTCAATCAGATGTTCAATTGCCGACGACACCGTAGGTTTGCTAAGTCCGGTCTGACGACTGATATCGGCCCTGGACATCGCACCAGCTGCGATCAGCGCATCCATGATCAAATTCTCGTTCAGATTGCGGATATATTGCGGTGAGCCAGCCATTTTATCGCCTCCTTTTATAGTTAGTTAAGTTTCTTAACGAATTAAATTTAATATATCATCGGGCTTGATACGTGTACAGCTTTTTGGTCTGTATCGGATGATATGATTTCAAAATCAAGGCCTGGTCTCATCGTGATCATTTAATTTCTACTTTACACCACATAAATCAAAAAAAGCCGCAGTGATAAACACCGCAGCTCCTTGCTTCCTTATAAATTCGTTTCATTACGATTTGGACAACTCAATGAACCCTTCACCAAATACGTCACGCACATCATGGATCGTAATGAAAGCAATTTCGTCCTCCGCTCGTACAATCTTCTTCAGCATTGGAACTTCTTGTTTGCTAATGACAATATATAAGATCTCTTTCGGGTTCTTTGTATAGTAGCCATGACCAGACAGGACAGTGACTCCCCGATCCATCTTCTCAATGACCTGCTGTGCAATGGCATCCTGTTTGGTAGATATAATGGTAACTGCTTTTTTTGGATTAAGCCCTTCAATAATGAACTCCATCGTTTTGGTGCCGATGAACAACATAACAATCGTACACATCAAACCTTGCGGCCCTATAATGAAGAACGACGAGAACGCCACGATCAAATCGAAGAATAACAGTCCATAACTGATGTTCCAATCCAGATATTTATTGGCAAGTCGGGCCAGAATAACTGTCCCCGCCGTTGTGCCGCCTACTCTAACAATCAAGCCGATACCCAGACCGGCAAATAATCCACCAAAAATGGTATTGATCCAGAGCTCGTCCGATGCAATCGTCCAGCTCTCGGTCAGGTGCAGGAACAGCGAGTTGAATACCACCGCAATAATGGTATACACCGTTGTCGTTCTGTCTAGGAACTTGTACCCCACAATCAGCAAAATACCATTCAGGAGCAAGTTCATCAGTCCTGGAGACCATTCAAAAAGGTAATACAAAATAATAGTAATCCCCGTAACGCCGCCTTCAGCCAGATCATTCGGGATGACGAACAGGTTTACTGCAAGTGCAAACAGAAATGCCCCCGCCATAATAAATAGAATATCCGTTATTCTTTTCTTCATCATGCACTCCATCCAATCCATCAGAAAATCAACCTATCAACCAATTTCATAAGTTGTCATAACCACTCAATGATAGATTCTACCATGCCATGAGCAAAATTTGTATACATAATACAAATTGTTGCGCGAATTGTACAAAGGAATCTGAAATCACTGTTATTTTAGGCTCTACAGAGCATTTTCACTTCACCCACCCATGACAAATGTCATGGGTCATCATTGATATTCATCATGACAGTGTACTGACACTTATGACTTACTGCACTGGACGCATTCTTATACAATGATAAAAACGCCTCACTTGGAGACATCTTCTCAGGAAGCGTTAGGTTATAACTGATTACAGTTATTAACCATTGAAGGAGGACGTACGTCTATGAGTAGAACCAAAGAAATGGCCCTTAAAAAAGAAGTCACCCCTTATGAGAAAAATAATCTTCGCCTGAGTATCCAACAATTAGTGAATTCCATACTGCCATTATTATTATTATGGGCCGCAGCGTACTATAGCTTGTCGGTGTCCTACTGGTTGACATTTCCGATTGCCCTCGTAGCCTCGGGATTTGTACTTCGAACGTTTATCATCTTCCATGACTGCTGTCATGGTTCATTCTTTAAGAGCAAACGTGCCAATGACATTCTCGGCACGATTACAGGTGTATTAACGCTCACACCGTACCTGCAATGGAAAAACGAGCATTCCATTCACCACGCAACCAGCGGCAATCTGGACAAACGTGGAGTTGGCGATATCTGGGTCATGACGGTTGAGGAATACAAAGCAGCTTCCCCTTGGGAGCGTCTGTTCTACCGGATTTATCGTAATCCGTTTGTCATGTTCGGTATTGGACCCATCTATGTGTTCCTTTTTGCCTACCGGTTTAACCGTAAAGGCGCAAGACGCAAAGAACGCATTAATACGCACCTATCGACAGTTCTGATCGTTGCCCTGTACGCTTTTATGTGCTGGCTGGTCGGCTGGCAGGCTTTTGTTCTGGTGCAGGCACCCGTATTTTTCTTCTCTGGCTTCTTCGGCATCTGGCTGTTCTACGTACAACATCAATTTGAAGATACGTACTTTGAAAATGAAGATGAGTGGAGTTATGTGAAGGCTGCTGTAGAAGGTAGTTCTTATTACAAATTGCCTAAACTGCTGCAATGGATCAGTGGCAATATCGGGTTCCACCATGTGCATCACTTGAGCCCACGTGTACCCAACTATTATTTGGAAGAAGCCCATAACGCAACACCTCCATTGCAGAAGGCTACAACGATTACGCTGCGTTCCAGTCTGGCTGCCCTGCGATTCCGTCTGTGGGACGAAGAATCCAAGCAATTTGTCAGTTTCAGAGAGATCAAAAGCTTAACTCGCAAGCCTTACGTTCAACCGCCTATTCGAGTAAACAACCAAGCGGGTCTGACAGAGAAGCCTTAACTCTGTCGGATTCGTTTTCTTGTATTCAGGCTAAAGTCATGCTACAGTCAGGCTAAGTTTGAGTACAATGCAAGTCCGAGGAGGAGAATTTTCATTCAAAAGTGGATGCAGCTCTTTTATAAAAATACAGGTTTGAATCCGTATGTATGGCTCGTTTTTTTCATCCTGCCCTTCTATTATATTTCGCAATATTCCAAATTGTGGCCCATGGTAGCGGGCATTTTCATCATTCTGTTCTTCTTTGTTTGTTATCTGCTTGCCTTCATTACAAAGGGCTGGCAGGTCTATATGTGGATAGGACTGTTGATCGCGATTTCTATAACGATGACCATCGCATATGATTATGCCTATTTCTCATTGTTTCTTGCTTTTTTTATTGGGAATATTAAAAATAAAGCCGGTTTCTTCACCCTCTATTCGGTGAACCTGGCCGCCAGTTTTTTAACCATTAATTATAGTTTCATCAAACAGAGCACCCTGCTGCTCAGTCAGTTCCCGTTTGTATTCATTAGTCTCATGGCATCCATCCTGCTTCCGATCAGTACGTATAACAAAAATAAGCGTGAACAGCTGGAAGGCCAACTGGAGAATGCCAACAAACGGCTGGATGATCTTGTGAAAATGGAAGAACGGCAGCGTATCGCACGCGATCTGCACGATACCCTTGGGCAAAAGCTCTCTCTCATCGGTCTGAAAACCGATCTGGCGAAGCGTCTGCTTCGTATGAATCCTGACCAGGCCGAGGTTGAACTGAACGATCTGAGACAGACCGCAAGTACGGCTCTGAAGGAAGTCCGGGAAATGGTAACGACTATGCGTGGCACACAACTGGTGGATGAACTGTTCCGTGCCGAACAGATTTTGAAGGCCGCTTCCATTGAATTTGTACTTGAAGGCAATCCGAAGTTACAGGATACGTCACAGCTTAATGAAAATGTACTCGGCATGTGTCTGAAAGAAGCCGTTACGAATGTCGTAAAACATAGTCAGGCAGCAGTATGCACCATCCGTATCGAGGAAACACTGGCCGATAATATTTTAACGGTTCAAGATAACGGAGTCGGAATCGAACGTACTCGCAAGCAAGAACGTCGCGGTACCGGAATTTTGGGGATGAAAGAACGCCTTGAGTTTGTGAACGGATGTCTGGATATTCGCTCCGGGGCAGAAGTGGAAGGTACAAGCATTGTCATCCATGTTCCCAAGCTGGTCCGTAAACCGATAAAGGAGGTTGAACAATGATCAGGATCGTAATCGCCGAAGACCAGCGTATGATGCTGGGGGCCTTGTCTTCCCTGCTCAATCTGGAAGAGGATATGGAAGTGGTAGGTCGCGCAAGCAATGGACAGGAAGCACTCGCTCTCGTCAGGGAGCTTACACCAGACATCTGTCTGATGGACATTGAAATGCCAGTTAAAAGTGGCCTGGA